>Ga0098065_1000202_pt1 | contig 32057 bp, 29 predicted proteins | sample 25_taG_FD_75062 | JGI IMG/M metagenome (GOLD analysis project Ga0098065, IMG submission 75062) | Marine viral communities from Cariaco Basin, Caribbean Sea - 25_WHOI_OMZ | ecosystem: Environmental > Aquatic > Marine > Oceanic | place: Caribbean Sea: Cariaco Basin | collected 2014-11-08 | reverse complement strand
TATCAAAAGAAACAATCAGGTTATTATTCCTGAAGGAGATACCCGAATTTTTGTTAACGATATCCTGGTGGTTTTATCCCGAAAAAATGTAGTTGCCGAAATTTCTAAAATTTTTGGAGCTGTGTAAGTATGTAAAACCGATCTCAGAATTGAAAAAGCGACCAATCTGTTGAAGTATAGTGAGGAAGGTTTATAACTGCACGAATGAAGCCTAAAAGACCTATAATTTGAGTGTTAAGCTAGTAGGGTGGAAGTGTAGCAGAATGCTATCTATACCGTATTAATCCGTAGCTTTTGAAATATATTTTTAAAGGGGCTCAGCATCGCATTTAATTATTTGGCACGATTGGACTACAACTCCAAACGATCCAGCTACTTTCTTTAGACTAGTATACAACAACTTTGCCCTGTATAATTAATCTAAAAAAACATTAAAAAATGGAAAATGTAAAAGGAAAAGTCGTGGCAATTACCGGAGCTAGTAGTGGTATTGGCGAAGCCATAGCCAAACATCTTGCTTCATTAGGAGCAAAAGTGGTATTAGGAGCTAGAAGAACAGCTAAATTAGAAACCATTTCTAATGTAATCAAGGCAAATGGTGGTGAGGCCGTATATACCAAATTAGATGTAACAGTACCTGAAAGCCTTCGTGCTTTTGTAGATTTTAGCTTAGAATGCTATGGAACTTTGGATGTGTTTGTAAATAATGCAGGATTAATGCCACTATCCATGATCAATAATTACAAGATTAAAGAATGGCACCAAATGATCGATGTGAACATTAAAGGTGTACTACATGGGATCGCTGCTGCTTTACCGGTATTTGAAGAAAAAGACAGTGGCCAATTTGTAAATATCAGCTCTGTAGGCGACCGTTGGGTGGGACCGACTTCTACAGTGTATAGTGCGACGAAATTTGCCGTGAGGGCAATTTCAGATGGTTTAAGACAGGAAGTAAGCCGCAATATACGGGTGGCATTAATCGCTCCCGGGGCTACCGAATCAGAATTACCCAATACGATTAGCGATCCCGAGTTAAAGAAAATGGCTATTGAAACTTTTAGAAAAGATACAATATCAGGATTGGCTATTGCCAAAGCTGTAGCTTTTGCTATTGCTCAACCTGAAGATGTTGATGTAAACGAATTAGTTGTTCGTCCCACAGCACAAAAAAACTTATAATAAAACCACGCAAACACCTCTTTAATGGTGAGTAGAACAATACCATGGATTATACAAAGATTATATAAGCGGGGCGGTTTACTGTTGTTGAATTTAAAGAGGGATATGGTATCAAAATAACACTTTATAAAAGACAATAATTTGTAATGTACTATTTAGTAAATTAGGAGCTATGGAAAAGACGTTTCGCTTCAACTCAATTGCTGAATTTCATACGTTTTGCAATTTGCCTGCTGCCGAGCATCCTCTAATCAGTTTGATTGATTATAGTAAGGTGAGCTATCCGGTAAATGAAACCCAATGGCAATGGATTCAGGAGTTTTATTCGATAGGATTGAAGCGAAATGTCAATGCTCGATTCAATTATGGGCAACAAGCTTATGATTTTAATTCAGGAGTACTCACTTTTGTATCACCCCTACAGTTTCTTAAGATTGAAATGAATCCTGAAGTAGAAGTAGAAGCTACCGGTTGGCTTTTACTCATTCATCCTGATTTTTTATTTGGTACCGATTTAGCTAAAAAAATAAAGTCGTACGATTTCTTTCATTATGCGGTAAATGAAGCACTTTTTTTATCAGAAAAAGAAGAAGAGGTGATTGTTGATTTATTGAAAAATATTCAACGGGAATACCAGTCCAATATCGACCGATTTAGTCAAGAGCTTATTATATCACAGTTATTGCAATTACTGATCTATGCAGAGCGTTTTTATGAGCGCCAATTTTTTACCCGTAAAAAAACGAATATGGAGTTGGTGGAGCAGTTTGAACAGGTCTTATCAAACTATTTCAATAACGGAAAGGCATTGCAAAATGGGATTCCATCGGTAACCTATATAGCAGATCAGCTGCATATCTCTGCCAATTATTTGGGTAGTGTTTTGCGGATGTATACTAAGCAAAATACACAACAACATATTCAGCATAGATTAATCGAATACGCCAAAGAAAAACTATCTACAACTCATCTTTCTGTTAGTGAAATAGCTTACGAATTAGGTTTTGAGCATCCTCAATCCTTTAGTAAATTATTCAAGAATAAAACAAATCAATCTCCATTGGAATTTAGACAATCCTTCAATTAATGACGAGGTTTTATATAAGGTGATCTTTCAAACGACTATATTAAATGAAGCGACAAGACCAAAATTTCCTGAGCAATATTTAAGTTTCGTCCAAATGAATTGGAATATATAGACTACTTAGAATCTAAAAATAATTACAAGAATATCGATTAGCGAATTAATTAATTTATCAAAGAGACAAAAAATGTCTAATTACGTATTTACGATTAAATCAGTTTAATCAACAGGCCCAAATCCTGCGATCAATTACTTTTCTTTCAAAAGACTAGCCTTATTATACTCGTAATTCATGCGCGCTATATTTAGTACTGAAATATTTTCCGGACACTCTACCTGACAGGCTTCGGTATTAGAACAATGACCAAAAAACTCTTTTTCCATTTGCTCTACCATGTTTTTTATACGCAAATGAGTTTCTTTTTGACCCTGCGGAAGCAATTCCAATTGAGTTATTTTTGCACTAGTAAATAGGGCAGCGCTAGCGTTTTTACAACTCGCTACACAAGCGCCACAACCGATACAGGCGGCAGCATCGAATGCAGCCTCTGCTTCTTCATTAGATATTGGGATACTGTTGGCTTCTGGAGCCTGCCCGGTATCCACAGAAATATAGCCTCCAGAGGCAATGATACGGTCGAACGCTGAACGATCTATTTTAAGATCGCGTACTATTGGGAAAGATTTGGCCCTAAATGGTTCAATATAGATCGTGTCTCCATCTTTAAAAGACCTCATATGTAGCTGGCAGGTAGTAGTATTTTTTAATGGGCCGTGGGCAATTCCATTAATCATCATCCCACACTGTCCGCAAATACCTTCACGACAATCATGATCGAACTCTACCGGATATTCTCCTTGTTTGATCAGCTTCATATTAAGTGTGTCTAACATTTCCAAAAAAGACATTTCCTGGCTAACATGATCTAAAGTATAGGTTTGAAAGCCTCCTTTACTTTGATTGTCTTTTTGTCGCCATATTTGTAGATTGATTTTCATAGCTTACTATTTATAACTTCTTAGGGTTGGTTGTACAAATTCAAAAACTAAAGCTTCTTTATGTAATTTGGGATTTGAAGGTTCCTTATTCCATTCCCAGGCAGCAACATAGCTAAAATGTTCATCGTCACGTTTCGCTTCGCCATCTTCGGTTTGATATTCTTCCCTAAAATGTGCTCCGCAAGATTCCTCGCGATGTAATGCATCAATACACATTAATTCGGCCAATTCCATATAATCTGCTACGCGACCAGCTTTTTCCAGCTCACTATTTACTTCATTGATATCACCGGGTACCAGTAGGTTGGTGTTAAATTCTTCCCGTAGTTTACGGATGTTTACAATCGCTTTTTCCAGTCCTTGTTTAGAGCGGGAGAGTCCGCATTTATCATAAAGTTCGCGCCCCAGTTCTTTATGAAATTCTTCTGCTGTTTTTGTTCCTTTAATAGTTAAAAAATCTTGTAGTTGTTTCCTGGATTTTTCTTCAGCAACTTCAAATGCCGGATCTTGGATGTCTGTTTTTGGGACGTTTATTTCCCCTGCCAAATAATTAGCCAGCGTATATGGTAAAATAAAATAACCATCTACACAGGCTTGTAATAGAGAGTTAGCCCCAAGTCTATTCGAGCCATGGTCTGAAAAATTAGCCTCTCCAATAGCAAAGAGTCCTGGGATAGATGTCATTAACTCATAATCTACCCAAAGTCCACCCATCGAAAAATGGGCGGAGGGGGATATTTTCATGGGTTCTTTATAAGCATCTATACCTGTAATTTTATGGTACATATCAAAAAGATTTCCATAGCGCTCTTTAATGACTTCTTTTCCGTATTCTTTTAAAGCCCTGGAAAAATCAAGATACACTGCATTTTTTAGTGTGCCCACACCTTTAGAGGCATCGATTTGTTCTTTAGCAGCACGAGATGCAATATCTCTTGGAGCCAGATTTCCAAAAGAGGGATATTTTCGTTCCAAATAATAATCCCTTTCTTCTTCTGGAATCGCATTGGGATGTCGACTTTCATCTTTATCTATTGGTACCCAAATACGTCCGTCGTTCCTTAAGGATTCAGACATTAGCGTAAGCTTAGACTGATATTCACCACTTTGCGGGAGTGAAGTAGGATGGATTTGAGTCCAGCTGGGATTTGCCATTAATGCGCCTTTTTTATGCGCCCTCCAAATGGCAGAAGCATTACAGCCCATAGCAAGGGTAGAGAGGTAGTAAATTTTACCAAAACCCCCGGTAGCCAGTACCACGCAGTGAGCACCATGACGTTCAATCTCTCCGGTATCTAAATTTCTTGCAATAATACCTTTTGCTTTGCCCTCAATGATGACAAGGTCCAAGAGTTCATGCCTGGCAAATAATTTTACTTTTCCTGTATGTACCTGGCGCATTAATGCCTGATAGGCGCCTAAAAGTAATTGTTGTCCTGTTTGACCACGTGCGTAGAATGTTCGGGATACCTGCACACCACCAAAAGAGCGGTTACGTAAGTATCCTCCGTACTCGCGGCCAAAAGGGACTCCCTGCGCCACGGCCTGATCGATTAGGCTGGTAGAGCATTCTGCCAATCGATAGGTATTCGCTTCACGGGAACGAAAATCTCCTCCTTTTAAGGTATCATAGAACATTCGGTAAACGCTATCGCCGTCGTTTTTATAGTTTTTAGCAGCATTAACACCGCCCTGCGCTGCTACAGAATGTGCCCTGCGTGGCGTGTCCTGAAAACAAAAGCTTTTAACATTATATCCCATTTCAGCTAAGGAAGCCGCGGAAGAAGCACCGGCCAGACCGGTACCCACGACAATAACTTCTAATTTTTTACGATTGTTGGGATTAACCAGTTTCGCATTCTTTTTATAATTCTGCCATTTTTTTTCTAAAGGGCCGTCCGGTATTTTTGTTTGAAGTGACATTTCTAAAGTAATTAGGATTTACAATAAATGGTGATAGGAATGATGAGGTATCCCAGAGTAATGACGATGGCAAAAACAAGACTTAGTATTTTTATTAGCCTGCTATAAAAAGAATGATAAACCCCAAGACTGCGGTGGGCACTAAAAACGCCATGTAATAAATGGAAACCAAGAGCCAGAAAAGCCAGGCTATAAAGCAACACATACCACAGCTCACCAAAGGAAGTTACCACAAGGCTATATAGATCTTTATATCCATTTTCATCAAAAGGCAGTTGTCCTCCATATTTATAAGCATACCAAAAATCTTTAAAATGAATGACAAGAAAAAGGAATATTATAATCCCTAAAAACATCATATTTCTAGAATACCATGTACTCGCCCTGGATCGTCTATTGTATTGAAGACGGGGACCATTAGCCTTTTTCGACTTTATACGTAGATAAATAGCATCGATCGTATGGGCCAGGATGCAGCCATAGAGTACATAGGCAATAATTTCAACAAGTATATTCGTAGATAGGAAATTGCTGTACCAGTTATATTGTAACCGCGCCTGTTCTTCTGGTAACAATAGTTGCAAGTTTCCCAATAAATGTATGATCAGGAAAAAAGACAGAAAGAGACCGGTTAAGGCCATTAAATTTTTTCTTGTTAAGGTATTTTTGAAGTAAACAATCATAATTGAAATTATTTATAAGCAATTTGATATTGAATTAAAATTTTGGAACCGTCGTATTGCCTACTGCCGGGGATATTGGTTTGATAATCACTAATAACACCTACTAAAGATAATTTAGAACTGTAATCGCCTACATAAACCAAACTCAGCATAGGAATATGTTCACGTAGAATACGTCCGCTTTTCTGAATATTTTCATCCAGATACTCTTCTCGAAAACTAAATTCCAGCGCTTGCAACCATGAGTTATTTACGCCATATTTTAAGTGAAACAAAACGTACATTCCTTGTGATCGGTAATTTTTAAGTGGCTCGTTAACCTCCTGATTTGCTTTTTCAAATTCCAGAAAATTTGTACCATTTTTATATTCAGTATGCATATCCAACTTCCAGTTTTTGTTAAAAAAATAGCTCAATTTAGCATCAATTCCATAGGCATTGGCATACCTATTCTCATAGTTGGCAACTGCGCCGTTGATGCCTAGTTGTAGGTACGGCAAGGGAAAATATTCAAAACGAAGTGCGTAATTTTCCGTATTCGGCTTATTGTGGAAATTGTTTTTTATCCTACCGTTATAGGCGGTAAAATAATAATATACAGGTATTTTTTGTGGTAATAAATTGCCGTAAACTGCAGCTCCTATCTGGAAACTTTGCCAGGTGTTTTTACCAAATAAACTATACTGGTTAGACCATTTATAAGAATTGTTCAATTGAAAGGGATAAGAGTCTTCCAAACCAAAATAGGGCCTGAACTGTCCTAATCTTAAATTAAAATAATCGTTACCCGCATAATTTATAAAGGCATTTTCTAAAATTCGGTTAGTGAGATTTTCATATTTAAAATCTGCCAAATTCACCAGGATAGCACCAGAAAACCTGTTATTAATTTTAAACGATGTAGACAGGCGAACATATTGCATTTCGAATGAGCGCCGTACGATTTTTTGATTTTCATCATCATTAGCAATATGGTGTAAGCCGGTATAATCCAAATTTTCTGTAAGAGATACACCATAGCGTCCTACAATCAACGATTGCAAATTAATAGCGCTATTTGCAAGACCTTGTTTTTGAATGATTTCCTGGGGGTAGCAAGCTGTTGTATATACAAGAAGTAATAGCACGAGCAAGATTGAATGAACACATAAATGGCCCAGCATAATAAGAGATTTTAGTTTTTATAATGGCTTATCAAAGTGCGAAAAACTACAATTGTGAGCATTATTTAATAAGGATAACGTTTTTGTGTAAAAAATTGTTTTTACAAAATCATAAAACAGAAATAGTTGAGGTATGTAGCTGCCTGTTACTTTCAAATATCCGTAGTCATATGTTTGAGATTACTATTTGTTTTGACCTTTTTCAGCAGTTTTCTTAATCAGAATTTCAAAACTTTATATATGGATTTTATAGGTTAAAAAGAAGACCGAGGTTATAATGACCTCGATCTTCTCCAACAAAAAACCAATAAGAACCTTACAAATCTGATGGTATTTTATGATGCTCATCAATTAATGGGCCTCCTTCCATAATTTCCTGACTTGCTTTTGCAGCAAATTTCTCAAAGTTTAAATGAAAGGAATGTGCTAATTGAATTGACTTTTGAATATACGTTCCTTTTTGAAGCCATGTATTGATAGGGTTCAGCATTTCAGAAGGTACCCCTGCACAATATTTTGGCATGGATAATCCAAATATTGGGTGTGTTTCATAATCCACATCAGCTAGATGTCCATTCAATATCTCACTGATCATCCGTCTTGTGTATTTTAATTTTATTCTTGATCCAACCCCGTAAGGTCCGCCACTCCATCCGGTATTTATTAACCAAACATTTACGTTAGCTTCCCGCATTTTTTTGCTTAACATTTCAGCATAAACTGTGGGATGTAAAGGCATAAAAGGTTCTCCAAAGCATGCAGAGAAAGAGGGGACAGGTTCAGTTATTCCGGCTTCGGTACCCGCTACTTTCGCAGTATATCCTGAAATAAAATGGTAAGCTGCCTGTCCCGGGCTAAGTTTAGAAACGGGAGGAAGAACACCAAAGGCATCACAGGTTAAAAAGAATATGTTTGAAGGATTCTCGCCATAAGAATTTTCCTGAATATTTTCTATATGTTCTATAGGATAACTCACCCTGGTATTTTGAGTAATACTACTATCCAGAAAATCTACTTCCCCGTTTTCATCAAAGACAACATTTTCTAATAATGCCCCCGGTTTAATAGCTCTAAAAATGTCTGGTTCGTTTTCTTCGGTTAGGCCGATTACTTTGGCATAACAGCCTCCTTCAAAATTAAAGATTACATTGTCTGGTGTCCAGCCATGCTCATCGTCACCTATTAATTTTCGCTCGGGATCGGCAGAAAGGGTAGTCTTTCCTGTACCGGATAATCCAAAGAATATTGCGGTATCACCATCTTGCCCCACGTTAGCAGAGCAGTGCATAGGCAATACATTTTTCTCTTTAGGAAAAATTAAATTCAAGGCAGAGAAAATTCCTTTTTTCATTTCTCCGGTGTAAGCAGATCCACCAATTAAGGCTACTTTTTTAGTAAAATTAAGAATACTGAAGTTTTCTGCTCGCAGGCCATATTTTGTAGGAGATTCTTCTAAATAACCCGGCACACAAAGTACTAGCCATTCTTCTTCAAATTGTTCCAATTCTTCCTCGCTTAGTCGTAAAAACATATTTTTTACAAAAAAATTGGACCATGGATATTCAGTAATTGTCCTTACATTCATTCGGTATTCCGGAGATGCACAAACATAGCCGTCATGGATATAAATTTCTTTACCTTCCAGATAATCGGTTACACGATTATAAAGCTTATCGAAATTTTCAGGAGAGATGGGTTTATTTATTTTTCCCCACCATACATTTTTAGTGTACTCGTCCTGAACCAAAAATCGATCCTGAGGAGATCTACCAGTAAACTTACCGGTATTTACGGCTAGAGTTCCGTTTTGGGTTTGTCTTCCCATTCCTTTTTTTAAGGTTATTTCTTGTAGTTCTTCACCGCTAAGGTTCCACTGTACCTTATTGTTTTTTAATCCGTATTTTGTAAGGTCCTGTGTTTTTGGATAATCTAAAAAATTACTCATGGTTATGAAATTATATGTGAGACATGTAAAACGATCAGATAAATTATATCAATTATGAAATAAAAAGTAATATGGCATATTAATAACGCCTTAATCTAAAATCAATAAAGGCTTTTCGCTATATATGGTCAGGATGTTAGTTAATTTGCCTTGTGAGGCCTTATCTTTTTCCAAATGCGTTTTAGGCATTATGGCAAGCATATCAATATGCTGTTTTTCCAGGTATTGATTAATACCTTCTACGATATCTTCATTGGCGATAAAGGTATGATGGGAATAGAACATCTCTAAAAAGTACTCTATGGTTTTTTCATTGAATTCATCATATTCAGAATCTCCCATCATCTTTTTATCCCTGCCAATGGTTAATAAATTCACCTTTGCATTAAAACGTCTTGCGATTTCCAGCAAGGTAAAAAGTACATTTCTATCTGGAATTTTTTCTTCTCCAGTGGTTAATACGATGTTTCGCAAATTAAAACCCTGTGATTTCTCGGGAATCACCAGTACCGGCATATCTACCTCTCTAATAAATTTAGAGGTATTGGAGGTCATATCTTTTCTGAATACTTCTGTGCCTCTGGTTCCTACAATTACTAAATCAATTTGTAATTCTTGGCGCAGCGCTAAAGCCAGGGTAGTTAATCTTCCCCTTTTTACTAATGGTTCTATTTTGGGATATTCAGGTTTATCATATTCATTAATGATACTTTTTAATTTTTTATGAGCATCGTCTTCATTGGTATGCTCGTCTATCAAATGCAACAGATATATCTTTAATATTGGTTTTTCATGCATCGCAAATTCAACTGAATATTTAAGAGCGTTTTCAGAAGCTTTGGAAAAGTCGAATGGGATAAGTAAGGTTTTCATAAATAAAAGGTTTAAGATGGATTGTGTTAGCGTTACTTAGCTAATTAATTGTGATCTCTAAAATCAAACACTATAGGAAGTGAGTATGAAATTCTCACAGGTCTATTCCTTTGCATACCAGGGGTCATTTGGGGTAAACTTTTAATTACCCGTTCAGCTTCTTGTTCCAACAAAATATGCGGAGCTCTAGATTTAATTTCTGATACTTTACCAAATTCGTCTATTTTGAATAAGACAATGATTCGGTTTTTACCAGAAACACCGGCTTCGGTGCCTATTTCAGTATTAAAATTTGTCCTTACAAATTCATCTATTTTTTGGATCATACATTGTTTTCGTGCTTCATTATCTTTTAAATCTTCGCAACCCGGATAGATAGGAACTTCTTCGACAAAAACAAATGGTACCTGCTCGATTTCTTCTTCCACCTTACTTCCTGAAATATCTGAAACTTCAGCAATAACATTAATCTTGATATCCTGATTACTTTCTGTAGAGGCGATTTCGTCTTCTTCAATATCTATATAATTTTCGACCAAATCTATAATTTCAGGAACCTCTGGCGCAGGGGGTGGAGGTGGGGGAGGCGGAGTATTCATTTGGGTTACCGGTATTTCTAAAATTCTTTCTTCTTCCACTTCCATAATAAAATTATCCTGGCTGGTAACATTATAGGTTCGCATCTCGATCATAAAGTAAACAGAGGATAGCACTATGATTAGCCCAATTTGAAAAAAAATCAAACTCCCTCTATTAAGGTCAGCTTTTGGATTTTTCTTGGTTTTCATGGCATTTGACTTAAATATTAACACTCAGTGATTATTTTCTAAGGAAAAATTTCCTTTAAATAATTTCCTGCCTATCGCACCCATTTTTAAAATATTAAAAAATCAAACTTTAATATTTCGTTATTTTCCATAATAAAGGTATGAATTGTCCTGAGTGAAAAAACTGATAAATATCAGCTTATACGGTCAATTTTTTATTTTGAGCTTATTTTAGAAGCAGTTGTTTTTAAAATGTATTGCTATTGAATCCCGGGATCGATAATTACTGGGATTACCGGTTTGTTTCTAACCAAAATAGAATCATTAAAATATCCAATAGCTATCGGTATGCCTGGAATTAGAAAAAATAATAAATATTTCCTGGGTATTCTTTGAAGTACTTTCCTCCAAAACCTGATAATTATCAACTTAAAAGCGCAGGCGTTGTTTTAATTTTATCTGAACTTTAATGCGTTTAAAAATGGAATTTTTAAATAATAGTTATTTGATACTCTTTTTGATTATCTGTTTAGGTTTTATGCTAGGGAATCTAAAGGTGAAAGGCATCTCATTAGATATTTCTGCAATTATTTTTGTGGCCTTAATATTTGGACATTTAGGCGCTACGCTACCCGATATTTTAGAAAAAATAGGGCTTATTTTATTTATCTATACTATTGGTCTCCAGGCAGGACCTGGTTTTTTTGAGGCATTTAAAGACCAGGGGAAAAACCTTATAGTTATAGCGGTTGTCGTTGTGCTTTCTGCAACCTTGCTTACTTATATTGCTATCCTAATATTTGATATCGATAAGCCAATTGCTATTGGCTTACTTTCCGGCGCCTTAACCAGTACCCCCGGATTAGCTGCGGGAATAGATGTTACCAAATCTAATTTGGTCTCTATAGGGTATGGAATAGCATATCCATTGGGAGTTATTCTCGTTATCATTTTTGTAAGACTCTATCCCCAATTATTTAAACTGAATATTGATGATCTGGAAAAAGAATACAAACAAAAAATGACCGCTCATCAAAAACCTATATTTACTCGTAATTTTATTGTAGAAAATAATAGTGCCATAGGAATGAGCATAGAGCAGCTTGGCGTTAGAGAAATGACTAAAGGTATTATTTCCAGAGTTAAACATAACGACCATGTTTTTACCCCAACACCACAAACCGTATTACATAAAAACGATTTACTTAAAGCTGTGGGAACAGAAGATGCATTAAAACGAATAGGGCTTTTAATTGGTAGTACTACAGATGAAGAACTTTATTTTAACGAAGAATATGTAGTACAGTCTTTTTTAATTACCAAACCCCAGGTGGTCAATAAAAATCTTACACAGTTAAATTTAAGAGCTAAATACGATGCTACGATCACGCGATTAAGACGTAGTGGGATTGAACTTTCTGCCAGTCCCCGTACAAAATTGCAAATGGGGGACAAGATTACGCTGGTTTGTGCAAAAAATCATATCCAAAATATCTCTGAAATTTTAGGGGATGATAATACGAACTTATCAGATACCGATTTTTTTCCTATCGCTACAGGGATTGTCCTAGGAATACTAATTGGTCAAATCTCCCTAAATTTTGGGGCTTCTTTCCAGTTTAGTCTTGGGTTAACAGGAGGGATACTAGTTGTAGCCATGCTATTGGGCCGACTAGGAAAAACAGGGCCGGTTTTATGGAGTATGAGTGGAACGGCGAATAATCTTTTGCGACAACTAGGACTAATGCTTTTTTTAGCTTCCGTAGGAACTAAAGCCGGTGCTACATTTGTGGAAACTTTTAATCAGTATGGGATTAACCTATTTATTGTGGGAGCAGTTGTTACGTTTTTTCCAATGCTTTTAGCCACTATAGTCGCCCGAATATTTTTAAAATTAAATATATTATCGATGTTGGGCACGCTTACAGGGGCGATGACCAGTACACCGGGACTTGCAGCCACAGACTCGCTTACAAAAAGCAATGCCCCCGCGGTGGCATATGCTACTGTGTACCCAATTGCTATGGTATTGCTTATCTTATGTATACAACTGTTAGGGCGTTTATAAAAAATCCTATGCTGAAGTGATTTTTATCTTTTAGCTGTAAAATAGATATTTGTCAGTGCATAATCCTGATTGTTTTTAGAAAGAAAGATATTCATTTTAGATTTGCTATCATAAACCAGTTAGATTTGCTATCATAAACCAGCCATTTGACGCAACTAATGAAGCGAAAAAGCATCTACAATGTAAGGCCTTTAAAATGAATGCTTAGCAAGCATGGTCTAATCCAGGTGAGATAATGACCTTGTTTGCTTTTTTTATAGGTGAAAAGCAAGTTAATTTCATTCCTATAGCTAAACTTTAAAAGACTCTCATTAAACATCTTTCTTTTTTTTAATTACAACCGGGGTAGGCAATCAGGATGGTGTTCAGAGAAATATCTGGACGTGCATTATTTGCTTTTAACAACATAAATTTGTTAATTGTTGCAATTAAGTTTGAGGTATCTGATATTCACTCATTTTTTAAATTTCTTAAATGCATAAATTATCTATTAAAACAAAAGCAACAGCACTAATTTCCTTAATATTCCTTGCAATCGGAGGCTTCCTGTTAAAAGAAGAAAATAATGCTTTTATCACAATTATGATTGTTAGTATTATTGTTGTAGCTGGATTAAGTAATCAAATCTTCAAAGAAAGAAAGTTACACGCAAAATCATCTTAGAAAAGATTCAGGAATAATTATTCGAAACCTCGAGTAAAAAACAATTCAAAACTTGTTTTTTACTGCAAAGAGTGATGAGTGCAACTTTTAAAAAGAATGTTTATCTTTGAGATTATGAGCACAGCAACAAAAACCAGTCATATCGGTAGAAAGATCAGCCGAATCAGAGAACTTCGAGGGATGAAGCAGGAAGCCCTTGCCGCAGAATTAGGGATCAGCCAACAAAGTGTATCCAGTTTGGAACAAAGCGAGCATATTGAAGATGAAAAGCTTGAAAGAGTGGCGAAAGTGTTAGGGGTGAGTAAAGAGGCTATTGAGAATTTTAGTGAAGAAAATTTGATATATAATATTCAAAATAATTATGAAGGCTCTAATAAAGGAGCTTCGTCTGTAAGTGTTTCTAATTTGAATTGTACGTTTAATCCTTTGGATAGGTTAGTTCAGGCTTATGAAGAAAAAGAAAAACTTTACGAAAGATTGTTGAAAGCTGAAAAAGAGAAAGTGGCTTATTTAGAGAAATTACTGGATAAGAAATAGTGAAAAAGAAAATATTTAAGATTTGAAAAAAGTGTCGATAACCGGATTAATATTCTGGTAAATCGGCACTTTTTTATTTACAAAACGAGTTGTATTTAATTGCTAAAAAAATTCAATCAAAATCATCTTTTAAACATCATGAAACAATTCACAAGTTTAATATTATTATTTTCCGTAATATGCTTTGCCCAAAATAAAAGCTATAGTATTAAAGGAACAATCAAAAACGCCGCATCCGATTATCTTTATATAATAGGGGAGGATTTCATTGATAGTACGAAGATTAAAGATGAAAAATTTGAGTTTAAAGGTCAATTTGATCATCCTAAAAAGATCAGTTTATCCACAAAGAATACAAGGCGTAGCGATGGAATATACTTGGAAAACTCTGATTATGAAATTGATTTGGAAGTAAGTCCCGGTGATAAATCTATGTCAATTATTCATCTTACTGGAAAAAGTAAAACTCAAAACCTTAAAAATGAGTTTGTATCTTTTTATGAATCAAATTATGATCAAAAGGATTTTGGACGTAAAGTGTACAATAAATTAGATACCTTAATTTCGGCATACCCTAAAAATCCATTGATAGGAGAAATGCTAGCGGCTATTGTTGAGCAAGGAGGAATTCTATCATCTTTTGAGGCTAGCAACTTATTAGACAAGCTAGACTTAAAATTCCAGAATAAATCTTCTATAAATGATATTAAAGTAAATATCAAAAAATATGAAAAATTTGAAATAGGCTCGAAACTACCTACAATTATTTTACCTAATGAGAATAATAAAATGGTAGACATTTCTAAGAGCAATGCTAAACTAACATTTATTGAATTTTGGTTTGTTGGATGCACACCATGCATGGAAGCAATACCAAAGCTAAAAGAAGTATATAAAAAATTTAATACTGAAAATGTAGAAATTATATTTATTGCTATACAAGAAAATAAAGAAAGCTGGAAAAATGCTCTAGAGAAATTCGATATGCCCTGGCAAAATCTAATTTGTGTGGATAAAACTAGTAACAAGACTATTCAATCTTTGCAAATTCAATTTTATCCATCTAGTTTTTTAGTAGATAAGAATAATCAAATTTTAGGTGTAAACTTAGAACCAATCCAACTAAAGAATAGATTAAAAGAGTTGCTTGCCGAAAAATCTTGATTTATAAATGGAATTTTTATCTATCCGCACCTAAATATAGTCGAGTGGACGGCTCCGCCAACAAATGACGGAGTGCACCTCTCATGCCACCGTAGCCTTCGACTTCGTCCAGGATAAACCAAGCGGGGCTCGTATACGGGGTTCATTCATCTTTTCAATTGCTTTACACCAATGAAAATATTCCATCCTTTAAACAATAGGCTTGGCTACAATACGCAAGCAGGTAGGGCCACAATCTTTACTATCTGGTTGTTTGTAAAAAGGAAATTTTTTCTTCAATATGATTTTTTTTTGGCTAAGGAATATTGATTAAAGAATTCAGAAACATCAGTTATTTTTTACTTCTCAATATTTTTTCGATATTTTCTAAGGCTATTTCACCCGCTCCCTTATATAGAATTTTTAGTTTGTCATTAAGTAAAATAAATGTAGGATAACTTTCTACTCTCAAATCAGTTATTATACCTTTCCTATTGTTTCTGTCCACGTATGCATGATTCCAATACATAGCCTCTTTCTCAGAATAATCCTTAACAACATCTATAGATTCATCTAATGCAATACTGATAATTGAAACGTTGTCATTTTCCTGATGGAATTTTTTAAGATTTGGTAATAATTCTAGACATGGTACACACCATGTGCCCCAGAAATCTAATAGAATAAACTTTTTCCCTTTTGAAAACTCTTTAATTGTTGTCGTATCTTTAGTCAAAGATGTAAGGTTATAATTCTTCATCTTAACACCTAGTCTTCTACCGTGATACACATCAATATTCTTAATCAAACTAAAATATAATTTTCGAAAATTATCGCTAAGAGAATCAATTTTGTAGAAATTGTCTTCTAATATTAATGTATCTCCTACTGAAAAATAAAAATTTTCATTAAATACTTTGTCTTGGTCGGATAATGATATATTTATTGGTTTGACTAAAATTAACGTTCTATTCTTCACAAATCCTTGAATAGCTACATCATAATCTAAGGTATCGATTCCTAGTTGACCTTTCATAAAATCCATAAGTTCAAAAGAAGTAGCTAAAGACTTGTTTAAAGAATCTTTCAGAAATTTAGCATAAATACTATTTGAATCTGGAAATATTCTAATATGTCTTTTAGAGAAATTTGTAGATACTGAATCATTTAGATTGTATTTAAATTCGACAACTGAATCTATATTTTTTATAGATTCATCCTTATTTTTAGGAAACGAAAGGATAGAATCATCACTAAAATCTTTATTGTTATTTAAATCTGCTATTATTATTTGTTTCCCCTAAAACCTGATATAATATTTAAGTTATGGGAGTTTTTATCATAAAACATTTTTAGAGAGTCTCTATAAAAGCTTAGATCTTTATTATCATCACTGTATAATGCAATCTTTCCAAAAAAGTTCCCAGATTTAAAACTCTCTGTTTGTATTAAAAATGTATCTAATTTTGGAATTCCTTTAAAGTTTTCAAGCTTTTCTAAATAATACTTTTTTGAAATTTCAGCAGTTGAAAAAACTGGATATGTAGAATATAATTTTGGGAAAGAAAATTTGTTTTGAGGCGTTTGGGAGACCAATGATAGTTCTACGACTGGGTGATCCATGGGATTATGCTTTGGAGTATTACAGTCAACATTTATAATTAATAGTAATATTGAAATGAAAAGAATTAATTTTTCATAATTGATTATTAAAAGATAATTAAAATAAAAAAAATCAATTTACCAAGTATTGATAACTTGATTCTCAATTCTAATTAAAAATTATACCCATACACACATGTTAATTGTACCTTTACCAGGACATGTCTTACTTGCATCTTGAGGCTTTCATTTATCAGCTTCGCCAGTACAATCAGCATCTGATTTACATTCATCATCGCAATCACCCTTAGATATAGTACCTGCAAAAATAGATTTTAACTGCTTTTTCTGAAGTAGATCATCTACTTCAGAAAATAAATGAAGAATTTAAACAATTATATAAAAGCTCATCCTTAAAAGTGCCAGTTAAAAATGAAGAAATTCCAACTAGTGAGATAGAATCTTCCCAAAATTTTATTAAACCTTTAAATATCATTGGAACTCCTGCAATCTATATAGATAATTATAAGCTTCCGAGCTGTTATAGCTTAAATGATATTTTAGTTATTTATGACCGAAATCTTTAGAAACGAGAATATTTTTTTTAGAAATGAAGCCTTCAAAACAGGAAAACCTTTAGCTAAGTTTTCAACCCTTCCAGGAAGAAGCCTCTCTATATCCTTTTTCGAAATTCTCATATAAAGATTTTAATGTCCTAAAATTTTTCTCGTAATATGGAGTGTAATTAGCTTCAAGTTTTTCTAAATATTCTTTCAGGCTCGCTTTATCTCTCTCAAAAAATGCTAAAGTTCCTTTATAATACCACCAAAATAGTTCATCATCTTTTTCGGATAGACCATCCATTGATCGATTTAGATAAAAAATTGCTTTTTCATAATCATTTAAATATCCGTAACTCCGAGCAATATGTAGATAATCTAAGTGCTTATTTCTTGTCGAGTCTGATTGCACTTGATATAATAGATAACTAGCCACTTCTAAATACTCTCCGTCTCTATCCATTTGATACCAGGCAGGTTCAGATTTATTTTGTCCAAAGGTTAAAGCAGGAATAACAAAGTATATTATAAATAAAATATTTTTCATTTTGCTTTTTTAATGTATACAATGTCCGAAGTTGTTCCTTCGCAATTTAATAAAAAAAAGTCAAATCAGGGACATTTACATAGCTTTTAGAAAATATTATATTCGGGGTAGCCTAGTTGCAACATTCTGTCTTCCAATATTTCCCCAGCTCTAGGATTGTGATCGAGTTGTTTTTTCAACCTGTACGCCAATTTAAAATACGAGCGTTGATTCGACTATGCTTTTTCGTTATCTAACTTGCTTTTCAACAGGTTTTAAACCAAGGATTTTGCCCAACGGTTTGTAGTTTAGTAGACAAGGAGAGTTTCTCTCCGAGAATGCTAAAAGTGAAAAAAAAGTAAGGGCAATTTCTTCCAGACCATTCCATTGAAAAACTAGGATTGAAACTTAACCTCGGCAGGATTCAAACCCTGCAATTTATTGCAGCACTTTAGTATTGTGAAAAAATCTCTATTTTGTGTGGTATGAGTTATCAAATAAAAGGGAGCCATACTGTAAGTCATTTGACTTGTCATATTGTTTGGGTTACAAAATATCGATATAATGACTTAGAGGAGATATTCAAATTCGTTGTCGTGAACTTTTGATCGAAATTTGTGAGGCTGAAGGAATAGAAATTATGAAAGGTGTTGTAAGTTCCGATCATGTTCACCTGCACATTGAATATGCATCAAAGTTGAATGTAAGTACCATATTGAAGAAGCTTAAAGAACATCACGAAAGCTTCAACAAGAATTTCCAAAATTGAAGGAACGCTATTGGGGACAACATTTCTGGGCAAGTGGTTATGGTGTTTGGAGTACAGGTCATATTACTGATGAAATGGTCAATGACTATTTAGAACATCATCGTCGAGATTCGAGTAATAATTCCAATTTTATATTGGAATAGTAAAAGGGGACTTTTAGTCCCCAGTATTAATAAACCTCTGTACTTGCAGTGCAGAGTTGTTTAGTTAAATGATTTTCAATACTTTATAATTTATTCGTAAAACGTTTGTTACTAAAATTTGCAGTAAAACCTCTGGGAAGCCCTATAAACAGGCACTTTTTTACAGCAAATTTCACGGAAATATGAAAATTCAGCTATAATTTGGATAGTCCTCACCATATTTCCTTGCACTATGTTGCAGTCAAAACGGTTCGTCAAAATGATCTTAAACATAAGCCAAAAGCAAACAAAAATACAGAGGGATTGAAGCGGAAAATTTGCTTTTGGCTCATGTTCGCCTCTATCCTGAAGCTTTTTTTATACAAATCCGTAAGAACAATTCTTTTACAAACATTCTTAAAAAAATGAAGCACTTAAAAAGCTGATTTTTAAACTTATGCAAGTGATTTTTTTTGACCACTGAAATCATTTTTTTGAAATTTCAATTGAATAATTATATATATTCGCTCAATTAAACAACTTCTAATGAACGTTTAACGAATTATTAGTCAATACTCTAAACTAATGATTATGAAGAAAGAAATTTTATTTATTATGACCGCGATTATAATCGGATTAAGCGGTTGTAGTCCAAAAATTTCATCAAATATTACTAATCCAAAATCAACATTATCATCCAATGAAGAAGTAGCCTTTTTAAACGTCGAAGATCCCTTGCCTGAAAACCTTGTAAAAATAGGAGAATTGAGATTCCAAGATTCAGGATTTTCCACAGATTGTAGCTTTAATAGCCTATTAAATAAAGCACGAATAGAGGCTAGGAAAAATGGAGCAAACATCGTAAAAGTAACTAATAAGAAAAAACCAGATTTATGGAGCTCTTGTTATCGGCTTAAAATAGACCTTTATAACTATAAGGGTGATGTTTCAAACTTAGAACAATATGAATTAAAACTTGACTAATTATAACATGAGTACTTTTTTTAAAGTAGCAGCTATTTGCTTAGCATTGACATTTAACAGTTGCGCAACTATTATTTCCGGATCTAGACAGGAAGTATTAATTAATTCCAACCCTAAAAAAGCCTTGGTGTCTATTAATGAAATAGAAATGGGGCAAACACCGATTCAGAAGAAACTGAAAAGAAATCAGGAATATAATGTTATACTCAATCTTGAGGGATATAAACCTTATCGAACAACTTTAGAAAAAAAATTTAATGTTTGGTATGTAGGCAATGTCTTAATTGGAGGCATTATTGGGCTTGTTGTAGATCCTATTACCGGAGCCATGTATAAATTAAAACCTGAAGAAATTAATGGACAACCTAAAAAAGGGACTACTTATAGAACGGACAACGGTATGCTGTTTATAACTATTAGTATGGAAGTAGATCCTGATTGGGAGAAAGTAGGTCAATTAGAGCGATCTGAATAACATCTTGGTATATATCTACGGAAAGACTCAATTAAGTTGAGTCTTTTTTTATTTGCGAATATTAAAGAGTCTTTTAGGATGTTTATAACATGTTATCCAAGATAGTATGGTTGCATATAAAAATCACTAATATTATTATTAGTTCGTCGGGGTGGCAGAACGCTACCCAGCCCTTGTATGCCTTGTCAATCGGAAGGTTTCGAAAGTCGCTTTCAAAAGGTCACCGAATCGGAATCATTTTATTCAATATCAATTGACTTTGTTTAGTCAATTTCACGTTCTACCAAATTAATAAATAAAAATCATTTAAAATACTATTAGGCATCCAAATCTGAATATTCGAGTTTTTTGATTGTCAAACATCAAATAAAAATATAATGCTAGGTAAATAAATCCGAATCGGTAGTAGGAAAATTTTTAAAAAAATCTTTTCGATTAATTAAAAAGTAATCAAGAATGAGACTCAGAATACTTTTCAATTCTAATGGTATGTCATTTGGTGATTTAAAATTTCTGCTATAAGCAAGAAACTCAAATAGCTTAGCATTTGTAAACATTTTTTTTCCAATATGGAATTTTGAAAAATATTCTGATAAAATATTTGTGGGAATTTTATCATATTCACTATGTATTTGTGCATGAATATTCCCACTGGCTTCAGAATTAAAAATTTGATTTGCTGTAGAGATTACTTTTTCAAGACCTTCAATTCCAGAGTTTCCATATTTTAATCCTAAATCCAATCTATCTTTTCTGGCATTATCATTAGCAAAAGCTAAATCCTTCAATATGAAATCGATTTTAATCAAAAAATAGGAAATTAATAAATAAAGTATTCTACATGATGATTCTCTTCTTCTTACATTTGTAATAGAACTTTCTATAAAAATCTTAATATTTTCCAAAGTTTCAATAGCTCCGCTATAATCGAGACAGGTTAAAAAATTACTTTTTTCACTTTCTAATATTTCAGACCAATTATCTGAAACCTTTCGTAAACCATCTTTTAATATAATTTCTATAAACTCCTCTTCTGTCAAACGGGAATTATAATCTTTTTCTTTTATTTTATTTAAAAAATTACCATCCAAGACAATTACATTATGCTTATCACCAAAATCTTTTATTTGGGGTCTTTTGTCTGTTGTTGCTATAATACAATTGTCAAACTCCAATATATTTTGAACGCCTTTTGTCCAGAATATTCTTTCGGTCGCTTGAGGATTTTTTTTATTCTTAATATCTACATTAATTCTTTCTCTAGTCAAACTTGAAGGTCTGTTATACAAGAATAAATCAATATCGGTAGCAAGAATATCTTTAAAATTAAATTTAACTCCTCTTATAACATAAAATCCAAGTCCGATAAAATAATTCCTTAGTGACTCTTCTATTTTAAATCCCTTATTCATTATATCCAATTATATATTAGTTCTTAGAGATCTTAATGTATTAACCATATCCCTCTTACTTTCACTATTCTGTTTCTTTCTTAAAATTTCTCGATTGTTTTCTGGATTAGTATAAGTTGTAACCTTTGAGCCATTCAATAAAATTTCTTCACTAGCATTTCCTTGCTCTAATACTTTAAGAGCAATTTCACCGATATCCTTTTTAAGTAATCTCATTTTAAATTGACCTTCTTTTCCAGATTGAGCAATTTCAACTACTCGCTTATATTCTAAAACTTGATAATCTTGCCCAATAGCAGATGCTGGACCAACCCAATAACCTGCAATCAATTTTTTTAAAAGAGCATCGAGCATTTTAATTTTTCCTCTACCTGAGGTACTTTGATGCATCCCGTAAGCAAGAGATGTTACAAATGCTTTTGCTAAATCTAAAGCATCTTCAGTAAATGGATTACCATATTTACAAAAAGAAGAAGGACGTGTAATAAAATAAGATGTTTCTTGTTCATTACTAACGGAATTAACATCAAAAAAACCAATACTATGTAATTTATTGAATAATTTTTCACCTAAAATAGTCTTTCCATTACTTAACAAAATACAACCCTTTAAATCTAATAACTGTGAAAATTCATTTTGTTTTCTGATTTCTTCAGAGGTTAAAGACTGTAACACTTTATCAATTTTGTTCAGCTCACCTTTTCGAAATAAATTACCATTGAAATATAGTTTGTCATTATTTTCAATTACTTCATGATCGATAAAACCAATTTGTTCAGAGTCATTCAGTAAATCCTCGGTTTCAGGATTAGATAATTTATAAGTGTCCGAAATATATTCGGAAACCAAATTTTTGTCTAACGGTGCCTTAGATGTAAGTTCTGATAATTCTAAGGATGCTTTTTCTTGAGATGAAGGACTTCTTTCTTGAAAAATATTATTGGTATAAGTCAAAACTGTAGAACTAGTTACACCTAAAACAGCTACATTACCATTTAAATCAAAATCAATAAGATGTTGATCTTTCAATTTGGTTAATATTAAAGGTAGTTCAAATACGGTATTAATACCTGAAGCCTTCGCTATAATTTCAACTTTACTATTTAAAATTTTGCTCTCATTTTCAGATTCAGATAAGGCAGAGAGTAATATCCCACATTTGCCAGCAAAATAAAGATTTTCAAAATTATTTATTTTTGTAACATTTTGAAGTTTGTTTGTATGGTGTAATAACCATGCTCCATTTTGTCTGTTATCCATGATGTCTTAAATTGATAAATCAAATATAACATTTTCATTTTCAATCATATTTCAAAAATCAATGAATAGTAAAGCAAGAGGATAACACGCAGAGCGATGTTATAACTATTCATTTCACTGATAATCAATATTTTATAATTTATTCGTAACATATTTTTTACTAAATTTCCAGTAAAACTTCTGGGAAGCCCTATAAATAGGCAATTTTTTTCGTGAAAAATTAGTAAAAAAGAAATTGAGGATATAAATTGAACACTCCTCACCATATTTCCTTTCATTACATTTCAGTCAAAACGGTTCGTCGAAATGGTCTTGAACATAAGCCAAAGGCAAACAAAAATACAGATGGATTGAAGCGGAACATTTGCTTTTGCCTCACGTTCGATTGCAAGGTTTCGATAAAGTTGACCGATCTATATTTCATAGTTATAAGCTTACTTTGAATTTTTAAGCCTTACCTTTTTGATAATTAAAAAACAGAATTTAGCATTAGCGGGCGCATAAACCGGTCAGCTCCGCTTTCCTATTTATAGCCCTTTTCCTAATCCTAAATCCTGTAGAAGAATCAATATCAAAAAGGTAATGTGACGGCTCTAAAAGAAGTAAATGAAATAATCCTAAAGCCTATTTCATTTGATCTTTCGTAGTGCTCCAATGGAAATGAAAAGGCAAATGCTATGGATAAAAAAAGTAAATGGATCTTACTTTAGTTAAAATTAAGATTATTTAATTACTTCTTTTTTGTTCTTCGTCATTGCCGAACCTTCTTTTCTTGTATCCGTCCGAGCACCTACACCTGGGTTTAGCTCCTCTTCTGGGGGATATTAATCATCTTCCTATTTTGTTGTAAAAGTAATGTCTTTGCCTTCAGCCCTTGCCTGGTGTACCATTTGTTGCATATCTTCAGGAAGGGAGTCAAGAGGGACGATAAGATCATCAACCATAACCATATTATTAAAAGGATTGTCTTCTTCCATCCTGGAAGTAGAGAATTCCGGGCTAAAATGCCACATATCAAACATTTCTTTAATGGTTCTGGCTTTATTGGATACTGTTGTAGGCTTGGTTCCAAAATGATCATGGATCTCTTTGGAGGGGATATAGGGTTCAAAAGATTTATCGAACAGGAAGTTGATGGAACCTATAGCCTGTATTACTGCAGCAGCCCATATTTCCAGTTTTCCCCTTTTAAATGGGACTTCCCTTTTTCTACCCATTTTTTTGATGAGCTTTTCGCAGAGCTCAAAATATTCCCTATCAAGTTTCTGGGCGCAAAAGGTCCCGGTAAGCTCCAAAAGGTGTTGTTGTCTTTCTTTAACCTGCTCTTTGGTCATTGTTGTTCTATCTTTTATGGTTTGTCTGCACGGTAGCCGGGCAATAACTCCTCTAGTTTTTGAATGTTATGATCGGGTAATTTTTTCAAGGTTTCTTCTAACCACTGTTGGGGATTAATACCCTGCATTTTACAACTACCAAAGAAGGAATATAACATGGCCGCATCTTGCGCAGCCTTGTGAGAGCCTGCAAAGAGGAAGTTTTTTCGGCCAAGGGCCAACGGACGAATAGCATTCTCAATAAGGTTGTTATCCAATTCGATCCTGCCATCTTCAAAGATCACCTCGAACTTCGGGTATTGATTTATAAAGTAGGTCATAGCTTTTCCCATGGCACTTTTAGGCAACACCTTAAACTGTTCTTCCTGGATCCAGGTTTTGATCTGTTGCAATAGCGGCAACACCTTTTGTAATCTTAGTTCCTTTCGCCTCTCTGCATCTCCGGCTGCTGCTTTGATCGCTCGTTCCTCTCTATAAATTTCACTAAATATGGCTAATGCTTTATCCGCTCTTGCTTTATCCTGGTCCCGGGCGTCCACAAATTTTCGTCTGGCATGCACCAGGCAACCGGCCATAGTAATATCCGGAGCAACACCGATTTTATCATACACGCTGTACCCATCACATTGGACGTACCCCTTATAACCATCAAGGAGTTCTTTGGGACCATGTTGGCCACGTCCTTTCCGGTAATTAAAGAGCACCAGTTTTTGTAAGGGGTCGTGATAGATCCATTGATACCCTTGATGTGTGCTGCCTTTTTTATCACTATCCAGCACCTTGATCGGACTCTCGTCCGCCTGGATGTACCCGTCTTCAAGGATTTTTTGCTTCAAGGTGTTGTAGAGGGGTTTCAACAGCTGGCAGCAACTCGACATCCAGTCACTTAAAGTACTGGAGGCTGGTTCCCAGCCAAATTCTCGTTTAAAACGCTGGATCTGGCGATAGAATGGCAAGTGGTCAACATACTTGCTCACCAGGATATAGGCCAGTAAACAGGCCTCGGCAATAGATTTTTCGATAGGACGTGTAGGAAGTGGCGCGATTACCACTCCTTGCTCATTCTTCCTGGCATATTTAGGACGAATGGTGCGTCTTTTAACCAGGCTGGCCGGGGTGTATTCCAGGGTTTCACTAACTTCCTGGCCAATTTTTTTCAGCGCACTTACATCTTCCTCTGGTTCCAGAATGACTTCTCGTACCGGAAGGTGTTCCGGCAAGCTACTACGGCCCGGATGTTTTTGTTTTTCCCGGGTATAGGTGATGGTTTCTTTTGGAGTAGCTACTTGCCCTGTTTTATCTGCATTTTCAGAAAAAAGCGATAGTTGCTGCTCCAGAATTTCAGGAATAAAACGTTCCGATTTAAAGCCCTGGATCAGCTTATAGAGCTGCCCGAGTTGCACCTCCAAAGCGGAGATCTTCTCCTTGAAGGCTTCATTGGATTGGCGAAGCCTCTCGTTTTCTTTTTGTAGCTCCTGATAGGTCATCGGGTAGCTAAAATACTACGCTCGTTAAAAATATACCAGCATTTAATCGGCTTTTTTATAGCGTTTTCTTCGGGTAATATTGGTGATGGCTACCCCGTCGATGAGCATCACCAGTTGGGTGTAATCCAATTGAAGTCCCCCCACGGATTCATCGTACTTTGGCAACTCAAAAGTACCACGCTCCAGTCGCTTGTAGTATAACACAAAGCCCCCGGATTGCCAATGTAGTAACTTAACTTTATTTTGGGCTTTATTGATGAAAATATAGACCGAACCATCCTGGGGGCTATGGCCTAATTCTCCAAGGACCAGACCACATAATCCGTCGAAACTTTTACGCATATCGGTACCAGGAAGATATAGCTGGTAATTCAGGGAACTGCTTAAGGCAAACATTACAGGGGAATTTCAATTTCTACGCCATTCCCTAAACGGATGTGCATACTCCTGGAGGAGGTTGGGGCGGTAGAAGGAGTGGCCGACAAGGAAACAAAATTGCTTTTTGTGGGTTTAGTAACTTGCTCCCTGGGAAACTTCTGGATCCAATAAGACAGCTTGCCCTTGCTGATTCCATGGGTACGGGCAAAAGCTGATTGATTTTGATCTGATTCATAATAGCGGATAACCAGCTTGCGCATTTTTGATGCAGTAGAAGATCGGGTCATTTTAAGTATATTTAGACCGCTAAATTATAACCTACAGGCTTCTCAAAAAAGATGTACTTAGACGGACGCATACCTTTTCTTCACATTTACTTTTTTATTTCCAAATTCATAGGAAAGAGAAATTCTAGCATTTCTGGAACTCTCATTTTGCCTGTAAATTTGTTCTATTCCGTTTACAGAAGAAACATAATTATTTAGACTGGCAGTATTAAAAACATCACTAAATAATAAGGACATTGTAAGGCTATCAGTAAAATTATGCTGTAAACCTAAGGACAAATCAAACATTTCCCCGACACTAAATAAGCCTCTGTCATGCTGTGAACTATAAAATGAGTTTACTTGAAGACCTGTCTTGTCGCTTAAGGTAATAGTGTTGTTCGTAGTTAAATAAATCTGAACTCCGTTTTTGGGCGTTGTGCCAAAATCTTTAGTAAATTCTGTATGATATCCTAACAAGTTAATACTATTTTGACTTTTCAGCCAACTGAGTTTTGTAAAAGAGAAACTTTCCTTCAATCCGTAATTGTATTGTTTATAATAGTTTTCCCTAGTTATAATTTGAGTTTGATCATTAGCATCCGTAGTGAAAACCGTTCCTGACCCATCTATAGTTATGCTTAAAAAAACACTTGAATTTATCTTTCTTTTATATAAATGTGAGAGTTCAATATTGTGGGAAAATGAAGGTTGTAAAAATGGATTGCCGACAGTATAGCTATTAGCATTTATATAAAAACGAAATGGGTTTAAGTCTTTAAAATTAGGTCTGTTAATTCTTCTTCCATATGTTAATCCAAAATTGTTGTTATCATCCTCAGCATAAGAAAGATAAAATGTCGGAAATAGTTTTGTATAATTATTAGATGTTTCTTGACTCAGCTCTTCATTAACACCTTTGGTCTTTGTATCTTCCAGGCGCAAACCGAATTGCATTTGTATTTTTTCACTCAACTTAGTATTTCCTGAAATGTAACCCGCCAAAACATCTTCGCTATATTGGAAAGCATTGGACCTATTAGGATCTAAAACCTCGACTCCAGACGTCTTGTCATAATATAAAACATCGCTATTTGTATTGGTAAAACTGGCCTTAACCCCATAGGAAAGGTTTACCCAATTTAATGGAAAATCGACATCTATTTTAGAACTGAAATTTTCTATCTCTTGGTTGGAGATGTTTAAAGCGGCCGAATTAATACCTTGTGACACTCCAGCTGGATTGAATTCTTCATTAAAAAAATCACGACCATTTTCCGATTCGAATGTAAAATAATCTGCATCGAAAGAAATGGACTTGCCCAACGAATCCAGCTGAGTTACCGCATGAAAATTCAAACTGTGATTTTGGTTATCTACTATATTATCACCTTCATTTACTAAGATTCTTTCTAAACTGCCATCATTATCAAATATAGAAGAGGTAGTTGTAGCCATTATATCAGGCGCTGTATTGTTTCCTAAATATTGTACCCCAACCGTGGTTTTCTCGGAAAGATTATAATCAATTAAGAACCGGCCCGAAGACTGGTCTCTAACTAATTTTGAATCAACGTCAATATCCCAAAAATTGGAAGGGTAATCTATTAAAAGCCCTTCTAAATTTTCAACATTACCCTTGGTGGCGTTTATACTTGCAGAAATAGAAATTCTATCTTTATTAAAAAAGAAATTATTACTGAGTGCACCATAGTTAAACCTGTTCTGGTGATAGGAAAGAGTAGTTGAATTTCTCCAAGAATTTTGAACACCTTTTTTTAATACTATGTTGATTAGACCTCCATTACCAGATGCCTCATATCTTGCTGGAGGATTAGTAATAACCTCTATTTTTTTAATATCACTTGCTGAGATCCCATTTAATATACTTGTTAATTCATCACCTTGTAGAGGTGATATTCTGCCATTAATCATTACCTGTGTAGCCCCTTTTCCTAAAATTTCTAGCGTGTTATTTTGAAATTGGACCCCTGGAGTTATTTTTAAAACATCCATTCCGTTACCTCCAGTAGAGGCTATACTTTTTTCAACATTAAAAACTAGCCGGTCAATTTCCTGTTCTATAATCCTTCGTTCAGATACAAGCACAATTTCATTTAAGGATTGTGCATCGACCTTCATATTAATTGTACCTAAATTAATATCATCCTCTACAGATACTCTTTTTTTAATTTTAGCATAGCCTACAAAGCTTACTTCAACATCATATGTTCCCGGCTCCACTTTTATAGAAAATAATCCATTTTCATCCGTGGTAGTCCCAGTTATAATTTGATCATTATCCTTAATAATAGTTACGTTAACAAAAGGGATAACCTCAGTTCGATCGGTAACCTTACCTGTGATCGTTTGCGCGTTAAAAATGCCTGGAATTAATATTAGCATTAGGAACGCGAATGTTCTCATTTGTGTTTTCATCGTATATTTATTTTGATGAAACAAAAATGAGATACCAGTGTATATTGAGCGACCGAAAACCTAAAGTCGAACTCATTTATTAGCTGTAAATGAGTTCGACTTTGTTTTGCAAACGTTCGACTTTACGTTAAGTGACTGATTTTAAACCGATTTTCTAAATTCGGTAGGTGTTTTTCCTGTATGCTTTTTGAACGCCGTATTAAAGGAAGATTTGGAATTGAAGCCTACTTCATATAGAATTTCCAACACAGTTTCGTCCGTTTTAGCCGGATCGACTAGAATATCCATGGCTTCTTTAATGCGATATCCATTTACAAAATCAAAAAAGTGCTGGTTCAACTTTTGGTTTATTATAATGGAAAGCTCCCTGGAATTCATTTCCATCTGGTCAGCCAAATTCCTCAGCGACAAAGAAGGATTTAAATATGGCTTTTCAGTTTCCATATAGGAAATTAATTTCTCAATTTGGTTGGTGTTATTTGGGGCCTGCATGATATCATTGTCATCAGCTAAATTTTGGGTCAAGACTAATTTGGAATCTACCCCGCTAAAAAGATTGGGATAGCGAAGGGCTTTCAACACATACCAGCAAACAATACCTAAAACAAACAAGACTACTATAGTTTGAGCATTATTAAATACATCTACTTCACCGGAATACTTTAAAATATTCTTTATTAATGCGACTGCATATAGCAGTGAGGTAAAAAGCAAAAGCTGAAACAACCATTTATAGGTTGCTATGGTACTACTGGAATAGTTTTCCAGGAATATTTTTTTGGCTTTATTTAGAATTATAAATCCGGCAGTTAAATATATAATAGCTTGCAGGTGGAGCGAAATATGTAAAAAGATAATTTCGTAGAGATGATTATACTCCTCGAATAGTTCTAATTTCTGAGCGGTACTGGTAAGATAAAACCTCGGGAGCATCACTAAATTTGCGATTAAATAAGGCACGCCATGCAATAAATGCTTCCATTTTAATTTAAAATCTGAATAACAGACAGATAATATGTACAAATAAAATATAGGCATTGGTAAATAAGCCAGTAAATCCTTTGCTATCAGAAGTTTATTCACCAAATTATTAGGCTCTTCAATAAAAAGGTGCATAAACCAGCTGGAGAATTCCAAAGCATTTAATACCAAAAAAGAGGCGAAAAGCTTATTGCTGATTTTATTTTTGGATTCTACCGAAAAAATAAAAATAGCCAAAAGTAATGCTATAAAGGTGGAGATTATGCCTGCAATTGTTACTAAATCAACCTCTCTCATTAAGTTTAAGCTTTTGAGTAACCAAATGTAGTTTTTAAATGCTGTTTAAACAATTATCAATTGTATTGTATTAATTCTTTCTAGCTTTGATCTAATTATATACCTTAAACAGCAAAATGATTCACCCTTAAACATCTCTTTTTTTTAATTGCGACCAGGGGGAGCAATCAAGATTGTGTCCACAGACACACATCTTGAATTGTTACTCAATCTTCAATTAAGGCTAAGCTATTAGTAATTACTTCAGGTTATTCAGTTTTGCACTACTCTTAATGTTTTCGATTCCGTTTTCTTACTATTGTAAGTGCCGTTAAGACTTTTCGATTATAATTTGTCATCATTATCTAGCTTATCTAATACTTCCAAGGTTTTATCAATAAATTCTTGTTCTTCTATAGGGATTAAATCCAAAGCATGCCTTAAAACATCTGAAATACTTCTTTCAGGTTCTTTAATTTGGCGTTCAAAGCAACTATCCATTCCCTCTAACGCCAATACACTAACTTTAATAAGGTCTTCTATAAGAAACATGAGATAAAGATGGTTTTTTACTGGAAAATAAATACGTTGATAATCTTTGAGATGTGCATGTGGTGTCAGCCTTCTTATATGTTCTTCTTCAAAGCTTTTAAGCTTTTTCATGAGTTTTTCCTTTTTCATAACGTTCTTGGTTTTTAAGGATTTGTTTTTTGAGTTTCTTGGGGAAATGAATGTAGTCCGTGTCATTTTCCAGTATGGCTATAATCTGTTCCAATTGAAACATATCACCATCTGGCATTAGTTCAATGACCATTTCTATGACTAATTGAACACTGGAAGTTCTACTTTGGTGGCTTAAGTTTTTAGAATGAAAATCACCTTCACCATCTAAGGCTAGCACACAGACTTCCAGTAATGATGTAATGCGCATGATGTAATCGGTATAATCTTCAAAGCGAATGGTGGCATTTCTAAAAGTATGACTCTTCGTTTTTTCTTTTTTTAAACCATAAGCTGTCGCTCCGATTCTCTTTAGCTGTTTCAATTTTAGTTGATCAAGTTTTCTCGTTTTCATGGGATGCTGTTTTTAAAGTTTGTAATTGGTGATTTACAATTGGTAAGAGATAATCTAAAAGACATTGGCAATAAGAATGCGCCATGTTAAGCTCTGCTACTGAGAATAAAGCGCTACTTCGATAGCGAAGTTCAGTATGATGAAAGTAAAAGATGTTTTTAAGTGGGGACTGTTCAAATAGTTGTTCTGAAAAAATATTGGAAGGTATTTCATGGCAAAATTGAACGAGTTTAAAAAGATAAACGGAATGATGATGTTGCGGATGGTAATGCAGAAACGCATAAATAGTTCCTAAGCAAAGTTGCTCAAAAGACAGTCGTATTAAATGAGCGTTTAATATTCCAGCGTTTTCTTCAATAGCACTTAAGTTTAAACAATGTTTTGCTATTGCTATTCGATCTTGGGTGTAGTTTGTTATGCCCTTAATATCCAGTTCAGGGATTTGGCTGAGTTTTAATAGAGCTAATTCAAAAGGAGAACCCTCAACCAAACCACCTGATTGGATTATTTTAGAAAAGAAGTATTTATTATGATCAGAAGCCGCTATAAGTTGCTTCGGCATATAGAGCAACAAGCTAATGGTATATTTTCCGCCGGAATCTTGATGGACAATATCTGAAAGGTTAGCAACCGAATTGGAGGGAATATGCTTGCTCAATAGCAGTAAATAAAAATGATAGTGTTGCTGTTGCTTGGAAGCATCATTATTCAAAGAATTATGAGTTCCCTGTGCCGATGATTGCATGCCGAAATAATATAAACTTGTAATTTCGATATGTTTTTTGAGGATTTCCGTAATTTGGGCTAACGCAAATTCGATAACTTTGGGAGGGTGCAAGTTGGTAAGCATAGATCAAAAGGTGTTAAAGTGAAACTTCAGTGATGGTCAATGAGCCTTCAAGTTTTAAAAAGAAGTGACCGTAGCGAACCAGAATTACTTGTAATTAACAACCCGAAGCTTGTTTTTTACTGCAAAGAGTGAGGAGTGCAACTTTTAAAAAGAATGTTTATCTTTGAGATTATGAGCACAGCAACAAAAACCAGTCATATCGGTAGAAAGATCAGCCGAATCAGAGAACTT
>Ga0098065_1000199_pt1 | contig 32320 bp, 29 predicted proteins | sample 25_taG_FD_75062 | JGI IMG/M metagenome (GOLD analysis project Ga0098065, IMG submission 75062) | Marine viral communities from Cariaco Basin, Caribbean Sea - 25_WHOI_OMZ | ecosystem: Environmental > Aquatic > Marine > Oceanic | place: Caribbean Sea: Cariaco Basin | collected 2014-11-08 | reverse complement strand
TTTACTATTTCTGAATTTCTACAAACTCAAAATCCACATCAAATTCGGTGGTTGAAACATTAGCTTTTAGGGTATCATTTTGGAGTTTATAAATGATTTTCTTTGGAAATTCATTTGTGTCATTTTCAGCTATAAAATATTCAGGTTTTAATTCGGAAAGGACAAAGGGAGTAGGAGCTTCGTTCACGCCGGTCACCTGTAGTGTCCATTCATCATTTTCTTTAAACAGTTTTAGATTTTCTTTAAAAATGGTGTCGTCGTCTAACATCGTATAGCCCAATCCCGAATAATAGTTTTTATCTTTTTTCCATATTTCGTAGGTTTTAAAGTCTTCTTCGGCATTTACACGTTTCCATTCTCCAATAAGCCAATCAAAATCCTCTGCATCATTAGTGCATGAAAATAAAAGTAACAGACTGGAAAGAGCTAAAAATAAACGTTTCATAGGGTTTTAAATATTAGATTGTGAAATTAAACAATTTAAATAAAAAAAGCCTGAAGATATCTCCAGGCTTTGAATATAGATTTAAAAATTTTACCAGATTTTTACGCGATCATCAGGTGCAACATACATCGAATCTCCTTCTTTAATATCAAAAGCTTCATAAAATGCATCGATATTTTGCAAAGGTACATAAGCTCTATACATTCCAGGAGAATGGGGATCTGTTTTAATTCTGCTTTTTAAAGCTTCGTCACGCATTTTAGTACGCCAAACGGTTGCCCAGGAAAGGAAAAAACGTTGCTCTGGTGTAAATCCGTCAATTTTTCCCGGATCACCATGTTCTTTCAGATGCATTTGTAAACCATCATAAGCAGCGTTAACACCACCAAGGTCACCGATATTTTCACCTAGTGTAAATTCACCATTAATAAAGGTACTGTCCAAAACTTCGATAGCACTGTACTGGTCGGCAAGATCTTTCCCAAGACCTTCAAACTGCGAAAGATCTTCATCGGTCCACCAGTTATTCAGGTTTCCTTCAGCATCAAAGCGAGCACCGCTATCATCAAACCCATGAGAAATCTCATGACCAATTACGGCACCAATTCCCCCGTAATTTACAGCGGCATCTGCTTTGTAATCATAAAAAGGTGGTTGTAAAATAGCCGCTGGGAATACAATCTCGTTGTAACTTGGATTGTAATAAGCGTTAACGGTTTGTGGCGACATAAACCACTCCGATTTATCTACAGGCTCTCCTAGTTTTGCAATATTTTTTGCGGTACTCCATTTACGGGCGTTCATCACGTTTTGAAAATAAGAACCATCTTTAGATCCTAAGATTTCTAAATCACCATAATCTTCCCATTCGTCTGGATAGCCTACTTTAATAGTGGTGGTATTTAGTTTTTCAATCGCTTTTTTCTTGGTGTCTTCACTCATCCAGCTGAGGTTGTTAATACGCTTTTCGTAAGCCTTAATTACATTAGCGATCATTTCCTGAGCTTTTTCTTTAGCCTCTGGAGGGAAGTGTTTTTCTACATATAGTTTTCCTAAAGCTTCCCCTACTGTACCATTTACAGTACTTAAAGCTCTTTCGTCTCTGGGGCGTTGTTCTTTAGCACCTCTTAAAGTTTTGCTGTAAAAATCCCAGTTGGCTGTTTCGATATCTGTAGACAACATTCCGGCAGCGGCATCAAATGCTGTCCATGTTAGATACTTCTTCCAGGTGTCCACATCATTTTGTGCCAGAAGATCTTGCATGGCTTTCATATAGGCTGGCTGAGAAACAATAATGGTATCTAATTTGCCTGCGCCAATTTCTTCAAAATAAGTATTCCAGTCTATTGCCGGTACCATTTCTTGAAGAGTCGCCACGCTCATTGGATTATAAGTTTTACGTGCGTCACGACGCTCTACTTTATCCAATCTTGGTTTAGCAAGTTTGGTCTCAAATTCGACTACTGTTTTTGCGAATTCTTTAGCATCTTCTTTAGAGTAATCTAGAAACTGCATCATACGGGCAATATGTTCTTCGTACTTTGCTTTTTTCTCTTTAGAATCTGAGTCGTCTGCAATATAATAATCGCGATCTGGCAGTCCCAGGCTGCCTGGATAAAGGTAAGCTGCATTCTGGTTACTGTTTTTAGCATCTGCACTAACCCCAAAAGAGAAGAAACCACCACCGCCGTACTTAGACATTTCTGTTAAGTAAGCCTGTAAATCTTCTTTATTCGAAATTTTATTTACTTTTTCTAAATAGGGTAATACTGGCGCAACGCCTTGCTCGTTGCGAGCCACGGTATCCATAATGGTTTTGTATAGATTTACCGCTTTAGCCTGATCGCTGTTTGCATCCAGGTTCTCGTTGTTAGAAGCTTGATTTAATAATGCTAAGGCATCATCATCTGTAGTTTCACGAAGTTCCATGAAACTGCCCCAGGTAGTCTGGTCACTGGGAATTTCTGTAGCATCAAGCCACGCACCATTCACATAGCGAAAAAAATCATTTTTGGGTGTTGTTGTAGTATCCATATAGGCTACATTGATCCCGTGAATTTCTTCTTTTTCTGTGTTTGTAGACTTTTCCCCGTCTTTACAACCAATTATAGTGGCACCTAATAGGGACAAGCATACTGCATTTGTTATTTTTTTCATTTAATGTTTGTGTGTTTGTAAAATCCTTGCTAATGTAATAAAACAGACGCATTTTTGAATTTTTTGTTACAAAATACAAAGAACCTAGTTTTTTGTTTTTAAAGCCTGCAAGATTCTCGTGTCAAAGTCTTTTTTGATCTTTGTGATCTCTTCAATATTTTCATTTGGAATTTCAATAGAAAGTACATAGTGGGCAATCTTCCAGTTGCCATCGATATATTGCATTACACCAGAACCTCTACAAATGCCCATGTGGGTATCAAGTAATTCGTCAAACCAGGCAATTCCCTTTGTATTGGCCAGATAAATATTTCTTTGTACTGAAGTGAAATCCCATGCTTTGCCTTTCTCAAAATGGGGTTTGGCATAGGCTTTAAATTCTTCTATTTGCCAATTTTCAGTAGCGTCGGTGCCAATAAAAACGGCATCCTTAGTCATTAGATGAAAATAATTTTTAAAATTTGCTTCGGCGGCAGCTTGATGCCAGTGATCGATCACATCAGAAATTTCTGTTTTCGCTTGTTTCGCGTTGGATTGGTAGGGCATTGTTTGGGAAAAACCTGCACAACCTAAATAGCATAAGATAAGAGTGATTAGTTGTTTTTTCATGAGATGTATTTTCGCGGAATATACGATAAATCTCTAGTATTTAATTTTGAGTTGTGGCTTCCAGGCTATCTCTTTTTTGTTGCTGTCTTAAGCGGTTTTCTTCCACCAGGCGATCTAATTCGGCCTCGAAATCTTCAATACTTTCAATAAATAATTCGTTAAGCTGAATATTAAGGTTATTAAAATCCATAGGGATTTCTATGGCAATTTCTTTTACCTCTTGCGGTTTTATGCTTTGCAAATGGGATTTTTGTTCCAGGATTTTAGCTTTTGTAGTAAGTACCCTTAATCTTGAGTTTACGGGCTTGGATGCTAAAGAATCCGGTAGCGTAGCTTGTAATGTTTCCATAAGTTGAGCCCATGCAGAAGAATTATCGATTAAATAATTTACCGATGTGTTTTGAAGCTGTTTCACCTCCTCATTCAAAACAATGTAAGCGGCCCATTTGGAGGCATGCTTTCTTGCGGAGGCTTCTAAAGGTAAAATAGATGTTTCTATAGCAAATTTTTGAGTAAAAGCTGGGGTGTCCCGCGGTTTAGTTTCAGGTTTTCCTTTTTCCGAATCCTGAACACAGGAGCCCAAAATCATCAATAGTATTCCGAAAATTGCTCGCTTCATTATCAAATTTTGATTTTACAAATGTAAACGATTAAAATACTAAAGCCATATATTTTCTTCATTCTTAAAAATAACATAATTATCGGGTTAGATTAAACGATTTAGCAAATTTTATTCGCAATAAATAAATATATTTGCACAAAATTTTTAAGCGTATGCCTGCAAAAATCTTAATTATTGGCGCCAGTGGCCAAATAGGAACCGAACTTAGCTTAAAACTCCGTGAGATTCATGGTAATGATGCAATTATTGCCAGTGATATTCGAGAAGGAAGTGAAGAGCTTATGGCTAGCGGACCTTTTGAGATTGCTAATGCAATGAATTATGAGCAAATTGCCGGTTTGGTGGAAAAGCACCAGATTCAAGAGGTGTATTTAATGGCGGCAATGTTAAGTGCAACTGGAGAGAAAGCACCAATGAAAGCCTGGGCTTTAAATATGGATTCATTGTTCCATGTATTAAATTTGGCAAAAGATAAAAAGATTAAAAAAGTATTTTGGCCTTCAAGTATAGCGGTATTTGGTCCTTCAACTCCAAAAGAAAATACGCCACAAACTACGGTTATGGAACCTACCACCGTTTATGGTATAAGTAAACAAACCGGGGAGCGCTGGTGTAGTTATTACCATAGAAAGTATGGAGTAGACGTACGTAGCATCCGTTATCCAGGTATAATTAGTTATAAAACTTTACCGGGAGGGGGAACTACAGATTATGCCGTAGAGATTTTTCATGAGGCTATTAAACAAGGAGAATATACCTCGTTTCTTAATGCTTCAACATCCTTACCGATGATGTTTATGGAAGATGCTATAAAAGCTACAGTAGCGATCATGAATGCTCCATCGGAAGCTCTTAAAATAAGATCATCTTATAATTTAGCAGCGATGAGCTTTACACCGGCAATTTTAGCTGAGGAAATTAAAAAGCATATCCCAGCATTTAAAATTTCTTATGATCCGGATTTTAGACAGGATATTGCAGATAGCTGGCCTTCTAAGATAGATGATAGCGCAGCCCGTGAAGATTGGGGATGGTCTCATGATTTTGATATAGCGGCTTTAACTGAAGCGATGCTTAGCGGTGTGAAATCGCAATTAGTGAAGTAAGTATCTTCAGGGCAAGTCTACAAAGCATATAATCTAAACAAGAATTTTTAAAACGAGATATCCCGATAACTATCCGCAACAGCGCGTTTAATTTCCATTATCGGGTAAAATAAATACAAGATAGCATAAAAAAAGCCGCTCACTGAGCGGCTTTGGCATTTGAATACTATATATAATCTAATCTATATGCACTATCCAATAACACGAACCTGATCTGCATTAAGACCTTTTCGTCCTTCTTTCTCAACGTACTCCACTTTATCTCCCTCATTTAGAGTCTCACCGTCGATCCCTGTTACGTGAACGAAGATGTCTCTTCCTGTGTCGTCGTTGGTTATGAATCCGTAACCTTTGGACTCATTAAAAAATTTAACTGTACCTTCCATTGTAATAAAATAATAATTAATAAAGTACAAACATAATATAATATTATAGACCTTGGTTGAATAATAAGTAAACTTTCTGAAATTTTTTCAATTTTTTTGGGGGGTATTAGTCAATACCTTTATCTCGCATTTTTTTCATATTCTCAGGGCTTAAAGTGTAGTCTTCAAGCTTTTTACCCCTCCATCGTACCACTAAAAATATAGGCATTAGAACAAATGATGCGGTTAGTACGGCAATACCTATAATCTTATCACCTGTTGCAATATCTTCTTCGGCAATTCTAAAATAGAAACCTACTGCTATGGCGATTAAAATCGTTATAACTAAAATTTTCATCACTATCTTCATCGCTCTTCTTTTTATTAAACAGTTACCTCGATTAATTTCTGGCGGTATGCGGTGAGCATTTTTGATTTTGAAATAAAACCAACATACTTATCATCTTTAACAACAGGGAGATTCCATGCGGCACTATGCTGAAATTTTTTCATGATTGTTTTCATACTGTCGTTTTGCAGATCGATAATGTCTGGTGCCCTTTGCATAATATCGCTTACGGTAATTTCATCGTAAAGATGTTGTTTAAACATTATCGGTCGTATATCATCTAAAAGAATAATTCCCATAAAATTTTCTTCTTTATCAATTACAGGAAAAATGTTTCGTGAAGACTTAATCACACCTTCGTGAATAACATCTCCTAAATTCATATTCACATTTAAAGGAATAAAGTTTTTTTCAATGATCTGGTTAATATTAAGCAAGGTTAATACCGTTTGATCTTTGTCGTGAGTTAAAAGTTCGCCACGTTGTGCCAATTCTAAAGTATAGACGGAATGTGGTTGCACCGTATTGGTAATCATATATGATATTAAGGCAGTGATCATTAATGGTACAAAAAGTTCGTATCCCCCGGTTAATTCGGCGATAAGGAAGATAGCTGTTAAGGGTGCATGTAAAACCCCTGCCATTAAGCCTGCCATCCCTACCATTGTAAAACTACTGGTAGAGATAGGCTCGTTAGTAATGCCTAGATGGTTTACTACTAGAGCGAAACAATGTCCTAGGGCGCTTCCCATAAAAAGTACTGGTGCAAAGATTCCGCCAACACCACCTGCCGCGAAAGTAAGTGAGGTTGCGAAGATTTTGAATACTACCAGTCCTGCAAGTAGTAAAATCACAACCCAGATATTATCGAGAAAATCATTTAAAAAGTTAGTTCCTAAAGCCTGAATATAGTTTTCGGCTAAAAGGTTATTTATAACCCCATAACCTTCACCATATAGCGGGGGAATAAAATATATGATAATTCCCAGTCCTGCTCCTGCCAGTAATAGCCTAAAGAATTTATTTTCAATTTTGCCGAAGATGGTATGTATTTTAAAATAGATCACCGTAAAGTACATCGAGCCTAATGCACATATACAGCCCAGAATCATATAAAATGGTACTTCCGAAATGGTAAAATCGTCCATAAGTTCAAAAGGAAGAATAGTATCTGAACCGAAGAAAAAGTAGGAAGTTAAGATCGCTGATACCGATGCTGTAAGTAATGGCAACATGCTTACCAGGGTAAGATCTAAACTAAAAACTTCTATGGCAAAAATAATAGCGGCAATAGGCGCTTTAAAAATAGAAGACATCGCTCCTGCGGCTGCACAACCTATTAAAAGTGTACGGGCACTTTGGTTCATTCTAAATAAACGTGCAATGTTAGATCCCAAAGAAGCCCCTGTTGCAACGGTAGGTCCCTCTAGTCCTACAGATCCACCAAAACCAACGGTTATCGGAGCTGTTAGAATCGAACCGTACATCTGGAACGAACGCATAAGTCCCTTTCTTTTTGAAATGGCATATAGTGTAGAAGGTATGCCATGCCCTACTGGTTTTCGTAATATTTTTTTTATAATAAACACCGTTAAGGCCAGACCTATAATTGGAAAAATAAAATAGAATGCGTGATGATAATTCGCAATTAAATTTCCCTCCAGTAGGTTTTGGATAAAATGGGTTAAGTTTTTTATAATAACCGCACCCAAACCCGCCGTAAAGCCAATGATAGCACTAAGAATTAAAATGAACTGCTGTTGCGAAAGATGCTTTGTCTTCCACAGTAAAAATTTTTGTAATCCAGGAACCGCTTTTAAAAACATCTGCTACACCTCCAATTTTAGGATATTACGAAAAAATCCTGCTCTAAAGCAGGATTTCAGTTTTATTCAATATTCAGTTTTAAGCTTAATTCTTTTAGTTGGCTTTCATCTAATTTTGATGGAGCATCAATCATTACGTCGCGGCCGGCATTGTTTTTTGGAAAAGCGATAAAGTCCCGAATAGTTTCCTGGCCACCAAGAATGGCAGTTAGTCTATCAAAACCAAATGCAATTCCACCATGTGGTGGCGCACCGTATTGAAAAGCGTTCATTAAGAACCCAAATTGCTCTTTAGCTTCTTCTTCAGTAAAGCCTAAATGAGAAAACATTTTAGATTGTGTTTCTTTATCGTGAATTCTTATAGAACCACCACCAATTTCATTACCATTTAATACGAGATCATAAGCATTAGCCCTTACTTTTCCCGGATCGGTAGCTAAAAGAGGTATATCTTCAGCTTTAGGAGACGTAAATGGGTGGTGCATGGCATGGTAACGTTCTGTTTCTTCATCCCATTCTAGTAAAGGGAAGTCAATTACCCAAAGCGGAGCAAATTCATTTGGCTTTCTAAGGCCTAGTTCGTTACCAAGATGCATACGTAATGCACTTAATTGAGATCTTGTTTTATTGGCATCACCAGCCATAACTAAAATCAGATCGCCGGGTTTTGCGCCCGTGGCCTGTGCCCATTCTTTTAGATTTTCTTCCGTATAAAATTTATCTACAGAAGATTTTAAGCTTCCATCATCGTTGTATTTAGCCCAAACTAGTCCGTTTGCCCCAATTTGCGGGCGTTTTACCCAACTAATCAAAGCATCGATTTGCTTTCGGGTATAAGAAGCTGCTCCTGGAACAGCGATACCTACAACGAGTTCTTGCTGATCGAAAACATTAAAGCCTTTATTCTTTGCAATATCGTCTAACTCGGCAAACTCCATCCCAAAGCGAATATCTGGTTTGTCATTACCATATTTGCGCATTGCTTCATCATAAGTCATGCGTGGGAAGGCATCAATAGTTATATTATTGATTTCTTTTAGCAGATGGCGAGTTAAGCCTTCAAAGATATTTAGTATGTCCTCCTGTTCCACAAAAGCCATTTCACAGTCGATTTGTGTAAATTCTGGCTGTCGATCGGCTCTTAAATCCTCATCTCTAAAACACTTTACGATCTGGAAGTATTTATCCATTCCTCCAACCATAAGCAATTGCTTAAAAGTTTGTGGCGACTGTGGTAAGGCATAAAACTGCCCTTCATTCATTCTACTTGGAACTACGAAATCACGAGCACCTTCAGGAGTGGATTTAATAAGGTAGGGTGTCTCAACCTCAATAAATCCCTGGTTAGATAAATAATTTCTAACCTGCATCCCTACTTTGTGTCTAAAAATCAGTTTGTTTTTCACCGGATTTCTTCGAATATCAAGATAGCGATACTTCATTCTTAGATCTTCACCGCCATCGGTCTCCTCTTCAATAGTAAAAGGTGGCGTTAGTGATGCGTTTAAAATCGCAAGTTCTTTTACCAAAACTTCAATCTCACCTGTGGCGATATTAGGGTTTTTGGATTCCCTTTCTATCACATCACCTTTTACCTGAATTACAAACTCGCGGCCCAGGGTTGCAGCTTTCTTCATCAAATCTTCTGAAGATCTTTCTTCATCAAAAATAAGCTGGGTAATTCCGTAGCGATCACGAAGATCCACCCAGACCATAAAACCTTTATTTCTAATTTTTTGCACCCATCCTGAAAGCGTTACCTCGTTCCCGATTTTGGAAGAATTAAGCTCACCGCAAGTATGACTTCTGTACATAGTTGTTTTCGTAAAATTTTAGTGGGGCAAAAGTAATAAGTAAATGTGGTTTGAGTAAATAAACAGACTAAAATTAATCACTATGTAAACTTAATGACACTAAATAATTTTAATTAATATGCTTAAAATCATTGTGTTACAGGTTTAATGTTAATTTAATGTTATGTAATTATTGTTTTAATGTAAATTTTGTATTATATTTGTTACTATAAGATTAATAGATAGCATAATGAAGACGATAAAAAATACAATGATTGCTGCACTAATGATGATAGGAGGAGCAGCTATCGCACAAAACGGAGTTAAAAAACCTGTTTTTGAAAAACAGGGAGATTTAATAAAAGGAACATATTATTATGAAGACGGAAGTATTAGGCAGGAAGGTACGTACAAGGAAGGGGAGCTCCACGGAAAATGGGTTTCTTACAACGAGAACGGTGAAAAGACAGCATCCGCGGAATATAACAATGGTGCAAAAACTGGTAGATGGCTTTTTTGGGAAGGTGATAAGATTAAGCAGGTAGAATATAAGTCTAACCAAATCGTATCAGTAAATGATATTTCATCTAAATCTTCGCTAGCAATAAACGAAGAATAGAGATTGATTTTAGTTTAATAAAAAAGCCCCGATTGTTTGACAATCGGGGCTTTTTTTACTTTCTAAATATAATGAATATACCAGAAATGCCGGCATAGTTTATATTTAGCTTTTGGCCAGTTTTTGTTCTTTTCTGGCCAATTTTTTATCTCTGGTTTTAACCTTTGCACGATTTACAAGATAGAACATGACCGGTACGACGATCAATGTTAGGAAGGTCGCGAAAACCAGTCCGAAAATCACTGTCCAGGCTAAAGGTCCCCAGAAAATAACATTATCTCCTCCTATATAAATACGTGGATCATAATCGATCATTAATCCAAAAAAATCAATATTTAATCCTATTGCTAATGGGATTAATCCAAGAACAGTAGTGATTGCTGTTAAAAGTACGGGGCGTAACCTTGATTTACCGCCACGTACAATGCAATCAAAATATTGTGCTCTTGTAAGCAGCTCGTCGTCTTCTAAGCCAAGTTCGTTTTTCTTACGGTCTATAAGGATTTGGGTATAGTCAATAAGAACAATAGCATTATTCACTACAATACCGGCCAGAGATATAATTCCCATCATGGTCATGATAATCACAAAGTCCATCTGGAAAATAATTAATCCGAAAAATACGCCCACCAAACTTAATACTACCGCACTAATAATGATTATCGGTTTGGAAATCGAGTTAAATTGGGCTACTAAAATCAACAAAATTCCACCTATAGCAATAAGTAAGGCTTTTAATAAAAACGCCATATTGTCTGCCTGTTCTTCCTGCTCGCCCGTAAAGGCAAAACTCATATCTTCTGGTAATTCGTAATTCTGAAGTTCGGTTTTTAATTGCTGTACAATTTCATTTGCATTATAATCACCCAACACATTAGAATAAACAGTGATTACTCTTTTTAGATCTTTTCTTTTGATCGAGCTGAAAGAGGAGGCAACTTCAGTATTTACCAATGCTGAAATTGGAACCTGTACCAATTGCCCATTATTTTGATCTCTAAAGGTAATGGGTTGATTGAACAGCGCATTTTCATCGTATCTAAATTTTTCGTTGAAGCGCACATTTACTTCATAATCGTCGTCTCCTTCTTTATAGGTAGAAACTTCTTCCCCATAAATCGCCCTACGTAAGGTTTGCCCAACAGCGACCGTAGAAACACCAAGTTGACCTGCTTTTCTGCGGTCTACAATAACTTCAAGTTCAGATTTAGATTTGTTAACATCGATTTTTAGCTCTTCTATTCCTTCTATGCTCAATCTCTGAATATAGGAGCGCATATTTTCGGCTTCAGCCAGCATTTCTTCGTAATCTTCACCCTTAATTTCAATATTAATTGGGTAACCGGCAGGAGGACCTGCAGCATCTTTCTCAACGATAATCGAGGCCCCGGGAAAGCCGTGAACGGCTGCGCGGATTTCCTCCATTACATCACTACTTCTTACGCCTCTACGTTCATTAAATTCACGCATAGACAAAGTGATTTTACCCTTATGAGGCATTTCATTTTGTTGGCCGCCATCGGTCTGCGGGTTTCCAGCACCTTCACCTACCTGAGAAATAGCCGACTCTACCATATAATTGTAGCCGTCATCATTATATTTTTGGATGACATCGTAGATTCTTTTTTCAACCTGTTTAGTGAGTTGATTGGTTTTTTGGATATCGGTCCCTTCCGGATATTCGATATAAGTGATAATCTGTTTCGGTTCATTTTCCGGAAAAAACAATACGTTAGGTTGTACTGCGCCAATTAGGATAAAAGAAAGGATTAGCATAATCACGGTGCCAAAGAAAAACGCATAGGCTCTTTTACCGCTTAGAGCATATTTTAATGTATTCTCATAACGGTTTTCCAGTTTTTTTAAAGCCGTATACTGAAAATAGGATATCGCTTTTGTTAATACGTACTTATAAAGCCATAGTAATATAACCAAAAGGATTAAAATATTTCCAATGCCTCTAAAAGCCCCTATATTCAGTAAAAAACCACCTAATAAGAGAACAATTCCTAATGCTCCCAATATTAGAGATAATCGTATCAGTTTCTTTTTGGTGATCTCTTCCTCTTCGGTTTTCATAAATTCTGAGGTAAGCATCGAGTTGATGATCAATGCTACAAACAGCGATGAGCCTAGTACAATAGATAAAGTGATTGGAAAGATGACCATAAACTTACCAATGGTGCCGGGCCAAAGTCCTAATGGGAAAAATGCAGCCAGAGTGGTTGCGGTCGAAGCTATAATAGGCCATGCTATTTCTCCAAGACCCTGCTTGGCCGCCTGTCTTCTGGGCATTCCTTCGTCCATTAAAGTATATACGTTTTCTACCACAACAATACCATTATCTACCAGCATTCCCAGCCCCATAACCAGAGCGAAAAGTACCATGGTGTTTAGGGTAAAGCCAAGGCTGGAAAGTACAATGTAAGATAGGAACATAGAAAGTGGAATGGCTAAACCAACAAAAAGCGCATTTCTAAAACCTAAGAAAAACATTAATACCAAAACCACTAGTATCACCCCAAAGATGATGTTATTTACAAGGTCGTCTACCTGTGTTTGCGTTTGAGTGGATTGATCGTTAGAGTACGAAATATGAAGGTTTTCTGGGAGATAATCTTCCTGTTCTGTAGCGATAATTTTTTTAATATCTTCTACCGCCTCGATCATGTTTTTTCCACCACGCTTTTTGATGTCCAGCATGACTACAGGCTCCCCGTACTCTCTGGCAAACGTTGTTGGATCCTTCTCTTTAAAATTGATTTCAGCGATATCTTTAAGGAAGATATTTCCTCCTTCACGTTTTACAATAACGTTTTCTAATTCTTTTGGATCCTGTATTTCTCCTACGATCCTGATGTTCTTTTCAACACCACTGGTAATAATATTTCCGGCAGAAATGGTTTTGTTTTCCATACTTACCGCATTTATAATATTATCGAAACTTACCTGTGATGCAGACATTTTGTAGACATCTACGGCAATTTCAACCTCCATATCCTCAGCACCACGAATACTGGCCTCTTTTATCTGCGGAAGTAATTCGATTTTTTCCTGAAGATATTCAGCATAAGTCTTTAATTCCTGAACGGGATAATCACCGGTTAAGTTAATATTCAGAATAGGCATTTCTTCTGAAATATTAAGATCGAAAATGTTAGGTTCTACTTTAGCTCCATTATCTAAAGTAGGCCAGGTAGTTTCGGCTTTTACTAAATCTACCTTATCTTTTACTTTTGTTTTGGCGACATCTACACTAATATCTTCTTCAAACTCTACAATAACAATAGAATAATCCTGAAGGGTGGTCGAGGTAATTTCCTTGATGCCGGCTATATTATTAAACTCTTCCTCTAAAGGTTCTGTGATAAACTTCTCTACATCTTCAGCCGAGTTTCCGGGGTTTACCGAACTTACGTATATTTTAGTTTCTACGATTTCCGGAAATGCTTCCCGCGGCATCCCGTAATAAGAAAGCAAACCACCCAGCATAATGATCGCAATAATAACGTACACCGTCATTTTGTTGTCGATTGCCCAGGAGGAGAGCTTAAATTCTTTATCTAAATTGCTCATGTGTTACTTTTTGCTGATTTTTACTTCCTGTCCGTCTCTTAAACTTTTGCTACCTTCAACAATTAGGATTTCACCCGGCGATAGACCTTCTGTTACTTCCATCATGTTATTATAAACGTAACCGGTTTCGATGACATTTTTCTGCGCTACACCGGTGCTGTCTGTTTTTCTTTCTAAGGTATAAACCAGACTTTCGCCCATTGCATTTTTTTGTATGGTGCTTTCAGGAATGGTGATTGCAGATGCTGCTGTATAATCATTAAGCAGTATAGTGGCAATTTGGTTAGGGCGTATAAGCTTATCAGGATTTGGGATGGCTATTTTTACTCTAAAGGTGCGGTTGTTCGCATTAATATTGCTGCCAACGTCTGTAACTTTGCCATCATATTCTTTGTTTACCGAGCTAATCATTACCTTCACAAAGGTTCCTTTTTGAATTTTTGGGAGGTAATTTTCAGGAACCGCAGCCTCAACATACATATTATTAAGATTTATGATTCTGAAAAGCTGACTTTGTCCCGGGCTTACAACTTCTCCCTGATTGCTAATTATATTATCGATCACACCGCTAAAAGGAGCGGTAACCGTAGTTTTAGCAAGTTGAGATTGTAATTGTTCCGCTGCTTTTTGGGTAGCTTCAAAGTTGGTTTTTGCTTCTAAAAACTGGATTTCAGACCCTATATTCTGTTCCCATAGCCTTTTTTGGCGTTCATAAGTTGTTTTGGCTAATGTTGCCTGTGCCTGTGCCTGTGCCACCTGACTTGATAATCCGCCATCATCGATTTTTGCCAGAACCTGACCTTTATTTACACGATCTCCTTCTTTGACATATACATTTTTTAAAATGCCGGAATATTCTGGATAAATAATAATATTCTCATCGGTAGCAACATTGCCCTGCACTTCAGCAAAATGTTCGAATGTGCTGTCTTTTAAAGTTGTTACAGTGACCAGATTAAGGTTTTTGTTTTTATCTAATGTATTTATAGCTTCATCCAGTTTATTAATGTCTGAAGTTATTGCGCTTTGCTCTTTACTTAATTCAGATTTTCTGGCTCTTATCTCCTTAAGGTTACCTTCTTCAATAAGGTCGTCTACAGATTTTTTGTTTTCGTTACCACAGGCGGCTAACAAAAGAGAAACACTTAAAATTGCTGCTAATTTTTTCATATGGCGGGGGTAGTTATTCTTTTTCTTCATATTTAGTGGTGTCTAATAAATTCTCTAACTCAACTTTGCTAGTGATTACATTCAGCATGGATTGCAGGTAGTCCTGTTGTGCTGTATATAATTGTCTTTGTGCTTCATTGAGTTCGAAACTGCTGGCAACGCCTTCTTTGAACTTTATTTTGTTTTTATTTTCAATACGTTCGGCTAAATCCAGATTTTTTTTCTGAACTTCATAATTGTCGAGACTATATTCATATTCTGTTTTAGCCGAATTTATTTGTTGTTTCACCTCGTTTTTTGTGTATTCCAGATCGGCCAGTGCCTGCTCTAAAGCAATTTTCTTTTGCTGTGTTCTTGCCGAACGCATCCCACTACTAAAGATGGGAATATTTAAGCTTATACCTAAAATGGACTGATTGAAATATTCCTGATTATCATTTAAAAAAGTAAACTTCTCGCTAAATCCCTGGTATCCATAATTTACATAGCCGGTAAGGGAAGGCAAGGCTTTTGCTTTTTCCAATTTCACTTCAATCTCAGCAGATTCTGCCGTGTTTTTGGCAATTCTAAAGTCGATATTCTCTTCTACTGGAGTGTTTTCCTGTAAGATCGAAAGATCAAAATATTGTATGGCCAGTTCTTCCAATTCTTCCGTTAATGTAAGATTGGTCTCGACCGGCAGTCCCAACGTAATGTTTAGCATTTCGTAAGCGATATCAGCCATGCGTTGACTTCGGTTCAGGTTATTCTTTAAAGTAAGAAGCGTGATTTCTAATTGTTCTACATCTTCCTCTTCAGCCAGGCCATTTTCAAAAGTTAGTTTCGTTTCATCGTAAGTCTGCTGTACGCTTTCCACATTATTTTTAAGGATGGCTGCATTTTCCTCGGCTAGAAGCACGTTTCCGTAGGCATTGATGATGCCTTTTTTAACTTCCTGATCGGTCTTTGTTTTTGCATTTTCAGTAATCTGAAGTAGAGTTTTGGCCGATTGTATACCTACCAGATAGGAACCATCAAAAATAATCTGGTTCCACGTAGCCGTGGCATTCATGCTTTGCTGTGTGCCAAAAGTAACCGGGATAAACGTACCGGGCTCACCACCGGTAATCTCGGCAGGTAGCAACTGTACGGGTTGTTTAATGTAGTTTTGGTAGTCTACGGCGCCGCTTAGTTGTGGAAGTCCCTGTGCGATGATTTCCCATTTTTGCTTAAGGGAAATGGCGATGTCCCTTTGCGCATTTAAGGCTTCTACGTTATGTGCTAACCCGTATCGAATAGCTTCTTCTAAAGAAAAAGAGTAAGATTCGGGAATTTCATTCGTCTCCTGAGCGTAGGATGAAAGGCTTATAAAGCCTATTAGCATTAGTAAATTTTTAATGGGTAGATGTCTCATTGTTATTTAATAGGTCTTCTAAAATTTCTAATCCTTTTTTGGTGGCAATTCCCCTCACGTGATATTCTATATACAGTTGAAACAAATCTGCTTTGCTGTAATTTTCTGCGGGAAAAATACTGGTATCTCTAATCGCGTTAGTCCCTTCATGATATAGTTTCGCAATAAATTTCACATCAATTTCTTTACGGAATAGTCCTTCATTTATCCCTCTTGTTACATTTTCTTCTATGCTGCAGGAAACAAGGTCAGATTTTTTGCGGGTTACATTAGCAAAAATCTTAGGGTAATATTTTTCGAGTTGAAATTGTGGAGATGTTTTTTCATCTTTTAGAAATATCCTTATCTGTTTCTTAACCTCAAATAATTCCTCAATAGCATTAAGGTCTTTCTTCTTTATTTCAGCAATACTTTTTTGAATGGTTTCTAAAATATTAAATGCTACATCCTGTACTAAAAGGGTTTTTGTAGCGTAGTTGGCATAAATAGTTTTTTTAGAGATGCCTAGTTTTTCTGCAATATCATCCATGGTGACGCTTTTAAAACCATATTCTAAAAACATCTCGGTTGCCATATGTAAAATCGTTTCTTTCAATCATTAAAATTTTTGCAAATGTATATCTTGGAAACTTTTAAAACAAATAAAGTTTCCATGGTTTATGTTATATTTAATAATCGTATTAAATTTGAAATTATTCCAATTATGGTATTTTAGCAGAAAAATTATTTTAATGCTGGCTATTTCAGAGTATAGGGAGGTTTTTTTAAAGTATCTTAAGGAAAAAATCACAATTAAAGAACCTGCTAATCTTTATGAACCAATGGTTTATATTCTTGGGTTGGGCGGAAAGAGATTAAGGCCCGTACTCGTTTTAATGGCAACAGAAATTTTTGATAAAGATTATAAAAAAGCCTTAGATGCTTCTCTGGCGATAGAGATTTTTCATAATTTTTCCCTGGTTCACGATGATATCATGGACGATGCTCCTTTGCGAAGAGGGAAGGCAACCGTTCACGAAAAATGGGATGTGAATACCGGTATACTTTCTGGGGATGCTATGCTTATAAATGCCTACCAGCTTTTTGAGAATTATGAAGGAGATACGTTTAAAGAATTAGCACAGCTTTTTACCAAGACTGCCATAGAAGTTTGTGAAGGGCAGCAATACGATATAGATTTTGAAACCAGGGATGATGTAAGTATAGACGATTACCTTAAGATGATCGAATATAAAACCGCTGTACTGGTAGGGGCCTCTTTACAAATGGGCGCCATTGTAGCTGGGGTAGATGAAGAATGTAAAAAAGCTATTTATCAATTTGGAAGGCTTTTAGGGATCGCTTTTCAGCTTCAGGACGACTTTTTGGATGCTTTTGGTGATCCAAAAACTTTTGGGAAACAGGTAGGGGGTGATATTATCGAAAATAAGAAAACCTTTTTATATCTAAAATCACTCGAGGTGTCTGCTGAGGATGATGCCAGGCAGTTAGAATATTTATACTCTATAAGCCCCGAAGATAATTCTGGAAAGATCGAAACCGTAAAATCTATTTTTCAAAAAAGCGGTGCCGCAAAATTAACAAAAGAAGAGATCGAAAAATATACCATTATGGCTTTTGATGTTTTAGAAAACATTTCTATCACTGAAGAGAAGAAGAAGCCGTTGCGTGATTTTGGCAACATGTTAATGAAACGTACAGTTTAAATATCAAGGCTTATTATTTCGTAATCTTTAGATGATTTTAAAAATAAAAGCTGCTAAAGTTAAAACGATCTTATATTATCTGGTTTTATTTAAATTTTAATCTCTTTCTAATTCTCTTTCCAATTTAAATTATCATATTCGTAATGGATTATGCGATTTGGTGCTCAAGAGGCCTTATCTCTATGTTAAATTTATTTTAATGTATAAAATAAAACTATTGAATGCTGCAAGCAGTTTTTTGTAAAAATTGTATTTTTGCTGTGTTTTACACTTTATAGAAACATTAGTTTCCACTTATGGACAGATTTTCATTTCTAAATGCCGCGCATACTGCATATTTTGCTGAATTATACGATCAATATTTACAATATCCTGATAGTGTAGAGCCCAGTTGGAGAGCTTTTTTTCAGGGCTTTGATTTTGGTATGGAGCAAAATGATGTTTCATCAGAAACTTTAGGATCAGCTCCTGTATCGATTGAGGAAGGCGAAATGCCTGAGCATGTTTACAAGGAGTTTCAGGTTATAAGGCTTATTGATGGTTATCGTACTCGCGGACATTTATTTACCAAAACAAACCCGGTAAGGGAGAGAAGACATTACGAACCAAGACTTGACATTGAGAATTTTGGTTTAAGTGAGGAGGATTTAGATACTACTTTTAGTGCGGGTGATATTTTAGGTATTGGTCCCAAAAAACTAAAAGAAATTATTCAGCACCTGGAGAATATATATTGCGATGCTATTGGAGTAGAGTATATGTTTATTCGAAAGCCTGAAGAAATTGATTGGATTCAGAAAAAACTGAATGTAAATGAAAACCATCCGGATTTTGATTCGGAAAGGAAAAAACAAATCCTTAGAAAGCTTAATGAAGCGGTCTCTTTTGAAGGTTTTTTACATAGAAAATATGTTGGTCAAAAGCGATTCTCTTTAGAAGGAGGCGAGACTTTAATTCCGGCATTAGATGCCTTGATTGAAGGTGCTGCTGAAAAAGGCGTTAAGGATTTTGTAATGGGTATGGCTCACCGTGGTCGTTTGAATACACTTACAAATATCTTTGGTAAATCTGCGAAAGATATCTTTAGCGAATTTGATGGTAAGGATTACGAACAGGATATTTTTGATGGTGATGTAAAATACCATTTGGGTTGGACTTCTTGTCGCCAAACCCAAAGCGGAAAGGAAATCAATATCAATATTGCGCCAAACCCTTCTCATTTAGAAACGGTAGGTCCGGTAGTAGAAGGTATTGCCAGAGCTAAAAGAGATCGAAGATATAGCGGCGATCCCTCTAAAGTTTTGCCAATCCTGGTGCATGGTGATGCTGCTGTTGCTGCGCAGGGTGTTGTATACGAAGTCGTACAAATGGCTAAGTTAGATGGTTACGAGAATGCCGGTACTATTCATATCGTTGTAAATAATCAAATAGGTTTTACAACAAATTATTTAGATGCAAGATCTTCTACTTATTGTACCGATGTTGCAAAAGTAACTCTATCTCCTGTACTTCATGTAAATGCAGATGATGCAGAAGCTGTTGTGCATGCAGTGCTTTTTGCGTTAGATTTTAGAATGGAATTTAAGCGGGACGTATTTATAGATCTATTAGGATATAGAAAATACGGGCACAATGAAGGTGATGAGCCAAGATTTACACAGCCTAAACTTTATAAAGCAATAGCAAAGCATAAAAATGCAAGAGATATTTATGCGGAAAAATTAATAAAAGCAGGGGTGATCGATGAATCCTACATCGAAAAACTTGAAGAGGATTATAAGCAAAAGCTCGAAGAAGATCTAGAAGATTCCAGAAAGGAAGACACCACCAGAATCACACCTTTTATGGAAGATGAATGGGGTGGCTACGAAAATGTACAGGAAGATCGCATGATGGAAGATGTTGATACGACTGTAAAAATGGAAGAGCTAGATCGCGTTGCCAAAGCCATTTCTAAATTGCCTGAAGGTAAAAAGTTCTTACGTAAAATAGAGAAAATCATCAATTTACGTGAACAAATGTATTTTGAAGATAATAGGCTGGATTGGTCTATGGGAGAACATCTGGCCTATGGAACTCTAATGGCTGAAGGCTATAATATAAGAATTAGTGGTCAGGATAGCGAGCGTGGTACGTTTTCACACCGTCATGCGGTACTAAAAGTAGAAGATAGCGAAGAAGAAATTATCCTTCATAACAATATAGAGGGAAGGGAAGGCGATTTCTTTATATATAACTCTCCATTATCTGAATACGGAGTGGTAGGCTTTGATTATGGTTATGCTATGGCAAGTCCAAATACCCTAACCATTTGGGAGGCGCAATTTGGGGATTTTGTGAATGGCGCACAGATTATGATTGATCAATACATCTCTGCCGCAGAGGATAAGTGGAAATTGCAAAACGGACTGGTAATGTTCCTGCCGCATGGTTATGAAGGTCAGGGAGCAGAACATTCATCAGCAAGAATGGAGCGTTTTCTTCAACTTTGTGCAAAAGATAATATGTTTGTTGCCGATGTGACGACGCCAGCTAACATGTATCATTTGCTAAGAAGACAAATGAAGTTTGGTTTCAGGAAGCCACTTATTATCTTTACTCCTAAGAGTTTATTAAGACACTCAAAAGTGATCTCAACCAAGGAAGATTTTGCTGAAGGTTCTTTCCAGATGCTAATCGATGATCCTGCAGCTAATGTAGAGAAAGTTAAAACTTTGGTGTTCTGTACCGGTAAGTTTTATTACGATCTTCTAGAGTATAAGGAAGAAAATGAACGTGAGGATGTGGCACTGGTAAGAGTGGAACAGTTATTCCCGCTTCCGGTAGAGAAAATGAAGGCGATTATGAGTAAATATAAAAATGCCGATGATGTTGTTTGGGCTCAGGAAGAACCTAAAAATATGGGAGCGTATGGGCATATGCTAATGCATATTGATGAAGCAAAGCAGTTTAGATGTTGTAGTCGTAAATTCTATGGATCTCCTGCTGCTGGTAGTTCAGTACGTTTCAAGAAAAGACATCAGCGAGTGATCGACAGTGTTTTTGATAAATCATTAACTGAAGAATAATTAAATTTGGATAAATTTTCTGGGATACCACCAGAAAGCAAAATAAAAAAGAAGAACATGGCTTTAGAAATGAAAGTTCCATCCCCCGGTGAATCTATAACCGAAGTAGAAATCGCAGAATGGTTGGTAGAAGATGGGGACTACGTTGAAAAAGATCAGGCAATTGCCGAAGTCGATAGTGATAAAGCTACCTTAGAATTACCTGCTGAGGCAAGCGGAATTATCACGCTTAAAGCAGAAGAGGGTGACACCGTAGCTGTTGGTGAAGTAGTATGCTTAATCGATACCGAAGCAGAGAAGCCTGGTGGAGGTGATGATGAATCTGCTGAAGAAGAGGTGAAGGAACAACAGGAAAAGAAAGAATCCAAGGAGGATAGTGATAAAGCATCGGCAAAGACCGAAGAGCCTTCAAAGTCTTCGACACCTTCACAAGAACAGGATGATACTTATGCAAAAGGAAGTCCTTCTCCTGCGGCTAAAAAGATTTTAGATGAAAAAGGGATTGATCCTAAATCTGTAAGTGGTAGCGGTAAGGATGGAAGAGTGACAAAAGATGACGCCGTGCAGGCTAAAGCTTCTATGGGAACTCCGGGAACTGGAAAGCGAGGAGAATCTCGTAAGAAAATGTCGATGCTTAGACGAAAAGTTGCAGAGCGTCTAGTAGCTGCGAAAAGCGAGACAGCTATGCTTACTACTTTTAACGAAGTAGACATGAGTGCTATTTACGCACTTAGAAAAAAATATAAAGAAGAGTTTAAAGATAAGCACGGTGTAAGTTTAGGGTTTATGTCTTTCTTTACACTGGCCGTGGTTAGGGCTTTAGAAATGTATCCTGATGTTAACTCTATGATCGATGGAGATTTCCAGGTAAAATATGATTATAAAGATATTAGTATTGCGGTTTCCGGGCCAAAAGGCTTAATGGTACCAGTAGTTAGAAATGCTGAAAACTTAAGCTTTAGAGGTGTAGAAGAAGAAGTGAAACGTTTGGCTCTGAAAGCCCGTGACGGTAAAATTACTGTGGACGAAATGACCGGCGGTACGTTCACCATCACTAATGGAGGGGTTTTTGGATCGATGATGTCTACCCCAATTATTAATCCTCCACAAAGTGGTATTTTGGGTATGCATAATATCGTGGATCGTCCCGTGGCAATAGATGGGCATGTAGAAATCAGACCAATGATGTATGTTGCCCTTTCTTATGATCATAGGATTGTAGATGGTAAAGAATCTGTTGGTTTCCTTGTAGCTGTAAAAGAAGCTGTAGAGAACCCGGAAGAATTACTTATGGATAACGATGTGAAGAGAGCTTTAGAACTTTAAATTTCTCTCTCCATGTTCATCATATAAAAAAGGGAAGCGTATGCTTCCCTTTTTAAATTTTGGTTGGTTGGGTAAAAATGGGTTAAGAATAAACCAAATTCAGGATGTTTAAAAATATAATGCCTACCACAGCAACTATAAGTATATAGGCTGCAGGATGCGTTTTTAAATGATCCTTCTTTTGGAAAAACATAAAATCTAACATTGATGGGGTCAAATCTATGTTTAATTGAATAGATACAAAAGGGGATAAATACCCTATTTAAGAAATAAATTTTTCGATTTATAATCTATAATTGCCTTTCCTTTTTTTAGAATATCAGCCCCAATGATACCGTGAACCTTCTCTGCATCGTGTTGCAAGAGGGCTTCGTTCACATGGCGAAGGTCGAATAAAACCAGATCTGCTTTTTTCTTTTTCCAGCCGCTGATTTCTATTCTGTTTTTTTGCGAGATCTGGGTGAGCATATTAGAGGCGCCTGCACCAGCTGCTTTAATATCGCTGTCTTCAGGCAAAAGATCAAAATATGATATGCTATCTATTCCTACACAGGTACTGGAAGCCCCGGTATCCAAAATAAAATTACCTTCAATATTGTTGATTTTCGCCTTAATCTCCAGGTGATTGGTTTTGGTAAACTTAAATTTAATGCTTTTATATCCTTTTTCTTTCAGGATTTTCTTGAAACTCGCCATTCTTTTCCGTTTTAAAGCAAAGATAGGTTTTCAAAATAAATTATTTTTGCAGATATGGTACTAACAGATACACATACACATTTATATAGCGAATCTTTTGATGAAGATCGCCAACAGATGATTCAAAGAGCAATAGATGCTAAGGTTAAACGCTTTTTTATTCCGGCAATCGATTCTACTTATGCTAAGAGCATGTATGATCTAGAAAAATCATTTCCGGATCATGTATACTTAATGATGGGATTGCATCCTACACATGTACAAGAGAATTATAAAAAAGAGCTTCAATTCATCGAAGATCAATTTCAGCAACGAGATTTTATTGCGGTAGGAGAAATTGGCATCGATTTATACTGGGATAAGAGTACACTTAAAATTCAGCAAGAAGCTTTTAAATATCAAATTAGGCTGGCTAAAAAATATAAATTACCTATCGTCATTCATTGCCGTGAAGCTTTTGAGGAGGTTTTTGAAATATTAGAAGAGGAGAAGGGCGATGATCTATTCGGGATTTTTCACTGTTTTACAGGTACTTTAGCAGATGCTAAAAGAGCGCTCTCTTATAATCTTAAGTTGGGTATAGGTGGTGTAGTGACATTTAAAAATGGCAAGATCGATAAGTTTTTAGATGAAATTCCTTTAAAACATATCGTTTTAGAGACCGATGCACCTTATCTTGCTCCAACGCCATTTAGAGGGAAAAGAAATGAATCCTCTTATCTTACTAAAATTGCTGAAAAATTAGCGGAAATTTATGATGAGCCTATGGAGGAAATTGCTAAAATCACAACGCAGAATTCAAAAGATATATTCGGTATTTAAACTGAAATTAGTTAATTTTTTGTTCATTTGCTATAATAAGCCAGACACGTGCAAGACTTTGAAGAGATAAGATTTTATAACGAAAAGGAGGTTCAGGAATCCCTTCAGCATTACATCAAGCATCCAATGATGAAGGCGCTCCTTCATTTTACGTTTCCAGAAAAAACTTCTGAAGAAATAAAGGATATTGTTCTTAGCTGTAAGAGTATTCGCGATTTTCAAACAAAAATAATCTATCATTCTGTTGGGAAAATTATAGAGAAAAGTACCGATGGAGTGACCGATAGTGGTTTTGATAAACTGAAACCTGGGGAATCCTATTTCTTTTTATCTACGCACCGTGATATTATTTTGGATACTTCTTTGCTAAATTACACTTTGTATAATCACAACCTCGTCATGACTGCTTCTGCGATAGGCGATAATTTAGTGCAGAAAACTTTTTTGATGGCACTATCGAAGCTTAATAGGAATTTCCTGGTGCGCAGAAAGCTGAGTCCACGTGAAATGCTAAAGAGTTCTATAGAATTGTCGACGTTTATAAGGAAGATGCTTCTAGAAGATAAACGTTCTGTATGGATGGCACAGCGCGAAGGAAGAACTAAAGATGGCAGCGATTATACGCAGCAAGGTGTTTTAAAGATGATTGGCATGGGAAAAGACGATCTTAGTCTTACCGAGTATTTTGGAAAACTTAAGATTGTGCCTATTTCGATATCGTATGAGTTTGATTCTACGGATGTTTTAAAAATGCCTGAAATTCTTTCGAAAAGAATGAAAGAAAAATACGTAAAAGCTCCCGATGAGGATTTTAAATCCATTATTCAGGGAATTTTAGGTATTAAAGGCAGAATTCATGTGAGTGCCGGAGATTTAATGGATGCCAGTTTGTTTGCTGAAATCGGTCAGAATTTTGGGTCGGTGAATGAGCAGCTAAAGGTAATTGCCAGCAAAGTAGATCAGGAGATTCATAAAAATTATAAACTCTGGCCATCAAATTATATTGCTCATGATTTGCTAAATAATACAGATCGTTATGCCTCAAAATATACTTTTAAGGAGAAAAGACGTTTTGAAAGACGACTTAAACGCCGTGTGGATTTTAAAAATTCTCTCGAGCTAAACAGTTACCTTTTAATGTATGCAAATCCTGTAATTAACAGAGAAGGATTATATGATAAAGAAAACTAAGATTCTTTTGTTATATACGGGTGGTACTATTGGTATGATCAAAGATTATGATACTGGTGCTTTAAAACCCTTTAATTTTGATGATCTTCTGCAAAATATTCCAGAATTAAATATCCTGGAGCATGAGATCGAAACCCTTAGTTTTGAGCATCCCATAGACTCTTCAGATATGAATCCGGAAGAGTGGCGAAAAATAGCATCGATTATTTATGAGCTTTATGAAACTTACGATGGTTTTGTAGTATTGCATGGCAGTGATACGATGTCTTATACTGCTTCTGCACTAAGTTTTATGTTTGAGAACTTAAGTAAGCCGGTTATTTTTACCGGTTCCCAATTGCCTATAGGGGACCTTAGAACCGATGCCAAAGAAAATTTAATCACCAGCATACAAATTGCAGGTTTACAAAAAAACGGGAAACCTGTGATTGCTGAAGTAGGTTTGTATTTTGAATATAAATTATATCGGGCTAATAGAACTACTAAAATAAATGCGGAGCATTTTCAGGCATTTGCCTCGCTTAATTATCCTCCGTTAGCAGAATCTGGCGTACATTTATCTATAAATACTAAAAGTCTTTGGAAACAAAGTAGAAAACAGCCGTTAAAATTGCATTCTCGTTTTAATACAGATGTTGTAATTTTAAAGATGTTTCCCGGTATAACCCAAGAGGTAGTAACACATATTTTAAGTCTTAAAAATCTAAAAGGAGTGATTTTAGAGACTTATGGGAGTGGTAATGCGCCAACAAAAGCCTGGTTTTTAGCTTTGTTGGAAGAAAAAATAAGCGCTGGCCTTAAGGTAGTAAATGTTACTCAGTGTGCCGGTGGAAGCGTCGCTATGGGAAATTACGAAACCAGTGTAGCTATGAAAAAAATAGGTGTTGTATCTGGAAAAGATATCACCACCGAAGCTGCAGTAGCGAAATTAATGTATTTATTAGATAAAAAATTAACACATAAAGTCTTTAAAACTATATATGAAACCTCGTTGAGAGGTGAAATGTCGTAAAATTAACGAATCATACTTGACGGAGATCATTTTTTTTTGTTATTTGGCGCACCGTTTTAAACATTAAACTAGAGAGGTGGCCGAGTGGTCGAAGGCGCACGCCTGGAAAGTGTGTATACGCCAAAAGCGTATCGAGGGTTCGAATCCCTTCCTCTCTGCTTGTGTTTTTATTAAAAAATTATTTTTATATCTTTAACCCTTTAACTAATTAAATTAAGACAAACAGTAATGAAAAGATTATTTTCTATTTTGGTAATCGCTGCGATTATGGTGTTAGGTGCCGGTAATCTTAAGGCGGCAAACATGGTAAACACATTGCCAGGTACGATAGCAACTTTCGTTCAGGAGGATGAAAGCGCTACGGCGGCGGCTGATGCAGACGAAGAACTTGGTTTTCATCAGGAATTAAAAAAACGTTTTATAGAAGGTGGTGCCGGATTTATGGGTATCGTACTTTTATGTCTTATTCTTGGTTTGGCAATTGCCATTGAGAGAATTATCTATTTAAACCTTGCCACTACAAACACGAAAAAATTAGCTCGTAACGTAGAAGAAGCTTTAAACAGCGGAGGTATTGAGGCTGCTAAGGAAGTATGTAGAAATACAAGAGGACCTGTAGCTTCTATCTATTATCAAGGTCTTGACCGTGCTGACGAAAGCATCGAATCTGCAGAGAAAGCAGTAGTGGCTTACGGTGGTGTGCAAATGGGACAATTAGAAAAAAATGTTTCTTGGGTATCTTTATTTATCGCTCTTGCGCCTATGCTTGGGTTTATGGGTACGGTAATTGGTATGATCGAAGCTTTTGATAGAATCGAAGCGGCCGGTGATATGCAACCGTCTCTTGTTGCTGGAGGTATTAAAGTAGCACTTCTTACTACGGTATTTGGACTTATTGTTGCAATTATCCTTCAGATTTTCTACAATTACATTATCGCTAAGATCGATAGTATCGTAAATGATATGGAAGATGCTTCTATTCTTTTAATCGATATGCTTGTAGATTACAAAAACAAAAAGAGAGTATAATAAGACCTGACTAATAAAAGTTATGACTTTACATAAAATTTTAAAATATGTTGCATTAGTTATAGGTGTGCTAGGGCTTATCTTCTTAGGAAGAATCCTGGCTGCTGGTGACGATGCAATCGAGGCATCGGCAGATGTTCAGAGCAGCGTGCTGGAACCAATGATGTGGATTTCATATCTAGTACTAGCGGTTGTTATTGCACTTGTCGCGATCTTTGTTATTGCAGGATTGTTCCGTGGTAACATTAAAAATACAATAATTGGAATAGTTTCTTTCGCTGTAGTTGTTTTGGTATCATATTTGGTAACAACAGGTACACAAGTAACCACTAGAGAGGGAGATATTATATCTGCAGGTACAGTACATTGGGTAGGAGCTGGTTTAGTTTGCTTCTATATTCTTGCTGCACTGGCAATATTAGCAATGGTATTTTCCGGAGTTAAAAAATTAATAAGTTAAGAACCTATGGCTAGAAGATCATCACCAGAAGTAAATGCGGGATCTATGGCAGACATCGCTTTCTTACTTCTTATCTTCTTCCTGGTAACTACTACCATCGAGACAGATAAGGGGATAAGTAGAAAGCTTCCGCCATGGCAGCCAGAAGAAGTTGACCCGCCTACACTTAAAATGCGTAACGTATTTGAAGTAGTTGTGAATGCTAACAACGATTTGTTGGTAGAGGGAGAGGAAATGGAACTGAAAGATCTTAGAAAGGCTGCTTTTGATTTTCTTGATAATGGCGGAGGAAGCGGAAGCGAAGCTTGTAGCTTTTGCCAGGGAACGGGAGATCCAGATTTATCGGTAAATCCTCAAAAAGCGGTAATTTCTTTGGTAAATAACCGAGGTACGGAATATGGTACATATATAGCAGTGCAAAACGAATTAGTGGCTGCCTATAATGAATTAAGAAATCGTGAAGCTAAACGTTTATATGGTTCGACTTTCGTGGAACTTGAAGCGGAGTATAACGATCCTAAAACAGGTGACGCAAGAAAGGAATCTTTAAAGGAAAAAATCGAGTCTATAAAAGATATGATTCCTCAAAAGCTTTCAGAAGCCGAGCCTAAATAGAGGTTAACAGCCTTTTTAAAATAAATTAATAGAACATTTATTATGTCTAAATTTAAAAAGAAAAAGTCTGGAGAGTTGCCTGCGATTAGCACCGCGTCGTTACCTGATATTGTATTTATGTTACTGTTTTTCTTTATGGTAGCGACAACGATGCGTGATACTGAAAAAATGGTTCAGAATTCATTACCTACTGCCGATCAGGTTGAAAAACTTGATAAGAAGGATTTGGTAATGTATATCTACGCGGGGAAACCTGTAGCCAGATATCAGTCTAAGTATGGTACGGAGGCCAGAATCCAGTTAAATGATAAGTTTGCAGATGTTAGCGAAGTGCAATCTTTTATCTATTCCGAAAGAGATAGTAAAAGAGAAGAACTTATTCCATATTTAACAACAGCTTTAAAGGTGGATAAAGAAACCAATATGGGGCTTGTTTCAGATATTAAACAGGAGCTAAGGAAAGCTGAAGCACTTAAAATTAATTATACTACCGTGCAAGGTGATGCTACAAAAGCTAACAATTAGTAGTATAATTTAAATAGTATTTAAAAACATCCCATTCTGAAATCAGAATGGGATGTTTTTTTATATTTACTTTTAATTGAATTTTATCCTTATCATGAGCTACTGGTATCTTATAACTCTTGTTTTGATCATAAGTTCTACTGCGAAAGCACAGGAAACTAACCCGGCTTTTGCAGACAGTATTCCTACTGTTATCGATAGTAGTTATCGTGAAGATCAGTTTTATTTTGGATTGACTTTTAATTTTATTACAGATCGCCCCCAATTTATGGATCAAAATGGTTTTTCTGCAGGATTAAGTGGTGGGTTTATACGTGATATTCCTTTTAATAAGAACAGAAATGTGGGTCTAGGTGTTGGTTTGGGATTGGCCTTCGATAGTTTGGGCCAAAATCTCTTTATAGGAGAAAATGAAAATGGAGAAACTATTTTTAGGAATCTCAGTCAAGATAATATCGATTATGATTCTAATCGCTTTAGCACTTTTTTGGTAGAAGCACCTATCCAGTTTCGATGGAGAACTTCTACTTTTTCCTCCTACAAGTTCTGGCGAATTTATGCGGGCCTAAAACTAGGCTATATTTATCATTTTAGGTCGGTTTTTAGGCAGAATGCTAATGTGGTTAAACAAAGTGATGTGCCAGAATTAGAACGCTTTAGATTAGGTACTAGTTTTACTTTTGGATATAGTACTTTTAATTTTCAGATTTATTATAGCTTAAATCCATTTTTCGATAATGCCGCTGTAGATGGTGAGACCTTTGGAGTTTCTACATTGCGGGTTGGGTTGATGTTCTATATTTTATAACCAGTAATAGAAAAATAGTAATTGTGGTAAAATACCTGCTATAATGCCTAAAATTAATTCCAGGTTAGTATGCGCTTTAAAGTATAAGCGTGAGCTTGCGGTTAATCCCAGGGCAATTAATAATCCTGAAGTGGCCAATATTAAATTGATATGAAAATAGCGGCTAAATGCAATTAAAAACATGGTGAAACCGGCCAGTCCCATCATATGTAAACTTATTTTTATACGAAAAAGAGTAAGAAGATAAGCGATTATATCAGCTCCAAGGATGCCGAGAAAATAAAAGTAAATTTCAGGATAATTATAACGATCCAGAATTTGATTCAGTACCATTAGTGTAAGTATGGCAAAAAAGAAAAGCGGCCATTTTCGCTCTTCTACTTTGGATAGGGACATACTGGTAACCTTTCCCAGGTTTTTTAGCAAAAAAAAGAAAACGATCGGAATAAAAATAGTAATAATCGAGATCGCTAATAATTTCGCTTTTATGACCTCTTCAGGAAAAAACCTTGGGGTAAGTTCAAAATATAATAAACTCCCCAGAAATGGCATCCAAATAGGGTGAAAAACGTATGAGGCCAGCTTAAGGATTCCTTTCATTAAATTTCTTTACGTAAGCGTGCTACTGGAATGTCTAATTGTTCTCTGTATTTGGCTACTGTTCTTCTTGCGATAGGATAACCTTTGTCTTTTAAGACTTTGGCAAGTTTCTCATCTGTTAGTGGTCTTCTTTTATCTTCCTCTTCAATAGACATTTCAAGGATTTTCTTTATTTCTCTGGTAGAAACATCTTCGCCCTGATCATTTTTCATGGATTCAGAGAAGAATTCCTTTATTAATTTGGTGCCGTAAGGAGTATCCACATATTTACTATTGGCAACTCTGGATACGGTTGAAACATCCATTTCGATCTCATCAGCAATATCTTTTAAGATCATGGGTCTAAGGTTACGCTCGTCGCCCGTCAAGAAATATTCTTTTTGATAATGCATAATTGAACTCATGGTAACCATCAGTGTTTGCTGGCGTTGTTTTATGGCTTCAATAAACCACTTTGCCGCATCCAGCTTCTGTTTAATAAACATTACGGCATCCTTCTGCTCCTTGGTTTTTTTCTTACTTTCTTTATAGCCTTTAAGCATATTGCTATAATCCCTGGAAACATGCATCTCTGGAGCATTTCTTCCGTTTAAGCTAAGCTCCAGATCCCCATCAACAATTTTAATAGTGAAGTCTGGAATAACATGTTCTACCATTCTAGTATTTCCAGAATAAGCACCACCCGGTTTTGGGTTTAGGTGACTTATCACTTCAATAGCTTCTCTAAGTTCATCTTCAGAAATATCGTGCTTCGAAAGCAGTTTGGTATAATGTTTTTTACTGAACTGATCGAAAGATTCTTCTATGATATCTGAAGCCAAAGTTACTGCTCTGGTGGGATCTTTTCTTTTTAGCTGAATTAGCAAACATTCCTTAAGCGAACGTGCCCCAACTCCTGCAGGATCTAATTCCTGAACCTTTTTAAGGACTTTTTCGACAGTTGGTTCGTCGGTATAAACATTTTGCGTAAAGGCAAGGTCATCGACCACGTCAGGAATGTTTCTCCTTATATAGCCGCTTTCATCAATACTTCCTACCAAAAACTCAGCAATCTCAAACTCGGTATCATCAAATCTAAAGGTGTTTAACTGATTTCTAAGGTGCTGGGTGAACGAAGTTCCGGCAGCATAAGGAACTTGTTTCTCTTCGTCATCCGCACTATAGTTATTAGCCTGTAAGCGATAGCTGGGTATTTCATCATCACTTAAATATTCATCAACATTAATATCTTCTGCATCGATCTCGTTATTATCGTCGAATTCAGCTTCAGAATCTCTGTTATCATATTCATCCTCATAGTCATATTCATCGCGCTGCTCATCCTTCCCGGTTTCTAAAGCGGGATTTTCCTCGATTTCCTGCTTAATACGCTGTTCAAAAGCTTGTGTGGGCAATTGAATAAGCTTCATCAACTGGATTTGCTGCGGAGATAGCTTTTGTGATAACTTAAAATTTAATTGCTGTTTTAGCATAAAAATATTTTCCTTTACTCACAAAAATACGGAAATGTTCGCTCATTGCAGTTTGGCATAGTAGATGATTGTGGTAAAATTTTGTTAACTATGCTCAAGATTGTCTGTAAATCTTTTGAATTTCTTCGGAAAATCAATCTTAAAATATTGTTGTGCAGAACCTGTTGGGTGTTTGAAATTCACTGCGATTGAAGTTAAAAACAAACCTTTTTTGAAGGGTATAGCGGGAGAGCCGTATAAATTTTCCCCTAAAATAGGGAACCCGTTTTTTGCCAGGTGTATTCTTATCTGATGCGTTCTGCCGGTTAAAGGTTTTGCTTCTAAAATGCTTAATTTGGCACTTTTAAACATTATTGTTCCCAAAAGTTTCACTGCGGTTGTGGCTTGTTTTTCTTCAATCTCGTCATTAAATAATTGTTGTTCTTCTGGAAAGCATCCTTCAACAATGGCTATATATGTTTTTTGAATTTCTTTATCCTGAAATTGCCTGTTTAATTCGATTAAAGCCTTGTTTGTTTTGGCACAAAGTAAAATCCCGCTTGTTGGATTATCCAGTCGATGTGCCGGTTGAGGAATTTCTAATTTATCTATTTCTTTTGAAGCTTGTAGATTAAAAGGTAGAGCATTTTTTATGGTTTTATGGTAATTTCCACTGGTGGGATACCCCGCAGGTTTATTGATCACGGCAATATGATCGTCTTCGTAAATAACTTCAAGTCTTAATTCGAAAACTTTTTGTTGTTTTTGGGGCTGAAGCAATTCGATTTGCTGCCCCTCTAAAATCCAGTCTCCGGTTTGTCCAATTTCGCCGTCAACTAAAATTTGTTGTTTTTTAATAGCTTTTTTAACAGCACTTCTGGTAGTGATCGATGTAAATATGCTTGCAGCATATTCCTGTAATCTAATTTTCTCCGAAAGCTGTGGAACAATATGTATTTCTTTAATTTTCAAGGATTATAC
>Ga0098065_1000198_pt1 | contig 32457 bp, 28 predicted proteins | sample 25_taG_FD_75062 | JGI IMG/M metagenome (GOLD analysis project Ga0098065, IMG submission 75062) | Marine viral communities from Cariaco Basin, Caribbean Sea - 25_WHOI_OMZ | ecosystem: Environmental > Aquatic > Marine > Oceanic | place: Caribbean Sea: Cariaco Basin | collected 2014-11-08 | reverse complement strand
TATCGGTTTTTCCTAAAAGTGTTTGCATTAAGCCCAGGGAGATTAAAGACTTTCCACTGTCTTCTTCCATGGTAGCAATGTAGATACCTTTATTCATAGTGTTTATTTTTTCTCACCTTAATGAGATCTTGATGCTAATTCCCTAGTTGTATGGGGATATTTAACAGTTAAAATTAGTTTCAAAATACTTCTCTCTTTTAAAGAAGTGGTACAAATTTACCAGTAATTTGAGGCATGAAACCTAATAAATGTCATATTATAAAGTTAAAATAACTTTAATAGGGAAGAAATAATATTGGGAAAACAGCTATCCATTTTTCTCCAACCATTCTTTAAGCTCGTAGAAGTTTTGGGGAGCAACTCCGTGTCCTACCGGAAATTCAGAATACGTATTTTTTATATTCAAATGGTCAAGGAAGGGTTTGGTTTTTCGCGCCCATTCGATGGGGATTATCTGGTCTACTGTTCCGTGAGAACAATAGAAATTTAAATGTTCAAAATTATTATTTTCAAACCCAGATTTGATGATGTCTTTATTGACATATCCACTTAGCGCAACGATATTTTTTACCTTTTCTGGATAAGAGAGTGCAACGGCATAACTTAAAATGCTTCCCTGGCTAAAGCCTAATAGTGTTACTTTATTTTTGTTTATTGGATAAGCTGCAATCGCTTCATCAATAAATTTTGCAATTAGATCCCGGGATTCAACAGCTTGCTCATCATCGCTAAATTTCCCGTTGGCATCATCAAAATAGATAGCATACCAAGCATTTCCGCTAGGTTGCATGGGATAAGGTGCTTTTACTGAGATTACAAAAAACTCTTCAGGTAATTCGCTGGCAAAGCTAAAAAGATCCTGTTCGTTACTTCCGTAGCCATGAAACATGAAAACTACGGGAGCTTTTTCAGTTTGACCTTTTGGTTGTTTTATAACGTGATCTAGAGATAAATTTGCTGTGTACATTACGTAATTGATTTAAACCATTTTTGAAAATAGACTCCAATGTAAGGGATCATTTTAAATTCCCCCTGTACTGCAGCAATTAGTCCATAAATCCAAATAATTACAGAGACCAGATAAAAAGCCGTAGGAATAAATAAATCACTAAACATGGAAGCTATGGCTCCAAGCAAGTAAAAAATGAGATGAGTTCCAAAAGCCTGGCGAATATGGAAACTAGCCAATTTATGTTTATCATCCATATTCATAAAAATAGCAATTATAAAGCCAAATATGGTTATATAGGCCGTAATCGCAGCAGTTTTGCCGTTATTCGAGCTGTTTTGGGGTTGTGGACTCATGCTTCTAGAATTATTTATTCTGCGATAATTAATTGATTATTATTAAAAATACCAATCGCTTTTCCTTTTAACTGTTGCCCTAAAAAGATACTATTTTGTGAAGTAGAAAGAATATCTGATTTTTCAAAAGTGTATTTTACTTCGGGTAAAAAGAAGCTTAATTTTGCCGTTTCTTTTTCGGCTATTTTTATATTTTCAGATTTAAAGCGGGATCTTCCGCGAGTTAAAATCTCAATAGTTTCTTCCGTAGAAAAAATAGTGTGTAGAGCACCAAAGGCACTTTCTAATCCAATGCTTCCGTAGCTGGCATTATCAAATTCTACTTTTTTGTTCTCTATATCAATAGGATCATGATCACTGGTCACAAAATCGATCGTACCTTCTTTTAATCCTTTAATTAAGGCTTTTGTGTCTTTCTTTGTCCTTAGCGGAGGCAGTACTTTTGCCCGGGTATCAAATTCGCTAAGTAAATCGTCTGTTAAAATCAGGTTATGGATGGCCACACTGCAGGTTACGTCCAGTCCTTTTTTCTTGGCTTCTTTAATAAGTGCAACCGATTTTTCTGTAGAAATAGTTGGAATATGCAGTTTCCCATCCGTATATTCTAAAAGATACAAATCGCGGGCAATTTGTAAATCTTCAGCAAGATTTGGAATTCCTTTTAAGCCTAAAAGAGTACTATTATGGTGTTCGTTGACAATTCCCTTACCTGCAATTTTCTTTTCTAAAGGGAATGATTGTACCAGTCCGTCAAAATTTTGAGCGTATTGCAATGCAATTTTTAGAAGATTAGGATTGCTTACTGGTTTTTTATAATCTGCAAAACTTACCGCACCGGCATTACCCATATCGTAAAGTTCGGCTAAATCTACACTTTCGGTTTTAACCGTTAAAGCGCCGGTAGGTAATAAATTTACTGCATTTCCCTGTGCTTTAGCTTTAATAGAATGAATGGCAGAACTGTTATCGATCGTAGGATTGCTATGTGCATTAAGTACCACATCGGTAAAACCGCTAAATGCCGCTGTTTTTAATCCGTTTTCGATGGTTTCACGCTCTTCGTAACCTGGTTCTCCAAAACTTACGCTCGTATCAAACCAGCCTTGAGAAACGTGTAATCCTTGGATATTAATTTCTTTATCGGCCTTTTCTTTAATAGAATTTCCGATTTTTATAATGATGCCGTCTTTTATAAAAATATCGGCTTGTTTTAAATGATAATCGCTTTGCTGGTCTACGATTGTGGCAGATTTTATAAGTAGCTTCATTTAAAGAATTTTAAGAGGAGCATTTCTATGGTTAAAAAGATCAATGCAAAAATAACAAACCATTTCCAAAGCACATCGATTTGTTGGGCAGCTTTTGCGCTTTCAAAAAAAGTATTTAGACTGGGTTGCTGTTCCACATCTTTAAAGTCATTAATATCCAGATAATTAAGATCGCTTTCGCCTCTGGGATAATTATAACTAACCGGTAAAATTTTATTTTCCTGATAGGTGAGCATAAAATTTCCCGCTTTTGCAGGTAAGTCGGTAGTCGTTATAGTGATCTTACTGGAGGTATTTTGTTGAAGTGGAATAAAACTCTCTGCTGAATTTTGCTGAATTTCAACCACCTGATCACTATTTCCTGCCATGTTTACGTCGAATGTATTTTCCTGACCGACTTCAAAGTATAAGTCGGGCATTTTTAAGGCTGAAATTCCCAAATTATAGAAAACGGGTACGATTAATGGCGAATTTTGAAAGTTTGAATTTTGCTGATTAACGGGTGCCGAAAATAAATAGTTATGATCAGAATTCATCAAAAAAGCTTTGTTATTTTGATAACTCAAAGCCGCTGATATATCTGAACTAAAATTATAAAAACTACGTACTTCGGGATATTGGAAATTACTGATTTCTTTTTCGAAAGTAGCCTCGAATAATGGATGTTGAAAGGCAATTTCAGTAATCAATAATTCTCGATTTTGTTTATTCTGAATAGTCGGTAAACCGAGATTTGATAAAAACGGATTGTAATTTTGGATCTGAAGATTGGAAGCCGGGATGATGCATATGGGCATTCCTTGTTTTGATTTTTCTAAAATCTGATTTTGTAAAGCTGTATTTATCTGCTCTACTTCATTTAGAATAATTAAGTCTGCACCGCTAAAAGCACTAAAATCAACTTCACTTTCTTCAAAATTACTGTAATTGAATTGATCCTGAGTAAAAATTCGTTTAAAGAAATCGCTATCACTTCCTGAAATGCTTACAACAGTTATTTTAGGCGTTTCCGCGTAGCTAAAAAATAATTCATTATCGTAAAAAAGTCCGTTATCTTCAATTGCGATGACGCCATTTTCTACTTCTTCCGCCTGTACACGAAATTCTATTTCCTGCTGTTTACTGTCTTTAAAATTAATACTTTTTTTAGCCAATATTTGCTCACCGTTTCTTAGACTAATAGGAATATCTCGATCTAGCTTTTCATTATTACTAAAAATCACTTTTAACGTAGCCTGATTTAATTTCTTATCGATAACGTAAGCCGAATCAATGCTCATATTAGCGATATTTTGTACTTTATTTTTTATAAAATGATATTCGACATTTTCAAGCTGATGTAAGTCACCCAAATTTTGCTGAAAATCAGACACCAAAACCAATCGCTGTACATCAGCAGGATGTTGTTTAAAAAACTGGCGGGCTTTTAAATTAATCTGGTTGAAGTTCAACGAATTTTGACTATAATCTATCTCCTGGATTTCGGTTTGATTTTCAACAGGTGAAATAATTCCGAAGTCGTTATTATTAGTAAATAGTCCAAAGGTCTGTTTTTCCTCGCTGTTTTCTATAACTTGCTGAATATTATATGGCAACATTGGGCCATGTTCACCACGCAATTGCATGCTGAACGAATTATCCAGATAGAGCAGGGTGGTTGTACTTTGTTGGGAGGTTTTGCCCGAAGGGATAAAGGGTTGTGCAAATGCCAGAATCAAAAAAGCCAGTGCTAAAGTTCTGGCGATTAGAATAAGCCATTTTTTTAGTTGATTGCTTTTACGGTTTTCCTGAACTACTTTTTTAAGAAATTTTACATTCGTAAAAGCCTCTTTCTGAAATTTACGAAGTTTAAATAAGTGAACAATAAAGGGAATAACCAGTAAAATTAGTGCATAAAGGAGCTCTGGATGTTTAAACTGCATACCGGTTTTTAAGATTTATCAAATATAAAGAAATTGTGGTGCAGGAAAACTCGATAATCGAGATTAAATGTTGGACTCCCGTCCCGAGAGTTATCGGGATGCCTCGAAATTAATGATTTCCATCAAATGTATTCTCGCCTCGTCTTACAATGAGTTTGATGTAAAAACGTGCCGTAAATCTCTTTTTTGAAGTAAGTTTAGTTTAAGCGCGTTTGATATCAAATTTAAAGCTGGTACTTTCACCAAGTACCGAGGAGACACTGATGTTACCGTGGAGTGATTCTACCAGTTTTTTGACGGTAGAAAGACCAATTCCATTTCCCTGATTTCCCTGGCGATCGGTAATATAAAGCGTTTTAAACAATTTGAAAACATTAGAGAGCTGATCTTCAGGAATACCAATTCCGTTATCGGTTACGGTAAAATAATAATGATTTTCGTCTATAGCGCTTTCAATATCAATAATAATTTTTTCCTTGTTATTGTATTTAATGCTATTATTAATCAGGTTGATAAAAATTTGTTCTAGGGCTGCCCGGTTACATTTCAGAAATATATTTTCCGCAGGGAAATTAATTTCACATCTGTCATTGATATTGAGCAAATCTATGATATCCTCTAAAAGATGATGAAGATCAAACTCTACTTCTTTTGAAGCTACAATGCGATCACTTTCGTAATGGTTTAAAATCCCGTTTATATAATCACTTAATTTTAGAGCAGATTTTTTAAGATTTAGCAGTAATTCCTGGCCTTTTTCATCCACATTATGTTTATAACGCGCTTTTATAAGGTCTGCTGTAATAATCATATTGGCAAGTGGCATTTTCATATCGTGAGAAACCACACCTGCAAAATCTTTTAATAAGGTATTGTGATCATCTAATTCTTGTTTTATTTTTTCTAGATAACGATTTTTACGTCGCAGTTCAAATAGTTTTTCAACCTGTTTTGCGAGATTTTTTAAGGCTTTTTTCTGTGCATCGTTAAGCTTATTCTTTTTAGTATCTAAAACGCATAAGGTGCCCAGAGCAAAACCATCGTTGTCTAATAATGGCATCCCCGCATAAAAAAGTATGGGAGACTCTGGATGGGTAGTAAAGGGGTTATCGTAAAACCTTAAATCTTTACGCATATCTTCTACCTCCATTAAAATACCAGGCTCTAAAATCGCATGGCCACAATGCGAGTATTTTCTTTCAACCTCTGTAATGGGCGGGCCACCGTGATTCGATTTTAACCAGTTTTTTTCATCTTCTACAATGGTAATTACAGATATTGGTGTTTTACAAATATAGGAGGCCAGCTGGGTAATATTATCAAACTCCTCTTCAGGAATATCTTTTATGAGTTCAATGGAGCTTAAAGCATTTAAGCGTTCTTTTTCATTGATAGGTTGAGCAGGCTGAATCATATAGATTTATCAATTTTTGATAGGCAGAACTAAAACAATTTTTAATTGTTAAAGTAAATTAACAAATATTTTAGAAAATAGTTTAATGTTTAGATCAATATTTTTCGAATGCACCTAAACCAAATAAGGCAAAATCATATTTCACAGGATCCTGATGATCCAGTTTGCGCAATACCACATCTAACTCGGCCAAAGCTTTAGCGTCGTTTTGCTTACGCTTTAATAACTTTAATTTCCTGGCAATGTTACCTGAATGGACATCGAGTGGGCAGGAGAGTTTTGATGGGGAAATAGATTTCCAAATGCCAAAATCGACGCCGCAGTGATCTCTTCTTACCATCCAGCGTAAGTACATATTTATACGCTTTGCTGCAGAATTTTTTAGGGGATCGCTTACATGTTTTTGGGTACGTCTTTCATGTGGGAGTTCAAAAAAGATTTTCTTGAATTCATGAATTGCCGGTTGGAGGGAGTTCGCCGAAGCATGTTTGCTAAAAACAGCTTCCAGGCCATCGTGATTATTATAAATATGCTGAAGTGCCAGCATAAAATAACAAAGATCAATGCTGTTAAAGGTTCTATGTACAAAACCTTCCATAGATTCGAGGTCTTTCTCGCCAAAATTAAGGATAAAATCATGGGGAGCATGTTCCATACGCTCCATAAGATTATTGGCATTTTTCAGGATACTTTTACGATTGCCCCAGGCAATAGTTGCAGCCAAAAAACCTGCAATTTCAATATCTTCTTTTTTACTGAATTGATGCGGAATCTGGATGGGATCAGTGCCTATAAATTGCGGATTGTTGTATTGATTGACCTTAAAATCCAGAAATTCTTTTAATTCGCTTTTCTTCAAAAACCTAATCTTTATATACTATTGCTTCAGTCGAAAATTAATTGAGAAATTACACAATTTCACCGTCTACCATAGTAAGCTTTCTATCAGCCATATCGGCTAATTCTTCATTATGCGTAACAATAACGAAAGTTTGACCAAACTCGTCCCTTAACTTAAAAAATAACTGATGTAGATTTTCGGCAGATTCACTGTCTAAATTTCCTGAAGGCTCGTCAGCAAAGATAACGGCAGGATTATTCATAAGTGCTCTGGCTACGGCAATACGTTGTTGCTCACCGCCACTTAAAGCCGATGGTTTATGATGTGCTCTTTTTTTTAGACCTAAAAACCCTAACAATTCCATCGCTCTTTTTTCGGCTTCAACTTTTGGAGTGTTTTTAATATAAGCAGGGATACAAATATTTTCTATAGCAGTAAATTCTGGCAATAACTGGTGGAATTGAAAAATAAAACCTATGTGATCATTTCTAAACTTTGCCAAGTTCTTGGGGCTTAGACCATAAATATCAGTTTCGTTGATAAACAGTTTTGAATTTTTATTTTTTTCAGGGAGGTCTAAAGTACCTAAAATTTGAAGTAACGTGGTTTTTCCGGCACCCGAAGCTCCTACGATCGAGACAATTTCGCCTTTTTGAATATGAAGATCTACACCTTTTAAGACATGTAAATCACCATAGTATTTATGAATATTTTCAATTGTTATCATGTGCTCTGTAAAGTGCTCGAAAATTAGCCAAATTAATAACACCCCCCAAGTTTAAAATAGGATTAATTATGCACAGGACCTATTTTGATAACAAATATTTATACCTGTATATGCTAAAATAAGTCAAATAGCCTATGTGATCTTTGTAGTAAATCTTACATTTGAACAAATCATTAGTTTATGAAGAAGGAAGAAACAGCAACCCTGGCAGCGGGTTGTTTTTGGTGTACCGAAGCTGTTTTTCAGCGATTGGAAGGGGTAAGTAACGTGATTTCTGGATTTACCGGAGGTGAGATTAAAAATCCGCCATATCGAGAGGTAGTGACCGGTAGAACAGGGCATGCAGAAGGCATTCAGTTTAATTACGATCCTAAAGTTATTAGCTTTCAGGAACTGTTATTAATTTTCTTTTCTACCCACGATCCTACCACTCTAAACCGCCAACAAAACGATGTAGGGACACAATATCGTAGTGCTATTTTTTACCATTCTGATGCGCAGAAGCAAATTGCAGAACAGGTTATTAAAGAACTGGAAGCACAGGAAGTTTTTAAAGATCCTATTGTTACTGAAGTTACCGAAGCCTCTGCTTTTTATAAAGCTGAAGAAGAGCATCATAATTTTTACAATCAACATTCCAGTCAGCCCTACTGCCAATATATTATCGATCCAAAAATCCATAAATTGCGATCACTTTTTGCCGATAAATTAAAGAAATAAAATTCCGATATGGCTTATCAAAGTTTCGAAGAATACTCTATAGAAGTTACCGATTCCTTAAAAGATAATTATAAAAAAATAATTACAGAACTGGGCGAAAATCCAGATAGGGAAGGTGTTTTAAAAACACCCGAAAGAGCAGCAAAAGCCATGCAGTTCCTTACACAGGGATATGAATTGGATGCTGAAAAGATTTTGAAGAAAGCCATGTTTAAGGAAGACTATGATGAAATGGTGGTCGTAAAGAATATTGAATTATATTCACTTTGCGAGCATCATATGCTACCGTTTTTTGGCAAAGCCCATATTGCTTATATCCCTAATGGACATATTGTAGGTTTAAGTAAATTGCCAAGAGTAGTTGATGTTTTTGCGAGAAGGTTACAGGTGCAGGAGCGATTAACGCACGATATCTTAGAATGTTTAAATAAAACGCTTCAGCCGCAGGGCGTTGCTGTAGTAATTGAAGCACAACACATGTGTATGATGATGCGCGGTGTACAAAAGCAAAACAGCACCACAACCACATCAGGTTTTAGAGGTCAGTTTGAAAAGATAGAAACCAGAAACGAATTTTTAAAACTCATCAGCTCAGACCTTTCCTAAAAACTGGCATCTTATTTGCTTTTATAAATGGAATAAACACTAAAAAAGATGCTAAAAGATAAATTATTTTTGAAGGGATTAATGCTGGATGCTATTGGTATGTTAACTATCGGTATTCCTGTTATTGGTCCTTTTTTTTAGATATTTTATGGGCGCCGTTTGCAGTTCGTAAAATGAGAGAAATGTACCCAGGTAAAAATGGTAAACTGGCTTCAATTATAGTATTTATTGAGGAAATTTTACCTTTTACAGATATTATACCAACATTTACATTAATGTATGTATATACCTTCGTTTTTAAAAAGGAACCTAGAAAACAGGTTAGAACCATAGAAGTTGAAAGCTGGTAAATAGAAAATTAATCTAATGAAGAAAAAGCCTGTTTGATGTGTTCAGACAGGCTTTTTTGTTTTTATTTTTTACGAAATGGGGTAATAGAACCGTTATTCCAACATACCGAAATAAACCATGGATGTATATTACTGCGTAATGCTTATTGAAAATTATTTAGATTGAATTTAAATAAATAGAGATTGGTAATAAACTTCATTTTGTGATTACCTATAAGATAAACAACAATTTTGAGTGAAGATTTTTATATAAAGTTTATCCTGCCGTATAAAGGGATGATTATTAAACTTTGTAGGGCATATACCGATAACGAATTTGATTTTGAGGATTACTTTCAGGAGGTCTGCCTCCAAATCTGGAAGAGTAAGGACAATTTTCGAGAACAATCAAAATGGTCTACCTGGATATATAGAATAACACTGAATGTTTGCATGACAATGCTGAAAAAGCAAAAGAAGCATGGAGCAATCAACGGGTTTGTTCATAATGATTTAATTACTGAATCTGAAGCTTTTACGGATGAGGAACTGCAAATGCTTTATATGGCGATCCGAAAATTGCCGGAAGTAGATAAAGGGATCATCGTTTTATATTTAGAAGACAAGTCTTATAAAGAGATAGCCGAAGTAAGTGGATTAAATATAACTACTATCGGCGCAAGAATTAATCGCATTAAAACAAAACTTAAAGCAATAATTTATGGAAAATAGTATCGAGAATATCTGGAAAAATGGAGATCACGGAAATGTTAAGCATATCGATTTTTATAATAGGGAATCTAAACTCTGGTTTCAGAAAATTATAAAATATTTAAAAAAAGATAATTTCAGTTTAATCCCAATAGGCGTAATGATGGTCGGGTTATTGATTTTGTATAAAGAATACATAGGTGCCCTTTTAGCTTTTGGATTTATCTTTTTTCTATATCTGTTAAACCGAAATACGATCGCGAAACTAAAAAATATAAATCCATCAGAAGATGTAGGGCATTATATGAAAACCAATCAACTTTTTATTAAAGATCAGAAGCGGTTCTATACTATTTTCACAGGCCTGGTTATTCCATTATTTATAGTGGTCGAATTGTGGGTTATTTTTCACGATGCTGAAATTTATTTAAATACGATAACTGAGATTTCCGTTATTAAAAAAGTGATTTTAGCCGGCCTAATTTATACAAGTATAGCCGGAATAAGTTTATTCTCTTATTTAGCTTCCACCAAAGTTGTTTATGGACAGCTTTTAAAGAAACTGGATCAAATTGTAAAGGATTTAGAAAGCGAAGAAAAATAGAATTATAAATTGTGCCGGAAAGCTTTAGCATTTGATCTTGTAGGTGTTTATATTCTCATATCTTTGAAAGTTAAAAGCAAAAGAAAGTTCTACATGCGCATTCAAAACGCCTACCATAATAATCTCAAAAATATATCTTTAAACTTTCCTGAAAATCAATTGATTGTGGTTACCGGTCTTTCCGGTTCAGGAAAATCTTCATTAGCAATGGGGGTGATTGGTAATGAAGGCTATCGGTATTTTTTAGAGAGCCTGCCGGCCTATAATCAACAAAATGCTACGGCCATTCCGACGGCTTTAGTAGATGATATTACCGCGTTGCCACCGGTAATCAAAGTAGAACAATCAAAGCGTTTTCAATCAATCAACGCTACTTTTGGTACGTTATCTGAGCTAACACCCATTTTCCGAATTTTATTCGCTCGCTATTCTACGACTGGAAGTATGAGTAAGTCGCTATTTTCATTCAATCATCCAAAAGGAGCCTGCGAAATCTGTAGAGGAATAGGGGAAGCAGAATATATTGATATAGCAAAATTAGTAGGAGACGAAAATAAAACGTTGCGTGAGGGTGCTATTGTAACCACTTTACCAAATGGCTATATCGTATATTCTCAGGTTACGGTAGAGGAGTTAAATAAAGTTTGTGAAGCGCATGGATTTACCGTAGATATTCCCTGGAAAGATTTAACGCAGGAGCAGAAAAATGTGATTTGGAACGGTAGTGATCGCCTTCAGGTGTATTACGGAAAACATAGTTTAGAATCACGACTGCGTTGGGAAGGTTTTAAAGCCAAGCCTCGGGAAATCGGGTATTACAAAGGTATTTTACCTATCATGAGCGATATTCTTAGGTTGGATAGGAATCCCAGTATTCTACGATTTGCCAGTTCTAAAACCTGTCCCAGCTGTCATGGTGCACGAATCAAGGCAGCGCATTTAAAGTATCGCTGGAAAGGGTTGAATTTTAAGGAATGGATGGAATTGCCATTAGATGAACTGTATCAGAAGTTGCAGTCTAAAGGATATGAGGCTGGTGAACAGGTGCTTGTGGATAAACTGTGTACGCAATTGGATGATTTGATTCGTTTAGGAATGGACCATTATCGATTGAGCACTTCCAGTATGGATATTTCAAGTGGAGATGGGCAGCGTATCAAACTTATCAAACAGGTGAATAGTAGTCTGCAGGGCATTTTATATGTTTTTGATGAACCTTCTATTGGTTTGTCCCCGGCCTATCAGCAGCATCTATATCAAATTTTGAGACGTTTGATAAGCCGTGGTAATACAGTAATGGTTGTAGAACATGATTTAAATTTGATTCGGAAAGCAGATTGGATTGTTGAATTGGGGCCTAAAGCCGGAATTAATGGAGGTGAAATCATCTTTAATGGGAAACGAACCGAATTCCTGCAGACGGAAGCTATAGACAGTCCCACATTATCGGCTTTACATTCTCCTGAGCCGGAAATTAATAAAAAACAAAAGCAGGTTTCAGAAACCGATTTTCAACCAGCTAAAAATAAATTAGCGGTAGTTAGTAGAAAAACAGCCACGGTTTTAGATGCGATTAAAACTTATAGCGAACAGCAAGATTTACAAATGCTTACGGTGTCAGATCAACCTATAGGAAAAACACCTCGTAGCAATCCCGCAACTTATACCGGAATTGCCGATAAAATCAGGGATCTATTTGCGAAGACCGATGCAGCCAAAGCACTTCAGTTAAAGAAAAGTGCCTTTTCTTTTAACAACAAAGTCGGTCGTTGTCCCCGTTGTGAAGGTGCAGGTGTAATCAGCCTTTCCATGAGTGTGATGGGAACGATCAATCAAACCTGCCCTGCATGTAATGGGAAACGCTTTAAGCCAGAAGTATTACAGGTACATTGGAATAAGAAGAATATTTCAGAAATTTATAACCTTAGTATTTCCGAAGCTTACGAGTTCTTTAAGGCAGAAAAGAAACTATGTGGCGTACTGGCTTTATTACAGCGTTTGGGAATAGGGTATTTAAAATTAGGGCAACCTTCAAATACGTTAAGTGGAGGAGAAGCACAACGCATAAAATTGACCAAACACTTTGCAAAACCCACCAGACAAACTATTTTGTTACTTGAGGAACCCAGCATTGGCTTACATCAGCAAAATGTAGCACAATTACTAAAAGCTTTGCAGCAATTAAAAGAACAAACCTCTGGAATTGTATGTTTTGAAAATCATGCATTGTTTCAAGCGCAATGTGATGTTTGGATAAATAATTCGGAGGCCATAAACACTTCTGATGAAGTAATTGCTAAGCCATCTGCTACCAATTTTATTGAGATAAAAGGAGCGCGCACCCATGCGTTAAAAGATCTGGATGTTAGTTTTCCAAAACAAAAATTATCTGTGGTTACAGGGATTTCCGGATCCGGGAAATCTTCTTTGGTCATCGATACGCTTCACGGTTATGGATTGCAGGAAATGAGTAAACAATTCTCCAGCTATCAACAAAACAGGGTTGGGATTGATTATCAGTTTGAAGTAGATCATATCACCGGCTTAACCCCTAGCATTTGTATTACGCGTAAAAATCACCAATTTTCACAACGTTCTGATGTAGCTAAGCAGACCGATATCGATAAAAGTTTACGTTTTTCTTTTTCGCGTAAAGCGCAGTATGAAGGTAAGGAATGGTCGGCAAGTCATTTTTCAAATGCTCATGAACTTGGAAAGTGCAGCGTTTGTGATGGGGTAGGAGAAGAAATGTTGCCAGATATATTTAAAATCGTGTTAGATGAAGAACGGAGTATTGCAGACGGACTTTTTGAGCACAACAAGGCCTTGAGTTACTACGGACAGGCAGGCGGGCAGTATATGGCCATTGTTAGTGAAATAGGGAAGGCTTATGGTTTTAATTTAAATACTCCTTTTAAACAATGGAATAAGGAACAGAAAGATCTGTTATTTTATGGTATACCTGATAAAACCTGGGAAGCCACCTGGGCGTTTAAAACCAAATCCCGGGAAGGAAAACAGCAAATTAAAATGGTTTGGAAAGGTTTGTTTACCTATTTGATGGATGAATATTTTCTGGTAAGAAAAAACAAACACAATCAACATATGCTTGCGCTACTGAGCCCTGAAACTTGCAGTCATTGCAAAGGGAGCGGATTGCAGCCTGAACGCTTGGAGATCAAAATAGCCCAGCATTCCATGCTAGATTTAAAATCCAAAAGTTTATATGAATTTGAAAACTGGTTACGTAATGCAAAACCAACCGATGAGATTGATACCGAATTAATTTCAAAACTACATACACATTTAAAGGCTACTTTGAAACGAGCAAAACAGTTACACATTGATCACTTGCATTTAAATCGAAAATCAGACACTCTGAGTGGCGGAGAGCAGCAAAGGGTATCACTTATTAAACAACTGAATAGTCCTTTACAGGGAGTTACGTATTTACTGGATGAGCCTTCGGCTGGATTGTCACAAAATAATATTGCCGATTTGATTAGCTTGTTGAAAGCGCTAGTGACCAAAGGCAATACGGTGATTGTCATCGAGCATCATAAAGACATTATGCTGGCGGCAGATCATTTAGTACAAATAGGTCCTAAAGCTGGAAGTTTGGGAGGAGCTATTACTTTTCAGGGAAGTGCAGCTGATTATCTTCGTTCTGATATATGCCATCCGTATGTAAAAGCAAAAAGTAAAAAGCTGCAATTAAAGAAGGGAAAAGAAGCCATTAAAATTGAAGGAATAGCAAGACATGGGCTACAGAAGGAACAGCTGGAAATTCCGGTAGGAGGTATTTCAGCTATTACTGGAAAATCAGGCATAGGAAAAACTACATTGGTGAAAGAAATAGTGATACCAAGTTTACAACAACAGCAAGCTTTTTATTGTAGAAACATTCATTTTCCAAAAGAATATGCAGGAGCCGATTATTTTGAACCTACAAAACTACGGGCGTACAATAGTACCTTATTGGTTGATTATTTAGCTATTTTAAAAGTGATTACCAGGGTTTTTGCTAAAGAAACCGGGGGGAAGGCCAAAGACTTTTCTTATAAGAATAAAACAAGTCAGTGTCCTAATTGTCTGGGGACAGGTGTAGTAACGACTAGTCTCGATGTTGCCGCCAAGCATGTTGAAACCTGTGATGTTTGCGAAGGCAAACGTTACCGTGATGAAATTTTACAATATAAGATAGCCGGAAAGCATGTAGCTGCTATTCTATCGATGAAGCTCTCGGAATTGCAGGATTGGTTTGCTGACTTTGCAGGTACGGCAAAGGCTATTCAGCAATTGACTGCTCTTAGTAAAATTGGTCTTTCTCATGTAAGACTTGATCAAACCGTAAAATCGCTTTCCTCGGGTGAAAAACAGCGTTTGTTGTTAAATAACTGGTTAGAGACCAAAACGAAGAATCAATTGTTGATACTGGACGAACCCAGCATAGGCTTACATTATGCAGATATTGATTTGTTATACCACTCATTAAAGCAATTGAGTGAGCATAATGATCTTTTAGTAATCGATCATAATTCTTATTTATTAGAGAAAATAGGCGTTGGTGTGGTGTTGAGGTAAGATAAGAGCAAATGATTAGGTCAATTTTTATAATTGAATTTTAGTGGTTTCCTGGGTGTTAAGGTCTATTATTGCAATTCCTTCATTTACAGGGTTTAATTGCTCTAATAGCTTACCTTGGTTATTCCAGATTGAAGTTTTACCGGCGCATCGGTAACCTCCAGAGGTTCCCACAAAATTTGACATAAATGAAGTCATCTGATATTTTTCTGCAATAGCTGAAATTCGGCGAATATCGTTATCCACACTGTTTATAGAATTGAGTACACTGGCTATATAAACATTGGCTCCCTGGTCATATATCTTTTTGGAATGCTCAGGAATAGAGGTTTCATAACAGATGGCAAATCCAAGTTTATTATTTTTATAGTTAAAGGGAAGTAGATTTTCTCCTGGCACGAAAAATTTTTCTTCCCCGGGATGTAAGTACTTTTTGGAATAGATTTTTATCGGACTATTAGGCTGAAAAATAAGCATACTAATACATGTGCCATTTCCAATTTTGGTAGGTAGACCAACACCTATTAATATTTGATTATCATCGCTAATCTTTTGAAATACATCAAGTCTTTGGTCATTGATATCGGTTGCCAAATTTTTAGCAAGTTCAGGTTCGTAACCTGTCAGGGAAAGTTCAGGAAAAATAATAGCATCTGCTTTGCTTTTAATGGCGCGCTCAATAAATTGAAGATGCTTTTCAATATTTCTATTGATATCCCCTTTGATAGGTTCAGTTTGAGTGATGCAAATTTTCATTTTATTTGTTCAATCAGTTCAAGTCGTTTTACGATACTGTTTTTTTCTAAAATCGTTCCCGGTGATAACACCGCATTGGCCCCAATTTTAGAGTGATCTCCAACTAAGGCACCAAATTTTTCAGTTTTTGTATCGATAATCACATGTTCATGCTTTACATAAATTTGCTTGTCTTGTCTCTCATTGTAATGATTGGCACATATAGAACCTGCTTCAAAGTTTATGTTTTGTCCTAGAATACTATTGCCAATGTAATTGAAATGGGCAATAGCTGTACGGTCCAGGATTATTGACTGTTTTATTTCAGAACCCGGGCCAATTTTTACCGAGTTGCCTAAAAAAATAGGTCCTCGAAGATAGGCGTTAGCACCAATAAAGCTATTTTTGCCTATAACTAATGGTCCTTTTAGCGTTACACCAGGCTCAATAGTAGCCTTCTCGTGAATAGCAATCCTGTCTTTTACTTTATAGTCGCTCCCAATCGTTTTTAAAAATTGCAATACTATATTTTCTAAATTGTCTATTATTTCCCAGGGTTGCCAATAATTGGCTTGCCATATTGCCACTTTAGGATTTTCGATGTATTGGTTTAGGTCGATCATAGTTTAGAATTCTCAATTAGTAATTTATAAAGATCAAAAAAGAATGGTCTGTGTTTAAAAAAATTACCGTACTTACACCAATTGAGTATCGAAATAAATATTATTTTTTGAAGGGGGAAGTGTCTCGGTAATAATCGCTAACGGCAGTTAGTCACGACCCAATCCAAAACAATAATTTAATTTTAAGCAGGCTGCTATTCTAAATCACATTTTTCTGGAAAAACTTGTAATGTGTTATTCCTGATATTGTCACAGCTATTTTTCAGGGATTAATTTAAACACGGTTCTTTTATTGCCACTCATTCCCATAAGTGAAAAGTTTGTTTCAATATCCATAATTCCATCATATACAACCCAGTAGCCTTTATCTAAATCAAATTCGGCTGTTGCTTTATAAGACATTTTCATAAACGTTTTTTTATCAGATTGATCTTTTGAGAACATAGTCATCATTACGTTTCCTAAATCTCCAGAAACGTATTCTTCGAGATCATACTCTATTACCGCAATTTTATTGCCGTTTCTTATTTCTACATCTTTAAGTCTTACAATATTGTTCTTGTAAAGAGTGTCTGCTTTAAAGTTTTGTTTTAGCGAAATCATATTAACTTTCAACTCCCATTCATCACCAATAGCAACAGGTTCAGTGGGAAGTTCAAATAACATTGAAATCAGGTTTTTTTGATCCTCTTCATAATAGAAACTCAATAATTCTCCTTCAGGACTCACTTTGCCCCTTAAAACTACATTTTCATTCATTTTAGCTAATCCTGAAAATACATTTTCGGTGGTATCTGCTTGTTCTTTTTTAAACATCATAATAATGTCCACATTGCCGTTTTTGGAAGGGAAAAGTTTTGTTTCGTATTTTAAATTGGAGAATTGCTTTTGCATCGCCTTAAACATATCGCTCATTTTAACCAAAATCGAATCACTTTTAGTTTTTTCAGTACTTTCGTCAGAAATAGTATCTTGCATTAATGTTTTGTAAGTAAGTGTATCTGCTATTGTCCATTTCAAATCCACAGTTTCTTTCTGCTGCGCATTTAATGAAAATGTGATCAGGGATAATAATAGGAATAGTCTTTTCATGATTGATATTAACTGGTGATACTCATATAAAAATACATATTTATCTGTTTATCTTCCCTGTGATCAGTAGTTTTTCTTCGCTATATGTATTATTGGTGTTCTTCCACATACAATGTACAGCGCTTGTAAGTTGTCGAAGGAGACAAAAATCATCTAACTGATTGGGCTATTATTAATAAATTAATTCCCTTGCAACTGTTTTTTTAAGGTATTAATTTCAGAAGGGCCACTCATGTATTTTTGGATTATATTTCCCTCCCCATCCATTAGAAAATGCCAGGGAATACCAAAACGATCCTCGCCTCGTAAACGCTTTATATCTTCGTAAAGTTTTTCATTTGCTCTTATATGATAGCCTTCCAATTGATAATATTTTATCATTTCCATCCACTTTTCAGCCCTATCATCCTTATCAACAGAAATATAAAGCATAGCCGTGTCTTCATTTTCTAAGAGTTGATATAACCTGCTGTTGTACTCAAATTCTTTTTTGCACGGTGCACACCAGGTAGCCCATATATCTACATACACTCTTTGTGCATTCAATTTATGCACAGCATCTTTAAGAGAGTTTATATCCTTGGGGTTTTCCAGAATATAGGTGTGCTCATTTAATTCTTCATCTTGTTTTCTGTGAAAAGCAATGATTGGTATAATTTCAGACGCTATAAATTGGGTATACTCGCTGGAAGGATAAGCTTCTTTAAATAGCTCAAATAGTCTAACCAATTCTTTTTCATAATTTTGACTTATAGCCTCCATGTACAGATATGCAGCATAATAATATTCAAGTTGCTTGCCGGCTAGATATGTTTTAGCCAGCTCAATATGATACGTATGAGGAAGCTCCTGTTTTTTAATTTTCAGTAAGGCTTCCGGTTTTATATTGTCTTCAACAAGATCTTTATACCACAAATATGATTTTACATAATAAAAGAACCAGGGAGAACGCATCAATGCTGGATTGGAAACGGGATTTGACTGAAAGGCTTCTTCCCATAAATCGGTATATTCCTCTTCAGTTAAAAAATTCATTTTACGTTCACTTAAAAGATAATTTAATAAAGCAATACTGGTTTGAGCACCAGCATAAAAATAATGTTGATCTATGCTCACCAATTCATAAAATTCTTTAGAAATTAAATTATCGCTTAATAAGTCGTTATATGTTTTTAATGTATGTTCTCTACTTTCTTCAAGATTTTGTTTTATTCTTTTAGGGATAGAATCTTTGCTGTACTTCGTTGCTTCTACCTCAAAATGCCCCGTTAACAAACTTCGATTGGGATTCTGATTGTATAAATCCTGTCCTTTTTGGTTAGGCCCTTTAATAGTAAATTTGTTTTTTTTCTCCTCGACCGCAATGCTAACATCATAATTCATTTCGGGTTCAGCTATGATGGTTCCATAAGCCTTATGACCGTCTGATAATTCAATAAAACTTGCTTTATCAATGACCAGCGAAATTTTAAAGTTTCCTAAAGAGTCAGGTTGAACAGCATTTTCAAATCCAACGTATGAGATTCCATTTATAGGAATAGTGTATTCAATACGCTCAGGAATTTTTCCAGTGATCTTTCCTTGTATAGTCATTTCTTGAAAATTCTCTTTTTCAGGTACGCAGCCTAACAGCAGAATAATTAAAATATATAGCAGTTTTTTCATGATTTTTTCCAATTCAGAATACCATTAAATTAGTTAAGAAATTAAGTTTGGTAAAAGCTCCTAAATCTAACTGTTGAAGTTACAATTTAATAATATTTTTTTTAGGCGCTTTACGGAATTCAATTTGCGATTCAAGCACTTTGTCGTCGAATTGCGGCAAGCATTTACCTACTCATTCATTAAAGTCAGAGAGCCTAAATAAATAAAAAATTTATGTGTGTATTTTACTTAAAAATAAATAGTTCTAATTTTTAGAAACTATAAATAAGTTGAAACAATTTTTAATGAATAATCGTTCTTTTAGTTAAAGCTATAATTTATACTTTTTCAACTAAAGATTTAATTATAACTGTTAAATCTCTAAATATGAATAATAAAACTCCCGAATACACAAGATCGTGCATTCGGGAGTTATAGCATTGATGTGCTTACCATACAGGTAGAGTAGCAGCTAGTTTATTGGCACCGCCAAAAGATGATAATATCCCCAAGCTTGCCTTTAAATTGTAAAAAGATATCCGGGTTTATAGCGTATGGGCTTGCCCGAAGGTTCTTGACTTTTAATTTTCCTTCTTCTTTCCGCCAAATAGTCGTTTAAAAAAGCCTTTTTTCTTTTTTTCTTTTTCTTCCTTAACCGGTTCATCCATATCGATTTCCTTAGGCTCGTCTTTTTTACTGCCAAAAAGCTTTTTCAGGAAACTATCTTCTTTGGTGGGTTCGCAATCCAAAAGTGCTGCAACTTCGCTAGAGGGGCGCTTAAATCGTGCATTTGTGATTTCATTAAAATAAGCATCAGCATTCATCTTTTGCATCATTTTCCCAAAAATGGGTAAAGCCGAATTCGCTCCCTGGCCAATTCGGGTATTTCTAAAACCAATACGGTGATCATCACTCCCCACCCAGGTAACGGTCACCAGGTTTGGCGTAAGACCAACAAACCAACCATCTTTATTATTTTGGGTCGTCCCGGTTTTCCCGGCAATATCGTTGTTTAATCCGTAGGTATATCGCAGTCGGTTAGCGGTGCCTTCATTCACGGTGGCCTGCATCATATTCACCATGATTTCCCTGGTTTCCTCAGAAAATGCAGCTTCTTGTTTTTCTGAAGCTTTAAACTCGGCCAGCAAGTTTCCAGAGCCATCTTCAATTTTGGTAATATAATAAGGGGTGGAAGGCTTGCTAGAGTTTACAAAACAGGTATACGCTGTGGCCAATTCTTCCATATTGATTTCCGCAGTTCCCAGAGCAATAGAAGGAACAGCCGGAAGCTCTGAAGAGATTCCCATTTTATGGGCTTTTTCGATCACATTTGGAATGCCGGCATCGAGCAGTACTTTAACCGCAATGGTATTCATAGAATGGCTAAGGGCATATTTCATGCTGTAATTCATGTCTTCATCTTCCTCCTCAGTAGAAGCATTAGTAGGCTTCCAGCCATCTTTATAGGTCACGGCCCGGCCTGAATAATAGGTACAGGGAGCAATACCTTTATCAATAGCAGTAGTATATACAATAGGTTTAAAGGTAGAACCTACCTGACGCTTACTTTGTGATACGTGATCGTATTGAAAATATCTGAAATCTACGCCTCCAACCCAGGCTTTTACAGCACCGTCTTTTGGATCTATAGAAAGCAAGCCCGCATTTAAGAATTTTAAATAGTGTTTTATACTGTCAATAGTACTGGCCTGGCGGGTAACTGTACCATCATATTCAAACAATTCCATTTGTTTTTTCTTCTGAAGCTCCTGCATGATCCCTTCTTCAGAAAAACCATCTTCTTTTAAATTTTGGTAGGCTTTGGAACGATGAATGGCGTCTTTTAAAATAGCATCATTAGTAAGCCAGGGCGCTCTGCTGCCATAAGAATCTTCGTGCGTTTTTTGCAAAACAGCCATGTGCTCTTTCATTGCAGCTTCTGCAATACTTTGCAGTTTATAATCTAATGTGGTATGAACAATGAGTCCGTCTCTATAAATATTATACTTCTCCCCATCTTTGTTTTTAATCGTATCCAGAACTTGACTAAGGTCTTTACGAATTTGCTCCCTAAAGTAGGGGGCAAGACCTTTTTTATTGCTGTAATTTTTATAATCCAGGATCAGATCTTTTTTGATATACTTGTCTTTTTCGGCTTCGGTTAGATAACCATATTTTTCCATCTGTGTAAGAACAACATCACGGCGTAACCTGCTTCTTTCTGGAAAAATTCTGGGGTTGTACCGATGCGAAGCTTTCAGCATACCTACTAAAACAGCGGCTTCTTCAACATTTAAATTTTTTACATGCTTCCCAAAAAATTTCATTGAAGCACTTTCAATTCCGTAGGTGTTATCACTAAAAGGAACGGTATTAAAATATAAAGTAATAATATCGTCTTTGCTATATATTTTTTCAATGCGTTTAGCCATGATGGCTTCCTGAAATTTATTGATAACAATTCCAAGGGCGCCATAATCTTTTCTTCCGTAGATGTTTTTAGCAAGCTGGAGCGTAATGGTACTCCCACCCCCGGCACTTTCGTCCTGTAAAAGAATGGATTTAAAAAACACCCGCCCCAAACTACGATTATCGATACCGTTATGCTCATAAAACCGGGCATCTTCAGTAGCGATTAAAGCTTCGATTAAGTGCTTTGGGAGATCTTCAAATGTTATAGGTTGGCGATCAAAAATGTAAAATTTGCCAATTAATTGTCCGTCGCTAGATAAAACCTGTGTCGCTTTATTTTGCTGCAAAGCACTAAGCTCTTCCCGTGATGGGATTTTACCCCACATTCCAAAGTAAATGCTGGCAAAAAACAAAATAAACAAAGCGATTAGTCCGAGAATAATCCGTACAGCCCATTTTAATTTGGGCGATTTTTTAAGTTTTGACAGCATAGCATTGAATAATTGCGTACAAATAAACAAAGACTTATAAAATTAAGATTTGTTTTTAAGGTAATTTTAAAAATTAGAATTGGATGTAACATCCCTCAAAGATCCAAATAAGCAGCCCAAAATCAATAATCTTTCAATCAATGATTATAGGCTTATCCTTTGTATTTTACTCGATGATCGAGATTAAATGCTCCTGCCGATAGCCTAAACAAATAATATTTTGCTAATGCATGTCTTTTGGTGTTCTCTAAGGTGATTTATTGTAGAAAAAAATTATCCAGATTTATTCCCAATTTCATCTATAATTTTGCTGAAATTTGCCTACGATGAAGATTTTAGTGATAGAAGACGAGCTGCAAATGTTAGAAAACATTCAGCAAAATCTGGAAAAAGAAAAATATTTGGTGGAAACGGCCCAAACCTGTGAGGAAGCACAGCAAAAAATTGGGGTCTATAATTACGATTGTATCTTACTGGATATTGGTTTGCCCGATGGTAACGGATTAGAACTTTTACAATATCTAAAATCGCAAAACCTGATGGATGCAGTGATTATCGTCTCTGCGAAAGACTCCTTAGATGATAAATTAAAAGGCTTAGAGCTGGGGGCAGATGATTATTTGCCCAAACCTTTTTATATGGCCGAATTAAATGCGCGAATAAAAGCGGTGCTAAGACGCAAAAATTTTGAGGGGAATAATACCATCAAACTCGCCAATACCGAAATTTTCCCAGAGCAGCGTCGCGTAAAAATTAAAAATAAAGCAGTAGAACTTAATCGCAAAGAGTTTGATATCTTGATGTACCTGGTGGCCAATAAAGAACGCCTGGTAAGAAAGCCATCCCTGGCAGAACATGTTTGGGGGGATAATATCGATCAGGCAGATAGTTTTGAATTCATTTATTCCCAAATTAAAAACCTGCGTAAGAAATTAAAAACCCATCATTCGGCATTAAACATCAAAGCCGTTTACGGCATAGGCTATAAATTAGTGGTTGAATGAAATTACTTAATTACACGACAACATACTTTGCTTTCTTACTGTTGCTAATCATTACGGTTTGGGCGCTTATTTTTTACTGGCAAATGCTGGATGAAATTTATGATAGCATGGACGACGGACTCGAAAATCAGAAAATGCTGGTGATTCAGAAAGCTATTAAAGATCCCTCGATCTTACAAAAGACTAATTTTGATGATGGTTATTATACCTTTAGAAAGGTTACAAAATCAGATAAAATACTAAGCCATAGAGATCAGTACCGGGATACCACTATGTATATGCTAAATGAAGATGATTTTGAACCGGTACGACTATTGGAAAGTATTTTTAGGCACGAGGATGAGTACTATAAAGTAAAGGTGATCACCTCGATGGTGGAAGAAGATGACCTTATCGAGGATTTGTTTTATAGTATTTTATGGCTTTATATTGGAATGGTGGTTTCTATTTTGTTGCTGAACAACTTTTTATTGAAAAAAGTATGGCATCCGTTTTATGATTTACTCCGAAAATTGAAGAATTTTAATATCGAGAGTGATCAGGAAATACATTATGCTGAAACCAATATTGAAGAATTCAAACTACTGAATAAAAATGTAGATCGACTACTTAAAAAATCCCGGGAATCCTATGTAAATCAAAAACAGTTTATAGAAAATGCTTCACACGAGTTACAAACACCACTCGCGATAAGTATAAATAAGTTAGAGTTGTTGTTAGAAAGTGAGCATTTAAATGAAAAAGATATCAGCCTTTTAGCTGATGGTATTCAGAATCTGGAACGCCTGTCAAAATTCAATAAATCTCTGTTGCTGCTTAGCAAAATCGAAAACAGACAATTCGAGAATATAGAAACGCTTAATATTAATCAGGTGCTACAGGAAATTATAGATAGCCTGGAAGATTTAGCTGATTTGCGGAAAATAAACATTGAATTTGAACAGCAGCAACAGCTCCTTTTTGAGGGCAATAAAGAATTGATTTTCATTTTATATGTAAACCTTATCAAAAATGCGATTATTCATTCCTCAAAAAATAACAGGATATACATTAATGTAGCACAAAATGAGGTGGTGATTCAAAATGAAGGCGAACATTCACTAAATACGGCGGTGATTTTTCAACGATTTTATAAAAAATCAGGAGTAAAATCTTCCACCGGGATTGGTTTGGCCCTGGCAAAAGCCATAGCCGATAAATATGAGCTGGGTTTACACTATCAATTCCGCGAAGGACATCTGTTCCTTACAAAATTCCCTGTAAACCTAAAGAATAGTTAAGATGAGGCGTTTTCCCATTAAATTTTAGTAGGTTCTAAAAAAAGCAATTAATGAGAAATTTTGAGCGTGTTTGGTATGCCTGTTATGGTTCTAATTTGATGGAAGACCGATTTTTATGCTATATCAACGGTGGTACACCAAAAGGAGCAAAACGAAACTATATAGGGTGTAGAGATAAAGCCCTGCCCAAAGCAAAGGACAGTTTTTTAATTCCTCATCAACTTTATTTTGCAAAAAGCGCTAAAACCTGGAGTGGGGGCGCGGCGGCTTTTGTGAAGCCAAAACAAAATAAGGAGGTTAAAACATTTGGCAAAATCTATAGTATTTCCCAAAACCAGTTTATCGACCTTGTAAAACAGGAGATTGATACAGAAAAGGAACTTGAGATCAATTTAGAAAAAACAATTGAAAGAGGATATTTAGACCTTAAGAGCAATGCATGGTACAATCGTATTTTGTTTTTAGGCTATCACAAAGAAATGCCGGTTTTTAGTTTTACAAATGCCGAGTTTCTTAAAAATGAGATTAATACCCCAAATCCGGATTATCTGGAAAAGATTATTGCGGGATTACGAGAAACCTATCAACTCACTCCCGTAGAGATTATGACCTACCTTAAAGATAAAGAAGGGATTTTGGAGAGGCCAATCACCAAAGATTTAAAAAAACTAATTAATGATACACTTTCTGAATAAAATATACCGGATTGTTAGTATTCCCATTTCTTTACAGTTTTCGTTTTCATCTTTGTTTTATAAAATTTTTAAAATATGAAAACGACACTTTATCTATTTAGCTTAGTATCTTTGTTAATAGGCGCTGGTTGTGAATCAGACGACGAAGATGATTTTAGGGCAGATGTTCCCTCTGTGGTTTTAAATGCTTTTCAATCAAATTATCCCAAGGCCAGTGATGTAGAATGGGAGATGCTAGGTGATGATTACCAGGTGGATTTTGAAATAGAAAGGGTAGATTATGAAGCCATTTTTAGTGCAGAAGGAGATATGCTTAAGTATAAATACGAGATATCATCTACAGAGCTTCCAGAAGCCGTTAAAAAAGCAATTACTACTAATTATGGAAATTATCAGATCGATGATACTGATATTCTGGTTATCAATAAAGACTTGTATTATCAGGTGGAATTAGATGGCAAACCAGATAAACATTTGGTATTAAACGAGGATGGAAGCGAAAATGCATCCATAACGTATTGGGATTAGTAATTAGAGAATAAGATTAATTTTAGAGATGAATAAAATTGTAGCAGCCATAACAATAGGTATTTTAGCCATTGTTGCTTTTGTATATTTTACAATGGATTTCCCTTTTAGTCTGGATAGAAAGGATTTTGAAGAAGAATATACCATTCAGCAAAAATGGGATTTACCTAAGCGATTAGAAGAAATCTCAGGAATGGATTTTATAGATGATGAGCGTATGGCTGCCATCCAGGATGAAGAAGGTATTATTTTCATTTACAATCTAACTTCAAAAAAGATCGAACGGGAGATTAAGTTTGGTAAATCCGGAGATTATGAAGGTTTTGCAATTGTAAGAAATGATGCTTTTGTATTGCGAAGTGATGGTGTTCTTTTTGAAGTTAAAGATTATTTAGGTAAACATCCAAAAGTTACCGAGCATAAAACCTTTATTAAGGCAAAACATAATGCCGAGGGATTATGCGCAGATCTAAAAAATAATCGTTTATTGCTAGCGGTGAAAGACCGTGACCCTTTAAGTAATAATACAAAAGGGATTTATGCTTTTGATTTAAAATCTAAAAAGCTCCTTAAAACACCGGCATTCGCAATAGACCTGAAAGATCCTATATTCGAAGAGGTAAAAACCAAGAATAAACTAACGGTAATGATGCCTTCTGAAGTAAAAATTCATCCTAAAACAGGAGATGTGTATATTACCGATGCTAGAAATCCTAAATTATTAATCTTGTCTCCAGACGGGCGTTCCAAAAAGTTATATTTATTAAAAAGAGAAAAATTTTATCAACCTGAGGGAATTGCTTTTCGTAAAAACGGAGCGCTGTTTATCTCGAACGAAGGACACAGCGATCCTGCCAATATTCTTGAAGTTGAGTTACAATAATGTATGGAGAAAGATATAAAAACTGCCTCGGTAAGTAAAAGTAAAGCGCCATTGTATATTTCATTGGCGCTTGTCGCATCTATAGTAGCCTGTTATTTTTTAATTCCGTCTGTACAGGAATTTTTAAATAAAGCCTGGGCCGTACTTACCAGTGGCGACGAAAAGAGAATTACCCAGTGGGTAGATGGTTTTGGATGGTTTGGTCCCGTTGTTTTAATTCTTGCCATGATCATCCAAATGTTTTTAATCGTTATTCCCTCTGTAGCCTTAATGGTAGTATCGATCATTGCCTACGGGCCAATATGGGGAAGTTTGATTGTTTTTGCCGCAGTTTTTTCGGCCAGTACCATTGGCTATATTATCGGGCGTTATTTTGGTCCTGTTATCGTAGAGCGTTTAATAGGGGAGAAGAATGAACAAAAAATAGCCGATTTTATAGATGATTACGGCTTTTGGGCGGTCATAGTGACCCGGGTAAATCCGTTTTTATCAAATGACGCTATAAGTTTTGTTGGCGGAATTTTAAAAATGACCTACTGGAAGTTTATTGGGGCTACCTTGGTAGGAATCGCACCCTTAACCATTTTTATCGCCATCCTGGGTAGAAGTACAGATCAGTTAAAATCTGGTTTGTTATGGGGATCTTTGGTAAGTTTAGTGCTTTTTGGAGCCTATGTCTTTTGGGACAAAAAGAAGCGTAAAAACAAAAAATAAACTAGAAGGAATAATGTCAAGATTCTAGAATTTAGACAAAATAAAATCGTCATCTATGTCAAGGTTGCTTGAATTTAGATGACGATTCTTTTTCTGATAACAGAAGTATCCTGGCCAAAGACGTAGCTCGCTAGTGAATTTTAAAGTTCGAAAACCTGTCCTTACACAATCCTCCACGGGCCTTTCCAGGCGTATCATTACACTAATTTAATGATTTAGGCTTTCTGAATTTTTTTGGCAACCGCTTCCACTTCGTCTAAAACGCGAAGCAAATTCTCTCCCCATAGTTTAGCGATTTCTTTTTCGGTATAGCCACGTTTAACTAATTCCAGTGTTACGTTAAAAGATTCTGATGCGTCATTCCATCCATCAATTCCGCCGCCGCCGTCAAAATCTGAACTGATCCCTACCTGTTCAATCCCCACTTTTTCAACTAAATAATCAATATGATCTACAAAATCTGAAACATCAACCGGACTAATGGTTTCTTTTATCGCGTCTACCTCGTTTTCAGCATCAGCAACTAGTTTTTTGTAATTTGCGATATAAGCTTCTCTTTCATCTTCTTCAAGCTCACGTACTTCTCCCCAGGAAAGGATTTCAAAACCCAGTTCCTTTGCTTTAGCTTCATACACTTTGGTTTTTGCAGCATTAAAAGCTTCGTGCTTCTCTGTATTCACGTACGAGCTAAATGCTACGGTTTGGATCACACCGCCATGTTTATCGAAAAGGGCCAGTAATTCGTCATCTAAATTTCTACTATGATCACATAAGGCCCTGGCTGAAGAATGCGAAGCAATAAGTGGTGCTTCAGAAAGTTCGAACATTTGTTTGATCGCCTCTTTAGAAGGATGCGAAACATCGATCATGATCCCTAAGCGATTCATTTCTTTGATCACTTCTTTACCAAGATCGCTTAAGCCATTATTTAGCCATTCACCGTCGGCCTCTCCGGTATTTGAGTCGCTTAACTGGCTATGACCGTTATGCGCTAAAGACATATAACGAGCACCCATATCATAAAACTTCTCTACATTTTTAATATCGGTACCAATAGGATAGCCGTTTTCTACCCCAATCATCGCTACTTTTTTGCCCTGCTTAACCAGTTTTCTAACTTCTTTAGAAGTGGTGGCGAGACCAATTTTATCCGGGGCTATTTGTTCGGTTAAACGATGTATGGCTTCAAATTTCGAGATGGCATTTTCGTATGCTTTTTTATAAGCTTCGTCATCTAAATCTCCTTGTCCGGTGTAAACAATAAGCCAGGAAACATCTAAATCTCCTTTGTCCATTTTAGGAAGGTTTACCTGGGTATCCAGGTCCTGGGTATAATTATGATCGTGAGTGAAATTGTTTACATTAATATCGTTATGGGTATCGATAGTGATCACTCTTTCGTGAATCTTTTTTGCTTTCGCAACTAATTTTTCATCGGTGGTTTGTGCCAAACCTGCCTGAGCAAAGAGCAATGCAAAAAGGCCAAGTTGTTTTATTTTCATAGTAAGTACGTGGTTTAAAATGGTAAAATAGGGATAAAATTTCAAATAGAATATACCATTTAGACATTGAGAATTTAAGCCATATTTTTTGAGATAATTGAAAAATTATAGGAGTATAATTCTATTATTTAAAGAATACTTTAACATGACTCTATCTGCTAATATAACTATGTGCTTTACTTTTGTATGGATAATTTCCTAATCATGCCAAGGCAGATTTTAGCTATTCTACTCTTACTTTCTTTTGCGTACCGCCCGGTATTCCAAATAGGTGAAATAAGCTATTATCAGTTCAATTTGGATTATATCATTAAAAGTTATTGCATCAATAAAAATAAGCCAGCACTTCATTGCAATGGAAAATGTTATTTAATGCAACAACTTGAAAAATCAAATAATTTAGGAAATTCTAAAGCTAGCGTGAATATTGCCGCTTCCTTTTTACCTGCTTATTTTCACATTCCGCCAGATTATCAATTGATCCATACCTTTTTTATGTTGAAATAGGGGAGTGTTGCTTCCGTAAGCATTTTAAAGACAATCCCTTCTTCCCTGACATCGAACATCCACCCAGTTATAGTTGAATTTAAATTTGAGACTCGATTCTTCTGAAGAAATTATTGAAGTTTCAGTGAGGTGTATATTTTAAATTCAACATAAAATACCGGCCTAAAAGGCCATAATTGCAATTTACATGAAGAAAATAATGACAGTGATAAGCTTATGCTTTATCGCAACCAGCCTTATGGCACTAACAGAAAATGATAATATAAAATGGACGGCAGGCAGACCAGATGGGCATGCACCAATTGGAGTAATGGGGGATCACGTACATCATAAGGGAGAGTGGATGTTTTCTTACCGGTTTATGACAATGGATATGGAAGGACTCAACAGGGATAATGATGCTATTTCACAACAAGCGGTTTTAGATAATTATATGGTTTCACCGGTAGCTATGACGAGGAACATGCATATGCTGGGAGCGATGTATGCCCCATCAGATCGGTTTACTTTAATGTTTATGGGTAATATTGTAGGGAATGATATGCAATTGGTAAACCGAATGGGAAACCATTTTAAAACCAGTTTTTCGGGTTTTGGCGATATTAAACTCTCCGGAATGTTTAAAGTATTAGATATGAATCGGCAAAGTCTACATTTTACCGCAGGGGTTAGTATTCCTACCGGGAGTATAGACGAAAAAGATGTGACACCAATGAGTGCGCCTATGGAAATGCCTTTACCTATCCTATGCAAACAGGTAGTGGCACCTGGGATCCTAATTTTGGCGTTATTTACTTGCTAAAGGGAAGTTTGCTGTCTTTTGGATCACAACTAAACGGGACCTTACGATTAGGGAAGAATGATAATGATTATCGCTTCGGAAATCAGTTGGTCTGGAATAACTGGGTGGCGACTAAAATAGCTCGTTTTTTAAGTCTTTCTGTACGGATTGAAGGAAAAGCAGTAGGGAAGATCGTACCTATGGCCAATTAAACCCGATGATGGTGACGACGGCGAATACCCAAAACCAGGGTGGGAATATGTAAATGCTGCTTTTGGGACTAATTTTTATATTCCCGATGGAACTTTTAAGAATATCAGATTAGGTATAGAAGATGTATTCCCATTGTATCAGGATGTAAGCGGAATTCAATTAAAAAATGATGGAAGCTGGACTTTCGGACTTCAATATTCCTTGTAATAAGATTACTAATCTTTAATAAAAGCCATGTTATTCTTATCAGAATACGTGCTTTTTATGTTTTAATTTTTAAAACTTTATGATTTCCCAATTTAATTTTCCAGTACATTTGTGTGATATTTTATATTATAAATGAACAAATTTTTAGTGGTGAATCATCCTGAAAAATGGCCGGTTCAGCTTGAAAATATAAGTATTATCGCTGCACAGGATTATTTAACCAACCCTTTGTATGCGAAAATAAAAAATGCTCGTGTTTTCAATTTATCCAAAAACTATAGTTACCAGTCCAAAGGATATTACGTTTCCCTGTTAGCGGAAGCTCGGGGACATCTGGCGATACCTACCGTTAAAAACCTGGTAGATTTACGAGAACCCAAATTGGTTAAAGTAATTTCTGAAGAGTTTGATGATGTTATTCAAAAATCCCTGAAATCGATAAAATCAACCGAGTTTGTGCTCAGTATTTACTTTGGACAAAACGTAGCCCAGAAGTACCGGGAACTGAGCTCCCTTTTTTTTAGGCATTTCCAGATTCCCTTTTTGCAGGTAAAATTTAGTTTTAGCAATAAATGGACTATAAAAAGCATCAAAGCCTTATCTGAATCTGAAATTCCGAAGGATCACCTAGAGAGCATGCATATTTTTGCGAGTGATTATTTTTCTAAAAAAAGGTATGACACCGTTAAGCCACAGTCTTATGATTATGATTTGGCTATCCTGGTACAAAAAGACGATGTAGCACCGCCAAGTAACCTAAAAGCCTTAAAGAAATTCACCGAAGTGGCCGAAAAAATGAATTTTTATGTGGAAATTATTTCACCAAAAGATTTATCGCGATTATCGGCTTTCGACGCGCTTTTTATTCGCCAAAGTACAGAGGTGCATAATGAGGCCTATGCATTTGCAAGAAAAGCACAGCAGGAAGGGATCGCTATTATTGACTATCCGGATGCGATCTTAAAATGTTGTAATAAGGTTTTTATGGCTGAGGCATTGCAAAATGCCGGTATTCCTACGCCAAAAACCATGATTATTCACAAAGAGAATAAGGATTTGGTCATAGATGAAATTGGATTACCGGTGGTTTTAAAATCTCCTGATTCTACCTTTAGTTTTGGGGTGAAAAAAGCGAAAACCCAGGAAGAATATCAGGAACTGGTCACCAAGATGCTAAAAGAATCAGAGTTGATAATTGCCCAGCAGTTTACCCCTTCAGATTATGATTGGCGTATTGGCGTTTTAGATGGAAAAGCTTTTTATGCCTGTAGATACTATATGGCCAAAGGCCACTGGCAAATATATAACTGGAGTGCTAAAAAGAAAGACGATCAGGATGGGAATGCCGATGCAATGGCCTTAGAAAAAGTTCCGGAAAAAGTATTGGATTTAGCATTACGCTCGGCCAAATTAATGGGCGATGGACTTTACGGTATAGATGTTAAGCAAATTAACGGTGAAGCCCTGGTTATTGAAATAAATGACAACCCAAATATTGATTTTGGAGTTGAAGATGCTTTTTACGGAGAAGAAGTATATAAATCTATTATTACAGCCCTAAAAAACAGGCTGGAAAAAAAGTAACATGAGTTATCATATTTTCGAAGTTTACGGGATAGAGTTAGAGTATATGCTGGTGAATAAAGACCTGCAGGTAAATCCTGTTACCGACAAGCTTTTTATTGAAAAAACCGGGAAGATTACTTCAGATGTTGAAAATGGTAAGATCGAATGGAGCAATGAGCTGGTAGGACATGTAGTGGAATTAAAAACGGCTTGTCCCACTTCAGAAATTGAACATCTGGATGAGCTTTTTGCAGAAAACATCACTGAAATTAATACCTTATTAAAGCCGTTAGAATCTCAACTTTTGCCAACCGCGGCGCACCCATTAATGGATCCACTTAAGGAGACCAAACTTTGGGAACACGATTATAACGAGATTTATGAGCTTTATAATCAAATTTTTGATTGTAACGGGCATGGCTGGAGCAACGTACAGAGTATGCACATCAATTTGCCATTTGCCAATGATAACGAGTTTGAAAAGTTACATGCAGCCATAAGGATTTTATTACCTATTATCCCTGGCCTAAGTGCATCTTCACCAATTTT
>Ga0098065_1000196_pt1 | contig 32672 bp, 27 predicted proteins | sample 25_taG_FD_75062 | JGI IMG/M metagenome (GOLD analysis project Ga0098065, IMG submission 75062) | Marine viral communities from Cariaco Basin, Caribbean Sea - 25_WHOI_OMZ | ecosystem: Environmental > Aquatic > Marine > Oceanic | place: Caribbean Sea: Cariaco Basin | collected 2014-11-08 | reverse complement strand
CACGGTATCCCATGGCATGTTGCTGTTCAGCGTGGTTCGCAGCCTGCTGGCCCAGACATGGCCGGGGTCGACACTCAACCGCCAGAGCCTGATGTTCCCCTCCCCTGCCTACGCCGGCGACACCCTGGCGTTGGTGGTGGAGCAACAAAAAGCGGAAGGAGACCGCCTGGTTCTGAAAACCACCATCACCCGACCGGACGGAGAAACCTGCCTGACCGGCGAGTGCGAACTGACTGTGCCTGGAAAGGAGGCATCATGAACCTGGACCGCTTTGATGCCCTGAAAGAAGGACAGTCCGCCAAGCTGAACCGGACCTTCACCGCAGAAGATGTCCGCGAATGGTGCGAGCTTTGCCAGCTTGACCAGGACTGGCCGGGGGTTCCCGAACCGCTGATCGCCGGCCTGTTCTCCTGCCTGCTTGGAGAAGACCTGCCTGGCCACGGCACCAATTACCTGAAACAGGCCATGACCTTTCACACAGCCGCCGACACCAGTGAAGCCCTGCAGGCCAGCGTGACTATCAGCCGCCTGCGGCGGGACAAAGCGCTGGTTAACCTGACAACCGTCTGTACCGGCCGCGATGGCCGCCTGATCTGTGACGGCGAAGCGCTGGTCCTGTTCCAGCACTGACCCCGCCCGCACCGGAGCAACCTGATGACCGACGTACATCCCAACCTGCGTGCCTGGCTTGACCAGCTCAACCCCATGGTCGCCGAACAAAAAGCCCGCGGCGTGGAAGCCACCCCCCAGATGGTCCGGGACAGCCTGGCCGGTCTGACGACCACCTTTGTCACCAGAGCACCAGAACTGCCTCTGGTCCGGGACCTGCTGGCAGAAACCCCGGACGGTCCAGTACCGGTGCGGCTCTATCACCCCCAACCGGATACCGCCAGGCCCGTTATGGTGTTCTTCCATGGTGGCGGCCATATGGCAGGCAGCGTCGCTGTCTACGACCCCATAGCCCGGAAGCTGGCCGAGGCCACGGGCATGCTGGTGCTTTCGGTGGATTACCGGCTGGCGCCGGAAACGCCTTATCCGGGCGGACTTACTGACTGCCTCAATGTTACCCGTGAGGTATGGGCGTTACTGGAACAGGCGCAAGTTCCCTTCGAGCGGCGGCTGGTACTTGCCGGCGATTCCGGTGGGGCCACCTATGCGGCCACCGTCAGCCGGCAACTGGCAGGCAACACGGAGCTGAACCTCACCCATCAGGTACTCATCTATCCGAGCCTGGACTACACCATGGACCACCCATCCATTACCGGGCATGGTGACGGTTACCTGCTGGAGGAACCCCGTATTCGCTGGTACTTCGACCATTACTTTGCCGATGGCGAAGACCGCAGGGCGGCCTCGCCGCTGCATATGCCGGTACCTGACGGCATGCCTGCCACACTGGTCATTACCGCCGGCTACTGCCCCCTGCACGATGAAGGTGTGGCCTATGCCCGCAAGCTCGAGGGTGCCGGTTTGGCGTGTCAGCTAAAAGACTACGCCGACATGATCCATGCCTACCTTAACCTTGAAGACCTTGTGCCTGAGACCTGTTCGGATACCTACAATTTGATTAGCGAATTTGTTGGTCGATAACACCAGGCCCTCAGGCTTGGGATGAAGCTCCGCGCCGGGGGTGGTCTTTCGCCGCCGCGTCGGAGGGGCGTCCTGCCACCCCAACGCTTCCGGGGCTTCCCTGCCCCTGCTCTGAAAGACCACCCCCACCCCGGAGCCCGAACTCTGCAGACGGGCCTCTTGCGCTAAAGCAAAAAAGCCAGACCGGAAATCCCGGCCTGGCCTTCGTTTTTCACATTGCAGGGCTAGCTCATGAGCTACTAACCAAGTCCCGGCAGGAACAGAATGATATCCGGGAAGGTCATCAGCAGGAACAGGACGAACAGGTCCATGATGAGGAACCAGAAGATCCCTCTGAACACCTGCGCCGTGGTGACCAGCTTACCCACCACACTCTTGATGACGAACACGTTCATGCCAATCGGTGGCGTGATCATGCCGATCTCCAGCAGCTTGGTCAGCACCACACCGAACCACAGCAGGCTCAGGCCCAGGTTGTCGATGATCGGCAACACGATGGGCAGGGTCAGCAGCATGGCGCCGATGGGCTCCAGGAACATGCCCAGCAGCACGTAGATCAGCACGATGGCCAGCAGGATGATCACCACACCGGCATCCAGGCCGATGATCCAGTCGGACAGGAAGTCACCGGCACCGGAGAGCGCCAGGAAGCGGGTCAGCAGGCTGGCACCCACGGCGATGATGATCAGCGCACTGGTGGTCAGCAGGGTTTCCAGGATGGCATCCCGGAACCGCTGCCAGGTCAGGCTGCGCTTGATGGCAGCCACCACCAGCGACAGGAAGGCACCCACGGCACCGGCCTCGGTCGGCGTGAAGATACCGCCAAACAGGCCCCCGAAGATACCGATCATGATCAGGATCACCGGCCAGGTGTCCTTCAGGGCCCAGACCTTGTCTGCGAACGGAATATGTTCGTTGGTGTCCGGCGCCAGTTCCGGGTTCAGTTTCACCCGTATCAGTACCACGGCGATATAGCCGATGGCGGTGAGGATACCGGCGGAGATACCACCAAGGAACAGCCCGGTGATGGACTCCTGGGCGATGATGCCGTACAGGATCATGATGATGGACGGCGGAATCAACGCCCCGATCGTACCCGCTACCGCCACGGTACCGGTGGCCAGTTCCGGGTTATAGCGATACTTCACCATCTCCGGCACTGCGATCCGGCCCATGGCCGCCGAGCAGGCCACCGAGGAACCGGACACCGCCGCAAAGCCGGCGGAACCGAAAATAGCCGCAATCGCCAGCCCCCCGGGGATACCGGACAGCCACATCCGCGCTGCCCGGAACATGCCCTGGGTGAGCTGGGTGTGATAGCAGATAAAGCCCAGCAAGAGGAACATGGGCACCGAGCTGAGCACCCAGTTGGCGGCAAACTGGTAGGGAATGATGCCAATGGAGCCCCAGGCCACATTGAAGCCCATCAGATACCACAGGCCACCGAAGGACACGCCAATCAGCGTGACACCAATAGGAATGCGCAGCGCAATCAGGAAGATAATCAGGCCAAGACCGGTGAGGCCAATCTGTACGTCACTCATTGTTGTTATCTCTCGTCAGTCCGGGTCGAGTTCGTCGGCTTCAGCACGTTCCGTGTCCAGGCCGCTCTCATGGGGCAGGAAGCTGTTGATCAGCTTATACAGCACCACCAGCGTCATCAGACCGGCGCCCAGGGGCAACATGTAATAGGTCACCCAGATGGAAATATCCGAGTTGCCCTGAACGATGGAGGCACCCATTGAGTACTTTTTCTGGGCCTCGCCAAAGGTACGGACCGCCAGGAAGCTGAACACCACCAGCGAACACAGCATGGCGAAGCGCTCCAGGTTGTGGCGCAACCAGGCCGGCATGTGTTCGGTAATCACCTCAACAGAGATGTGCGCATCCTTTTGCTCCGCAAACGCCAGCGGAATAAAGGCCGCGATGGACATGTAGTAGTAGGAAACGATGGTGATGGTGCCCGGGATGGGCGCGTTGAAGAAGTAACGCCCGACCACATCAGCGGTGATGTGGAACATCATCAGTGCGATCGCCAGACCGCCGATAATGGATATCACGTTGGTTATCTTCGACAGGAACCGACCGATTGCAAACATAGTGCAACCTCCTTGCCCATGGGGGCTGATTGTTATTGTATGGCTGCGGGCGGAGGAAATGAGGGTGGCCCGAAGCAGCCACCCTCAGACCGTCAGAGCCGCTCGATGATGGTCACGTTGGCCATGCCGCCACCTTCACACATGGTCTGCAGACCATAGCGACCGCCTCGGTCGTGCAGGGCGTTGACCAGTGTAGTCATCAGCTTGGTGCCGGATGCACCCAGCGGATGACCCAGCGCGATAGCGCCACCATTCACGTTAAGACGCTCCGGATCCGCGCCGGTTACCTGAAGCCAGGCCATGGGCACAGGAGCAAAGGCCTCGTTGACCTCAAACAGGTCAATGTCATTGATGCTCAGGCCTGTCTTTTTCAGTGCAGCCTGGGTAGCAGGTACCGGGGCTTCCAGCATGATTACGGGGTCATGACCAATCACGCTCATATGATGGATACGGGCCAACGGCTCAACGCCCAGTGCTTTCAGGCCTTTCTCACTGACCACCATGACGCCGGTGGCGCCATCACAGATCTGGCTGGCCACGGAAGCACTGATAAAGCCGCCCTCCTGAATGGGCTTCACTGACGCAATGCCTTCCAGGGTCGCGTCGAAGCGGATGCCCTCGTCCACCAGGTGCATTTCATCCTGCAGTCCACCTTCAGCGGTATTGACCTGCACCGGCAGGATCTCGTTCTTGAACTTTCCGGCTTCAGTGGCTGCAATGGCGCGCTTGTGGCTTTCCAGGGAGAACTTGTGAAGGTCTTCCCGGCTGAAACCATATTTCTTGGCCATCATTTCGGCGCCCATGAACTGGCTGAACTCAGGCACGTCCGGGTAACGCTCGCGGATCGCCGGGCCCATGTAATGGTCTGCCATGTTGGCTTTCTGGGCCAGGAACAGGGCGGAACCCATGGGGGTACGGGTCATGCTTTCCACACCAGCTGCGATCACAACGTCCTGGCTGCCGGACATTACGGCCTGAGCCGCAAAGTGAAGGGCCTGCTGTGAGCTGCCACACTGACGGTCAACAGAGGTGCCAGGTACAGATTCCGGCAACTTGGAAGCCAGCACCGCGTTACGGGCAATATTGGTGGACTGCTCGCCAACCTGCATGACACAGCCCATGATAACGTCGTCGATCAGCTTGGGGTCTGCATCGACACGGTCCACCAGGTCATTCAGCACAAGACCGGCCAGGTCGGTGGAATGCCAGCCTGAAAGACGGCCACCACGGCGGCCGCCAGCGGTACGTGATGCGGCTACAATATATGCTTCTGCCATTTTACTATCCTCGTTTTGGCCGCCCTGCGGCGCATTTGATTCAGCTACGGTCCGGCCAGCTCTGGGCCGGATTGTGCCGGAACGTGTGGCGCCATTCTTGCGTTCACACACTGCCCCGGCGTCGTCGAAAGCGACGAAATGCGAGCCTGACTGTCTTAACGGGGCGCCATACGGATGGCGCCGTCCAGGCGAACGCTTTCACCGTTGAAGTAGCCGTTGGTGACCATCAGCTCTACAACGGAGGCGATCTCGTCCGGTTCACCCAGCCGCTTGGGGAATGGCACGGAAGCGGCCAGCGCTTCTTTCACATTGTCCGGCAGGCCGTTCATCAGCGGCGTGTTGATCAGTCCCGGCATGATGGTGTTGACCCGCACGCCTTCATTCATCAGATCCCGGGCCATGGGCAGGGTCATGCCTACCACACCGGCTTTGGAGGCGGAATAGGCGGCCTGGCCAATCTGGCCATCCTGGGCGGCGACGGACGAGATATTGACGATAACACCACGCTCACCGTCTTCCATTCCCTCAAGGCTCAGCATCCCGGCGGCACTCTTGGCGGCACAGCGGAAACTGCCAATCAGGTTGATCTGGATGATCTTCTCGAACTCAGCCAAGGGAAAGTGCTTGATTTCACCAGTCTGCTTGGCGCGGCTGGCTGTCTTGTGGGCATTACCGGTACCGGCACAGTTAACCAGGATACGCTCCTGGCCGATGGCAGCGCGGGCCTTCTCCAGGCCTGCGTCAACCGCTTCTTCAGAGGTCACATCCACCTTGCAGAACACGCCGCCCAGCTCGGCAGCGATGGCTTCACCGCGCTCCTCATTGAAGTCAAAAATCGCCACCTTGACGCCGGATGCCGCCAGCCGGCGGGCCACGGCCTCACCAATACCGGATGCACCGCCGGTTACCACCGCACTGATAGAAGAGTCGAGCTTCATAGCGTTTCCTTTTTATCCTGATATCTGGTTTGTTCAGCTATGTGAGGGAATACACACTGGTTTTGCCCCGGAGGCAGGGCGCGAACCTTGGGCACAGATTAGGTACTCCCCCCGGAGCCAGCATCGTCGTATCCGACGAATTGCCGGAGGAAACCCGGGGGCACAAAAAGATGCCATTTGCACAGGATTGATTTACAAGCAATTATTGACCTTGCTCAGCACTTGCGGGGCACTCGCCAGTCGGCATAGACTGTCGGACCTGTGGTACGCATATCATTCTCCCAACAACAGAGTGCGACCACGACCCAGAATAAGGACAAATAGCCGATGGCAGCCGCTTCCCCCAATCGGGTCCTGATGACCAGCAAACTCAACCCGCCAACATCACGGGCAGTACAGGTGCCCCGTACCGATGTGGTGGACAAGATACTGGGCGCCTCCGCTGCACGCCTGGTACTCGTTCGTGCGCCCGCCGGATTTGGCAAGACCACCGTCATGAGCCAGTGCATGAATCGCATGGAAGAGCAGGGCATGGTCACGGCCTGGCTGACCCTTGATGATGCCGACAACGACGTATCCCGTTTCCTGTGGTACCTCAATGCCGCCGTCTCGAGACTGACCGAAGATGGCAAGGACACCGGGTCTCCCGAAGACCGCAGCTTTACCTCTACCGGTGATGCTGCGCTGGATATCGTGGCGCGACTGTCAGAACACCAGTCCGCTTTCGCGCTCTTTCTGGATGACTTTGAACGGGTGCAGGATACCGCGGTTCTGGGCCTGATACGGGAGATCGTTGAACACCTACCCAGACGTGGCCAGTTCGTCATCGGTACCCGCAATTTACCGGAGCTGGGCCTTGGACGGTTGCGGGCCCGGGGCCAACTCCTGGAGATCGACGCCCGCCAGTTGCGGTTCACTGTGGAGGAAACCACCGATTTCCTGATTTCCCGCAGGCACCTGGCACTGACCCAGGAAGACCTGATCCGCATCCATGACCGCACTGAAGGCTGGGTGACCGCCCTGTGGCTGGCCTCTCTGGCACTTGAGAGCCACGACTCCCCCGAGGCGTTCATAGAACGCTTCTCCGGCGCCGACCAGACCATCTCTGACTACCTGGCCTATGACGTACTGGCCCTGCAACCGCCGCCAGTGCGGGACTTCCTGCTGCGAACCAGCATCCTGCGCCACCTGAACGCATCCATCTGCCAGGCCCTGCTGCCGGAGACCGACGCCGAGGCCATGCTGTCACACCTGGCAAGCAGCCATACCTTCCTGACGCCACTGGATAACGAAGAAAACACCTATCGATACCACAGCCTGTTTGCGGAATTCCTCAAGGCCCAGTTGAATGCCGAACATCCGGAAGAGATTCCCACCCTGCATCGCGCTGCATCCCAGTGGTACGAGAACGAGAACCGGCCGGTACCAGCGATTGACCATGCCCTGGAAGGCGGCGATTACGACCGGGCCCTGGGTCTTTTGCGAATCCATGCGTCAAACCTGCTATCCCAGGGTCGCATGCGGCTGCTGTCAAAGTGGTTCAGCACCATTCCGCCAGAACAGCTGAAACAGGATGAAGAACTTCAGATGACCTGGGTATGGGCCCTGTGCTTTACGCGCGGCCCGACGGAAGCCCTGGAGATGCTTGAGGAAACCGGGCTGGAGCAGTCCACCAACCCGCATATCCGCCCCCATGTCCTGGCGATAAGGCCGCTGACCCTGTCCATGATGGACCGCCAGGAAGAGGCCATCGAAATCGGTGAGCGCGGCCTGCCAGAGTTGCCGACCTGTCAGCCCTTTGCCGACATGGCGCTGATCAACTCCATGGCAAGCAGCTACTCGGTCATGGGCCTTTACAACAAGGCCAGGCAGCTTCTGGACGGTGCCCGGGATGCCCAGGGCACCTATGCCAGCTCGTTCAATGTGATGTATTCGGAAACCGTGGAAGGCATCATCGATATGCAGGAAGGGCGCCAGCGCCAGGCTGCCGCCCGCTTCCGCCTGGCCGTAGGCGCCACCCGCCAGGCCTCATCCTTCAGCCAGGCCAACGGCAACGCCTGGGCTGGCGTGCTCCATGCCGGTGCCATATACGAACAGAACCAGCTGGACCTGGCCGCCCGCCTGCTGCACGTCTACGGCCCCCTGGCCCGGGACGTGGGCCTGCCGGACCATATGCTGCTGAGCGATATCATGCTGGCACGAATCGCCTTCTCCAAGGGTGAAATTGACCAGGCATTCCGCATCCTGACCGAACTGGAACACCTGGGCCACATTCGCAACCTGAGCCGCGTAGTCGCAACAACACGGCTTGAACGCTCCCGCCTGCTTCTACTGCAACAGCGTTATGACGCGGCCCGCCAGGAGCTGGAGCGGGCCGGAGACAAGGATCTCTGGCAACGGGTCCAGACCCTGCGGCTACCGGCTAATGACCTGGAGTACCGGGAGCTGGCCGAGATCCGGATGGAAATCGCCAATGGTGATCCGGACAAGGCACTGGCCGAACTGGAGCGGGAACTGACCTACGCCAATGACGAACAGCGCTTTCGCCGGGCCCTGAAACTGAAACTGCTCAAGGCCATCGCACTGCACCGGTGCGCCCGCTTGCGAGGCGCACTGGAGGTTATGGCGGACGTCCTGCACGTGGCGTCTTCGGAGGGCTACCTGCGACTGATCGTCGATGAGGGGGCGGCAGCGGGTACACTCGTGCTGCTCTATTCGCAGAGCCTGAAGGAACAGGGGGAACGCACAGATCCGATCCTGGCTGGCTATATCCAGTCACTGCTGGATGCCTTCGGCCCGGAAATCCAGGAACAGACCCCTTCCTCCGAGCCTGAAAACACTCTGCTGGACCCCCTCACCCACAAGGAAATCCGGGTTCTGCAGTTATTGTCGGAGGGGTATTCCAACAGTGCCATGGCGGAGAAGCTTTTTGTCTCTGACAGTACTGTGCGGACCCATCTGAGGAATATTAACTCCAAGCTGAATGCCAGCAGCCGGACCCAGGCTGTGGCTATTGCGCGGCGTCTCGGTATTGTCTGAGGTTTCGCACTAAGGGCGTATTTCTATCGAATTTCTGGGGTGGCAGTTTGTTTGGGCCCCGGGGGCTGGAGGCATGGTGGGGGGTTTTTCCTCCGCTGCAATTCACGGTCCGTCCTGGACCGACCTCGCACCGCGCCATCCATGGCGCTGCTGCGGAAACACCCACCACCACACCTCCGTCAGACCTTGGCGGGAAAAAGCTTAATAAACTGAAAACCGGACTTTACGTCAGACCCCATCTCAGCAAACTCGCTGCCCGTCAAGAAGGCGAACAGCAGCTCAGTCTGACGGATCCGGGGTGGTGGTCCTTTCAGAGCAGCGCCATGGATGGCGCGGTGCAAGGTCGGCCCATGGATGGGCCGTGAATTGCAGCGGCGAAAGGACCACCACCCCGGAGCCAGCCCCCAAGCTTTCCAGTCTGGGAGCTGAACCCAGCAAAGCAAGCTTCAGAGAGACCGGGAAATCACCTCTTTCATGATTTCGTTGGTACCACCATAAATCCGCTGAATACGGGCATCGGTATACATACGACCAATCATGTACTCATTCATGTAACCGTAGCCACCAAACAGCTGCAGGCACTCATCGATCACCCGGCACTGGTTCTCACTGCCCCAGAGCTTGGCCATGGACGCCTTGGTGGTGTCCAGCTTGCCTTCCAGCATGTCCCGCACACACTCATCCACAAACGCACGCCCCACCTTGATGGTGGTGGCAATCTCCGCCAGCTTGAACTTGGTGTTCTGGAACTCGGCAATAGGCTGACCGAACGCAGTACGCTCGCGTACGTAATCCAGCGTCGCCTTGTAGGCCCCCTCCATCGCCGCTTGGGCACCCACGCCGATAAACAGGCGCTCGTAGGGCAGGTCGCCCATCAGCTGGAAGAAACCCCGGCCTTCAACGCCGCCGAGCAACTGGCGTTCGTGGATACGGACGTCCTCAAAAAACAGCTCGGAAGTGTCCTGGGCCTTCAGACCGATCTTGTCCAGTACGCGACCCACCTTGTAGCCCGGCTGGTTCTCGGTTTCCACAATCATGATGGACATGCCCTTGGCGCCCTGGCTGGTGTCCGTCTTGACCACAACCAGTACCACGCCGGCGAGGAAACCGTTGGATATAAAGGTCTTTGAGCCGTTGATCACATAGTGATCGCCGTCCTTCTTGGCATGGGTGCGCACACCCTGCAAGTCCGAACCGGTGCCCGGCTCCGTCATGGCGATGGCGCCCACCAGCTCGCCACGGGCCATGCGGGGCAGGTACTTTTCTTTCTGCTCGTCTGTACCGTGGTTGAGGAAATAGTGGGCCACAATACTGTGAACCGAATGGTTGAGGCCGGTCAGGGCGCGCTTGCCCATTTCCTCGGCCACAACCGCCTCGTGACGGAAGTCACCGCCGGCACCGCCGAATTCTTCGGGAATATCGGTACACAGCAGGCCCATCTCACCTGCCTTACGCCACAGCTCGTGACCCACGTTGCCCTTCTTGCGGGCTTCATCATCATGGGGCGCCACTTCGGCTTCCAGGAAGCGACTTACACTGTCACGGAACATGGACAGCTCTTCGTCTTGCCAGCTCGGCGTCAGATCAATCGACATAAATCAGTCCTCGGTTCATCAATCGGTTTAAAGGGCGCGGATCAGGTCATCCGGAAGGCCCCAACTGGAAAGCACATCAGCGGGATTCTCCACCGGCGCAGTGGGCGCAGCGGGAGTATCCGAAGGGGTTCTGCTGAAACGGGGCGCGGGCGCCGGCTGGGTGTAGCCTCCGGACTCCACGAACGTATCCCTGGCCTTGTTATGAGGGTGCAGGGGTGCTTCATCCCAGTCCAGTACCGGCGCAAAGCAGGCGTCAGTACCTTCCAGGATCTCGCACCACTCATCCCTGGTACGGGTCCGGAACACATCCGCCAGCTTGAGCTTGAGCATGGGCCAGCGACGGGGGTCCATCTGGGGCTCGAAGGCCTGCTGTTCCAGGCCACAGCGTTCGAGCAGTTCGGCATAGAATTTCGGCTCGATCGCCCCGACTGCCACGTATTTACCGTCGGCGCAGGTGTAGACATCGTAGAAGTGGGCGCCGCCGTCGAGCAGGTTCTCGCCGCGGTTGTTGCTCCACTGCCCGGCGGCCTTGAAGCCGTACATCATGGAAGACAGCAGTGCAGCACCATCGGTCATGGCAGCATCGATTACCTGCCCCTTACCGGAGCCGGTCGCTTCCAGCATGGCCGCAAGGACCCCTACCGTCAGCAGCATACCGCCCCCGCCAAAATCACCCACCAGGTTCAGGGGAACCACCGGTGGCTCATCCGCGCGGCCGATAGCGTGCAAGGCGCCGCTGATGGCGATGTAATTCATATCGTGGCCAGCTGCGTGGGACAGTGGACCGTGTTGTCCCCAGCCGGTCATACGGCCGAAAACCAGCGCCGGGTTCCGTGCCAGGCATTCGTCAGGACCCAGGCCGATCTTCTCCATAACGCCGGGTCGGAAGCCCTCGATGAGTGCATCGGCCTTCTCCACCAGCTTCAGGACGGCCTCTACGCCTTCCGGCTTCTTGAGGTCAATGCAGACGGTGGTGCGGTTGCGGGAGAGGATGTCGTATTTCCAGGCACCATCCTTGCCAGCACCGGGACGGTCAACACGGATCACCTCGGCTCCCATGTCCGCCAGCATCATTCCGCAGAAGGGAGCCGGGCCCAACCCGACCATTTCTATAACGCGTTTACCTGTCAGTGGACCTGCCATTGTTCCCCCGGATCACATTGGGTATTCAATAACCCGGGTCGCGATGGCGACCCGGTTGATAACGGATGTCGGGTAATGCTTAGAGCCCGTGCTTTGACACATCCACCTTGGCGAAGATTTCGTCGTAGTAGATCTCGGCCAGTTCATCAGCGCTTTCGACGCCCTGAACCAGGTCAACCCACTTGTCCAGCAGGACCGCGAATTCATCCAGCATCTCGCCGCCACGCTCAACGCCGTGACGCTCCTTGTAATACTCGACGATCGTCTCGAGGTCCTTCTTGACGAAGGCTTCTGTCGCCTCGTGGAACTCCTTCGACGCGTTGTGGATGTTGCCACCGTTCTGGCGCACAGCCTCGAGGGCTTCATCCTGGGTCTGCTCATAACGCCATGGCGTGATGGCGGTCAGATAGGCACCGGCCTTGAGCATGGCACTGCGCTGGTCCTCGGACAGTGATGCCCAGACGTCCTTATTAACACTGGCGCCGCTGGAGCCGGCGTAGATGCCACCCGGCAGATCCACGGTGACGTCTGTAACGACTTCCGTCAGGTTCAGGTTGGTGATTTCCGGCAGCGAGGAAATGGTGCAATCCAGTACACCCTGACTCAGCCCCTCACGAATTTCGCTGATGGTCATGGATACCGAGGAACCGCCAAACTCCGATACCCAGCGGGACCAGTGCGAGCCGGCAACCCGCATCCGCAGGCCTTCCATGTCTTCCGGGTTAATAACCGGCTCATTACAGATCATGCCATAGCCGCTACTGGCTACGTTGCCGGTATACACATGGTTCTGTTCCGCCAGTTCCTGCAGACACTCCGGGCACTTGAAGAAAATGAACTCAGTGATGGCACCTTCAAACGCGTAGGTACCCAGCCCATTGAGCCGGTCACGGTCAATGAGGTTGACCTGCATGGCGGACTCATTAAGCAGGTTGATATGGGGGAACTGGGCCGGGAAATACACGGTCAGCAGGTAGCCTGCATCCGCCATGCCATCCCGCACACCAGCGGATACCTCAGCGGCGCTCAGCAGTGACATGGCGAACACCTTGGCCTTGAGGTCACCACCGGAGTATTCCTCCAGTTTATCCGCCCACTCATGGACAGCCTTGTCAGCTTCCGACCCGGCCGGATATACCGACGCATAGGACAGGGTACGGGCCTGGGCCGGCGCAGCCAGCATTGCAGCGGTGAGGATGGATGCGGACAGGCCGCCAAAGGAAAGCAGGGATTTACGAGCAGTCATGTGGATCTCCTGATCTTTTTATTGTTGTACCGATATCGGGGCAACGTTTTGTGAAGATCAGTGTAGGTAGCCACACAGGGGCTCACCATCGTCGAAACCGACGAACTGTTCGTGGTTTTCAGCCGAGGTCCGACGATGGTGAGGAGCGGTTACAGACGGAGTTTTTCCAGCTGCGACCGGATGTTATCGGTGATGGGTGCAGGCCGGTTGGTGTCCAGGTCCACAACGACCATAACGCTGTTGGCAATGGCATGGACGCCATGGCGACTCTTGGCACCGCCGGTCAGGTGGAAGGAGGTGTTTCCGATATGGCTGACACCGGTCACCAGTTCCACAGGGGTCGAACTGGGACGGAAATGGAGGTAGGTAATGTCCATGGCGGCAATTAACAGGCCCAGGTTGCCGATGTCTACGTTCTGCAGCGTGCCGAAGCGGGCCTGCTCCATATAGCGCGCAAGGGCGGCCTCGCTGCGCTGGCTGTCCGCATCCATGTCGGCATAGCGGGGCGTCAGTTCCCGGTGGACCGGGAAGTGTGAAAAATCTTCCGCAAACTGACGGTAGCCTTCATCCGGCATGGCCGCCGGATTGGCATCCACATCGTTCCGGAAGCTGCTGAACATAGCCTGCGGCAAGGCCACCCTCTCATGATCCAGGAAGGCTCCCAGCCAGACATCCTGGATGCCCACAAGCTGGTCGTTCTGGTGCAGTTCAGTGCGAAGCTGTACCTGGTCGCGACTGGCACCCATGAGGGTGACCACGAACTGGATATCGCTGCCGTAAAAGCTCATTTCCCGGAACTGGGTGATGGCCCTTAACGGACGCAGGCGCTCAGCGTCGGAGAACCAGGCGTCGGGACCAAAGCGGTTGACCAGGGCCTGCATGCGGGCCTCGATGTGCAGCTGGTAGGCACGGGAGTTATTCACATGGCGCCAGGTGTCCTGGTCGGTATAGCGGGGTGTCAGGGCGCCGCGAAAGACGGCACCTGAGGGGGATTCTACATTCATGGTGAGACGATTTTCCTGCAAGTGATGAACCTTCTAGGATCCATTTTCCACGCCGGCGTCGCAAGCTACTTCGTCGTAAGCGACGATTGCCAGCGGACAGGCCTGACGCCAAGATGATTCGCAATAACCATTTTTTCAAACAACAAGACCAGCAGGGAGATGTCCCATGAGAAGCAAGGCCAATACCGTTTCCGAAGCCGTCGACACCCGCATGTCGGTGCGCGGCTTCACCGACCAGCCCGTGGACAGCGCCGTCATCCGGCGGGTACTGGAAAAGGCCGCGCGCTCACCTTCGGGCGGCAACCTGCAACCCTGGCAACTTTATGTCGTTGGTGGCGATGACCTCAAGGCATTCAAGGAGATCATGGCCACCCGGGTGAAAGAGGCACCCACCGGGGAAGACCCCGAATACAGCGTTTATCCACCCAGCCTGAAATCCCCCTACCGTGACTATCGTTTCCAGGTGGGTGAAGACATGTACGGCCTGCTGGGCATCCCGCGGGAGGACAAGGCTGGCCGCATGGGCTGGTTTGCCCGCAACTATCAATTCTTTGGCGCCCCGCTGGCCCTGTTCTGCTATGTGGACCGTCAGATGGGACCACCCCAGTGGTCTGACCTGGGCATGTTCCTGCAAACGGTAATGCTGCTGCTTCGCGAGGAAGGCCTGGACTCCTGCGCCCAGGAATGCTGGAGCCTTTATCACAAAACCCTCAAGGATTTCCTCAACCCGCCAGACGACCTCATGCTGTTTACCGGCATGTCCATCGGCTACATGGACGAGAAGGACCCGGTGAACGAACTCCGCACCCGCCGTGCCGACCTGGCGGACTTTGCCAGCTTCCGGGGTATCTGAGCCAACAGCCCTGCCCAGCGTCCCTGCTTCGTCGGTTCGGACGACGACAGCAGGGCCCTGCAACGTTATTTGTTCCCATAGCATTCAGACAACAGGAGGCAAACACATGTCCGGACTTTCGGCGGAACTCAAACAGGTTTTCAAGGAACACGGTGACAAGGCTCGCCCGGTCAAGCAGGCAGCGGTACTCGGCGCCGGCATCATGGGTGGTGGTATCACCATCACCAGCGCCGCTCACGGCATCCCGGTGATCATGAAGGATATCGCCCAGGAGCAACTGGATCTGGGCATGAAAACAGCCACCAGCCAGGTGAATCGGCTGGTCAAGAAAGAGCAGATGACGCAGGAACAGGCCGACCAGGTTCTGGCCACTATCGAGCCAACCCTGGAGTACGAGGGCTTCGACAAAGTCGATGGCGTCATCGAAGCGGTGGTGGAAAACCTCGGCCTCAAGCATAAGGTACTGGACCAGCTGGAAGCCGTGGTCCGTGACGACACCCTGATTGCCACCAACACCTCCAGCCTGCGCATTGATGATATCGGCCAGCACATGAAGCACCCGGAGCGCTTCGTGGGTATGCACTTCTTCAACCCGGTGCCGGTTATGCCCCTGGTTGAGATTATCCAGGGTACCCGCACCTCCGACGAGTCCGTCTCCACCGCCGTGACCTGGGCCCTGAAAATGGGCAAGACACCGATCGTGGTACAGGACTGCCCTGGCTTCCTGGTGAACCGCATCCTCACCGCCTACACCCGTGCGTTCCTGCAGCTGATTGAAGAAGGCGCCGACTTCGAGCACGTGGACAAATCCATGGAGGCCTTCGGCTGGCCCATGGGCCCGGCCTACCTGGAAGACGTCATCGGCATCGACACCGGAAGCCACGTCTCCGATGTGATCTCCGCCGGCTACCCCGAGCGCATGCCCCATATCGAGAACGACGCCTTCCGCCTGATGAAGTCAAAGGATCGTCTCGGCCAGAAGAACGGCAAGGGCTTCTACGAGTACACACCGGACGACAGTGGCCGGCCCCAGAAACATTCCAGTGCCGAGGCCCATGAACTGCTTAAGGCCATCCAGCCCAACGGCCAGAAAGATGTCAGCGTCGAGGAAATCCAGCAACGCATGATGCTGGCCCTGATCACCGAAGCGGTGCACTGCCTGGAAGACAAGGTGGTCAACTCCGCCGAGGAGCTGGACACCGCCCTGCTGATGGGCGTCGGCTTCCCCCGGGACAAGGGCGGCGCCATGCGCTACGCCGACAGCCTGGGTGCAAAGGCCATCCTGGAACAGTGTGAGCAATACCGTCACCTGGGCACCCAGTACGAGCCCACAACCACCATCCGCAAGCTGGCCGAAACCGGTGGCAGCTTCTACGACGAATTCCCGGCGGGTAACTGACAGGAGATCCGGCCATGAGCTACGAACGCATCCACCTGGCCATTGAGGAGGGCATTGCCACCCTCACCCTGGACCAGCCCAAGACCATGAATGCCATGTCAGTGCCACTGCAGCAGGAGGTGATGGCCGCCCTGGACGAGATTGCCGGCAACGCCGACATCAAGGCCCTGATCATCACCGGCACCGGCAAGGCGTTCTGCTCCGGCGCCGACCTGGGCACCATGAGCCCGGACTCGGACGGCCCGAGCCTGGGCACCCAGGTGAAAAACCTGATGGAAGAACTGTCCAATCCGCTGGCCCTTAAACTGCGAAAACTGCCTTTCCCGGTGGTCTCTGCCGTCAATGGCGCCGCGGCTGGCGCTGGTGCCAGCATCGCGCTGGCAGGGGATGTGGTGTTGGCGGGCAAGTCTGCCTACTTCCTGTTCCCCTTCATTCCCAAACTGGGCATCCTGCCGGACCTCGGCGCGACCTGGCTCCTGCCGCGACTGATCGGTCGGGCAAAGGCCATGGCTGTCAGCCTGCTGGGTGAACGCATGTACGGCGAAGATGCGGTCCGCGAAGGCCTGATCTGGAAGTGTGTAGCGGATGAAGACCTCCAAAGTGAGGCGGTTGCGACCGCACGCCGGCTGGCTGCCGGACCGAACCATGCGGCGCCGGAACTGCGGGAAGCGTTCGACCGAGCAGATACCGCCAGCCTGGCCGAGCAGCTGTCCTACGAAGCTGAACGCCAGCAAGAGCTGATCGACAGCCCGACGTTCCAGGAAGGTGTTCGCGCCTTCCTGGAGAAGCGCGATCCAAAATTCTGACGCCCTGATTAAGACACTTTCTACCTTCCCAATGACGACTCCCGTCCGGAAACCTTGACCGGACGGGGCAACGCAGCGAGGCACGCCATGTGGAGCTTTGAGACCGACCCGGATTTCCAGCAGGAACTGGACTGGATCGACCAGTTCGTTCGAGACGAAGTGGAACCCCTGGACCATGTGCTGGGCAGCCAGTGGAACATCCATGATACTGAGTTCCAGCGCCTGGTAAGGCCGTTGCAGAAGCAGGTCCAGGAGCGCGGCCTGTGGGCCTGCCACCTCGGGCCGGAACTCGGTGGCAAGGGCTATGGCCAGCTCAAACTGGCCCTAATGAACGAAAAATTCGGCCGTTCCCGCTTCGGCCCCATCGTGTTTGGCTCACAGGCTCCGGATACCGGCAACGCCGAGATCCTTGCCCATTACGGCACCCCGGAGCAGAAAAAGCGGTTCCTCGACCCGCTGCTGGATAACGAGATTGTCTCCTGCTTTACCATGACCGAGCCCCAGGGCGGTGCTGATCCCCTGGTGCTGGAAGCCTCGGCGGTCCGGGAAGGCGACGAATGGGTGATCAACGGCGAGAAGTGGTTTGCCTCCAATGCCCGTTTCGCCAGCTTCTTTATCATTATGGCGGTCACCGATCCGGACGCATCGCCCTACCGGCGCATGTCCATGTTCATCGTGCCGGCGGACACCCCGGGCATCGAGATTGTCCGCAACTACGGGTTCTACGGTGAGCCGGAAGACACCCACGCCCACCTGCGCTGGACCAATGTGCGGGTACCGGCCGAGAACATGCTGGGAGAACAGGGTGACGCCTTTGTCGTGGCGCAGGTTCGCCTGGGTGGCGGTCGCATGCACCACGCCATGCGCACACTGGCCCAGGCCACCCGGGCCTTCGATATGATGTGCGAACGGGCGGTATCACGCTTTACCAAGGGTGAGCAGCTGGCCAAGAAGCAGATGGTTCAGGAGAAAATCGCCGACTCCTGGGTGGAGCTGCGCCAGTTCCGCCTGCTGATCCTGGAAACCGCCTGGCTGCTGGACCAGGGCCATGACTATAAGGCCACCCGCAAGAACATCGCGGCAGTCAAAACCGTCATGCCCCGGATCCTTAACGACATTGCCGCCCGGGCCCTGCAAATCCATGGTTCTCTGGGCATTTCCCATGACATGCCCTTTGCGGAATGGATCATTAACTCCTTCCACGTCGGCCTCGCCGATGGTCCCACCGAGGTGCACAAGGTAACGGTCGCCCGGGAAGTCCTCAAGGAGGTACAACCGGCTGAGGGCCCGTTCCCGGATTACCTGAAATCGGCGCAGGTCCGCCGGGCACGGGAAAAGTTCGGGCTGGACGGGGAGGACTGAGCCATGACCGGGATCACCAACCTGAGTCGCTCCCTCAAGGGCAGCCGCGTACTGGTAACCGGAGCGGCCAGCGGCATGGGACGGGCAACGGCGGCAGTCTTTGCCAGTGAGGGTGCCCGGGTAGCCGTAACGGATTACGACTCCGATGGCGCCCGGTTGGTGGCGGAGCAGCTAGCCAGCGCCGGCTATCAGGCCGAGGCCTGGCACCTGGATGTCAGCGACCCGGACGCTATTCGCAGCGTTGTCAATGACGTAGCAGAGACTTTCGGCGGGCTGGATATCCTGGTCAACAACGCCGGGATTTCAGGTTTTGCAGCGATCGACGACGACCAATACGACACGGTCTGGAGCCGTTGCCTGTCCGTGCTGCTAACCGCCCAGCAGCAACTGGTCCGGGCCGCCCTGCCCTCCCTACGGCAGTCACCCCACCCACGTATCGTAAACATTGCATCCACCGAGGCCCTGGGAGCCACGGCAGAGAATAGCCCCTATGCAGCAGCCAAGGCCGGTGTTACCGGACTGACCCGGGCCCTTGCCGTAGAACTGGGCCCGGAAGGCATTACCGTTAACTGCATCTGCCCGGGGCCCATCGACACCGCAATGACCGAATTCGTGCCACCGGAACACAAGGTCATCTTCGCGAAACGGCGCACGGCGCTGAGACGCTACGGCACGCCGGAGGAAGTTGCCCACATCACGGTGAGCCTTTGCCTGCCCGCGTCGTCATACCTGACAGGGGCAGTGATTCCGGTGGATGGTGGCCTGATGGCTCGTAATGCCTGAATTTGCTGCGGAGTTTATCGCCCTTCGACAGGCTCAGGGCGAACGGGACAATTAAGGGAAAGCTGCCTCGCCAAGAAATCCACGAAAATTAAGTGATTGATAAGGTCTAGTTCGTCACTTTTTCTTTCGTGTTTTTCGTGGATTTCGTGGCTAAAAATTTCTTTGTATTTATCCGTCCGCCCTGAGCCTGTCGAAGGGCCAAGGATTCCGTGGCAAAAACCTTCGTCAGGACAGCGTGAGCCCCCCATCCACAATCAACGTCTGCCCCCGCATATAGGAAGCCAGCGGCGAGGCCAGGAACAGCGCAGGGCCCGCCATTTCGTGGGGCTCGCCCATCCGTCCTACCGGTATGGCTGCTTCAGCCATCTGCTTCCGTTTCGGGTTGTCGGTGGTCACCTTGGTCATCTTGGTAGCGACAAACCCGGGCGCAATGCCATTGACCGCGATACCTTCCGGTGCCCAGGCCTCGCCAAGGGTGCGCACCAGTGCTACGGCCCCCGCCTTGGAGGCGTTGTAGGCCGGGTTACCCTTGGTGGAATGGAACGCTGCCGTGGAACTGACAATGATCAGGGAGCCCTGACTGTCAGCAAGCTGGTCATGGAACTTGATGGCGCAGGCCCGCAGACTATTGAGGTTCACGTTGATGACATGGTCCCAGCCGGCACGCTCGAACTCGCCGCGCTTGTAGACCACCACGCCCTGACACAGGATCAGCACATCGAGTTTGGCGAAGGCAGGCTTGACACGTTCAATCGCATCCATATCGCCCACGTCCACCTGGGTATAGTGCAGACCGCCAAGATCCGAACCCTCGGAAGCGTCATAATCATCTGCCGACGCCCGCGTGCCCCATACATGCACCTCGGCACCCCTTGCACGGAAGGCCTGGGCGATACCATTACCGATACCACTGGAGCCTCCCACTACCAGTACCGTTTTCCCGGTGTAGTCGAGATCATTCATTGTTGTTTTCTCCTGCCGTGATGGGTCGTGGGTATAACGATCCACGGTAATCAGCGTTTCGAGGCAGAGCATCGTCCGATCCGACGATGCTAGGGCAAACAACGCCGGTTAAGGTGAAAATCAACAACAAAAAAGGATTCCTGTCACGCCATGATGTCTTCCGCCATGCCTTCAGACCTGCTTACGCTCAAATCCCTTTACACCGGCGCCCTGAGCCGTTTCGGGGACCGCTGCGCCCTGACCATGCACGGATTTAAGCTGACCTATCGGCAGTTACTGGAGCAATCCATTCGCGCTGGCAATGGCCTGATTGACCTGGGCGTTCGCCCCGGCACACCAGTGGCCATTGCCATGGCCAACTGCCTGGAATTTGCCGTTGCCGATCAGGGTGTGATCCAGGCTGGAGCCATTAAGGTTCCCCTGAACGATATGCTCAGCGATGATGAGGTCCTCTACATATTGGCAGATGCCGGCGTGCGGGTAGCCATTGTGGATGCACGCCGGGTGTCGCTGCTGGAAGCAAAACGCTCGCAGCTACCAGACCTGGAAACCGTTATTGTCGTTGGCGACAGCGCCCCGTGCCCGACTGGAATGGTTCCCTGGCGGGGCTTCCTGGTGGACGCTCGTCCGGAATATGCCCAGGTAGACATTACCCCGGACCAGCTTGCCTTTATCGGCTATACCGGTGGCACCACCGGCAAACCCAAGGGCGTCATGCACAGTCAGCAGAACATGTACCTGAACCTGTTTTCTCACCTGACGGAACTGGGCCTGCAGGACGATGAGCGCTTGTTGCTGACCTCCCCGCTGCCCCACGCCGCCGGTATGATCCTGCTGACGGGGCTGCTCAAGGGGGCTACCCATTTTATCGAACCCGGATTCGACCCGGCGACGGTGATCCGCCGGATCAGCAACGACCGGGTAACCCTCACCTTCATGGTGCCCACCATGATCTACCGGTTGCTGGACTGGCTCGATGAGCAGTCCGGACCGGCACCAGACCTGAGCGCCCTGCGCACCATGCTGTACGGTGCCGCACCAATAACCGTGGATCGTCTGCAACAGGGCCTGGCCACCTTCGGCCCCGTGTTCATGCAGCTTTATGGCCAGACTGAGGCACCCAATTTCATCACCCGGCTACGCCGGGAAGACCACGACCCCGCGCATCCCGAGCGCCTGCTCAGTTGCGGCCAGCCCGCGACCATGTCGAGGGTGCGAATCGTTGATGACCTGGGCAACGACGTTCCTGTGGGTGAAAGCGGCGAGGTCACTACCCTGACCCCCTATAACATGCTGGGCTACCATCAGTTGCCGGAGAAAACCGCTTCCACACTGGTGGACGGGTGGGTGCGTACCGGGGATATTGGCCGGCTGGACGCCGAGGGGTATCTTTACCTGCTCGACCGCAAAAATGACATGATCATCAGTGGCGGCATGAATGTGTACACCTCAGAAGTGGAGAACGCGCTACAGCCCTGCGAGGGTGTCGCCCAGGTGGCTGTGGTTGGACTGCCAGATCCGGATTGGGGTGAGGCGGTAACTGCCTTTGTGGTACCCCAGCCCGGCGCATCACCGGATACAGCCGAGCTGCTGGCTCACTGCAAGGCAACCCTGTCGAAATACAAGGTCCCCAAGGCCATTCACCTGGTGGACAGCCTTCCGGTAACGGCCTACGGAAAACTAGACAAAAAAGTCCTTCGTCAAAGAGGAGGCTAGCAGGAACTTATCAATCGCTATGCTGAAGCCAATAAGAGTGACCTTGTAAGTTGAGGGTTTTTCCACAAGGTCACTCCTGAGCTCTTTGCTGCTTTAGCTCGACTGACTATATTCCTTGATCTTGAGCTTCGCCAATTGAGACATATGAACCTCATCAGGGCCATCGGCGAGGCGCAAGTACCTGTTTATGGTAAGGAAGTGTGCAATTGGAGTGTCGTCACTTACGCCCATGCCACCATGGGCTTGTATTGCACGGTCAGCTACCGTCTGGGCCATCTGCGGGGCCACGATCTTGATTGCAGCAATCAGGTCGCGGGCCGCAACATTCCCGTACTTATCCATATGGGACGCTGCCTTAAGCGTAAGCAGGCGTGCCTGCTCAATATCGCAGAATGACTTCGCAATATCCTGCCGGATACTACTTTGACTGGACAACTTCTGGCCGAAGGCAACACGACTTTCTACACGCCGCGCCATGATCTCTAAAGATCGCTGGGCCTGACCTATGGACCGCATACAATGGTGAATTCGTCCCGGCCCAAGACGCCCCTGAGCGATCTCAAACCCGCAACCCTCACCGAGAATGAGATTAGATTTAGGCACACGCACATTCTCAAGCCGAAGCTCTGCTTCACCGCCAGGCGAATTGTGATTGCTAAAAACCGGCTGATTACGGACTATAGTAATGCCAGGGGTATCACGAGGAATGATAATTGTCGACTGCTGGCGATGTCGCTGTTCATCTGGGTCCGTCTTCCCCATCAGGATCAATAACTTGCAACGGGGATCCATGATGCCGGTTATCCACCATTTACGACCATTGATAACGTATTCATCACCATCGGCACGAATTTCTGTTTCAACATTAGTGGCATCAGAAGAAGCTACTTGCGGTTCCGTCATCAGGTAAGCAGAACGGATTTCCCCGTTCAGCAGCGGTTTTAGCCAAGCGTCCTGCTGCTCAGGAGTTCCATACTTGGCCAACACTTCCATATTTCCCGTATCAGGTGCAGAGCAGTTGAAAACCTCAGGTGCCCAGGGAACCCGGCCCATAATCTCTGCCAATGGCGCATATTCCAGGTTAGTCAGGCCGGGACTAAACTCGCCGTATTCCTCCGGGAGAAACAGATTCCACAAGCCTTGATCCTTTGCCTTCTGTTTGAGTTCATCCAGTCCTGGCCAGTATTTCCAAAGATTCTCATGGTTGTTCACCCATTCATGGTATTCCTTTTCGAAGGGGTAAATATGCTCATCCATGAACAGTTCAAGTTTAGCCATCAATTCCTGCACTTTATGCGAATGTTCAAAATCCATTATCATTCTCTCTTTTGTTTTTAGTACAGTTGCTGCTAGCCCAGGTTGATTGGACCTACCGCAACCCCGTGAATGAAATGTTTAACGAATCCAGTTTAAAGCTCGCTCGAAAAGGCTAATGGTGCTGGCATGCAGCAGATCACCACTTTCTTTAGTAGCCTTACCAGCGCACGCTCGGGCGTGCGTTCCTTCAAGAATAATACCGAGCTTGTAGCAGGCCAGCACCGCGTACCAATCAATGGCCTCAACGCTGCGCTTAGAGTGATTACGGTAGTGTTCAACGAGCTCGCTGCCGGAAGGAAAGCCCTCCCAGGGGTCCACCGTGAGAGTTTTGACCGTGGACACCCCATCCTCTGGCCAGGTAGCCAGGAGCCAACCCAGGTCCAACAATGGATCACCAACAGTCGTCAATTCCCAGTCCACTATGGCAGCAAGCTCTGGACCACCAAACTGGTACATAACATTTCCCAGATGATAGTCGCCATGGATGATTCCTGGCTCGAAAGAAGCGGGAACGTGTTTTTCCAGCCAGTCCGCAACCTTTTTGACTCCGGGAATTCTTTCTGGCCCTGGCCAACCGGCCAGGTCATGGTAGCTCTCCAACTGGGACTTCCAGCGTTCGACTTGGCGGCCAAGGTAATTGTCCAAATTGCCAAAACCATCAAGCCCCACAGACAGGTAATCTACCGAACCAAGCGCGGTTATCCCTTCTACCAAGTTAAGTCCCATCTGGTAGCGAACCGAGGGAACACCCGCATGCAGTTCAGGAAGTTCAATAGTGGGGGTAAAGCCTTCAACGGGCTCCATCAAGTAGAAGGACACGCCAAGAACGCTTTCATCCGGGCACCCAAGAATCAGGCGTGGGTGTGGAACTGAAGTCCCCGACAGTGCTCCAAGCATGCGCATCTCACGCCGCATGGTCTCATTGGAATTTTTCCGGGGGTGGACTGGTGGACGACGCAGGACAAAGTGTCGACCGTCTCGCTCAAATTTCAGGACTACATTCTGCGTCCCCCCACCCAAAAACTCTGAATTCTCGATCTTACCTGACCCGAAACCCTCACTTTTCATCCAGTTTGAGAGTTTCTCGAGGTCAATCGCAGCCCTCCAGTCTTCCACTATCCCTCCCAACACAATTTATTTTGCGAGCGAATTATTAGTATCGTTGGACGCTAGCAGAAACCTAAAGACATATGATCGTCGAAAGCGACGAAACTTCTAACACACCAATCAGCATTGATAAGGAGAGAAATTTGGGCGAACGGAGAAAATCGTCGTTTCCGACGATACAAAGCCTCAGGCTCAGCATCTAGGTTTAACCTAGGTGGGGCATAGGTCACAAAATCAGAGGCCCGAAAATTAGATCAACACAATAAGGACTGACGAGGGTCAGGGGCTTCGACAAATTCCAATAACAATGAAGAGAGGCACAAATGTCCTTGCTAGTCATGCACTACGGCCTTGAATTATTCTCCCGTCGCTATCCTGAGAAAAAAGCGGTTCAGTTCCAGTCCCAAAACCTGAGCTTTAGAGAACTCAACGCTCGGGCGAACAAAGTTGCTAACTATCTGTCATCACTCGGTCTTAGCAAAGGGGACCGGGTAGCAGCTTTCCTGGACAACTGCATACAATATCCTGAGATCATTTACGGATGTTCAAAAGCTGGCCTGGTTATTGTCCCTATCAATTTTCGCCTGACTCCAGCTGAAGCGTTGGCACTGGTGAAGCATTCTTCATCAAAGACACTTTTCATTAGCAACCGACTAGAAAATACCCTGAAGGATACCTATCAGTCCTTTGAAGAAACACTGCAGCATGGAATTATCAACGTCGATGGCAACAGCCCAGCCTCTGGCCAATATGAACAATTAATCAATGGCCAATCGGAATCCAACCCAGATCTGAACGTTTCGGAGAAGGACCTGTTCTGCATCGGATATACGTCCGGGACCACCGGTGTACCTAAAGGTGCGAAAATATCGCACCGATCCAGAGCGCTACTTTTGTTAGCTGCAGCGGTCGAATATGGCCTGACTGAAGAAGACATCAATCTCACTCCAGGCGCCATCTATCATGCGGCCCCAATAATATTTATGCTGCTAGCGGTGAACATTGGCGGGACCAGTATAATAATGGAATCTTTTGATCCTGAGGAAATGCTGCGCTTAATAGAACAAAATAAAGCTACCAACGCATTTGTTGCCCCGACAATGCTTCAATTCATTCACCAACTGCCCGAAGAGACTAAAAATAAATACCAACTAGGCAGCATGAAGTGCCTGATTTCTGCAGGTGCACCACTTTCCACGAACGCCAAGACAGAAACTGCCAACCTTTTCGGCGGAAATGTGCTGCATGAATTCTACGGATCTACAGAAGCCGGATGGAATGCCAATCTAAGACCTCGGGACCAGATAAGAAAGCCCCGATCCTGTGGGCAGGCTGTGATGGGCTGGGAAATCAAGCTACTGGGCGAAGATGGCAGCGAGATCAGAAATCCGGAAGAAGTCGGAGAAATCTTTGTTCGTGGTGACTACATGTTCGATGGTTACCTGGACAACCCCGAAGCGACTGCCGCTGCTTTTCGCGATGACTGGTTTTCTGCAGGAGACCTGGGGCTTTTTGATGAGGATGGATACCTCTACATCGTCGGGCGCAAGAAAGACATGATTATAAGTGGGGGCGCGAATGTATATCCTGAAGAGATCGAGGACTGTCTCCATGCCTGTCCCGGGGTCTCTGATGTCGCAGTTATCGGTATAGCCGATGAAACATGGGGGGAAATAGTAACTGCTGTTGTTCAGGCTAGTCCCGGAGAACAGTTAAGCGAAGATGATATCGCAAAATTCTGCGAGGGGCGTATAGCTAGCTACAAAAAGCCAAGGCAGGTTCACTTCATTGATCAAATTCCTCGAAATCCTTCAGGGAAAATAATGAAAAATGAACTACGTGAGATTTATTCGAAATAAATCCAGAACCGGAGAAATCTATGAACGGTGGCCTGTACAACTACATCTCGCAGGACAGAGTTATATGGGGAACGCCGGCGGGCACCGCCATTCTTGAAGAAGCAGCGCGCCGGAATAGCGAAAAACTTTTCATAATCGCAAGCAAGACTCTGAACCGTAAAACTTCTGTCATTTCTGATATTAAAGCCGTTCTTGGCGATAAGTTAGTAGGAACGTTTGACGAGTGCCAAGAACACGCACCGCGAGATACCATCATAGCTGCAGCCAATGCTGTCCGGGCAAGCAACCCAGACCTGATTATCTCAATTGGAGGTGGCACGGTCATTGACACCACCAAGGTTGTTCTCGTTGCACTGGCTGAAAACGTGACGACCGCTGACGGCCTTGACGGCTTACATCTGAGCATCAACCCGGACGGATCGCGCAGAACTCCAGCCATTTCTGCACCACCCATTCGCCAAATAGCAGTGCCTACAACTCTTTCGGGTGCGGAATACTCATGCCTCGGCGGCTCGTCAGACCCGAAACGGAAAATCAAGGATGGGTTCTATGGATCAGAGATTTGCCCGGCTGCTGTGATCATTGATCCTGCAGTGACCCTCCCTACGCCTGAGTGGCTGTGGCTATCGACCGGCATCCGAGCAATAGACCATGCGATTGAATCAATTTGTTCTCCAGGGGCAGTACCACTGGTGGATGCCTGCGCCCTGCACTCACTTTCCTTACTAAGCGAGGCTCTTGGAGACTACCACAATAACCCCGAAGACCTCGGGGCCAGACAAAAGGCATTACAGGGAGCCTGGCTGGCAAGCCAAGGGATACTCAGGGTCGATTATGGGGCCAGCCACGGGATTGGCCACAGCCTCGGCGCAGTAACTCAATTGAGTCATGGCTACACCTCCTGCGTCCTTCTACCTGCCGTGCTTCGGTGGAACCGTGAAGACCCACAGAACAATGTCCGCCAGCGCCTGATTGCTGAACGAATGGGACGTGAGGACGGAGACGCTGCTCAAGCAGTTGAGAATCTGATTTCCTCTCTTGGACTCCCAACCAGACTTAGAGATGTCAATGTAAGTAAAAATGACTTTGCCCAGGTGGCAAAGGGTGCAATGGGAAATATTTGGGTTAACACCAATCCACGCCCAATAACGTCAGAGGAAGACGTGATGGAAATATTACTACAAGCGTACTGATAGAGCAGCCCAAAATAGCTTCCGGCGAGATGGGCCCCCCCCCTTAAACCGAAGGCAGGCATAAAACAATAAAGGTGAATCGTCATGAAGATAATCAAGAGAAAATTCCGCACACTAATCCTATCCTCCTTACTTTCGGCTGGAGTTGCAGGCAGCGCTACCTTAGGAGCCGAAGAGCTTGCCCAGGGTATAACTGATAATGAAATTCTGGTTGGTCACCTTGGTCCACAGACAGGACCGGTAGCCACCTATGATAAAATTCGAATGGGCATAGAGTCCTATTTCAAATATATCAACGAAAACGGAGGGGTACATGATCGTCAATTAAGGCTTGTCGCTTATGACGATCAATATCAGCCCGGCCGAACTGTCCAGTTAACCAAGCGCCTTGTCGAGGAAGATCAGGTCTTCGCGATGCTGGCCAACGTCTGCACACCATGTAACGTCGCGACGCGTGCACGTAACGAACGATCGGGTATCCCGATGATAATGACTAGCTCGGGTTCTCGCCAGTTCGTTGACCCGCCCATCCCAAACTATATGGGTTCAAGTGTCGCCAACTACGAGTTCGAAGCCAGAGTGTTGACGGATTACGCCGTCAATCAACTGGACGCCAAACGTATTGCTATTGCCTACCAGAACGATGACTATGGCAGCCCACTAGCTGAAGCTGCGGCTGAAGCTTTAAAACAGTTCGACGATGTGGAATTGGTACAAGAGGTTAACTTTCAGTCCTCAGATTCCGATCTTAGTACACAAGCTCAACGAGTTCGCCAGTCTAACCCTGATGCCATAATTACTTTCTCAGTACCCGCGCCAGCTGCTCAGTTCAAGAAGGCCCTTCACAACGTTGGCGTAACGGAACCTCACTTCCTGGTTTCCTCGGTGGGAGGTGACTCAGAAACTCTGTTCAATCTGGCAGGAGAAGATGTATGGAATGGCACAATTTCCAGCGCAGTAATCCCGAAGCCAGATCAAGGCAGTGATGAGAGTATCGACCGATATGTAGAGCGGTTCAGTGCGGACTTCCCGGATGAGCCAGTGTCTGACTGGGGGCAGACTGGCTGGGCAACTGCTGAGGTGTTTGTTGAAGCACTCAAAAGGACTGACTCTCTAACCTGGGATTCGTTCCTGGATACTTTCTATACATTCAACAACTGGCAGGGCTCGATGTACGCGGGGGTGACATTTTCTGAAGATAATCACTATGGTCTGACGTCAATGTTTATCACAGAAGCTAGAGACGGAAAGATCATACCAACTTCAGAACCGATAACCTTTGATCCGGCCTCTGGTGAGATCACTTACGGTGCAGGCAATTAATTAAGCACTCATTCTGACCGGCTCCCGATCGAGGTAAGGATTACTTAATCACCGTTAGTGCGGCCCTAATCGCGAGCCGGTCAGCTCGTAAATAAACAAACCCTGAGCCATGGGAGCTTAATTGTGGAACAAATCGTTATCAGCGGCCTGATCTTCGGCTGCGTATACGGTCTGGCAGCCTTGGGGCTGGTCCTGATATTCCGGACAACTGGCCTGGTTAATTTCGCTCACGGCGAGATGGCAATGGTGACGACATTTGTCGCTTTTACATTCCTGAGTACTTTTGAATTACCTTTCTTCGTCTCGTTCCTCCTAGCTATCCTATTTGCAGCATTATTTGGTGTTTTAATCTATTTAGTATTAATACGCCATGTGGGGGATGCCTCACACCTTAACCAACTCGTATTGACACTTGGGATTTTCCTAGCAGTCCACGGTGGTGCTGGCCTAATATGGGGCCATACCCCCACGAGCTTTCCGCGTGCACTTGACGGCAGCTCCATACAACTTGGACCAATCTTCATCTCTCCAAACGAATTGTTCGTGCTGGTTGTAACATTTATTCTGGCAATGGCACTTTTCGCTCTGTTTCGGTTTACACAAGTTGGCCTTGCCATGAGGGCGTCTTCTCAGGACCTGACTGCCGCCAGGTTAATGGGCATTAATGTGAATTTCGTATTCATGGTTACGTGGGCATCCGGGAGTGTTTTGGGGGGCATCGCAGGATTATTAACAGCACCCTTCACATTCCTTGGCGTTTCAATGATGTTCAATGTTTTAATTATGGCTTTTGCAGCGGCCGTACTTGCAGGATTTTTGAGCCTGCCAGGTGCCGTTATTGGCGGGCTTATCATTGGCATATTTGGCAACCTGGTTAGTTATTATTGGGCACCTGAAATGGCGCTGGTATGCACCTTTGTGTTGATTATTGTCGTGCTATACATTCGTCCTCAGGGCATTTTCAGCGCACCCGAAGCTATAAAAAAGGTTTAGCCATGAAAGATAGCATTATGAATAGACGTACCCTGGTTGTTATATTTGCCGTCTTCTTATTAGCATATCCATTTTTGGTTGGTCAGTCCTCTTATTTCATGAGCCTGGTAGCCATGACTGCCATATATGCGATCGCGGCAATGTCCCTGAACCTTCTCACAGGCTACGGGGGCCAAATTTCTGTCGGTCAGGGCGGGTTCCTTATGCTAGGCACTTATACAGCTGCGGTGCTCTCCGCCAAACTGAATATGCCAATCTGGATAACTATCCCCGCTGCCGGAGTGGTGGCTGGCTTGGTTAGCCTGGTTATTGGCCTCCCTGCTGTCAGACTGAAAGGGCACTTCCTCGCAGTTGCCACTCTGGGATTCGGACTTTCGATACCTGAGATCGCTCTTAACTGGAAATCTGTCACTGCTGGTTATTCAGGGTTGCCAATGATGCGTCCTGAGGCCGTGTCCAGCGACCTCGCATTCTTCTATGTCATTCTAGTGGTAACAATGGTTATCACCTGGATTTTACTGAACATCGCAAACAGTCGCTTGGGACGAGCCTTTTTGGCGATTCGAGACAGTGAGATCGCTGCCGCAGCTACCGGAATTAATGTCGCCGGCTATAAAACCATCATGTTCATGATTGCCGCCTTTTTTACAGGTATCGGCGGGGGACTGTATGCGTACTGGATTGAATATGTTAGCCCAAACGATTTCACAATCATGACCTCCTTCTTTCTTCTGGCGATGATTGTTGTCGGTGGCCTAGCCTCAATATGGGGAGCAATCGTTGGTGCTATTTTGTTCACAGTTATACCTCACTTTGCAGACTCTTACGTTGGTGTAACCAACCTTATTATTGGGGTCGCGGTTATTTTGATAATACTGTTCCGCCCATCCGGACTCATCTCGATTGGCGAGCTTTTCGGACGAAACCTCAAAACTAAAGAGCTGGAATCAGCACCAGTTAAACCCGAGCAAAAACAGTCCAGTGAGGTAACCGATGCTAAATTTTAACGAACTTACTGTGCGGTTCGCGGGACTTACTGCCGTTTCCCGTCTATCACTGAATATTCCAGAAGGTAAAATCTACTCGATCATCGGTCCGAATGGCGCAGGGAAAACGACCGTATTCAATTGCATTAGCAGGTTCTATACACCAACAGAGGGAACAATAGAGTTTGAAGGTTTTGATCTTTCCCGCCTTAAGCCTCATCAAATTATCGGACTCGGGATTGCTAGAAGCTTCCAGAATGTGGAACTATTTTCTAAAATGTCGGTGATTGACAACTTACTCACGGGGTTACACTCAACGCTTGACCATAATATTATCAGCATCTCTCTGAAACTCCCCTCCATTAGGAAGACTGAAGCAAACGCCCGTAAAAAAGCAGAAGAAGTACTAGATATGTTTGGCCTCACCCAATTCGCCGATGAAAAGGTAGAGAATCTACCATACGGCTATCAGAAAATGGTTGATATCGGCCGAGCGATCATGGTCAATCCTAAACTAATACTCTTGGATGAACCTGTGGCAGGTATGAACTCTGCGGAAACTGAAAAATTATGCGAACTAATCCTTCACCTCAGGGATAAAATGGGCATTACGGTACTTTTAATTGAACATGACATGTCACTGGTAATGAAAGTTTCCGACCACATCAGTGTTATGAACTTCGGTGAAAAGATTGCAGAAGGTACGCCCACCGAGATTCAGCAGAATCCTGCAGTAATAGAGGCGTATCTCGGGGAGGTTGAAGCCGATGCTCAAGCTTAATAATATCCATTTGAACTATAACCATATCCAGGCACTGAGGGGAGTTTCACTGGAAGTGCCTGACGGCAAGGTAGTATCTCTGCTAGGCGCTAATGGCGCTGGTAAATCGAGTACACTAAAAATCATTTCCGGCCTTCTGCCCCCGACTCGGGGGAGCATAGAACTTAACGGCCACGCAATACAGGGAAAATCCTGTAGCCATATGGTAAAGGCCGGTATCATACACTGCCCTGAGGGGCGCCGGGTTTTCCCTGATTTCACTGTTGAGGAAAACCTTCGCATTGGGGCGTATCGCCGGCCCGCTGATCAAGAGGTCGAAGATGACATGGATCGTGTCTTTACGTACTTTCCAAGGTTAAGAGAGCGTTTACGACAAAAAGCCAGCACATTAAGCGGTGGGGAGCAGCAGATGCTTGCGATTGGCCGCTCCCTGATGGGTAAACCAAAACTTTTGTTACTGGATGAACCGTCTCTGGGTATCGCTCCAAAACTTGTAATGGAAATATTTGATATTCTGAAGGCGATCAATGAAGCAGGAACTTCAATTCTCTTGGTAGAACAGAATGCCCACATGGCGATAAAAATTTCCGATTATTCCTATGTTCTTGAGAACGGCAGGATCGGTCTTGAGGGCGCCTCGCAGGAAATTAAGGACAGCCCTCAACTCAAGGAACTCTACCTCGGTGGTTAAGCCGAGTAACACCTGGCTGAACGTTCCAAGGAAGCCCCGTACCTATTTCTAGACGCTCTAAATCAAAGGCTACTCGCCCAGTCTCGGAATGAATTGGGGGTGGGCATAAACGAGGGCGAGTTATACTTCGCAACTATGAATCCAGCAATGGCTTTTTCTGGCCTAGTGACCGTGAAAGATAACGTGCTTTTGGAAATTATCTCCCATTTTCAGTGATAACTTTATGAGCAAAAGATGCATTAGCCCATACCCCCATCAACTCGGCGGCCACTGCGGCTCAGGTGCCCTGCGGGACCTGCTGCACTGGGCTGACCTCGGCTGGGAAGAGCTGCCTGGCCGGTTGCCGGGTGAAGGTTTGGTGTTCGGCCTGGGGGGCGGCCTGTCGTTCATGTACACCCGCTATCCCGGCCTGACGCCGCCCATGTACCTGGTGGGTCGTAACGCCGATATGGAGCTGGATTTCTGCCAGCGCCTGAACATTGATACCCGCCGTCAGCAAACCGAGGATCCGGATGAGGCGTGGCACTGGGTAAAGGCGGAGATCGACGCTGGCCACCCGGTCATGGTCTGGTGCGATATCGCCGAGCTGCCCTACCTGCGGGTCAGGCT
>Ga0098065_1000195_pt1 | contig 32679 bp, 20 predicted proteins | sample 25_taG_FD_75062 | JGI IMG/M metagenome (GOLD analysis project Ga0098065, IMG submission 75062) | Marine viral communities from Cariaco Basin, Caribbean Sea - 25_WHOI_OMZ | ecosystem: Environmental > Aquatic > Marine > Oceanic | place: Caribbean Sea: Cariaco Basin | collected 2014-11-08 | reverse complement strand
GTGAAAAAGGCTATTATCGTATTAATGGAAATTTTTCGCATAATAGAGATCGCGTACCAAACTCTAGTTTATCACAAGGAGGACTAAGTTATAAGTCTTTAACGCAGCTATCTGATAAGATGAATTTAACCAGTAAGCTTTCTTACAACAAAGTTTATTCTCCTAATTATCCAAATTATGGGTACAATCCTAGCGGACATATGTATACTCTTTTGATTTGGATGGGAGAAGATGTAAATGGGCAGGATCTTAAAAATCATCAATGGGTACCGGGAATGGAAGGATACCGGCAGGCAAACTGGAATTATGCATGGTATAACAATCCGTGGTTTGGAGCCAATCATTATCAAAAAGAATATAATTCAGATTTATTGAATGCCCAATTAAAATTAGCTTATGAATTTGATGAGCATTTTAGGTTACAGCTAAGGGGATCTGGAGTATTGAAATCAAATTTTGAAGATTTAGAAAGTCCAAAATCTTATTTTAATTATAGTGCGCCAAGAGAGGGATCTTATCAAACCTGGAATACAAGAAGGTTAAATATCGATTATGATGTACTGGCCACTTATGATAATTCCATTTCAGAAGATTTTAAAATCGTAGTGAATGCCGGTGCATCAACATTTTATAGAAGGTACCAACAAGAATTTGCGGCAACCGATGGATTAACGGTACCGGGAGTTTATAATATGGGAAATTCTACCGGACCGGTAAGAGCTGAAAATAATTTATGGAAAAAAGCGATTAATAGTGTGTATGGTACTCTGGATTTAGAGTTCTTAAACACCTATTTCATTACGATGTCTGCCAGAAATGACTGGTCTTCAACTTTGCCTAAAGAAAACCGATCCTATTTTTATCCTTCATTATCGGGAAGTGCTTTAATAAGTAATATTTTTGAAATGCCAGAGGATATCGAATATGTAAAATTGTTTAGTTCCTGGGCCAGGGTTTCCAGTGATCTGGATCCTTATCAACTTTCAGCTTATTATAATAGTTCAGGGAACTTTGCAAATGTTCAACGTCTTGTATATCCTTCAGGTATTGTTAATCCAAATATCTCTCCGGAAACTTCAACCTCTTTCGAGGTAGGATTGAATACTTCGTTCTTAGATAATCGTCTTGCTTTTGATGCTACTTATTACAATACGGTAGATACCGATCAAATTATTAACCAGCCTATCTCTCTTGCTTCCGGATTCTCTTCCAGAAAAATTAACGGAAATGAATATACAACTAACGGACTGGAGCTTTCCTTAAGATTCAAACCCATTGTTAATGAGAATCTTAAATGGTCGGCGCTATTAAACTGGTCGAAAAAAGTAACCAAACTAACAGAAATTACAAGTGGGGAAGATAAGTTTGGAAACCTTTCTCTAAATGATCGTATCGATAGTTATTACGATCAGGAATGGATGAAATCTCCAGAGGGAGAAGTTATTTTGAATGCTTCCACAGGCTTACCTACCAGAGACACGTATTTATCTTATTTAGGGCATTTTGATCCTGACTGGACTTTTGGTTTTGTAAATGATTTTAAATATAAAAACTGGAACTTAAATATAGCCATGGATGGCGTTTGGGGAGGTGTCTTGCGGTCTCAGGTTGTTGAAAAAATGTGGTGGGGAGGAAAACATCCTAAATCTGTTCAATATCGTGATGAAGAATATGCCGCAGGAGAAGCTATCTATGTGCCTAAGGGCGTAAATCTTGTGAGTGGTGAGTTGGTAAGGGACGTAAGTGGTAATATTGTTTCAGATAATCGTGTTTTTGAAGAGCATACCACTCCTATTAGCTGGCAAACCTGGTCGCAAAATTATCCATATCGTGCCCGAGTGACCGAGGATGAAAGTGAAACCTTTGCGAATGTTTTTGATCGTTCTTATTTAAAATTGAGAAGCATTAGCCTAAGCTATAATTTTACTGATCTTTTAAATAGTAAAACCATTAAAGATGCCAATGTGAGCTTTAATGGCTATAACCTGTTTGTACTAAAAAAAGGAGACTATTATACAGATCCCGACTATAAAACGGGTGACAATAATAATATTCAGGATCCTTCTTCCAGATATCTTGGTTTAGGACTAAACTTTAAATTCTAAGCCTTAACTTAAAAATTAATTTCATGAAAAAATTAGTCATATATACCTTAATTATTCTTTTAGGTTTTATTACAAAAAGCTGCCAGGATTTAGATGAGCTTAATGAAAATCCTAACAACGTAAGCCAAACTCATCCGCAGTTACTACTTACAGAAATTTCGGCTGAAGCTTTTCAGGTTGCCGGTACCAGTCCGCTTTATGCTTCAAGAATGCTTATACAAACGGGAGAAGAGAACGATTATCAATATTTTAAATGGGGTAATGGTAGCTTTGGAGAGTTTAATGATCTAAGACAGGTAACTAAAATGATAGAAGAAGCTGAACGCATTAGTAGTCCTAATTATATCGCTATTGGTAAATTTTTTAGAGCTTACTATTTTTATCAATTAAGCCTTCGGTTTGGGGATATTCCCTATTCTGAAGCTTTAAAGGGCGAATCTGAAGATGATTTTCAGCCATCATATGATTCACAGGAGACCGTTTTTGAAGGAATTATTACTGAACTGGATGAAGCGGCATCTATGATAGAGGAAGATGTGGCGATTGAAGGTGATATCATTTTTAACGGCGATGCCAGAAAGTGGCTAAAACTTATTAATGCTTACGAATTGAAACTATTAATAAGCCTTTCCAATAAAACTACTGCCGGATCAATAAATATCGTAAGCAAATTTCAAGAAGTTTATGCGCGCGGGATGATGATTAGCTCCTTAGAAGATAATGCACAATTAGTTTTTCAGGACCAGCAGGATAGTCGTTATACCGAATTTAATTCGAGTAGTTACGGATCAAGTATGTATATGTCGGCTACCTATATTGATTTATTGAAGCAATTAAAAGACCCGCGTTTATTTATCGTAGCCGAACAAACTTCAAGTGCTGCATCGCAGGGATTAGATATCAATAATTTTGATTCCTATAACGGAGGAAGCCCTTCAGAAAACTACTCGGTAATCAATGAAACCCTGGTTGCCAGTGGGAACATATCAAAAGTTAATGCAAGATATTATACCGATCCTACGACCGAACCGCATAACATTTTAAGTTATTGGGAGGTCGAGTTCATACTTGCCGAAGCTTCGTTGAGAGGCTGGATAAATGATCAGCCAGCTACACATTTTGAAAATGCTATTCGTGCAAATTTTGAGTTTTATAGATCGAATGCGAGTGCATACTCAGAATATTTAAGCGTAGAAGAAGTGGAAGAATACCTGGACCAGGCTGTTTTAGGTATTGAGGGTACTGAGGAAGAACAACTGGAAACCATTATCACGCAAAAGTATATTGCCACCTTTTTACAGGCGGGGTGGTCACAGTATTACGATTATCTAAGAACCGGTTACCCTGAATTTGATTATCCCACAGGGCAAACACCACCGTACAGGTTTGTTTATCCGGTAGAAGAATATAATAATAATACGAAAAACCTGGAGGCCGCAATAAACGCTCAATTTGGCGGAAACGATGGGATAAGACAACTTCCCTGGTGGCTTGATTAATTTATAGAAATAGCAGCATCTGTTTTTACGATGCTGCTATTTTATAATTATAAGCTTTAAAAAAACGTTATTCAAAAAATTAATTATCATTTTTGATAATTAGATTTCAAAAAATATAAGTTATGGAGTCAAGAAGGTCATTTCTGAAAAAAGCTTCTTTATTAGCTGGATCCACAGCACTTTTTAATTCGATGCCACAATCGATAGCTCGGGCTTTAGCGATAAGTGCTGATCCCGGAACCACTTACTTAAATGCAGAAAACATCGTGTTTCTTATGCAGGAAAACAGGTCTTTTGATCACTGTTTTGGGCGTTTGCGTGGTGTACGTGGATTTAATGACCCCAGGGCGATAGACACTCCTACTGGGTTACCAGTGTGGTATCAGCGTAATAATGCTGGTAAAACTGCAACGCCATTTCGTTTAGATATAAAAAATACCAAATCCACATGGATGGGATCACTTCCCCATGGTTGGGAAGATATGGTGGCTGCAAGAAATAATGGTAAGATGGATAAATGGCTTGAAGCCAAAAAATCAGGGAATCCCGACTATGCCAAAATGCCGTTAACGATGGGATATTACGACCGGGAAGATCTTCCCTTTTATTACTCTTTTGCAGATGCTTTTACGGTTTGTGACCAAAGCTTTTGTTCTACGTTAACGGGTACCAGTCCCAATAGAAATTACTTCTGGGCGGGAACTGTTCGTGAAGATGCACATAATCCTTCTTCAAAAGCCCATGTAGATAATGGAATGATCGATTTTAAAAATGTGAGCTGGAAAACATATCCAGAACGCCTTGAAGAAGCCGGGATATCCTGGGGAGTATATCAAAACGAACTTAGTATTCCCACAGGTCTGTCTGGAGAAGAAGAGTTTTGGCTTGCTAACTTTACTGATAATGATTTAGAATTTATAAAACAATATAATGTTCGTTTTCATCCCCAGCACAGGGCATGGATGCAGTCAGAATTAGTAAAACTATTAAAAATTGAAAAGTCAGAAAAGCATTCAGAAAATGAACAAAAAGAATTAACGGCTAAAATCGCTAATCTTAGGAAAGATCTTGAGGTGTATAGCGAAGCTAATTTTAATAAGCTAAGCGATCACCAAAAGGCAATCCATAATAAAGCCTTTATCACCAATAAAAATTATCTGGAATATCGAAAACTCGAACACTTGAAGTTTGAAGATAAGGAACTTAAAGTGCCAAAGGGAGACGTGCTTCATCAATTTCGAAACGATGTAGATAATGGGGAATTACCTATGGTATCCTGGTTGGTAGCCCCATGTGCTTTTTCAGATCATCCCGGTTCGCCATGGTATGGCGCCTGGTACGTATCTGAAGTATTGGATATTTTAACGAAAAATCCGGAGCAATGGAAAAAAACAATTTTTATCGTTACCTATGATGAAAATGACGGTTATTTTGATCATGTACCTCCCTTTGTAGCGCCTAAACCGGGAAGTGGTGCGACTAACAATATCCCTACAGAAGAAGAGTTTGTAAACGGAAAACATAATTTAGGTTTAGGTTTTCGGGTACCTATGATAGTTGCCTCACCATGGAGTAGGGGAGGGTATGTAAACAGTGAAGTTTTTGATCATACCTCCTCGTTACAGTTCCTGGAACATTTTATAGAAAAGAAAACAGGTAAAAAAGTTATTGAAGAGAATATTGGGGATTGGAGACGGGCTATTTGTGGTAACCTTACTTCGGTATTCAGGGATGCTGATAGCTCAGTACCAAAAGAAATGGCGGTAAAAAGGGACGCCTATATCCAACAAATTTATGATGCGAAAGAAAAGAAATTGCCTTCGGATTATAAAATGTTAAGTGATACCGATTTGAGGGATTTAAGAAATAAAGATCAACTTAATAAATTATTGCCGGCGCAGGAGCCGGGTACCAAACCTGCTTGTGCTTTACCTTATAATTTGTCATTAGATTGCGGGTATATGGCATCAAAAGATAAGTTGGAACTTACCATGTCCTACCAAAATACGCTATCGAAATCTAAAAAAGGAGCAGCACCATTTCAGGTATATGATATGACTTCTTTACTTCAGGATGGTAAAAGGTCCTGTTATGATTTTACCGTAAGTGAAGGTGAACATATAAAATATGATTTTCCTTTCCATTCCGATAAGTTCTTTATCAAGGCTTATGCTCCTAATGGTTTTTACAGGGAATTTCGAGGGCATAAAAATCAGCTTGCAGCCACTACTATTAAATTGAAAACAGCAGGTAATAAAGAAAGGATGCGTGCAGTTTTTCAAATTGATACAAAACAAAAGATTAGTGTTGCTATCATCGATAAGTCGTATAATAGAAAACCGGTGAATGTAGTTTTAGAAAAAGGAACCCATCAACAGGAGATAGATGTCCATGATTCATTTGGCTGGTATGATTACAGCATTTTGATAGCGGAATACGCTGAGTTTGAACAACGTTTTGCCGGCCATATCGAAAATGGGAAAACCAGTACTACCGACCCTTTAATGGGAAGATCGGTTTAAAATTCAAAAAAATATGCGACATTTTAAAAGCTATTAGTTTTGTTTCTATTCTTAACATCTTACTATAGTATCGATTAAGATTTGCCGATATTGGATTAGATATAGGTGACAATGTCACTACCAGAAATTTGGTAAATTACCTTAGAGCAAACCATAAGGTAGTTCCTGGAAAATTATCTCATGGCTTTCTAACTTTTAATAGAAAGCCATGAGATATAAAATTACTATTCTTTACGCATATAAATATTACCTGAAATAGTTTCAAGTTTTGCTCTTTCACTACCATTACTAACGATACCTTGAACTCTACTGGATATAGAAGAGTTTTTATGAGTTTTTATTACGTTAATATCAAGATCAGAATAGATAGTTCCGGTTAGGGTTTTGGCATCAATTTCGGCTTTCTTCATTGTAATATCTAAATTTCCACTAATTGTCTTTAAAGCAAGCTCTCCATCATACTTTTTTAGTTCCACATTTCCCGATATCAAATCTGTTTCCAGTTTACCTGAAAAGTTTTCTGAAATAACATTTCCTGTAATGCTCTTTATTTTAAGCCTACAGTTTTTAGGCACATAAACCACATAATTAATTTCAGTTTTATGATCACAATTATTGAGTACAATATTATTTTTTTGCTTGAAGTAATCTCCAAAGTCTGAATAAATAGTGATGTCTTTAGAAGAGGTCTCACTTTTTAAACTGTAAGCATCATTACCTTCCCCATTTTCTATCAGAACATTTGCTTTGACATTGATATTCTTTTGATCCCATTGTACCACTTTGATTTCAGAAGCAAATTTAAAGTTTAAATTGATCTGTTCTATTTTAGCTATTTTAAATTGTTCTTCAACCTGTCTTTGGCCCTGGGTAACCGAAGTAAAAAGAATGAGCATTGTTAATACGATTAGATGTTTCATAATGTTCGTTTTTTGATTAATAAATGTGATTATTTTTTTCTTAGATAAATATTTCCAACAGAAGCTTTTAAGCTCATTTTTACCCCTCCATTATTAATATCTCCCGTAATGGCTTTTTGACCACCAATGGCCTTAAGTCCGTCTTCCCTTGGCTTGATGAGGTTAAAGTTAGAATATACCGATCCCATAGTAGAATTGAGTTCTACTGATGCTTTTGTATTGGAGGGTAAACTTATATCGATCATACCCGTAGAAGAACTGATGGAAATCGGAGCGGTTTGATTAACACTGCTAAATACCACATCAATATTTCCCGTAGTGCTGTGTGCTGTTATGGGGCCGGTCACATTGTTTAGTTTTATATAGCCTATATTGGTATTTATTTCTAGCTCGTTGCTTAAATTCTCAATCTTCACATTACCTAAATTTCCGCAGTTTATCTTTAGGGCTACTGAGGCTGGAACGCTTATAGTCAATCCCCTGCGATTGTAAAAAGATTTAAGGTCATTTACCCGTAAACTTTCCCCATCTTTCTCCATATACATCCCCACTCCGGTATTATCCTCCCCTCCAGCGTAAATAGGAGTGAGACCTTTAGCTTTTTCATCAATTGAAGAATCTTTATCATTCCAGGTCGATCCCGTTTCTTCTTCTTCTTCTTCACTTTTACAGTTGCTGCAACCTTCCCTGATAATAAACTCATTTGATACTCCCTTTTTTATAAATATGGAAGTGTTGGTTTCGATTTCTATTCTGGAGATACCGCTTAGTGATTTTTTAAACTCCTTTTGGGCCATGCCTACGCTACCAATAAGCATAAGCAACATACATAATATGCTTGTTTTTTTCATTACTCTTGTTTTTTTGATTGATTATAAAATTTGTGCAAGTCCCTGATTAACCTGATACTTTACGTATTGTGGTACCTCGGGTTGATTTAATAGTTTTTTCATGGGCTTTACCGAACGTTCCTCCTTAACATGCACCAGAAACTGAATGATTGCAATCTGAACTTCAGGATTCTCTTCGGTTTCCAGCGTAGTGATAAAAGCATCTTTTACGAGCTGATTCTCCTGAAATCTCGATAATGACCCAGCTGCTGCCAGCCTTACATTGATATTATCATCTTTTTGTAATCTTCCGATGATGGCTTCCAATACCTGATTGTCTGGCATTTTTATATCTTCCGTATAATTGACGGCCTGTATTCTTTTACTGGCAGAACGATTATCAAGCATAGCTAAAGTCATATTGGTTTTAAGCTGCTGTGATTGTTCCTGTAACTGGACGATTTGTTTTTGTGCCAGTGCCTTGCCGCGATACTCTCCGTAAAGATAGCCTCCAAGCAAAAGCAGGATAGAAGCGGCAATTTGAAAAGCTGTTTTCCAATATAGTACCTGTACTTTGGGTTCATGATTTTTTAATTTCTGCTTTTCCCGTTGTAGCATGTCTTCAAAAGAGGTAAAGTGTCCGGTCTTTGGTTGTTCTGAAGAAACAACCTTGATAGTTTCCGTTAGCCTTCTAGTTTCTTCCAGTTCTTTTCTGCAAGCTTCGCATTGGCTTAGATGCTTTTCGAATTCATGGATTTCTTTTTCAGAAAGCTGTCTTTCCAAATAATCAAAAATTCGTTGTTCTATTTCGTTACAATTCATATCTCTACAGATTCAAAAAATAATTTTTTTAATTTCTTTAGGGTACGGTGAGCTTTTATTTTGATCGCATTTTCCGTACTGCCTAAAACTTCTGCTATTTGCAGATAGCGCATTTCCTGAAAACGACTAAGGACTATTATTTCTCTTTCTTCAGGGGTTAATTTTTGCATTACCATTTTGAGTTTTATGATATCATCATTCGTATCCTCTTCGTCTTCTTTAATTTGGTGAATTATGGTATGGTCCTCATTTTGATACTGGTTTTTTTGAGCTTTAAAATAATCGTAACTAAGATTGCGGGCAATCCTAAAGATCCAGGAATCAAACTTTCCACCCTGGTATGATTTGCGATATTTAATAGCTTTATAAAATGTGGTTTGCATTAAATCTTCACAGATATCTTTATCGCTAATCATCTGTATAAAAAAGTTATAGATCCATTGATGATATCGTTCATAAAGTATCCGCATCTCATCCAAATGATCCTTAGCAACCATGCTCATCAATTCTTCGTCGGTTAGGTTTTTCAAGTTTTTGATGTTGTTTACTCCTCGATAATCGAGATTAAATGCTCGGGTTCCTGTCTCTTGTCGATAGCTATCGGGAGCGGAATGCCTCGAAATAAAAAATGATGTTTTGATACATGCCTCATTGCCCCAAGCTCTTTTACTATAAAGACCTCAGATTTTTAAAAAGGTTTCACAACGCCTATTTTTTTATAAAGTATTTTAGTTACAGGTATATTGTACTACCCTAAATAAGCTGAGGCAATCTTATAGGCACCAGAAAACTTTTTGCAATTTAGAGGTATGCTCATAAGTATAGGGATCGTGTATTCTGGCTTCTGGCATTGCCTATAAATGATTTAAATTAGATAGCAGATGTAATTATAGAAATTTTTTGGAACGGAAAGTAAGAGCACGGATAATACGAGGGTATTATAAATTACGGATATTCATATGTAGAATATGTGAAAAACACTTTTGAATTGCCAGTCCAAATACAGATTTCGATGAGGTATTTCAGTTAAATATGATCAATACCAAAATTTTACCAGCAGTGCCCAAAACCATTGAAGGTTATAAAACCGATACTCAGCTTAGTACTTCACAACAAGTGAAACCAGGGAATTTCTAAGGGAAAAAAGTTTAGAATACCGTCCCAAGTTCGATGCTTTTGAGTTATTTCAGCTATTAAAAGAGTAGCATAATGTGAAATATTTGATAAAGCCTATTTGAAAATTGCGCTTATTCTTTTTCTATACTATCTTTTAGAAAAAAGAAATGAAAAGCATCAGAACACGAAAGGTAGTTAGACTGTTAATGGGTTCAGCCATGGTATTTGCCGGTATAGCACACCTCACATTTAAGCGAAAAGAATTTCAGGCTCAGGTGCCCCGTTGGTTACCAGCAAATCAATCATTAATGGACGTAACGGTGCTTTCCTCTGGTATTGTTGAGATAACTCTGGGGGTATTAATGATTTTATGGAAAGAAAAACGAATTAGTACCGGATTGATGTTAGCCTTGTTTTATATTCTTATTTTTCCGGGAAACATATCCCAGTATACGAATAGGATTGATGCCTTTGGATTGGATACAGATACCAAACGTTTTATCCGTTTGTTGTTTCAGCCTTTATTAGTCTATGGAGCTCTTTGGTCTACGGGAGCAGACAGGTATTTAATTGAAAAGTTTAATAAATAAACCCGGTGCATGCTCTAGAGGTAGAAACCATAAAAGCTTTTGAAAATTTTGGGAATCTCAATAATCATCAGTAACGGATTATTATATTTTTTAGAGGCAATTCATAAAAAGGTCGAAAGTTTAAGATACAATAACGGTCCATGGGCCGGTTATTTTTTAATTTAGCTGTTTCACTTTCTTTCTCTTTTTCGCCATGCTGCATTGTTTTACCAGTGATTGAACATAATAAAACATTAAGGAATAACTTTATCCGGAAACATTATCAAGATTAAATTCTGCCATTTGCTTTCTGAAAACTGAAGACGGTCTATAAGCGCTTTGAAACTCACAAATATCGATTTTTTCACCTCTTTTTGTATTAAGGATTGATGCGTAGTTTACTGGACCTATGGAATCAAAAGCTAGGGAAGGATGCCTCGAAGCAAAAAGTAATTTCCTAATAAGTGTATTTATTGATTTACGCAGATGTAGTGTACTGATCTGCTAAGATTTATAACAGATAAAATCTGTGACTTTAAAAGTTGTTGGAATCATTCTATAGCCAGTCATTTTAACCTCTTCAATTGGAAGGTATATTAAATGTCTCCCACGCAATGTTTGATGGAAAAAATAAAATATTAAAAGTCATTTTCTAGCAAAAGACTGTTAAGGAAATTAAAAAAAAAGTTATGAACCCAAAACGAGTGGTATATTTATTCAACTTAATGATTTGTAGAGCGTTTAGATGGCATAGAAGTACAAGGGTTTACAAATTAGGCACCTCTTTTTGTTGTTAAACAATTTTTAAATTTTATTTTAGAAGCTTGTTAACTACTAATCAATGAAGTCTTTAATTAAGTTTTTCCTTCTTACCATTTTTTTCCTCTTATTCCTTTCGTGCAATCAACAACATAGGGAGGAGAACTATAGAATTGGTTTTTCGCAAGCGATGACAACAGACAATTGGCGGCGTGAGATGAATAAATCCATGCAACTGGAAGCTTCGCTTCACCCAGAAATTGTTCTTGAAATTAAGGATGCTGAGAACAGTGTTGCCCAACAGCTTAAGCAGATAGAAGGATTTATTAAAGACGATGTAGATGTGCTTATAGTGTCTCCTATCCAGTCTAATCCCATTACTACTGTTATAGAAAAGGCGATGGATGCAGGCATCCCAACTATTGTTATCGACAGAAAAATAGATGGGAGCAATTTTACAGCTTATATTGGTGCAAATAATGTAGAAGTGGGGCGCAATGCCGCAAAATATATCATTTCCCATTCAGGTGAACCCGCTGAAATCATAGAAATTACCGGTCAGGAAGGATCTTCGCCTGCCCATGAAAGAAGTGAAGGCTTTAGAAGGGCGATAAACCAGATTCCTAATTTAACTATATCCCATATCATTAAAGGCGATTGGGAAAAAGCCTCCATAAAAGAGGAATTATCAAAGCTTTTAGATTCCACCGAAATCCCAAAGTACATTTTTGCACATAATGACCGAATGGCCCTGGGAGCCTGGGAGGTGGTAAAAGAGAAATCTCTGGAAAATGATATCCATATTATTGGAGTGGATGGACTTTTTGGCCCTAATGGAGGAATTCAATTAGTTAAAGATCGTATTCTGGAGGCCACAGTGCTTTATCCTACCGGGGGAATGGAGGCAATAAAATTGGCTGAGGATTTGATCAATCAACAAAGCATTGAAAAGAATAATATACTGAAGACGATTATTATAGATTCTGTAAATGTTGGGATCATGAAGAACCAGTTCGATAAAATGAACCAACAGCAGAATGATATTGAGCACCAACAGGAAGTAATCGATAAACAAATCAACACGTACAATTCGCAATCGAAGCTTATCCAGTTAATGATATTTTTATTAGTCCTGCTTTTAATACTAAGCATATGGAGTATTTATCTGGTTGTTAAGCTTAGAAAGCATAAAAGAAATCTGGAGTCGAGTAATACAGAGATCCTGGCACAGCGAAATAAAATTGAAGAGTTCGCGGAAAAATTGAAAATTTCTAATGAAAGTAAGATCAATTTTTTCACGGCCTTGTCGCATGAATTCAAAACGCCATTAACGCTTATTACCAGTTCAATTGAGTCAATATCCGAACGTCCTTCTAAAGAATCGCAGAAGATCTCTTATGAGACCAATCTTATTATAAATAACTCCAGAAGATTGCTACGTCTTATTAATGAGCTGTTGGATTTCAGAAAAATCGAAAATGGCAGTTTCGATTTAAGGGTTACAAAGACCAAAATCGTTCCTTTTCTGAAAAATATAGTTGATAATTTCAAAAGCGAAGCGCTTAAAAAATCTATTGATCTTAAATTTTCCTATAAATGCGAAGATCTTGAGCTTTATCTAGATAGGGAAATGATGGATAAAGTCTTTTTTAACATCCTTTCTAATGCCTTTAAGTTTACTCCTAAAAATGGAAAAGTTCATATGACAATAGAAGAGGAGGAGGAAAAAGTTGAAATTTTATTTAAGGACTCCGGTATAGGGATTCCGAAAGAAGAATTCCAAAGTATTTTTGATCCGTATATGCAGGCTAGTAACAATACCAGGCCCAGTTCTGGTATTGGGCTGTATATTACCCGCCAGTTTGTGGAATTACATAAAGGGAATATTAGTGTTTCTTCCAACCAGGGAGCCGAATTTAAAATTTCGCTATTAAAAGGTGATGTTCATTTAAAAGAGTATGTTATTTCTGAAGTTCAAAAGGGGATGGATACCTCTTCTGAGAGGAACCGGGTGGAGAATCTAATTCCTGAAGAGATAGATGCTAATAAAAACTTGAGGGAAAATGCGGAATCGGTATTGATCATTGAAGATAATCTCGAACTATCCTTTTTGCTTCAGAAAAAATTAAGCTCAGAATATAAGGTTTACGTTTCTGACGGCGTGGATGGTGTTGAAAAAGCCCTTGAAGTTATTCCAGATGTGATGATATGTGATATTAACCTGCCAGATAAAGATGGATTTCAGATATGCCGGGAGTTAAAGAGCGATCTACGAACTTCCCATATTCCTACTATCATATTAACCGCTTTAAGTGATAAGGAATCGAGGCTTAAAGCCCTAAAAGCAGGGGCAGATATTTATATTACTAAGCCTTTCAATAATCAGATCTTAATGGAGTCCATTAAATCGGCTTTATTTAATCGGGAAAAACTACGATATTATTATACCAACCGTATAGATAAAGTGAATGGAGAGAACTTTGCCGGAGCCGAGCAATTTTTTCTTAAAGAGCTTAATGCCCTCATTGATGCTAACCTCAAAAATTCAAGTTTTACTGTAGAAGATCTTGCATTTAGTTTAGAGATTTCGAGAGTGCAATTGTATAGAAAAGTAAAAGCGCTGTTAGGTATGAGTGTTAATGAGTACATTAATTCGCTACGCCTTAAAAAAGCTAAAAATTTACTCCAGAATTCAAAGCTAAATATTTCTGAGATTGCTTATGAAGTTGGCTATTCCTCCCCGGGATATTTTTCAACATCCTTTAAGAAGGAATATGGTATTTCTCCTAAAGAGTTAAAAACCTCTTAATCATGAAATCTCAAACCTTGTAGTTGGTTTTTTAATTATGATACATTATTGAAATTTATGTATCATAATTAAAACTATATCGTTTTCGGTTTATTTTTAAAAGTAGTTTAAATTTCTGATTATTAGTTTTTTATATTAAATTTTGCTTATTCTTAACATTATTAAAATCATTTTCGAAATTATTAAAATATAAGGGTGGGTTTTAAGCATACTTTAGTTTTTAGACATAAAAATTAAGTTATGAATAAAATTCTAACCTGGTCCATAAGTGCTGCACTTGCTGGTTTTTTATTTGGTTTTGATACTGTGGTCATTTCAGGAGCCGACAAGCAGCTTCAGGCACTATGGAATACTTCAGATGCTTTTCATGGATCTGTTGTGATGGCGATGGCCTTATGGGGAACTGTGGTAGGTGCTATTTTTGGAGGTATTCCCACCAATAAATGGGGAAGAAAGAACACACTTGTAATAATAGGAATACTATATTTTGTATCTGCTTTGGGATCAGGCCTTGTTAATGATCCTATTTCTTTTGCAATTTTTCGTTTTCTTGGAGGCCTTGGAGTAGGGGCTTCAACCATTGCCGCACCGGCTTATGTATCTGAGATTTCACCAGCCAATAAAAGGGGAAGACTGGTGTCTCTTTATCAGTTTAATATCGTATTGGGTATTTTAATAGCATTCTTGTCCAACTATTTGTTGCGCAATACCGGAGCTCAACCCTGGCGGTGGATGATAGGTATAGAAGCATTGCCCGCGCTCCTATACATTCTATTTGTCATATTTATTCCTAGAAGCCCAAGGTGGCTAATTTCCAGAGGAAGAATTGAGGAAGCAGAAAAAGTGCTATCTATGATCAATCCGCATATCGATTCTCGAAAGGAGTTGCGTGAGATACAGAAGTTAGATGCTAAAGAACAAACAGGAGAAAATATCTTTCTGAAAAAGTATCGTTTTCCTTTGATTCTTGCATTTTTGATAGCTTTTTTTAACCAGCTTTCGGGGATAAATGCCTTTTTATATTATGCTCCAAGAATATTTGAATCTGCCGGTTTAGGGGAAAGCACTGCACTTTTAAGTAGTATTGGAATTGGAGTGGTGAATCTTCTGTTTACGCTTCTGGGAGTTTTTTTAATAGATCGACTTGGTAGAAAACAACTTTTACTCTATGGCTCCATAGGTTATATAATCTCTCTTTCTCTTGTAGCTGCCGCTTTTTTCTTGAATTGGGGAGGAATGTGGGTTCCGGTTTTCCTTTTCCTTTTTATAGCATCCCACGCCATAGGACAGGGAGCGGTGATATGGGTATTTATCTCTGAAATATTTCCAAACCGTTTACGTGCATCAGGCCAGGCATTTGGTTCTTCAACGCATTGGGTACTCGCAGCAATTATTCCATCAAGTATTCCATTTCTTTTTAGCACTATAGGTCCTGGATATGTATTTGCCTTCTTCGCTTTTATGATGGTACTGCAATTGGTCTTCGTGATTTTTATGATGCCAGAAACCAAGGGAAAATCCCTGGAAGAGCTAAGTGAACAACTTTCTATAAACAAATAAATAAACCAATTAACAACGAATCAAATATGAAAAAAATAGTCTACTTACTAGTCTATATGATCATTCCTGTTAGCTTTTTTACGTCATGTAAAGAAATCAAAGAGCATGCAGCACCTATAAAAGATCAAACAAAAATAACTTCTGTCGAGATTCAGAAAGATGAGGATTTCAGGCCTAATTTTCACTTCACCCCCCAAAATAACTGGATGAACGACCCTAACGGTATGTTTTACTTTAACGGGTATTTTCATTTGTTTTTTCAATATTATCCAGATGATAATGTTTGGGGGCCTATGCATTGGGGCCATGCCATTAGCAGCGATATGATTTCTTGGAAAGAACAGCCAATCGCGATCTACCCAGACGAGAAAGGATATATTTTCTCTGGTAGTGCCGTGGTGGATAAAAACAATACTTCGGGATTTGGTAAAGATGGTAAAACCCCAATTGTGGCCATGTTTACTTACCATGATCCAAAAGGAGAAGAAAAAGGAGCTATAGATTACCAGTCGCAGGCCATCGCATACAGTCTGGATGAAGGTCAAACCTGGACTAAATATGAGGCGAATCCGGTAATTGAAAATCCTGGTATTAAGGATTTCAGGGATCCAAAAGTGATCTGGGATGGAATTCACCAACAGTGGATTATGGTCTTGGCCGCACACGATAAAACACTATTTTATGCTTCTAAAGACCTTAAAAACTGGACTCGCCAATCTGAATTTGGTGAAGGTATTGGGGCACATGGCGGAGTTTGGGAATGCCCAGATTTCTTCCCAATGTATGTAGAAGGTACCGATGAGGTAAAATGGGTACTAATTCAAAGTCTTAATCCCGGCGGATATAATGGAGGATCTGGAACGCAATATTTTATTGGTGATTTTGACGGTAAAAAATTTACTCCGGTAGAACAAATGAGTAATCTGGACTCGAATCACCCGTACTGGATAGATTTCGGAAAAGATAATTATGCGGGTGTTACCTGGGCTAATATTCCTGAGGAGAACGGAAGAGTATTGTTTTTGGGATGGATGTCCAACTGGGAATATGCGCAAAAAGTACCTACAGAAACCTGGCGTAGTGCCATGACTGTTGCTCGAGAGCTAAAACTTGAAAAACTGGATGGTAAATACCTTATTAGCTCAGTGCCGGTAAAAGAGTTGCAAAGCTATCGTAGTAAAAAATATAAAGCTCAAAATGTTCAGATTGATGGATTAACTAAGATCATTAATGCTGAAAAAATTGCGCTTAGCAGTGCAGAAATAAGATTTGAAATTTCTGATTTACAGAAAACGACATACCAATTTAAACTTTCAAATTCAGTAGGAGATGAGCTTCTTTTTGGATATGATCACTCCAACAACGAGTTTTTTATCAATAGATCTAAAGCAGGTCAGACAGATTTCTCTAAAGAATTCACTTCAGAAATATCAACAGCACCACGAATTTCAACGGCAAATAAATTTGATGGAACGATCATAATAGATAGAACTTCTATTGAATTATTCTTTGATGAAGGAAAAACAGTGATGACTGAAATTTTCTTCCCAAATCGTCCCTGGGAAACGCTTTCAGTACAATCAATGGATGTCCCGTTTACCCTAAATGAAATAGAAGCCTACCAACTAACATTTAACTAAAATGAGCATTATGAAATTAAATTCGATTTTATTTTTTATGTTCCTACTCTCGCTGAATTTTCTTTCGGCACAGGGGATTGAAGTATCAGGAACAGTAACCACAGCAGAGGAAGGAATGCTTCTTCCCGGCGCATCTGTATTTGTAAAAGGAACAAGTAATGGAACATCTACCGATTTTGATGGGAATTACATCTTAAAAAATGTTCCTGAAGATGGCATTTTGGTCTTCACGTTTGTTGGATACAGCGAAACTGAAATACCCGTAAATGGTAATACAAAAATAGATGTAGCCTTAAAGGCAGATTCTGCCTTACTGGATGAAGTTGTATTAACAGGATACTCCAGGGAAAGAAAGGTAGATGTAACCGGAGCCATAACGGTTGTTCAAACAGGTCCTATAGAAGGACAAAGTAGAAGTTCAGGAAATACTATGCAGGCGCTACAGGGAAGGGTTCCTGGCCTTTTTGTGGAAAAATCTGGAGATCCTACGGGAGCAAGTAGCAGGGTGCTTATTAGAGGTATAACCACTTTAGGGAACAATGATCCACTTTATGTAATAGATGGAGTCCCTACACAGCGGCAGGAAATTTTTTCTTCTATAAATCCAGATGCTATTGAATCTATCCAGGTACTTAAGGATGCTTCTGCCTCTTCCCTTTACGGAGCAAGGGCCGGGAATGGTGTAATTGTGGTGACTACCAAGAATAAGGCCGGGCGTGCAGAAAAAGTAAGTGTAAGCTTCAATTCAAATTTTTCTGTACAATCTGAAAAACAACAGCGTTATGATATGCTTAACTCGGTTCAACGAGGACAGGTTTTATGGAGGGCTTCTGTAAATGATGGTGCCGATCCTGCATCTGGCTATGGTGAGATCTATAATTTCGACTGGAATAATGATTTCCAAAATCCTGTACTAAATAGCGTTACCGTAAGACCTTTTGTGGGTGGAGATGAGACGGTTCCGGCGGGAGATACAGACTGGCAGGAAGCAACTTACGAAACAGGATATGTTTATAATAATGAGCTCACTGTTGCTGCTAGTTCCGAAAAATCGTCATTTCTGGTAAATCTTGGGCACCTTAAAAATACCGGGATTCTTAAATACACCAATTATGATCGTTTAACGGCCAGGATCAATGCAAGTGCAAATATTTTTGATGATAAGGTACGTGTTGGTGTAAATACACAATTCTCAACTTCAGATGAAACACTGGCATCTCCAGATGTGGGAAGTGCACCAACTCCCGGTTTAGCGGTATCTCTGGCACCAACAATACCCGTATATGATAGTAATGGGGATTTTGCAGGACCCATTGGAGCAGGATATTCAGATAGGAACAACCCTGTATTGATACAATATTTAAATAGATGGGATAATACAGAGAAAAATAATTTCTTTGGAAACATTTATGTAGAAGCCGATCTTTTAGAAAATCTAAGCTTTAGATCTAGTTTGGGGGTAGACTTTAATGATTTTAAAAGAAAAGATATAGAACCACGCGTAAATAACGGCTTTATTACCAGAACGAATAACAGCCTGACTTTTGATACCAATAAATACACCAGTGTGGTGTTTACAAATACGCTAAATTATGAACTGGAACTAGGAGATCATAACTTTGGGGTACTTCTGGGAGTGGAGTCAGTTAAAAATGATTTTGACAGTGTTCTTGCAAGAGCTGAAGGTTTTGCCGTAGAAGAAGAATCTTATTTTGTATTGGATGCCGGGACAGGCGCAAGAACGGCTAACGGAAGCTCTTCTGGTAACCGATTACTGTCTCAGTTTGGTAAAATAAATTATTCTTTTAGTAATAGATATTTAGCTTCTGTTACAGTGCGTAGAGATGGTTCTTCCAGGTTTGGAAAGAATAATCGATATGGAGTATTCCCGGCGGTGACAGCAGGTTGGAGGATAAGTAATGAAGACTTTTTTAATGAAATAGAAACCATTACCAATTTAAAATTAAGAGCAGGTTATGGAGAAGTGGGGAATCAGTCTATTGGCGATCTTGCCAGATTCGGACTATATGAAGCAAGATATGGCCCAACACTTTCGCAATATGCCAGTGGTTTCTTTGAGCAATATTATAATATAGGTACTGCTTATGATATTAATGGTAATAATACAGGAAATTTACCTTCTGGTTTTGTTTCTGTGCAGGCAGAGAATCCAGATCTTAAATGGGAAACGACCAAAGAATGGAACTTTGGGGTAGATTTTGGACTTTTTGATAATAAATTAAGTGGTTCTTTTGACTATTTTACCAGGGAAACGGTAGATATTTTAACCACGCCTCCAATTCCCTCAGTACTTGGGGAAGGTCAGCAACGGGTTTTAAACGGGGCAACAACCAAAACCAGAGGATGGGAGTTTGCCCTTGCGTATAGTACTACCTTCGAAAATGAACTTACTTTTTCAGTTTCAACTAATTTCTCTTCTTTTAGGGACGAGATCACTTTTCTTCCAGAAGAAGTACGGGCAGGATTCCCGGGAACGGCACAAAATTCTATATTGGGACATTCTCAATTTTCGATATTTGGCTATAAATCTGATGGTCTCTTCCAAAGTCAGGAAGATATAGATAGCTCGCCAGAACAAGTTGGGGCTCGCCCGGGAGGTATCAAATTTAAAGACCTTAATGGAGATAATGTTATAGATACAGATGACCGTGATTTTATAGGAACAACCTTACCAGATTTAGAATATGGTATAAGAATAAATCTTGGTTATAAGAACTGGGATTTCTCGGTATTTGGATCTGGAGTGACGGGAAGAATTGGTCAGGATCCTTACATATCCTGGAACAATTTTGTTCAGGGTAGGGAAAATGCGGGAATGGGAGTGCTAGACGCCTGGACGCCAAATAATACCAATACCGATATTCCATCTTTATCGCTTGCCTTTAATGATTTGAGAACTTCAGATTATTTGTTCCGCAAAAATTCATATTTCAAGATTAGAAATGCGCAGCTGGGATATTCCCTATCCGACACTTTAATTGAAAAAATTGGTGTTTTAGAGAGCTTTAGAATCTATCTACAGGGAGAGAACTTGTTATGGTTTACACCTAATGATTATATAGGTTCAGATCCTGAAAGAACAGATGTGAATAGAATCCCAGTACCAACGGTGTTTTCTGTTGGCCTAAACATGAATTTTTAAAAAATGATACTCATGAAAAATATAAAATATATCATAACAGGATTGTTGCTTTCTGGTTTTTTAATATCCTGCTCAGAAGATTTTTTAGAATATAAACCAGAAGGAGTGCTTTCCAACGAAAATGTAGCAACAGCTGAAAATGCTGAATCTCTTGTGATTGCTGCTTATGCAGGAATTGCCAATGATGATATGATAGGTCCTTTAACCCACATGTGGGTGTATGGGAGTGTTCGCTCTGATGATTCCTATAAAGGAGGAGGAGGCCGAAGTGATGTTGGCGAGGTTGATAGGTATGAACAATATTATCTAACGGTTCCAGATCAGGGAGAATTGATGGCACCAAGAACATGGACCAATTATTACAAAGCGATCTCCAGAATAAATTTTGCGTTAAGCGTAATAAATGATATTCCTGAAGCCGAGTACGAAGTAAAAACGACCCGACAGGGAGAGTTGAGGTTTTTGCGTGCTCATTGCCATTTCATGCTGAAAAGAATATTCAAAAAGATTCCTTATATCACTGAAGATCTTACCAAAGATGAAATTGCCGATACAGGAAATGATCTGCCAAATAATGAATTATGGAATATGATCGCTGACGATTTTCTTTTTGCCTATAATAATTTGCCGGAGGAGCAGGATGAAGTTGGGCGTGCAGACAGGAGTGCCGCTGCTGCCTATCTGGCTAAAACTAAGTTATACCAGGCTTATGAGCAGGACGAAAACAATCAGGTAGTTAGCATAAATAGCTCTTTGCTTCAGGAAGTTATAAACTATACAGATGAGGTTATTGGTAGTCTTGAGCCCGATTACGCGAATAATTTTCTTGTGGATTATGAAAATGGCCCAGAATCTATATGGGCAGCACAATTCTCTATTAATGATGGTACCAGAGTTGGAAGGGTAAGCTTCGTTACAGGTTTAAATTCTCCTCATGGCACCGGACTTTATGGATGTTGCGGCTTTCATCTCGCCAGTCAGAATATGGTAAATTCATTTAGAACAGATGCAAATGGCCTGCCTTTATTAGATTCCTTCAATCAATCAGATATACTAAACAATGTTCAGGCAGACGGAACTGTAGCCGTATCTTCAGGCTTAACCGTAGATCCTAGATTGGATCATACGGTAGGAATACCAGGGCGCCCTTTTAAATATCGAAATACCGTTAGTGAACAGGGGGATATGATCTATAAGTTTAGTTGGGCACGAGATCCGGGAGTTTATGGTTTCTTTGGAAATATGAAGGAACAGCAAGCGCCAGACTGTTCCTGCTATATAAAAGAAGGTCCTTTTGTTGGGACTTCAAGAAATGTCATATTTATTAGATATGCAGATGTACTTTTATTTAAAGCGGAAGCCCTTATTCAGTTAGATCGATATACTGAAGCATTGCCTTTGATAAATAAAGTTAGAGAACGAGCCGCTGCGAGTACACAAAAACCGATTGCTGCCGGAGCTTCAGATATCTACAATGTAGGATTATATACTTCTTTCCCGAATAAAGAATTTGCCTGGAAAGCACTAAAATTTGAGAGAAGGCTTGAATTTGGAATGGAAGGGCCACGATTTTTTGATTTGGTGAGATGGGGCGAAGCCGAAGAAACGCTGAATGCTTACCTGGATGAAGAAAAGACTAAAAGAGACTTTTTAGCCAACGCAGTATTTACAACAGGGAGAGATGAATATTATCCAATCCCACAACGTGAAATTGATTTTACAGGCGGACTTTACGTTCAGAACGCTGGATATTAATTGTTGATGATTGTTTTGGGTTGCTTTAAAAACACGGGGTTTGCCTCGTGTTTTTTTACTCGATAATCGAGAGTAAATGCTCCCTCGAAATAAAAATATCATGTTCAAATTAAATGCTTCGGGGCTTGCTCCGAAGATATTTACGTGAAAATAGTATTCCCTTTTTAAATTCTTAATCAAGAAATGATAACAAAAAAAATAAAAGCAGTGTGTTTTGGAGAAATCCTTTATGATGTTTTTCCTGCGAAAGAAAGAATAGGTGGCGCACCATTAAACGTAGCGAGCAGACTAAGCAGTATGGGGATAGAGACAGAGATGATTAGTAAGGTTGGTGTGGATGAAAAAGGGGATGAGTTGCTTAGCTATCTTAACTCAAGACATATAGAAACCGGGAATATTTTACAAGATGAAAAGCATAATACCGGGATTGTAAATGTTAGCCTTTCTGCCAATGGATCTGCTACTTATAAAATTGAATATCCTTCAGCATGGGATAAGATCGAGCTTAAAGATGAAATGTTTGAATCTGTCTTAAATGCAGATGTTTTTATATTCGGAAGTTTAGTTTGCCGTGATGAGATAAGTAGAGGTACTTTGTTCAAGCTTATTAAGAAAGCTAAGTTTCGTGTGCTGGATTTTAACCTGAGACCTCCACATTATTCAAAGGAATTATTGATGTCATTGATAGGACATGCAGAGTTTATAAAGTTCAATGATGATGAGCTTTTTGAAATTGCAGCTTTGCTAGGCTCTAAGTATAATTCCCTGGAACAGAATCTTCATTTTATTGCAGGAAAATCTAATGCAACATCAATATGCGTGACTAAAGGTAGACACGGTGCCGTGTTTCTGCATAATAAAAAGCTCTATTATAATTCTGGTTACAAGGTACAGGTAAAAGATACCGTTGGGGCAGGAGATTCATTTCTTGCAACATTAATTGCCAAGCTGTTGCAGGGAAAAGAACCGCAACAGTCACTCGATCAGGCTTGTGCAATGGGCGCGCTGGTAGCCGGGCAAGAGGGGGCCAATCCAGTTATTACAGGGGAAATGCTTCAATCATTTATTAATCCTTATTAATCTATGCTGAAATCTCTCTTTTCAGCTAAAAAGCCCCGTATCGTCATGATAACGGGGCTTTTATTTTAGGACTATTGAAAATAATAAGTTTTCTTCAGTCTTCTTACATTAAAAATTTGATATCTACAGCTTAAAGCAGATAGTCATCCCAGTTCATTACCTCATGGCGCGTGTTGGGATCCATAGCCACTTTTAGAAGTTTCTCATCGTATTGCATTCCGTGTTTTTGTAGTACTTCTTCGGGGATTCCGTCCCATACATTTGGCCGGTTTCCCTGGTAATCCAGATAATCGATACCTTCTTTGCTGGTGAAGAATCCCGTAATCACTAACTTTTTAAATTCTTCAAAAAACACAGGACCCGGGGAATTTTTAAGGTGGTCTTCTGGATAAGCAATAGTATCGATAATTTCTATTTGCTGCGCTTCAGAAATGTCGGTAAACCCTTTATCAAATCTTTTATGACTCTCCCGGTTTAGCCACATTAAACCACCTCTTAAGGGAAGTTGTAAGGCGGGGATATCCTTCACCATAAACTCTATAAATGCAGGTACACTGGTTGCCGATGCACTTACCGAATCTTCATCTTCAGGAATGATAATATCAGAAAGAACGGTAATCGTTGCCATTTCTTCATCATTAAAGAATTTTTCGCTTCTTAGCGCTTCATCTCTGGAAGCTTCAGCAGGTGTACGGCCATAACCCGGAGCTTCTTCGATGATATCTCCTTTTTCAATGGGTTTTTCTTTTTCCTGGACACAGCTACTAAGCATAACACTGGAAGCTACTCCACCAATGAACATTTTTTTTAGCGATTCTCTTCTATCCATAATTTAGATATTACCATTTTTTAATTCCTGAGTTAAATAGTCTGATGCACGCCATGCCAGTGCCAGTATCGTCCAGGTAGGATTTTTATCTGCCTGAGAAACAAAAGGACCACCATCCATAATAAAAAGATTGGGAACATCGTGGGCCTGATTATACGAATTAACCACCGAAGTTTTTGGATCATTCCCCATTCGGGTGGTTCCCACTTCATGGATAATACGACCGGGGTTTTCAAGACCATAACTGGTCTCTTTTCCTGCTTTTTTACCCAGTGGTACCCCGCCCATCTGATGGATGATCTCCTCGAAAGTATCCTGCATATGGGCTGCCTGTTTTACCTCTTCTTCACTCCATGAATAATTGAATTTTAAAACAGGGATACCATATTTATCTACTACCTGATGATCGATTTCACAATAATTTTCTTTTCTGGGAATGCTTTCTCCACGGCCTGCCATTCCAAATGTGGCACCGTAAAAGCGTTTTATATCATTCTTTAAGCCTTTTCCATAGGCACTTTTAGTGGAACCCGTGATGTTTTGCAGTTCTGTAGTATTAAAACCAAAACCATAAGAAGGCATGCCCATACCTCCCCAATATTCAATATGATATCCACGAGTAAATCCTAAATTCATCTTACCGTTTAGCCACCAGGGCGTATACAGGTGCATTCCTCCAACACCATCCTCGTTGTATCTTTTACGATCCATAAGGTCGGGTAGAAATCCCATTCTGGAAGAACCTGTAGAATCGTGAAGATAGTGTCCTACCACACCGCTTGAATTGGCAAGGCCTTCAGGGTGGTTAGCCGACTTTGAGTTTAGAAGGATTCTTGCTGAGCTACAGGCGCTAGCGGCCAGTATGACTACACGGGCTTTAATCGTGTAGTCTTTAAGGTCTTCTTTATCGATATACGATACTCCCTGAACCTCTCCTTCGCCATTGGTGATGACTTCCCTCACCATTGCGTTTACATACAAATCCAGATTTCCTGTTTCTAACGCAGGTTTTACAAGTACTGATGAGGATGAGAAATCTCCATAAACCGAGCAGGATCTGGAGCACTGACTACAGTAAAAACAGGCCCCTCGTTGCTTATTTACCGTTCGTGTAAGAATAGAAAGGCGAGAAGGAATCATTGGGATACCGCTTTTAGCAGCACCTTTCTGAATATAAAGTTCATGCAATCTCGGTTTTGGTGGAGGCAGAAAATAACCATCAGGTTCGTTAGGAATATTTTCTTTGGTTCCAAAAACACCTATTAATTTATCTACCTTATCATAATATGGCTGTACATCCTTATAACCAATAGGCCAGTTGTCTCCCTTGCCATCATAGTCTTTCCTTTTAAAATCCAAAGGGCCAAAACGCAGGGATATTCTTCCCCAGTGATTGGTTCTACCACCTAACATTCTGGAGCGAAACCAGTCGAATTCGGTATTTGCGGCTTTTGTATAAGGTTCTCCATCAAGTTCCCAACCTCCATAGGCCATATCGAAATCTCCAAATGGTCGTGTAGTAGAGGCTCCTCTTCTTGGGGACTCCCAGGGCCATCGTAACTGGGTTCTTTGATCGGGATTTTTTGGATCAAAATCAGGGCCGGCTTCCAGCATGGCAATTTTAAAACCGGCATCGGCCAGTACTTTGGCTGCCATACCTCCACCAGCACCAGAACCTACGATGCATACATCGTAGGTTTTGGCTGTTTTTTTTATTTGAAATGACATAGATATAAAGTTCTACCAACCTGGATTTTGTTCCAGTTTGGGGTTATTATCAATCTCACGCTGAGGTATCGCAAATAATAAATACTTCTCGGTTAGGGTAGGGCCATAAGAAAATGAATGGCCTACAAAATTTTCCCAGTTACCGGTTTCTGTATTTAATACCTGGCGTCTTCTTAGCATGTCGAACCAGTATTTATTCTCAAAAGCCAGTTCATGTAAACCTTCCGTCCAGATATCTTCTGCCGTGATGCTTGCATCAAAATCAGGTAATTCGGCGCGATCCCTGATTTGATTAATTGCAGCTAATACTTCAGGAGTTGCACCGTAGGCTTCGAAACCTGCTTCCGCGTAAATTAATAAAATTTCCGCATATCTGTAGAAAGTCCAGTTTAATTCACTTTGCGCACTTCTTAAGACCGCGTCTTCATCAAAAAACTTGTAAATATATGGTGTTCCAAAATCTACAATCTGATCAGAATTTTCATAAGAAGGATAAGAGGTATAGTAAAATTCTTCTTCTTCAATTCGCCTGTCATCATTCTGATAGGTATCTAGAAAAGCCCGGGTAGGAAACATTACTCCAAATTCGTCTGCATATGCAGAAATATTACGAGCTCTTGGCAATAACCATTGAGTTACTGCATTGGTGATATTAGCACCGGCAAGGTACTGGCTTTGAAAAATTAGTTCTCCTGTATTTTTTATAGCCGGATCATGAAGCGCGTCATAATTATCGAAAAGGGAATAATTTCCGGCGTCAATAATTTCTTTTGCTTTTTCCGCTGCCATTTCATAATATTCATCTCCGGCCTGTAATGGATATCCGGCCATGGTAAGATACACATCGGCTAACATTGTTTTTACGGCCGTACTGGTAATCCGTCCCCTGGTATTTGTTGCTGGCAGATCGGCAGCTTCGGCCTCCTGAAGATCAGTGACGATAGTCGTGTATACTTCAGCTTTATCTGTTCGTTCAGGATAAAGCAATTCTGAACCGGCATCTACAGGTTCGAGGATCAATGGAACGTCACCAAACATTCTAACCAGATTAAAATAGTGAAAAGCACGCATAAATTTTGCTTCGGCCACAAAGTGTTCACGATCAGTTTCATTCATCTGAATCTCCGGAATCCTTTGAATCGCCAAATTGGCATTGGCTATTGCTTCATAGCTATTTTGCCACCATACACTAAAATAGTTGTTCTCTGCATTGGTAGAGAGGGTACGAAGATCCCGGTTAAATTGACTTTGTCCTACTTCTGTATTTAGTAGACCTGTTGGGAATTCCAGGGCCATAAAAGGACTCTCTCCATAGGTTCCGGCCCCAGAGGTGATAAAGCGTAGCTGCTCGTATAAGGTGTTAATGGAAGATTCAGCATGTTCTGGGGTTTGGAAGTAATTTTCCTGGGTATAATTGGATTTATTTTCTTCTTCCAAAAAGTCAGAACAACTATTTAGTGATAGCAATGCGGTCATTAGACCGGTATATAAGGGTAATCTATAATTAAATTTCATACTGCTGTTATTAAAATTTATAAACTAATGTTTAATCCTAGCGTAAAGTTTCTAGGTTTTGGATAACCAAAGAATGTTATTCCCTGTGCAAATGCATTCCCATAGGTACTTACTTCTGGATCATATCCTGTATAGTCGGTGATTAGGAAGAAATTCTGCATTGATGCATAGAGTCTAAGCTGGTTTACATGAATACGTTCTAAAACATCTGACGAAAAGTTATATCCCAGTATCAGGTTCCTGCCACGAATAAAAGATCCATCTTCCACCATTCTGGTATCTACGGTCGAGGTATAATTGGCTCTGGCGGGCCTGTTTTGAGCAATTAAAGTATTTTGATTATCCGGCGTCCATCCATTTAGTACAGTAGCGTAACTGTTTGCCTGCCCGGTTCTGTCTTCTCCAGAGTGTCTGGAAAGGTTTAAAATATCGTTTCCATACATAAACTGGAGGTCCAGGGTTAAATCCCAGTTCTTATAAGTGAATGTGTTAAATAAGGCTCCAAATCCATCGGCATAACCATTTCCCATTATCACTCTGTCTGCATCGTTAATAGCACCATCTCCATTGATGTCGGTATGTTTCACATCTCCGGGTAGGTCTCCATATTCGGCAGCTTCTGCAGCTTCAGATTGTCCCCAGGTCCCCTCGCGAATAAGTCCGTAAAAGGATCCTACAGATTCTCCTACTCTTAAGACATTGGTGTTTGATAGAAAATAAGGTCCGGGGAAAATATCGTCATTAGCTTCTCCCAGGGCTAATATTTCGTTTCTGTTGAATGAGATATTAAAAGTGGTCGTCCAGCTAAAATTGTCAGTTTGAATATTTCTGGTGTCCAGGGTTATTTCCAGTCCCTTATTTTCCATACTTCCTATGTTTGTATAGATGTTAGAAAAACCACTGGAAAAAGGTACTGGCGCATTTAACAGCATGTCTGTGGTCTTCTTATAATACACATCGGTTTGTAATTCGATTCGGTTTCTAAACAAACCTAGTTCGATACCAAGATCTATTTGTGCAGTTTTTTCCCATTTAAGATTAGGGTTTGGAAGAGTTCCTATACCAACCCCTGGTGCTCTTTCACCGCCAAGGATAGCCACATTGGAACTCATGGTAGCAAGAGATTGGTAAACTCCTATTTCAGAGTTTCCGGTTTCACCATAACTGGTACGTAATTTTAAATTTGAAATGGTATTACTGTCTTCAAGAAAATTTTCTTCAGAAACTTTCCAGGCAAATGCGGCAGATGGGAAAAAAGCTCTTTTATTATCACTACCAAATTTAGAGGAACCATCCAATCGTCCTGTAACTGTAAATAGGTATTTATTCATCAGGCTATAATTTACCCTTCCGAAATAAGAATTCATTGCCCATTTGTAAACTTCAGACTGAGGGGTTAACGGATTTGCGCCTACTGAAAGATTATTATATTTATAAAAATCGTCAGAAAAACCTCTGGCACCGGCATAGGAGGTAGCATAATCATATTGTTGCCAACCAATACCCGCAAGTGCTGTTAACCTATGATCTTCGTTAAATTGTTTCTCATAGTTTAGGTAATTTTCAAACTGCCAGTAATTACTACGTGTATTTCTTATGGAAGCTTCCCCGTCAAAATCGGCACTTAACTGTCTTAGATTACGGCCGCTGTAAAAGCTTTCCTGGGTATTTATAATGTTTGCTCCTATATTGCTACGTAATTGTAAATCATCAGTAAATGATATTCGCGCTTCTACATTTCCAAGGAAGGTTTGTGTTTTAAAGATATTTTCTCTGTTTCGTAATAAATTTACGGGATTTTCTCCTCCTTCCATGTTTGGATAATCTGCATTAGTGCCATAAGAACCATCCTCGTACTGAACGGGAACAATTGGAAGGGTTTCCACGATCATACGCAATGGGGTTAATCCTCCAACACCTCCGTCCACTCGGTTTTCTTCTACGTGGTTAAAGGTCATACCTCCGCTAACACTTAACCAGTCATTTATTTTGTTATCGGTTACAAATCGCCCAGAGTATCGCTTTAAATAAGAGTTTAATAACAAGCCTTCCTGATTCGCATAATTAAGGAAGATTCCGTACGAATTATCTTTATCTCCTTTGGTGAAAGAAAGATTATGATTTGTGCTAACGGTTGTCCTCATGGCTTCATCTTGCCAGTCGGTATCGTATAGAGGATTCCCATTCTCATCGAAAAGACGGGCTGCATCATCAGTTCTATAATTCATGGGATTTTCGTAACGACCTGCGGCCCATCCCTCCGGATCATATTTTTCAGCATTTTGATAGGAATTCATTTCTACCTGTAGAAATTCCCTGGCATTTAGTACATCCACACGATTAGCAAGTGAACCTATAGTAACAAAGCTGCTATAGTTTAGTCGTCCTTCACCAGAACTTCCCCTTTTTGTGGTTACTACGATTACCCCATTGGCTCCCCGGGCTCCGTATATTGCGGTAGCCGAAGCATCTTTTAGAACATCGATGGATTCAATATCATTAGGATTGAGGTAGTTAATAGGACCAGCTCCTATAACACCGTCTACAACGTATAATGGACCGTTATCTCCATTTATGGAATTATTACCACGAATTCTAACATTGGTGTTTCCACCTGGGCGACCGGAATTTGTACTGATGTTTACTCCGGCTGCTTTCCCTGCAAGTGCCTGTTCAGGGTTCGTTACCGGCATTTCCTGAATAGACTTACTGCTAACAGTAGATACAGCACCTGTTAGATCTGATTTTCGTTGGGTACCATATCCCACTACTACTACTTCGTCTAGTGATTCCTGATCGGTTTCCAGAACAATATTGATTTCTTCACGGCCATCAACCGGAATTTCTTTCGTGGCATAACCTAAAAAGCTTACTACTAAGACAGCATTTGAAGACACCTCTTTTAAAGAGAAATTACCATCAAAATCGGTTTGTGTACCGTTGGTGGTACCTTTTACAATTACATTCGCTCCAGGGACAGGACCGGCATTATCGGTTACTGTACCTGAGATCGAAATTTCTTGGGCTAGGGAAACCTGGGCACATAAAAATAGTACCGCTATAAGCATCCCTCTAAATAGTCGTTTGCTCATAAAAATCTGGATTAAAAATTTCATAATTGGGTTAAGAATTTGAAAAAAAGGAAATAATAAAATGTTACTAAAACGTTTTATTACAAAAATGAAATTATTGATACTTATAAATCTCAAAAATTATTATCGACGAACAACAGCTGTGAATCGACGGACAACAAAAACTACAACGTTGTAGTGTTATTGATTGTTATTTTAACATAAAAATCATTATAATGAAATTAATTTGGTATTTTATTAGAATTTAACAGCCTTAATTACGCTAGTGTCTAAAAAAAATAATATTATGGAATTATTTAACTGAATACTTGTGATTCTTGCGAGGTATACTATCATTGCAGAATAGAAAATATATTGAAGTATTATCGGAAGTTTTAAAAAACTTAAAGACATAAATTCATTTTTATAAGACCAATCTTTAAAGATTTGCAATAAGCCCTGAACTACCAGAATGAAGAATTAATAGGCGAATGCTTATATAAATCATTGATTTACTGCTTTTAATCGATGATCCATATAAAAAGTTCCCATTTACTAATCATCGCGATAGGATCGTTAGGTCTCAAAAAAATATCGATTAAATTACTTCTTGAGCTTAAACTGAGATAGTTTTTGCGCATCATATACACTCAATAACGATCAAAAAAGCTAAAATTTTTATACATAGTATAGCACGTTATCCTAATTTTTAAGTTAACATTGTCTCGATTTTCGGTTACTGTTCCTTGGGATGGTATTAAAAGGGAATCAGGTGTAAACCCTGAACAGTTCCCGCTGCTGTAAATTCTTTCCGGATAAAATGCCGGAAAATCTTTCTAAATTATTAGTTGTATTCCACTGTCATAAGTGATGGGAAGGATTAGAAAGAGGAATGAGTCAGAAGACCTGCCGAAAGTTTTAAAAACAAAGCTTTCGGGAGTTATTGCTTTGGGTAGATTTCTATTCTAACCTTAGACCCCTGTGTTTTGTTTTGTAAATAAGTTGATACTTAATTATTAATCTTAATACAAACAAATGCATCAAAAATTATCATTTTCACTGTTAATCCTTATTAGCGGACTTTTTCTATTCAGCTCATGTAATAATGATGATGACGAGATTAGTATTCCAATGGGATTTGCTAGTTCATCCTATCAAAAAGAATACGAATTACTTCTTGGTAGCGATACTTTAACTATCCAACCTGAAATTCTAAATCTTCCGGAAGAAGCCCGTTTTAACTGGAGGTTAGAGGGACAGCATCTTTCTGGGGATTCCCGTCTTAATTTTGTCCCGACGGAAGCCGGTAATTTTATCCTCGACCTGGTGGTATCCACTATTTCTGATTCTATTCATAGAACTTACAGGTTGAAGGTCAATGATCCTTATGATCTTTATTATCGACCGGTAACGGAGAATAGCAGTGAATTTATTTCAAAGATAATTGCATATAAACCGGCGCCGGGGCAGTATATAAACTCTACTTATGGATCTATGGAAGATGCTATAGATTTAATAGGGGATAAAACAGCTACACTTTCTTTAGGAGCCTGGGGTGGTTATATTATTTTCAGTTTTGATCATACAATTATAAATCGTGAAGAAAATAAGGATTTCATTATCTATGGAAATGCAATGAAAGGTCTATCTGAGCCTGGTATCGTAAAGGTGTCTTTCGACGCGAATGGAAATGGATTAGCTGATGATGAGTGGTACGAACTTGCCGGAAGTGCTCACTATAAAGAGGGAACGCTATTTAGTTACGGAATTACCTACTCGAATCCGGGAGAATATGCCAATGTACCCTGGGTAGATAGTGAAGCCGTACAGGATAGTGTAATGATTAATGCATATCATACTCAAAACTACTATCCATTATTCATAGAAGAAAGAAACAAAATGAGCTTTCAGGGCACCAGAGTATTTCCTAAGATTAATTTAGATGGATTTGCCAGTATTGATGCTTTGGAATGGGGGTATGTGGATAATTATGATGCAGATTATGCCACGTATGGTGGTAATACAATGGATATTGATTGGGCTGTAGATGAGCAGATGAATCTTGTGAAGTTACAAGGAATAGATTTTGTTAAAGTATATACCGGAGCTCAGGGAAAGGCCGGCTCCCTTGGAGAAATTTCGACTGAAATAAAAGGAGCAGCAGATTTATCTATGTTGGAATAAGGTTGAAATTCAACAGCGCTGAATGAATTTTAAACTCTAACTTAAAAAGGTATAAACCATATTGGGTGTTTTCTTAATCTGGTTTATACCTCCTTTATATCAAAGCAGTGGAGTAGATGTCATAAACGACCTCATTACTGCAGGTGGGGAATTGTCATTAAATTTTTTTAGATGCTTTCTTATAAACGCCAACTAAAGTTAGT
>Ga0098065_1000192_pt1 | contig 32761 bp, 25 predicted proteins | sample 25_taG_FD_75062 | JGI IMG/M metagenome (GOLD analysis project Ga0098065, IMG submission 75062) | Marine viral communities from Cariaco Basin, Caribbean Sea - 25_WHOI_OMZ | ecosystem: Environmental > Aquatic > Marine > Oceanic | place: Caribbean Sea: Cariaco Basin | collected 2014-11-08 | reverse complement strand
TGCTCAGGATTCTTACCAAAGTATCATTTTAAAAAAAGAACTTACCGAACATGCTAATGCGGTTATCAGGGATGAGACTATTTTAATTGAGGTTGAGGATGTAGATAAAATGACGGTTACTACAAAACGAGTAGTTACTGTATTAAATAAATATGGCGATCGTTATGTCCATGCCTATGACTTTTACGATGATAGTGATGCCAAGATAAAGTCTCAGTCTGCCTACGTTTACGATAAAATGGGGAATGAGATTAAGAAGTATAAACAACGCGATTTTAAAGATCAAAGTGCGGTAGGCTCTTCTAATTTATATTCAGATAACAGAGTGAGCTATCTGGATTATTCTCCTATGAGTTATCCTTATACGGTGGTTTATGAGAGTGAAGTGCAAATGTCTACCACTGTTTTTATTCAGCCTTTTCAGCCAGTTGATGGTTACTTTGTAAGTATGGAATCCGGTTCATACCAGTTAAAAAATCCAAAGCATATACCACTACGTTATCTGGAGTCTAATTTAGATAGTATTAAACTCGAAAAGAATAATACCCAATTCGAGTTATCCTATAAAGTAAGTCATATTCCGGCCTATAAATATGAGCCGTATAGTCCCCAGATTTCAGACATGACCCCAAAAGTAAAAGTCGCTCTGGACAGGTTTAGTTTGATGGGGGTAGAGGGGACTGCCAATAACTGGAAAGAATTTGGGAAGTGGCAGTACGAAAACCTTATTAAAGGCAGGGATGCGTTAAATGCGGTTACAAAAGCCGAGATTTCAGAACTGGTAAAAGACGCTGAAAGCGATTACGAGAAAGCTAAACTCATTTATGAGTATATGCAGGGTAAAACCCGCTACATTAGTGTGCAATTGGGTATTGGTGGCTGGGAGCCAATTTTAGCGACTGAAGTAGATCGTTTGGGGTATGGAGATTGTAAAGGCCTAACCAATTATATGAAAGCTTTACTGGCTTCACAGGGTATTCAATCAAACTATGCAGTGGTTTATGCCGGGGAAGAACAAAAAGATATTGATCCTGAGTTTGCCTCAATGCAGGGAAACCATGTTATTTTAAATGTGCCGGGAATCGCAGAAAATGATGTTTGGCTGGAATGTACCAGCCAGTCCTTACCATTTAATTATTTGGGAGATTTTACCGATAATCGTCATGTATTACTCATAAAAGAGGAAGGTGGAGAAATTGTGAAAACCCCAAACTATGAGTGTGCCATAAATCTTGAAGAAACCCTATGTGATATTGGCCTTTCTGAAGATATTTTTACCGCCAGTATAAAAAAGCAAAGCAAAGGCATTTCCTACGGGAATAATTACCATATACAAACACAAAAAGAGAAAGATAAAAACCTATATTATAAAGAGGTTTTTGGAAACTTACAGGGTATTCATTTTGATAATTTAAAGTTTGAAAACGATAAAGAGCACGCTAGTTTTTCAGAAGAATTAGTTTTTAGCGGTAAAAAATTTTACACCACTGCAGGTAAAAGGATCTTACTGCCGCTTAATTTTATTGAGCCCGAAATAGATATAGTATCACGTAATGAAAACAGACTTTATCCTATTGAGATTTTACGTGGATTTACTAATAAAGATCAATTCAATTTTAAAATTCCTGAAGGTTATGCGGTGGAGGCCCTACCCGAAGCAATTAGCATAGATACCGATTTTGGAAGTTTTAAACTCTCTGTTCAAGAATCTAACGAGCATCCGGGAACGCTTGTGGTTAAGCGCTCTTTAAGTGTAAACCAGGGACATTGGTCCGCAGATAAATACGAAGATTTCAGAGCGTTTTTAAACAAGATCAACATGTTAAGCAATCAAAAAGCTGTTTTAGTTAAAAACGGCTAAAAACTATCTACTATGCATTTAAAATTTTATCTCATTGCCTTGCTCTTAATAGGAGGTACAGCGCAGGCACAAAATTACAAATTTGGTAAGGTCTCTAAAGAAGAGGTTCAGGAAACAGCACATCCTACAAACAAAGATACAGACGCTGCGATATTGTATAAAAAACAATACACGTTCTATGAATATAATTCAAATACCGGTTTTGCGCTAATAACAAAATATCATTATAGAATTAAGCTTTATAATGAAGATGGGTTCGATTGGGCGACCGTGAATTTAAATTCCTATATAAACGGTAGTGATGATGAGAAAATTTACGGCATTAAAGGCTATACCTATAACCTTGAAGGAGATCAACTTGTTGAAGAAAAATTAAGAAAAGATGAAATTTTTGATGAAGAGGTTTCTAAATACCGCAAAGCTGTTAAATTCACGATGCCATCCCTAAAACCAGGTAGCGTTATTGAATATGAATACGAGAAAAGTAGTCCGTTTTTAACCTCTTTGGATGACACAGAGCTTCAAACGACGATCCCGATAAAAAAGATAGAAGTTAAAGTTGAAATTCCGGAATTTTTTGGTTTTGTATCACATTACAATCAGCTGGCCTCACTTTTTGTTCCTGTAACGCAAACGAGTGAACCTTTTAATATGCATGCGCAAAGCACAAATTATTTGCAAAAGGTATATACTATTGCAAAAGAAGATATCCCGGCGCTAAAAGAAGAAGTGTATGTGGATTACCTGGATAATTATGCTGCAAGGATAAAATGGGAGTTACAATACACCAAGTTTCCTAATCAACCTATGGAATATTTTAGCCATACCTGGGATGATGTGTCTAAATCTATTTATGATGAGGGGGGCTATGCTACAGAGCTAAGAAAAAGTAATTTCTTCAAGGATGATATTGATGGGGTATTAGCAGAAGCAGCGAATCCCGAAGAAAAGCTGATTCTTATATATAACTTCGTGAAAAGTAAAATCGCGTGGAATGACTATATTGGTTATACGGCGGAAAACGGAATTAGAAAGGCCTATAAAGAGGGTACCGGGAATACTGGAGATATAAACTTACTGCTTACGGCTATGCTCCGTTACGCTGGTTTGCAGGCCTATCCTGTTTTGTTAAGCACTAAAAGTAACGGGGTTCCTGTTTTTCCCACACGCTCTGGATTTAATTACGTGATCGTGGGCGTACAATTAGGGGAACAAATCATTCTTTTGGATGCCACAGATAAAAATGCAGCACCTGGAGAACTACCAGATCGCGCCAGGAACTGGCAGGGTAGAATTATTCAGGATGATGGAAAATCAGATTGGGTGTATTTATTACCAAATTATAAGTCTTCAAAGTGGGATTATCTCAACTTTCAGATCACCGAAGATCTAAAAATAAAAGGAAAGTGTACTGGTGTATATAACAGATTGGCGGCAAAAAATCATCGAGATAAATATCGTGGGATTAATCAGGATAATTATATAGAAATGCTTCAGGAGGGGAAAGGTGATATTTTGATTTCAGCTTTAACCAAAGAAAATGAGCACCAAATAGGGAGCGATATTAAAGAGATTTATCAATTTGAAATTCATAACGGGGTCGAAGCCATTGGAGATAAATTATATATAAATCCGCTATTATTTTTGGCTGAGGATGAGAATCCTTTTAAGGCTGAAGAGCGAACCTATCCCATTTATTTAAATTACCCAATGAAATATGGTAGTACCGTCAATATTATGGTTCCTAAAGGTTATAAAGTAGAGTCATTACCAGAGAGTGCTATGGTAAAAATGAATGAGGATGGTGCGAATTTTAAATACATCATTTCCCAGAGTGCAAACTTCCTACGAATTGAAACCTCGATAGATTTAAATAAATCCATTTACGCATGTTCGGATTATGAATATTTAAAAAACTTTTTCGATGAAATTGTGAGTAAACATTCAGAAGCTATAGTTTTGTCTAAAATTGAAGACAGAAATGAATCTACAGAACTCACAGAAGGCCGTTGATGATTGGATCAAAGAGCACGGCGTAAGATATTTTAATGAATTGACTAATATGGCGCAACTCACCGAAGAGGTTGGTGAAGTTGCGCGTATTATTGCGCGCAGATATGGCGAGCAAAGTGAAAAAGAAAGCGATAAAGCAAAAGATCTTGGCGAGGAGCTCGCCGATGTGGTGTTTGTAGTGCTTTGTCTTGCTAATCAAACCGGAGTAGATTTACAGGAAGCTTTCGATAAAAAACTAGATCTTAAAACTAAAAGAGATCACAACAGGCATCATAATAACGAAAAGCTAAAGTAAGATGAAGTTTAAAGAAATTATGTCCAGTAAAAAGTATTGGAAGTCTGTTGCTATTTTAGGCTTTTTATTTGTTCTTATTTACAATATCGTCATGATGGTCATCGATTATGGAGGGCTGGCTTTTAAAGAATATTATCAGGATAGGATGGCAGACGGGAAAATGATTACTTTTGTTGTGGGTCAGGTCTTGGGAATGATCGTATATGGTATGATTGTATCGTACGGCCAGTTCCGAAGAAAAGAAAAGGAGCAACTAAAAAAATAATATTATCAATTTTCTCTTCCATGAAATTTAAACTTAAGCACTCACAGGAAACTGTGAAAGGAGCGCTGCAAATAACAGGATCTAAAAGCGAATCAAACCGATTATTAATTATAGAATCGCTGTTTAAGAACCTTGAGATTTCCAATCTTTCGAATAGTGATGATACCCAGGTGATGAAAAAAGCTTTGACTTCTAATGAAGTTGAGGTAGATATCCATCATGCCGGTACTGCCATGCGTTTTCTTACAGCTTATTTTGCGGTTCAGGAAGGAAGAGAAACAGTATTAACCGGTAGCCCGCGCATGCAGGAGCGACCTGTTAAATTACTGGTAGAAGCGCTTCGATCTATGGGGGCTGATATTTCTTATGAAAGGAATGAAGGTTACCCTCCAATACGAATACAGGGTAAAAAGCTTCAGGCCAATGCTGTAAGCCTTCAGGCCAATATTAGCAGCCAGTATATTTCAGCATTAATGCTTATTGGAGCTTCGCTTCCTGAGGGATTAACCATTAACCTGGAAGGGCAGGTGACCAGTACTCCGTATATCCTGATGACATTAGAAATGCTTCAGCGCTCAGGTATTCAGGGAAGTTTCGAGGATAATATCATTAGGATTGAAGCATGTGCTGCGGTTTCTCCAAAAACGATTCCGGTAGAATCAGATTGGAGCTCTGCTTCCTACTTTTATAGTATAGCGGCACTCGCAGAAGAAGCTGAGATTAGATTGTCGAATTACAGAAAAGAAAGCTTACAGGGGGATTCCTGTTTAGCAACAATCTATCAGCAATTTGGTGTAGAAACAAGTTTCGAAGAAAACAGTATTACGCTAAAAAAATCGAAATGTTCTAAACCAGCAAGTATTAGTGAAGATCTTAGGAATTCTCCCGATATCGCACAAACTATTGCCGTAACTTGTCTTGGTTTGGGAACCGCATGCAAACTAACCGGGCTCCATACACTCAAGATCAAGGAAACCGATCGATTGGTGGCATTAAAAAACGAAATCGAAAAATTAGGAGGGGAAGTAGTGATCTCTGACGAGCATTTGGAGCTAAAGCCATCTGCAATTTTAAAAGAAAATGTAGAAATCGAGACCTATAACGATCATCGTATGGCTATGGCATTTGCACCTATAGCTTTAAAAGTTCCAGTAATAATAGCAGATGCTATGGTCGTTTCGAAGAGTTATCCAGATTTTTATTCAGATTTAGAAAAGCTAAATTTTGAAGTAATTAAAGATTAATAAATTTCGTTAGAATTTATAGAAGCTGATTATAAAATTTGAAAATTCAATAAACGCCTTATTTATTTTCTTACGGAACGCTTCAAAAAGAGAGCGTACAAATCGAAACTTTTGGCGGGATTTTAAACGTAGAAAATGATTGTTTCCTGATATAAAATTAAAATGCTTGAGATTACCGATCCGGAAGTTTTCGCGTTGAGCGGAGAAAAATATCATCCGATAATAGGGAAGTCTATTAGTATTTTATAGCTTAAAAATGAATAAATTTCAATACAAAGCTAAATAATCGGTTAATTACTTGACAACGCCTGTTTTGAGGTCGTATATTTGCAGCCTTTAAAAATTCAAATATGGGAATGAAACTTTCAAACTTCAATTTCGAACTTCCGCCGGAATTACTTGCCGAATATCCAGCTGAAAACAGAGATGAAGCGCGCCTAATGGTTCTTAACCGAAAAGAGCAAACGATAGAGCACAAACAATTTAAAGATCTTATTGATTATTTTGATCCTGAAGATGTGATGGTTCTTAATAATACCAAGGTTTTTCCTGCTCGTTTGTATGGTAATAAAGAAAAAACAGGTGCTAGGATTGAAGTGTTCTTATTGAGAGAATTAAATGCAGAAACCAAACTTTGGGATGTTTTAGTAGACCCTGCACGAAAAATCAGAATTGGTAATAAGCTTTATTTTGGTGATGACGAAAGTTTAGTAGCCGAAGTTATTGATAATACCACCTCTAGAGGTAGAACTTTGCGTTTTCTTTATGATGGATCTTATGAAGATTTTAGAAGAAAGCTTAAAGAACTAGGAGAAACACCACTACCAAAGTATATAAAAAGAGATGTACAGCCTGAAGATCAGGAACGTTATCAAACAATTTATGCCAAAGAAGAAGGAGCGGTAGCTGCGCCTACAGCAGGACTTCATTTTTCTAAGCATTTATTGAAACGTTTGGAAATAAAAGGAGTTAATTTTGCAGAGGTGACCCTTCATGTAGGCTTAGGAACTTTTAGCCCGGTTGAGGTAGAAGATCTTAGCAAACATAAAATGGATAGTGAAGAAGCCTTCGTAAAAGGCGATGCGGTACATACCATCAATAAAGCAAAAACAGAGAAACGTAAGGTTTGTGCAGTTGGTACTACGGTAATGAGAGTTTTAGAAAGTTCAGTTTCGTCAAATCAAACTTTAAATGAGTTTGGTGGATGGACCAATAAATTTATCTTTCCTCCTTACGATTTTAGTATAGCAAACTGTATGGTGACGAATTTCCATACCCCAAAATCTACGTTATTGATGATGATTTCTGCTTTTGCGGGTCATGATTTTATGATGAGAGCTTACGAAGAGGCGGTAAAAGAAAAATATAGATTCTATACTTATGGTGATGCCATGTTAATCTTATAAGAAATTAGAACAAAAGTTAAAAGGCCACAATCGCATAAAGTTGTGGCCTTTTGCATTTTAAGAGGTATGAATATATCCTCAAAATCTTTGTAATTTTGTGTTGTGGAGAATAAGAAAAAAGATATACGAGCTTTAACCAAAAAGCAACTTCAGGAGTTTTTCGTGGAGCACGGTGATAAATCCTTTAGAGGATCACAGGTTTATGAATGGCTTTGGAGTAAGGGAGCTCATGATTTTGACGAAATGACTAACATTTCTAAGCAAACCCGTGCCATGCTTGCTGAGAATTTTGTGATCAATCATATTCGTGTAGATCAAATGCAACGAAGTAGCGACGGGACTATTAAGAATGCGGTAAAACTACATGACAATCTTACGGTAGAATCTGTTCTTATTCCTACACCAACCAGGACAACAGCCTGTGTTTCTTCTCAGGTAGGATGTAGCTTAGATTGCCAGTTTTGCGCTACAGCACGTTTAAAGCGTATGCGAAATCTTAATCCAGATGAAATTTACGATCAGGTAGTGGCGATTGATAATGAAAGTCGATTGTATTTTGATCGTCCTTTAAGCAATATTGTGTTTATGGGCATGGGAGAGCCGCTTATGAATTACAATAATGTGATGAAAGCGGTAGAAAAGATCACTTCAGACGAAGGTTTAGGCATGTCTGCAAAGCGTATTACCATTTCTACCTCTGGTGTGCCTAAAATGATTAAAAAGCTCGCAGACGACGAAGCTAAAATAAAATTAGCGGTTTCGCTTCATGCCGCTACTGATGAAGTTCGTACCAGGATTATGCCTTTTAATGAAACATTTCCTTTAGAAGATTTGCGTGAGGCTTTAGAATACTGGTATTCCAAAACCAAAAGTCGTATTACCTACGAGTATATCGTTTGGAAGGATGTAAATGACACCCGTAAGGATGCGATGGCTTTAGTGAGATTCTGTAAATTCGTGCCTTGTAAAGTAAATTTAATTGAATACAATCCTATCGATGATGGGGATTTTCAGCAGGCATCTTCGCAGGCAACAGCTATGTATCAGCAGTTGTTAGAGCAAAATGGCATTACAGTTACGGTAAGACGATCTCGCGGGAAGGATATAGATGCTGCTTGTGGGCAATTAGCCAATAAATCGGCCTCATAATTTATCTTCAATTTGGTGAATTAAGCTATCTTTGCGGACTTTATGAAGATAATCTCTCAAATAAAACTTCCGGTTGAAAGAGAAATGGAACTTTTCGAAAAAAAGTTCTTCCAATCCATGTCTTCTAAAGTGGCCCTTTTAAATCGAATTACCCATTATATCGTAAATCGAAAAGGGAAGCAAATGCGACCTATGTTTGTCTTTTTGGTCGCAAAGATGGTTTCAGATGGAAAAGTAAACGAGCGAACCTATCGAGGTGCTTCAGTCATCGAACTTATTCACACAGCTACGCTGGTTCATGATGATGTTGTGGATGATAGTAACCGCAGGAGAGGATTTTTTAGTATTAATGCACTTTGGAAAAATAAGATTGCGGTGCTCGTTGGGGATTACTTACTTTCTAAAGGACTTTTATTATCTATCGACAACAATGATTTCGATTTATTAAAGATTATCTCGGTAGCGGTAAGAGAGATGAGCGAAGGAGAATTGCTTCAAATAGAAAAGGCTCGTCGTTTAGATATTACCGAAGAGGTCTACTACGATATTATCCGTCAAAAAACAGCTACGCTTATTGCAGCCTGCTGTAGTTTGGGGGCTGCATCGGTAAAACCAGACTCAGGTGATGTAGAAAACATGCGTCGGTTTGGTGAGCTTATTGGAATGGCCTTCCAGATCAAAGACGATCTTTTTGATTATGGCGAAGAAAAGATAGGAAAGCCCACTGGGATCGATATTAAAGAGCAAAAAATGACTTTGCCTTTAATTTATGCACTTAATCATTCCGATAAAAAAGAAAAAGCCTGGATAATCAATTCGGTTAAAAATCATAATAAGGATAAGAAACGGGTAAAAGAAGTTATTGCTTTTGTGAAGGATAAGGGAGGTTTGGAATATGCGAGTTCGCAAATGATTCTCTTCCAACAAGAAGCTTTGAAAATACTTGATGAATATCCAGAATCCCGGTATAAAGAATCCTTAGAATTAATGGTGAATTATGTGATCGAAAGGAAAAAATAAAAGGCTGCAAAATTTGCAGCCTCTTTTATTTATAACAGGCATATAATTCGCTCTCGCTAATTTATATATCATCATTGGCTTCTTCGCCATTTACATCATCGGTTTCATGAATCTCTTCATCAACTTCTTCTTTTACTTTATTAGCGCCTTCTTCTATTTTTTCACCAGCCTGCTCTACATTATTTTCGATATCCTCACCTATGGCTTCTACAGCTTCTTCTGTTTTTTCACCAGTGGATTCTCTACACGATTGAAAAGTAAAAGCGAATGCTACAACAAATACAGATAAGATTAATTTTTTCATGATTATTTAGTTTTTGATTTTATGTTAAGCTAAAAAAAGCCACTACGACGAGTGGCTTTTAGATTTTTTCCCGAGGGAAGAGAGAATTACATGTCGTCGTTGTTCTCTACTTCGTCTTCAACTTCCTGACCTGCTTCTTCGATCTTGTCGCCAGCTTTATCCATTGCCTCCTCAGTTTCATCAGCAGCTTCATCAACGCTATTCTCTACGTCTTCACCCATTTGTTCCATGTTCTCTTCTGCGTTTTCTTCAGTAGTTTCTCTACAAGAATACATAGAAACCGTCATTGTTGCTACAGCAAATAATAAAAATAATTTTTTCATCGTTATAATGTTTAATTAGTTGAACGAACAAATGTAAACTAATTTTCATTACATGAATATAGTCTTTTCCGTTAAATATTTCCAATAACGCTTTGGTACATGTTGAAGGTGCAATTTGGTGTTTTTACGTGATTTTATGTTAGTCGATTCAAAATATGATTTCCATAATTTTTGGAAGCTTATTTCGTTTTCATGTAGAACATCAGGGTTGTTTTTTGATTTTTTTTCAAAATTTATGCTGATTGTGACTACTTTTTTTAGATCGTAGAAGAGTCCAAATTGTCGTTTTTCATCATAAATCACCCACTTTTGATCGGCATATCTGTTCTTAAAATGTTTTAAAATTAAGGGTAAAACGTTAAAATCTGGGGCAACTTTTGTGAAAAAAATTCCATCTTTTAGCAATTCAAATCTTATAAAAGCTTCCATTCGGTGCTTTTCTCTTCCTACTTTTCTTTCTATTTGAGCGATTTTTAGAACTGGTGGGTATGAAAAATCATCAGAAAGGTCTGATTTGTGCCTAAAAACATGTCTAAAAAATTCAACAATTAGAAGTTCTACTCCCGGAATTTCAGATAAAAAGGCACGATAAATACGATGCACGGCTTTTTTTGAAGTATAATTTTTAAAACTTTTTAAAACGCGCGCCGATTTTTCTAAATCTGTAACCACCACTTCATGCTTAGCAAAAAAATCGGTTTGATTATACCCTTCCGGATGAATTGTGAAATCGTTTAAGCGTTCCTCATAAATCTGGAAGATGCAAGTGAGTAGCCCTTTAAAGGTACCATCATATATTAATATTCTAGACGGCATGTTCAAACAGGTTTAATTGGTTTGAATAATCTTTCCTGAATTTTCCGGAGCTTGTTTTTAATATTTTTGATTTTATCTGATCTGCAGTCCAGTCTTTCTTCTCCCATAACCTGGAATTACAAACGATAAAGTATTTAGCGCGATTTAAAGCGACACCAATGGCTTTTAAATGTTCCCAATTCAAGTTTCTATATTTTCTTGCCTGGATGATTTTATGAACTGATCGCATTCCTAAACCAGGCACTCTGGCCAGCATAGTTTTATCTGCTAAATTGATATTGATGGGAAATAAATGCTGATTCCTAAGGGCCCAGCTTAATTTAGGATCGATATCTAAATCAAGGTTTGGATGGTGGTTATTAAGCAATTCCCGAATATCAAAACCATAAAATCGTAATAGCCAATCTGTTTGGTATAATCTATTTTCCCGTAGCATTGGTACCTGTGAGGTAATAGAAGGAAGCCTTGGATCTGTAGAAATGGGAACGTAGCCAGAGTAATATACCCTTTTCATATTATATTGCTTATAATAATAATTGGCAGAGTACATAATATCCCTATCGCTTTCTCCGGTGGCTCCTACGATCATTTGAGTGCTTTGCCCGGCCGGAGCATATTTAGGCGTACTTTTTAGAAACTTTTTTTCTTGCTTAAACTGAATAATTTCATTTTTAACCTTCTCCATTGGTTTTGTGAAATCTTCATGCTTTTTTTCCGGAGCCAGCAGCTTTAAACCTGATACTGTAGGAACTTCTATATTAACGCTTAGGCGATCTGCGTATAATCCAGCTTCTCTCATTAGTTCATCACTCGCACCAGGAATCGATTTTAAATGAATATAGCCATTAAAATTTTCTTCTTCTCTTAGCTTTTTGGCGACTTTGATTAAACGTTCCATCGTATAATCGGCATTTTTAAAAATACCAGAGCTTAAAAAAAGTCCTTCTATATAATTGCGGCGATAAAAATTTATGGTCAGGTCTACTACTTCCTGTACTTTAAAGGCAGCCCGCTTAATATCATTAGTTCTTCTAGTTACACAGTAAGCACAATCATAAATACAATGATTCGTCAGTAATATTTTTAAGAGTGAAATGCAGCGTCCATCTTCGCTATAGCTGTGGCAAATACCCATACCGGAAGAATCTCCAAGACCATTATTCTTATTTTTTCGGTTGCTGCCACTACTTGAGCAAGAGACATCATATTTTGCAGCATCGGCCAGAATTTCTAGTTTTTCTTTTATTCTATCGTAATTCATTCCAAAAATCAATTTCTTCAAAAATAGGAAATATTCCTATAAAACGGATTAAATCCAATATTAAACTTGAGTTTTTATAAGAATGATTTCAGAAGTAATAAAATATTGTATTTTTGAAGTATGAAAGCAAAATTTTTTACCTGCACAAATGGTTTCTATATTAGAAGTACTATTTGCTGTATCGTACTAATAATTAGTATTTTTCATTCTTTTTGTTCTACTGCTCAACAACTAAATCCACCTATACAAAACTATTCATCTATAGCCTATGATGCTGCCAGCCAAAATTGGGATATTTCTATAGATGAAACGGGTATGATTTACGTTGCAAACAATAGAGGCCTGTTAATTTTTAACGGACAGACCTGGAAATTATTCAGTTTAAATTCTGGTGCCATTATTCGTTCAGTCTATGCTTATAAAGGCAAAATTTTTACAGGATCTTATCGAGAATTCGGGTATTGGGAAAGAAATGATATGGGGGGATATTCATATCATTCCTTAAATCCTTTATTTAAGGATATAGCGTTAGGGGACGAGGAGTTTTGGGGAATCATGGCCTATAACGACAGTATTTATTTTCGATCTTTTGGAGCTTTGTATAAGTACGATGGGGATAAAATAATCAAAATTTCCAACGGTGTTTTTACAGGGATGAAGGTTTTTCAAAATAAGCTTTGGGTAGCTAAAGGTCGAGATGGAATCTTTTTTTTAAACCATGCTGATAAACTACAATTTTTTGAGCCTTCCTCAAAATTGACTGGGAATACTATCGCTGATTTAGAGGTCCATAACGATCAATTAATTGCGGGTACCAGAGAACAAATTTTTTATTTAGATAAAAAGAATGATGAATTCAATTTAATGCCAGGTAACCTTAATGATGCTATCGAAAAATCTGAATTAAATAAAATTTTAAGTCTCGATCATGAGAATCTTATCATCGGAACTTTAAAAAATGGTTTTCTAAAATGGAATAGAAATAACGAAGGAATCCAGGTGTTTAACAGATCCAACGGCTTGCAAAATAATACTGTTCTGGCTTTAGATGTTTTTAAAGGTCAATTATGGCTGGGCTTAGATAATGGTATAGACAGAATGGATATAGATTCCCCTATTAAATTTTATACAAATACCACGGGGGAACTGGGAGCTGTTTACGATTTAATTAAAGAATCAAATAAGATATACCTGGCTAGTAATACCGGGGTTTATTTTTTAGATGAGTCGGGATTGCGTTTGATAGAAGGTGGAGAAGGACATTCCTGGAATTTGGCGAAGATTGGGGATAAGGTTATCAGTAATAGTAATTCTTCAACTTTTGAGATTTTAAATAATAAACTTAAAATTTTGGACAATTCTACCGGAAGTTTTCATACCACATTGTCGCCAAAAAATCAGATTTTGGTAGGTACTTATACCGGGATTGGTGTGGTAACCGATTCTTCGTTCTATAAGATTGATAATATAGGCTTCCCGGTTAAGAAAATGGTTTTTGAGAATGAGAATGTTTTATGGGCAGCCCATCCTTACGAAGGAATTTATAGAGTTCAGTTTTCAGAGAAACTCAATAAAGCAGTTCGAGTACAGGATGTCCCAAGCTTAGATAGCTTGAAACATTTTAATTCTCAGATTTATAGTATTAACAATCAAATCGCTGTGTACTCTAATCAAAACTGGTACCGCTATAATGTATTTAAAGATCGTCTCGAAGTTTTTGAAGAACTTCGAGATTTAAAAGGATTTAAACTTCTTGAAGAGCATGATAGTAAGTACTGGTTTATAAATACTCAGAGTGATGATCTATTTTTTACAAATTTAAAGGATCAAGAGTTTAGCTTACCTGCCTGGCGTCTTGAAAATCGCTTAGTGAAGGGATATGAGCAGATGACTGCGGTTTCAGACTCTATTTACTATATATGTCTTAAAGATGGTTTTGCCCGTGTAGATCTGGCTGCATTAATGAAAGAACAGCATCAATTATTTATAGCAGAACCTTTTGTTGCCGGCTTTCAAGATGCAAATAAGACATATAGCTTGATGGAAAAACCAAATATTCCACATAAGCATGCCAGTTTGGTTACTTTGGATTTGGGGCTTCCATTTTCAGATTCTAGAAATATCGCTTATCGTTTGGTGGGTAATGATACCGTTAGCGGGATTGTAGAAAATGGAGAGTTGATTTTTCAGAACTTAGATTATGGAGATTATAGTCTTGAAATATATCCTTTTGGCACCAATGGCAAAGACTTTAAAACATTTGAATTTACAGTATTACCACCATGGTATTTGTCTTTTTGGATGAAGGGAATCTATATGCTATTGTTCATTAGTGGAGTAGGGCTAATTTTTCTGTATAACCGAAGACGACTGAAAAAACATCAACTGATTATTGAGCAAAAATTTGAAAAAGAGCATAAAGAACGCATAGTCCGTTTAGAGCGGGAACGCCTTATGGATGAAATTGATATGAAACGAAAAGAACTTGCTAACACTACCATGATGGCCGCAAAGAAAAATGAAGTGTTGATGGAAATTCAGGGGGAGCTCAATAAAGATAAAGCCAAAATTAATGAATATCGCTTAAAACATATTATGAATAAGATTAATGGTGCCGTAAAAAGCAAAGATGAATGGCAGGTATTCGAGACTAATTTTAATGAAATCCATGAAGATTTTTTCAAAGATGTTTTAGATGCCTATCCCAATTTAACAAGCAAAGATTTAAAACTTTGTTCGTACCTTAGAATGAATCTTACTTCAAAAGAAATTGCACCACTAATGGGGATTTCTGTTCGGGGAGTGGAAGTTCATCGTTACCGTCTTCGTAAAAAAATGGATTTGGATAAAACCGAGAATCTGACAAATTTTCTTATTAAGAAATTCTAAAATTTTAAAAAAAACCGTCATTTCTTAGAATTTAGTACTACATCAATACTACATCATAGTCATTTTTACGGTATTTTATTTTACTTCAAATATTTTTTAAATAACTGATAATAAGTTTTTTAAATCTTCTTTTTAATTGATGTATAGGATGTGTACTATATCGTTTGCGTTAAAATACAATCTACCTGTATATTTCGCTAAAATTAAGTAAATACTAAACTGTATGAAATTTAAATTAATTACTGTTTTTGTCATGCTTCTATCCTATATAGGTATGGCACAAGAGACCAAAACTATTAGTGGTACTGTTTCCGATAGTACCGCGGTACCTTTACCTGGTGCACAATTAAAAGTTCAGGGTAAAGAAATTTTTACCGTAACAGATTTCGACGGTAATTACACGTTAGAAGGTGTTGAAGAAGGCGATATTTTTAAGGTTACCTTTTTAGGGTTTCAACCTAAAGAGATTACTGTTGGTTCTTCAAATGAATACAACATTACATTGCAGGAAGAAGCTGCCGCATTGAGCGAGGTCGTTGTTATTGGTTATGGTAAGGCTGAATCTCGTGATCTTGCGGGAACTATAAGTAACCTTAAAGGAGAAGAAATCAATGACTCACCAACGACTTCAGCACTGCAGGCCGCTCAAGGTAAACTTGCCGGAGTTCAGGTAATCAATGACGGATCGCCAGGATCCGTGGGTAATGTAAGGATTAGAGGGTCGATTTCTGTTCTTGGAGGTGCAGATCCATTATATGTTGTTGATGGTGTAATTACACAAGATATCAGTGGTATAGCAAACTCAGACATCGAAAGTTTTGACGTTTTAAAAGACGCTTCTTCAACGGCCATTTATGGTGCGAGAGGGGCAAATGGTGTCGTTTTAATCACCACGAAATCAGGTAAGGGAAAAATGAACATCTCTCTTTCCACTAAGACGGGTATAAATACTCTTGTAAATGGAGTAGATATGGCTAATGCTCAGGAATACGCAAGATATACCAATGAGGCTTTAGTAAGAGGAGGCAATGATCCGGCTTTTAGTGAAGCTGAAATTGGTAATTTAAAGACGACCAACTGGATGGATGAAATTACAAGAGATGGATTTTTCCAGAACTATAATTTATCTGTTTCAGGGAGTAAAGACGATATCGATTATTTTGTTTCTACCAATTATATGGATGAAGAGGGAATTTTAAAAAATAATAAATACGAGCGTTTAACAGTTCGTTTAAATAATACATATCACCTCGATGAAAATTTGCGTATAGGGCACAATTTGAGCTTGGCTAGAGAGAGAGGTTTTGCGCCTTCAACATCGGCTTATGCAATAGATGGTGTTCCTTACGGTGCTTTTACTAGTGCATATAAACAAGCACCTTTTTTATCAGTAAGAAATGCTCAGGGTAATTATCAAACTACTAACTTAAATAATGTTGGAAATCCAATAGCAGAAATTGAGAATAATCAATCTGTAAATGAGCAGGTTAGGATTCTTGGTAATGTTTGGGGGGAGCTTGATGTTGTAGATTGGTTGTCTTTCCGCTCTAGTTTAGGGGTTAATGTTTTAAGACAAAAGATTAGATCTTATGGTGCAAGCTATAATGTGGAAAATGAAAGTGGAGTCCAGATAAATAATCAAAATCAGCAATTAACTGTTCGCGATGTAGATGAAGAGCGTTTTAACTGGGATAACTTTTTAACTTTCGATAAGAAGTTTGGAAAGCATGATATAAATCTAACATTAGGATTAACAGCAGAGCGTTTCTCTTCAGAGTTTTTACAAGGTTCAAGAAGAGGAGTGCCACCATCGGATAATCTTTTGTATTTGAATGTTGGAGAGCAAGAAGGACAAAAAGTTGAAAATAGTGGTGACAAGTCCACGCGTCTTGCTTATTTCTCGCGATTACTATATAATTTTGATAAACGCTATGTTTTTAACGCCACCATACGTAGAGAAGGGTCATCAAAATTTGCAGAATCTCAGCGTATAAAATACTACCCATCTTTTGGTGTTGCTTGGAATATTGATAATGAAAATTTCTTCAGCAATCAAAATTTCATTAGCAATTTAAAAGTTAGAGGTAGTTATGGTTTAGTAGGAAATGATCGTATAAATTCTGGTTTATTCCTTCAGCTAATAGATTTTTCAGCATATCCTTTTCCATCTGGTGTAGCCATTGGAGGATCGTCTATTCAGCAATATGATGAAAACCTTAAATGGGAAACTACAAAAGAATTGGACCTAGGTGTTGAGTTTGGATTAATCCAAGGTAAGTTGAGAGGGGAAGTAACTTATTATAAGAAGACTACTGAAGATATTCTTTTTCCTTTAGCGCTACCACAAACTTCAGGTGATGATAACTTCGTAACCAATGCAGGAAGTATTGAAAATAAAGGTATAGAATTTGGTTTAAATTGGTCGGATGAATCAGAAAGCGGTGATTTTAGCTATAATATTGGTTTCAATATTACTAAGAACGAAAATGAACTTACCAAAATTAATCCTGTTGTAGCAAATGCAACTCCTTTTATTGATAGTGGAGATTTACAAAATGGGAAAATAGTTACCAGAACTGTAGAGGGAAATCAATTAGGAACTTTTTGGCTTTATAAAACTGATGGTATTTTTGAATCTCAGGAAGAAATAGGTAATAGTGCACAGCCTGCTGCTTCTGTTGGTGATTTTAGATATGTAGATACTAATGGTGATGGAACAATTTCCCAGGCCGACAGACAATATATGGGATCGTACCAACCAGATTTTTATTATGGTATTAATCTTGGATTTACCTATAAGCAAGTAGATTTTTCTACTTCATTATTTGGTAATGTTGGGAATAAAGTATTTAATGGTTTAAGAGCACAGCGCTTTAGTGGTGAAAACATCGATGCCGATTTATTTGCAGAACGTAATGTAGTGCCAACTGAGGCCTCTGCAGGTCCAAGAGCTTTTAACGAAGTACCACTTCCATCTGATTATTATTTAGAAGATGGTGATTTCCTTAGAGTAAACAATATTACGTTAGGTTATAACTTCAGTGATAAAATTGTAGAATATATAAATTTATCCCGTTTGAGAATTTATGCTGTAGCCCAAAACCCGCTAACTTTTACTAAATACAGTGGATTTAACCCTGAACTTCCTAGAGGAGTATTGGACAGTGGGTTAGAACTAAATGCTTATCCTACAACTGGTAAGTTCTTACTTGGATTAAATATTGATTTTTAAAAACATTAAACTATGAAAAATTTGAGAACTCATTATAAAATTTTAGCCAAAGTTGTTTTCGTAGTTTCTGCGATGACAGTGGTTTCGTGTACAGATGATTATTTAGAGGTAAAACCAGAGGGGCAGGCTACTACTGGAAGTGGTTATTTTCAGGGAGCCAATGTTAATAAGGCAATAGTAGCTTCTTACTCGCATCTACAAGATTATAGTCAGCATTCTTTTTCTTTTTCGGGAGTCTTTAGTATCCCATCAGACGATGCGGATAAAGGAAGTGCTCCAGGGGATACTGGCTCAGATAAAAATAAATTAGATAATTTTACTCATGATGCTACAGATGTTTCCGTAGCCGGTTTGTGGGGAGCTAATTATAAAGGCGTTGCCACAGCAAATACGGGGATCAATATTGTTAATAATCCTGCTAATGATTTGGGTGAGAATAGCATACCTGCCTATGAGGCAGAGTTTCGTTTCTTTAGAGCTTATCATTATTTCACATTAGTAAGAGTTTTTGGTGGTGTACCCATAATTACTGAGGATACCGACCCTAATGATCAGGAAGCTTTATTGGTAAGAAATACTAAGCAAGAAGTTTACGATTTTATAGTAGAAGATCTTACTTACGCATCTGAATTTCTACCAGTAAATCCACCTCAGGTAGGAAGGATTGGCAAAGGAGCTGCGCAAACGCTATTGGCGAAAGCACAGATGTATCAGGGCAACTGGCAAGAAGTATTAAATCTTACAAATGAGGTTATAGCTTCAGGAGAGTTTGCACTGCATCCAAATTACGAAGAGCTTTGGAGAATAGATCATGAAAATACAGTAGAATCGATTTTCGAAGTTCAAGGAAATTCTGCAGAAAATCTAGGTATTAATAACCTGGCCGAGCATCATGGCGTACGAGGACAATGGGGCTGGGGCTTCGATGTACCATCCCAAAGCTTAGTAGACGCTTTTGATGCTGCAGGAGACGAAATTCGTAAAGATGCGACAGTTATTTTCCGTGGGGAAGAAATGTATGATAATTATCTTTATGAAGACGATCCGAATATCACTGCAGTAGTTAGTGAGAATGCTCCCAATCCTTATTACAGTGAAAAAATGTATTTTGGTCCAGTGGCAGCAAATGCACTAGATAAAAACTTAATTTTACTACGCTATGCTGAAGTATTACTTATGAATGCTGAAGCTAATAATGAATTAGGAAATGCGAATGCAGCTCTTGAAAGTTTGAACCAAGTTAGGTCAAGAGTAGAATTACCAGCTATAACTACCACTTCACAGTCAGAATTAAGACAAACTATTTGGAAGGAAAGAAGGTTGGAACTAGCCATGGAGTTCGATAGAACTTTTGATGTGATTCGCCAGGGTAGGGGCCAAGAAGTTTTTGGTCCTCTCGGTTTTCAGTCTGGTAAAAACGAAGTTTTTCCAATTCCGCAGGATCAAATAAGCCTTTCAGGAGGTTTGTTAAAACAAAATCCTGGATACTAATAAATTATTCTATTGAAAAGGTGTTTCGGGAGCTTTCTGAAACACCTTTTTTAATTCAAGCTTAACCGATGAATCTAAATAAACACCTTATATATCTTCTTTTTTTAGTTTTTGCATTTACCGCATGCAACGACTTTTCAAAAAATAAATCAGAAGACTCAACAAAAGAATTAACTCAGGATTCCAATAAACTGAGTGAAGAAGCCTTACTGGATACCGTTCAGAAACAAGCTTTAAAATATTTCTGGGATTTTGCTGAACCTAATAGTGGAATGGCCAGGGAGCGCTATCATCCAAACGGAGATTACGCAAAAAATGATCCAGACATCGTTACTACAGGTGGATCTGGATTTGGTTTAATGGCCATTATAGCCGGAATAGAAAGAGGCTTTATACCAAGAGATGAGGCCGTACAGCGACTAGATAAAATAGCTACTTTTCTAGAAGAAACACCAAAATATCATGGGGCTTTTCCACACTGGATCAATGGTAGGACTGCCGGTACCCAAGAATTTGGCTCAGACAGTAAAGATAATGGAGGCGATATTGTAGAAACCTCATTTTTAGCCCAGGGGTTTATTGTTGTGCGCCAGTATTTACAAGATGGTAATGAAGAAGAAAAAGCCGTAGCTGCTAAATTCGATAAATTGTGGCAGAATATTGATTGGGACTGGTACACTAACAATAAAAACGGAATCTTTTGGCACTGGTCACCAGACTATGAATTCGAAAAAAACTTTATGATTGAAGGCTACAACGAATGCCTTATTACTTATATCATGGCTGCCAGTTCTCCACGACATGCCATTAAACCTGAAGTTTATCACCAGGGATGGGCCAGGGGCGGTAATATTACCACTGATAAAAAAGCATACGGAATTCCGCTAATTTTAAAATATAACACGGTTGGTGACAAAGCTGGGCCATTATTTTGGGCACATTATTCGTATTTAGGATTAAATCCTAAAGGACTTAGTGACCGCTATGCCAACTATTGGGATTTAAACGTAAACCATAGCAAGATCAATTATGAATATGCACAGGAAAATCCTAATAATTCTAAGACCTATAGTGAAAATAGCTGGGGATTAACCGCCAGTTATACCAAAAATGAAGATGGTAGTGTAGGCTATGCTGCACATTCACCAGATGACGATCGTGGAGTGGTTTCTCCAACCGCAGCCGTAAGTTCTATTCCCTATACGCCAGAAGAATCCTTAAGAGCGATTAGGTATTTTTACGAAGATCAGCATGATTTGCTTTGGGGACCTGCTGGTTTTTACGATGCTTTTAGTTTAGACGCGGGTGATTGGGTAGCGGAAAGATATTTAGCGATCGATCAGGGGCCTATCATAGTGATGATCGAAAATTATCGAAGCGGACTTATTTGGGACTTATTTATGAGTGCTCCTGAAGTTCAAAAAGGACTGGAAAAACTCGATTTCAATAGATAATGGAATGGCAATCCGATTATAGAAAACTTTAAAAAATTGAATATGAAAATACCGAATATTGTATTGGCAGGATTTTTTCTGTTTTTCGGAATTGCGGCGGAAGCACAAACTGCAGATATTTCAGAAAATCAGTTTAAAGAAAAAGTAGAGATTCCTGTAGATATGGGATATCTGCTTTATAAACCTGAAACCTATAAAAAATCGAAGGAAGATTATCCTTTAATCGTATTTCTTCATGGCGCGGGAGAAAGGGGAACAGACCTTCAGAAGGTAAAAGTAAACGGCCCATTTCAGTATTTAGAAGATGGTAACCAGATTGACGCTGTCATTTTAGCTCCGCAATGTCCAGCTGAAACCTACTGGCAACCCGATGAAGTTGCTGCATTGGTAAAGAAAATTATTAAAGAAGAACGAATCGATCCAAACCGTGTATATCTAACTGGTTTAAGTATGGGCGGCTACGGTACCTGGGCAACCGGTGGTAAGTACCCAGAACTTTTTGCAGCGATGGCCCCTGTATGTGGTGCGATTTACAGGCCAATTTACCGTAATGCGCAACACCTTAGAAACATGCCTATTTGGGTATTTCATGGTGCGATGGATAATGTAGTCTTACCAGAGAACAGCAATAAAATGGTGATGGCGTTAAGACAAATAGGAAACGAAAATGTAAAATTTACTATTTATTCTTTTGCGAATCACAACAGCTGGACAGAAACCTATAACAATCCCGAATTGTATTCTTGGTTACTAAGTCAGAAAAAACAGAAATGATGAAACTAAAGTGCTTATATTTTGTTATTCTGATCAGCTTTTTTTCCTGTAAAGAAGAAAAGAAAACTACTGGTGAAGAAAATTCGGCTGCTAAAAAGCCTAATATCGTCTTCATTATGGCCGATGATCATGCTGTTAAAGCCATTAGCGCTTACGGAAGTGAGATTGGAAAACTGGCACCAACTCCTAATATCGACCGACTGGCTAAAAACGGAGCGATTTTTCGCCAAAACTATAATACAAATTCCCTTTGTGGACCTAGTAGAGCAGTTATCTTAACCGGCAAGCATAGCCATGAAAACGGATTTAGGATGAATGGAGAGCAGTTTGATAATACCCAGCAAACCATGCCTAAAATCTTTAGAAATAATGGTTACCAAACGGCTGTGATCGGGAAATGGCATTTGTCTGGAAAACCTGCCGGTTTTGATTACTGGAAAATTTTAGAGGATCAGGGGAAATATTATAATCCCGATTTTATTACCGAAAATGATACCGCCAGAGTTGAAGGTTACGCAACAGATTTGATCACAGACTATTCCTTGAATTGGTTAAAACAACGCGATACATCAAAGCCCTTTTTCTTAATGGTACAACATAAAGCACCACATCGTAACTGGATGCCGGCGCTACGCCACGTGAATAAGTATGATTCTATTCAGTTTCCTTTGCCAGATTCTTATTTCCCGAATTTTGAAAACCAGGAAGCAGCGGAAGAACAGCTTATGACGATCTATAAAGATATGTACGAAGGTCATGATCTTAAAATGAGCAGGGCTAAAGGTACAGATGAGTTAGCAAGTAATCCATGGACAAACGATTTTGATCGTATGACTGCCGAGCAGCGTAAACAATGGAATGCAGCTTACCGACCGGAAAATGATGCGTTTTGGGAACAGGATTTACATGGGGAAGCTTTGGCCAGATATAAAGGGCAGCGTTATTTAAAAGATTATATGGCAACCATAGCTTCTGTAGATGAGGGTGTTGGGAAGATTTTAGATTATCTGGAAGCCCAGGGATTAGATGAAAATACACTGGTAGTGTATACTTCAGATCAAGGCTTTTATTTAGGTGAAAATGGATGGTTTGATAAACGATTTATGTACGAGCCTTCATTTAGAATGCCTTTACTAATGCAGCTTCCTGGGAAAATTCCGCAGCAATCTGAAGTAAATGTCATGACCCAAAATCTTGATTTTGCACCTACGTTTTTAGAGGTAGCAGGAATTGAAATTCCAAAAGATATGCAGGGAATCTCTTTTAAAGAAGTGGTTTACGGAAATAAAAAGGAACTGGATCGTGATGCGATTTACTATCATTATTATGATTGGCCGGCCTTTCACATGGTAAAACGTCATTACGGAATTAAAACAGATCGTTATAAGATCATGCACTTTTATGATGATAATGATGCCTGGGAATTTTATGATCTTCAGGAAGATCCAAACGAAAAAAATAACCTGATTGATAATCCCAAATATCAGGAAGAAATTAAAATGATGAAGCAAAAACTGGATTCTGTTCAGCAGTATTATAATGTTACCGAAAAAGAATTTGAGCAGGCTTCAGAAAAGAGTATAGAAAATGCTTACAAAAATTTCGAAAGAATGCGTGGCAAGCCTATAGAATAACAGTTAGTTCAACCCTAAATATATATACATGATAAAGAAAAGTTTAATCACATTTTCGCTAATCACAGGATGCTTTTTTGCCCCAACAAAAAACCTTCAGGCGCAAACAGATAAGTCTAAAATGGATGCTAAAGTCGATGAGGTTTTAGCGAAAATGACCATTGAAGAAAAGATTGGTCAGCTTAACCTGCTTACTCCCGGTGGAGGTGTTGCTACTGGTGCAGTGGTGAGCGATAATGTGCAACAAAAAATTAAAAATGGTGAAGTAGGCGGACTGTTTGGTGTTTCCGGTCCCGAAAAGATTAGAGTAGCCCAGGATTATGCCGTGAATGATACGCGAATGGGAATTCCATTGCTTATCGGTTCTGATGTGATCCATGGCTATAAAACCACATTTCCAATTCCGTTAGGAACTGCAGCAAGCTGGGATATGGAAATGATTAAAAAAACTGCTGAAATTGCTGCTCAGGAAGCTACCGCAGACGGGATAAACTGGAACTTTTCACCAATGGTAGATATCGCTCGCGATCCAAGATGGGGAAGAATTGCTGAAGGCGCAGGAGAAGATCCTTATTTAGGTTCTCAAATCGCAAAAGCCATGGTAGAGGGCTATCAGGGTGATGATCTTGCTAAAGAAAATACCATGATTGCAACCGTAAAGCATTTTGCATTATACGGAGCTTCAGAAGCTGGTCGTGACTATAATACGACAGATATGAGTAGGGTAAAAATGTTTAATGAATATCTGCCACCTTACAAAGCCGCTATCGATGCCGGGGCAGAAAGTGTAATGAGTTCTTTTAACGATGTAGATGGTGTGCCGGCAACAGGAAATAAATGGTTATTAACCGATTTACTTCGTGACCGCTGGGGGTTTAAAGGTTTTGTAACTTCAGATTATACCTCTTTAAACGAAATGATTGCTCATGGTATGGGAGATCTTCAGGCCGTTTCAGCTTTGGCATTAAAAGCCGGCTTAGACATGGATATGGTTGGTGAAGGTTATTTAAAAACCCTGAAAAAATCCTTGGATGAAGGAAAAGTTACCGAAGCAGAAATTACAACTGCCGCACGCCGAATTTTAGAAGCAAAATATAAGCTTGGTCTTTTTGATGATCCTTATAAATATTTAGATGAAAGCCGACCTGAAAGGGATATTCTTTCTGAAGAAAACAGGACTTTTTCCAGAAAAGTAGCGGCGCATTCTTTTGTGTTGTTAAAGAAAGATGCCGGTGTTTTTCCACTTAAGAAAAATGCTAAAATTGCTCTTATCGGTCCTTTAGCGAATAATAAGAATAATATGTTAGGAACATGGGCGCCAACAGGTAATCCACAACTTTCTGTTCCTGTTCTACAAGGTGTTAAAAATGTAGCACCAAAAGCAAAAGTGACTTATGCCCAGGGCGCGAATATTACAGATGATGCGCAATTAGCTGAAAATATCAACGTATTTGGACCGCGTGCTGAGATAAGCGAAACTTCTCCAGAAAAAATGTTGGAAGAAGCCTTGAAAGTAGCTAAAAAATCGGATGTAATCGTTGCCGTTGTGGGTGAAGCGACTGAGATGAGTGGTGAAGCAGCGAGTAGAACCAATTTGTTGATTCCTGAAAGTCAGAAAAAACTGATCCGTGAATTAGCTAAAACCGGTAAGCCAATGGCATTGGTTTTAATGAGTGGTCGTCCTTTAAATATTTCAGAAGAGTCAGAAATGAATATCGATATTCTTCAGGTTTGGCATCCTGGTGTAGAAGCTGGAAATGCTATTGCCGATGTGATTTTTGGAGATTATAACCCTTCAGGAAAAATCACCGCATCATGGCCAAGAAATGTTGGGCAGGTGCCGGTGTACTATGCAATGAAAAGGACCGGTAGACCAGGAGAAACAGAAGGTTTTGAGAAATTTAAATCTGAATACCTAGATTTGCCAAATTCACCTCTATATCCTTTTGGTTACGGGTTAAGTTATACGAATTTTGAATATAGCGATGTAAAAGCCAGTGTAGATGAATTAAAAATGGGCGAGAATATCACTTTAAGTGCGATAATTACAAATACAGGTGATTATGATGGTGAAGAAGTGGTGCAATTATACATTCATGATAAAGTGAGAAGCATTACACCACCGATGAAGCAGCTCATAGGTTTTGAAAAAATTATGCTGAAAAAAGGCGAATCTAAGACCGTAACTTTTGAAATTAGTGCAGAAGATTTGAAGTTTTATAACAGTAGTTTAGAATATGTAGCTGAGCCTGGAGAATTTGAATTTTTTATCGCAGGAAGCTCGGATGCTGAATTTGAAAATAGCTTTATGTTGAAAGAATAGATTTATTATCAATCTTGAATTGATATGGAAAATAAAAAAGCTCCTGTCTGGCAGGAGCTTTTTTATTTATAAGCTTATTTGTATAGTGGTTTAAACATGAATCTACTATCCCGAAAATAATTACAAGCTATTCTAAAACTGAAGTATTTAGTTACAATTCTTTATTATAATTTTTCAATTTGAATACCAGAAAGGAGCGCCTTGCCTGCATTTGGAGAAAACTGAATATTAATCCCTTCATCATTTCTGGCTTCGGCTTCAAAAGAAAGTTTTACCGCTTTTAGTGGACCATAATCACGCGCAAGATTCAGATCTTTTTTGTAAGGAGTATTGTTAATCGAGATGTCAAAACTTCTTAAGCCTTCTATCGCTTTTGCTCTAACTTCATTTAAATTATAAATATTCTCTGTGCTCGCATTATACTCTGGTTCGGTAAGTAATAAGGTGATTTTATACTGGCCTTTTTGTACATCAAATTTATAAGCGCTTAAGCCTTCCCGCATCGTTTGGTATAAAGGATCATTTTCAGTTCCAGAAATAGCAGAAGCTGTGCCCTGAAATTTTCCAACATTTTTGAGATAAACCTCACCATCAACATATCCAAAACTGCCTTTTTGGTAGTGCTGGTCACTTATCCAGATATCATTGTTGCTTTCATCTTTAAAATATACGTGCGTACCTACATTTACACGAAGTGCTTCTTTGTTAAGTTTTTCAAGCAGGTGACTTCTGTTTTTCACTTTGAGGTTACGAGTAAAGGAAACCGGATTGGGGTCTTCTGTCTTTGCTATTAGTTGATGCTCACCTTCGGTTAATTCCATATAAAAACGTGCAATACCATTCTTTACAGCTGCTTCTAAATTTTGAGTTTTAGTGCTTAACTGTACCTTTTCCGCATTAGAAAATACTACAACTTCAACTGTATCCTTTTTGTTTTGAATATAACGTGTTTCATTATTTTCTCCCGCGATATAAATAAATGGTTCCTCTAGCAACCTTGCCTGATAATAGTAATAGATATCTTTTTTGCTACGATCCATATTTACCAGTCCTTTTTGATTAATAAAGGGACGTGAATCCTGACGGATATCTGAACCAAAATCCGCAAAATTCCATGCCGTCATTCCAAAAACAAAATCACGTTCTTCTACCTGGTTGATATAACTTTTATGCAATTTAAGCTGGTAAGCTTCAGAATAATCCCAGGGTTTGGGCTGGTTGGTTTGAAGCCTGGTATCGCTTCCCGGGCCGTATTCAGAAATAAATAAGGGCCGGTTAGGATAGCGACTATGCTGATCGTCCAGAAATTTCCCAAAGCTATCGAGGCCGGGAGAATACCATCCAAAATAAAGATTCCAACCAATAACATCCGGGATATCTGCAATTCCGGTTTCATTATAAATTTCGTTTTCGTGAAGGGCCATCACCGTTAATCGATTTGGATCCAGTCGCTTGGTTTCCATCTCCAGTTTTTTAGCCAAAGCGACAGTGGTTTGGATTTTATCTTGGGTTTCTGCTTCGGTTTCTTTTGGATTAAAGATGAGCTGTATAAAAATCTCATTCATATAACCCCAAATCACCACTGAAGGATGATTATAAAACTGAAGGATTTGCTCCCGCTGCATTTGTAGTGCATTTTGATGATAAGCTTCACTGTTGGTAACGTCGTTAATAACAGGCACTTCACTCCAAACCAGTAATCCAAGCTCGTCGCAGGTTTTATAAACTTCGGGATCCTGTGGATAATGCGCGGTACGTATCACATTAGCGCCCATTTCTTTGATTGTTTTATAATCTGAATGATGCTGATCGTTTGGTAGTGCATTGCCTAGGCCGGTAACGTCTTGATGACGATTGGCTCCTATTAATTTGATGGGCTTCCCATTTAGTATAAAACCCTCTTCGCTATCCACACTAAACCATCGTAATCCAAAATTTGAAGTTTGCTTATCCAGTGTCATATTGGTTTTAGTATCGTAGATTTTTGCTTCCACGCGGTATAAATTTGGATGATCTGGCGACCATAATTGTGGCGAAGTAATGCGATGCATGATAGGAATGCTTTTAGACGTTCCCGATCCCAAATTGGTGATTTTTCTAAGGGTTTTTATTTTCTTCCCAGTAGGATCGAAAATCGATAGTTCCAGGCTAATTTTTTTGGAAGTTTTAGCATCATTAACAAGAGTACTTTCTATCGAAATTTCGGCTTCTTCAAGATTTACTTCAGGGGTTTTAATAAGCAAATTTCCTAAAGATTCACTGGCGAGATTAAAATGCACCGGCCCGGTAACGATAAGGGAGACATCACGATATATTCCGCCGTAAAAATTAAAATCAGCATCTAAAGGAGGAATATCATTGTTATGCGTATTATCAACTTCTACCCGTAGTATGTTCTCTTCACCAGCATGTATGGCGCTGGTGATATCAAAAATAAAGCCCGTATAACCACCAATATGTTCGCCCAGCAGTTGCTCGTTTACAAAAACACGTGTAAGCTGGTTGCTGCCTTCAAATTTTAGAAAAATGCTTTTTTGTTGCCATTTTTTCGGAATTTTTAGCTGTCTGGAATACGTGCCTTTGCCACGATAATATTGGGAACCTTCTGTAAAAGCATCCTTTGCATTCCAGGTGTGAGGGATAGAAACTTCTGTTATTTCCTGATCGCGGTCTAAAGAAAAATTCCAATTTTTATTCAGCAATTGATCTTCACGTTGAGCCATTAAGAAGTGGTTTCCAGACAAAAGGAAAGCTAGAAAAGCTATTAAAAAATATCTCATAAATTTACAATTTGATCTATCTCACGATTTCTATCTGCTGATGCACTTTATTCAAAAATACATCATCAAAATATTGAAAAACTTCTTTTAAATAAGGAAAAGGAATGCTTGAAATTTCGTGACGGGCTCCGGTAAAACTATATATCATATATGGCGTGTCCAGTTCTTTTAAGCGATCTGCAATGCTGCGGGACCCATCTAAAATTAGATATCCGGGTTCATCTTTTTTACAAAAATGATGAGGTGCCGTAGCATAAGGCACCACATTGTCTGCCATTCCGTGGAAAAATATGCTTGGTACCACATTAACTTTAGTGATATAGCGCTTATCGACAATTGCTCCGGCTAGCGATAAAATTCCCTGAAAATTAATATTATCGTATTTAGCGGTATCTTTAAATAATAAATCCTGATTAAAAGCAGCGCTTAAAACCGCTTCAGCACCAGCACTACTACCGCCGATTATAATTTTTTCAGGGTCGATATTAAATTGCTCTTTATTATCGATTATAAAACTTACGGCATCCAAAAAATCTTCAGCAGCCAGTTTAAACGTATTTATTTTGCCTTCAGCCTCAAAATCGCAACCAAAAGACTGATCTTTTCGAGTTAGGCGATACGAAATTTGTACAGCTACATAGCCATAACTGGCTGCCGTTTTTGCCAATTGCACTTCATCATCATTACGGGGGCTCCCAAAGCCAAAACCGCCCCCATGCATAAAAATAAAAACAGGTCGGTTTTTAAAAGAATTTTCCGGTTCATAAATATCAAGGTAAAGCTTTTGGCCTTCTTTTTCGGCGTAGGTTAAAGTTTTTTGATCTTTGTTTTTGTAAATGCTTTCAGTAAAATGTTGTTGCGCAGAAACTTGCAGGCCTAACAACAGTATGAAGGCAAACAAGATTCTTTTCATATTTAGATACATAATAAGCTTGTAGTTTGTTAGAGTTTGAAAATAGCTAATTTTGAAAGAATTTTAAGTGGTTTTTTCGATTTTAAAATTTTATCTTCGCACTTCAAATTTATTACGATGAGCTTAGAAAAAGACGTAATGACTCAGATGAAAGTTGCGATGAAGGCAAAAGATTCAGCAGCTTTGGAGGCTTTAAGAGCGGTAAAAGGAGCGATTCTTTTAGCAAAAACTGAAAATAGTCAGCAAGAATTAACTGAAGATCAGGAGTTAAAGATCGTACAGAAGTTGGTGAAGCAGCGTAAAGACAGTGCACAGGTATATAGAGAACAAAATAGAGAAGACTTGGCAGTGCCGGAAGAGCAACAGGCTGAAGTTATTTCTCAGTTCTTACCAGAGCAGTTAAGCGAAGCGGAAATTGAGGCTAAGGTAGAGGAGATTATTGCTAAAACCGGAGCAGATGGTATGAAAGATATGGGGAAAGTGATGGGAGTAGCCTCTCAGGAACTTGCCGGTAAAGCAGATGGAAAAACAATTTCTTTAATTGTAAAAAAGAAATTGGCATAAAAAATAAGGTATTCAGTCCTTTAAACTGAAAAAGGCCCCGTAGTTCAACTGAATAGAATATCAGACCTGCCTGCCGGCAGGCAGGTTTCGGTAGGACAAGTTATAAGTTCATAAATAAATGTATTATGTTTATGTTTTGCGTAGTTTAAAAGATGGACGTCTTTATAAAGGGCTGACTCAAAATGTAGAAAAAAGATTAAACCAGCATAACCAAGGGGAGAATAGATCGACAAAAGGGTTTGCACCTTGGGAGTTAGTATTAACTAAAAGTTTTGATTCTCGTGAAAAAGCTAGAGATTATGAGAAATATCTAAAGTCTGGTTCTGGAAGAGAGTTTTTAAAAGAAATATTGTAAAAAGGCCCCGTAGTTCAACTGAATAGAATATCAGATTTCGGCTCTGAGGGTTGCAGGTTTGAATCCTGCCGGGGTCACTTGATGGGACAAATTCATCATTTTTGAATTTGTCCCTTTTTTATTTACGTTTAAGTATTTGTTTATCAGTGTGATATACTTGATTGCTTCATTAACTCGGGTGGTTCGATATTCAAATCCGTCAAAAGTCAGATTTTCAGGAAAGACCGAACCAATGATCTTTCTTTTCTGTATAGTATTCCCAGATTGATAGAGAATATTAAGCTTGGATAGATTGCTTATTGCCTTATCCCACAGGGGTTCCACGTTTTGCGTGTCTGTAATCGTACTTGTGAGTTTGGCTTCCAGCCTGTTTATTTTTTTATCGGCATCCGTTTTCATCATTCGGTAATCGTCCGCTTCAATATCACCACATAAAAGCAGTTCTCTCGCTTTAGCCAGTTTATTGTTTTCATCCTGTAAACGAATTTTTAACTGCTGTATATTCCTAATCCTGTCTCTGGTTTTTGCTTTATATACTGTAGTAATTACTTCTTTAAATAGATTGAGCTTGGGAATGGAATACACATATTTCCCGATTTCAGAAACGATCTTTTCATTCATATACTCCGCTTTTTGTCTGAATTTACAGCCACCAGAGCAATGGTAGTAATAGTAATATTTGGAACGCCCTTTAGATTTACTACTAGTTAACATACGCCCGCAGTCTGGACAAACGACAAAACCGCGTAAGGGATAGCGGTCATCTACTTTTATTTTAGTCCGCATTACTTTTTTACGACCGTCGAGAACATCCTGTACATCATAGAACAAAGCTTCGGATATCAAGGGTTGGTGTTGTCCTATGACCAGCTGGCTTTCTTCATCTTTATACTTAGGGATGAAAATTTTCCCACAATACATTGGATTACGAATAGCCGTCCAGAAATTATTTTTACTGCACTTCAGCCCTTTTTCTCTAGCTGTTTTCCATATTTGCTCGGTGCTAAAAGTGTTTTTTGCCAATTCTTTGAATACCCATTTCATTATGTCACTCTGGACTTCCCTTGGCGCAATATATTTTCTACCACTCTCATCAATTTTGTTTTTATAACCGATTGGAGCAAGGCCCATCCAGCGTCCTTCTTTTTTAGCCCTTCGCATCCCGTGAAAGGTATTTAGAGCTCTTCTGTCATTTTCCACTTCAGGGGCAGCCAGGTAAAAGGCGAGCATCATTTTATTTTCAGGAATTGATAAATCGAGTGGTTGTTCTACTGCCTGCGGTTCTACCCCCAATCTTCTCAATGTACCGATCATCTGATAAGCATCCCCTGCATTTCGGCTAAACCTGTCCCATTTGGTAAACAATATCAAATCGGACTGTCCTCTGGATTTACGAAGGATACCTAGCAGTTTTGTCCAGGAAGGACGTTTAAAGGTTTTTGCCGAATGATCCTCATAAATTACTTTTCGTACCTGAATATGGTTGATTTCACAATACTTGCGCAAACGCTCTTCCTGATCCCGTTGTGAGTAGCCTTTGTCGGCCTGTTCATCCGTGCTTACCCGTATATATAAATCTGCAATCTTCATCGTTCCAAAGTATTAAGGTTGTTCTATCTAACAGCCTGATTCCGTTTATAAATATACGAAAATCAGGCAGGTTTTGCCAGATACTGATCTACAACAATATCTGCGATCTCATACATAAAGTCCAGGATGACTTTCACCTGTTCCGCTGTTACTTCTATACCGTCTTCTTTCAATAGTGCTATTGCTTTTTCCGGCGGAATTCTCTTTACTTCATTTTCCATCTTACACCTCCGCTTTAAAACAGCAAAAGCCCCGAAGGGCTTTATACCAAAAAATTAATTCATGCTACCCATCGCTTTCGGGAAAGTAGATTTTACTTCCCTTGTTTTTATTAAATGAGGGTTCATACCGTATATACCCGTAGGCATTAAGATCCTTTACACATTTATGATAGGTCATGGCAGATGATATTTTTGCAATCTTCATAATGTCATAACTAAATGCCACTATCGGATTGCTATTGCCCATCTTTGCCCGGTACTCCAACAGGGCAGCATAAATCCCTATATGTGTAATGCTGATACGGCCATCCTGCTCAATAGCCGTAAAAAAGTCAGATAAAGGCTTTAACTCTTCCATATCATTTAAGTTATGGTGGGTCTCTTTCTTTTCTTCTTAGCCTTCGGTATGTCCGGAGCCTCGTCGGCAATTGGCTGCTCCTGGCCTTTATGCTCCTGTTTAACAGAGCGGCTTTGTGCTTCCGATTGTTTTTCCGTCTTGGACTGGCGGTTATCCATCCGTTGCATATTACTGTCATAGATATTGATGGTCTTAAACCGGGGATTGGCTTCGATGTACTGTTTCT
>Ga0098065_1000187_pt1 | contig 33154 bp, 18 predicted proteins | sample 25_taG_FD_75062 | JGI IMG/M metagenome (GOLD analysis project Ga0098065, IMG submission 75062) | Marine viral communities from Cariaco Basin, Caribbean Sea - 25_WHOI_OMZ | ecosystem: Environmental > Aquatic > Marine > Oceanic | place: Caribbean Sea: Cariaco Basin | collected 2014-11-08 | reverse complement strand
GGTAAAACGATAACGCCCTGATCAATTTGATATAATAATCGGTTTACGGTATTTATCCCTTCAAAAGTCCTGCTCCAGGATTGGTAAACACTATCATCGTTGGTGGTCCAGGTATGTTGATGCCATCTTTTATAAATATATCCATCGATCCATCCTATTCCAATACGTGCAGGAATTACATCCTGATCTGCACTTAACTCCTGAGCTCTAACCACGCCATTCCATAAGAGCATTGTTTTACGCCAGGGAACATAGGCAGCATTTACCAATGCGCTAATATCATCTTCTGATTCAGGATTAAAATTTTCGCTTACTACACTGCCATAGCTATCATCATAAAGTTCGGTACAGGATATGTTAAACATTATCAGTAAAATACCAATGGCTACACTTATTTTTTTAGTTTTCATTAGAATTGCTTTTTAATTTTAAAATCTGGCACTAAGACCTAAAGTAAAAGTGGTTACGGTGGGGAATTTCTCCCTTCGATCTATTCCCGGGTTTAATCCTGAAGTATTTACTTCTGGATCGATACCATTATAGCCGGTTATCGTAAATGCATTATTCACCGATCCATATACCCTTAGAGATTTGATAATTTTAGTATTAAATTTATCTATAGTATACCCTAAAGCGATATTATCGATTTTCCAGTAATCTCCATCTTCAACATAGTAACTATTATATTCTGCCTGTACTTCTGGGCTAAGCGTTGTTTTTCCGAATACTTTATCAGTAACCGAAGAAAGACGATTGTCCCTATATCCGTTTTGAGTACCTTCAAAGTTCATTCTAGCCTCATTTATAATCTGGAAATTAAACGCCCCTCTCATATTTACCGTTAAATCCAGGTTTTTATAACGGAAAGTGTTATTGAAACCGGCGTACCATTTAGGGATACCGTTACCTATATAATGGCGGTCTTCCGGAGCATGGCTAAAATCATCGTAAGCTACGGGATTCCCACTGGCATCTTCATATATCCATTTTCCATACTGATCTACATCTGTTACTCTGAATCCATAGAAATTTCCTATAGATTGTCCTACCTGGACACGATGGGACCTTGTCGTTTGTCCTTCGTAATAAACATCTCCTGTATCAAAAAAGTCGTAATCAGTTTTGAATACACTGCCATTTAGGCTTTTCAATTTATTTTCGTTAACAGAATAGGTAATGGTACTATTCCAACTAAAATCTTCGGTTTCTACAGGTGTAGTATTAATCAAAACTTCAATTCCGCGATTTACCATATTCCCACCGTTGGCCATTATCGTAGGATATAGGTAAGGAGGCATAGAAACGTTGTAAGAATATAAAAGGCCTACCACATTGCGTTCGTAAGCATCTATTGAACCCGAAAGCCGACCGTTTTTAAGTGAGAAATCCACCCCAAGGTTGGTTTCTCTTTTTTCTTCCCATTTTAAATCGGGATTAGGGTTAGAGGCAGGAACAACAGTTCTTAACCATTGACCATTTACATAGGCATAATCTCCATATTTAAGCATTCCTATACCTAAAAAAGAATCTGCTGGTTGGGAACCGGTCACCCCATAGCCTGCTCTCAATTTAATTTCATTAAAAAGATTTTGGTCACTCATAAATTCTTCATTTGTGATTTTCCAACCAATAGAAGCTGCAGGGAAAGTTCCCCAGGCATTGTTGGTTCCCCAGAGCTGACTTGCACCTTCATGTCTGATACTGGCCATAAGCAGGTATCTATCTTTATAGGAATAGGTGGCACGAGAAAAGAAACTAATCAGGTTTTTTTTGAATTTTCCAGAACTCATTCCTGCAAAACCTTCCTGAAGCGCATTTCCAACGCCTATATTATGCCATCCACCAAAATAATCGTCCTGAAATCCAAAATTATTCATACCATACCATTCGCTTTCATTACTTAAGTAGCTGTACCCTAAAAGCACTGAGAACTCATGATTTTCCAAATCTTTATCATAGGTTGCGGTTAACTCTATTTGCCTATCGGTATCAGTATAGCCTCCTATGTTGGAGTAGCCCGCAAAACCATCTCTTATATTGGAAACGTGATTTAAAGTTTCAGAATAACCGTTGGTGCTTGGCTCCCTTGTCAACGAGAAGTTACCATTTAGCGTAAGCGCTTCTATAGGATTATAGGTTACTGTTCCAACGTAACGCATTTCAGAAGTTTTTACATTTCCGTCAGATTCTTTAATTAGGGAAAGCGGGTTTTCGTATCCTAATTTACTGATGTTCTGATACCAACTTCCATCTTCGTTTTTAATAGGTGCTGTGGGATTATAACGCATAGCCTGATAGTAGATCCAGGGCCTAAAGCTACTTCCTGCTCCGGTAGAGGTATATTTATTCTCTCTTCCTAATAAAGAAAATCGCAGATGCAATTTATCGTCAAACATCTTGTGATTTACTTCTAAGCGTCCTCTAAAGGTTTGGTTATCTGACTTTAAAAAGATGCCTTGCTGTGAATTATAATTAATATTTGCAATATAATTGGTTTGTGAACTGCCTCCTCTAAGCGTAATATTATGCACATGGGTTATAGGGGTTCTGGTGATTTCGTCCAGCCAGTTGGTACTGGCCCCTAAATCTGATTCCGGATATAATTCCCTAAACTGTCCTGCACTTAAAAAATCGAGTTCTCTGGCAACCTTGGCAGTGCTTACATATCCAGAATATTCTACCGTATTTATCTTCGCACCTTTCGCTCTTTTTGTAGTAATTAAAACAACGCCATTCGTTCCCCTAACACCATATATTGCTGCGGCAGATCCATCTTTTAAAACATCTATGGTTTCGATATCTTCTGGAGCAACCGTGTTTAAAGCTCCTGGTATACCGTCGATAAGTACCAGAGGGTCTGAATATGCACCAGATAGCGTATTGTTTCCTCTTAATTTGATTGAGCTTGTTGCTGTAGGATCTCCATTAGCATTGGTAACCGCCAGCCCAGCAACTTTTCCCTGTATCAATTGTCCGGCATCGGTTAGTTGCCCTTTATTAAAATCCTCGGCTTTAACATTAGCTACAGCACTGGTCACATCTCCTGCTTTTTGTTTTCCATATCCTATAAGTACGATTTCTTCCAGGGCATTGGTATCTTCTTGCAGGGAGATATTAACTACTCTATCTTTTCCTACAGTGATTTCCTGAGTAGCAAAACCCACATAAGTCACTACCAAAATAGATCCTTCAGGAGCGTCCAGAGTATAGTTGCCGTCAAAATCTGTAGAAGTTGCTATTTGTGTTCCTTTAACTACAATATTAGCACCGGCCAATGGCATACCATCATTTTCTGAAGTCACCTTACCCGTTATTGGTTCCTGAACATTCTGATGGGAGAAATCTACTATTTTTGCCTGTGCTTCATGGTTGAAACATACAAGCATTACGACAAGCAAGGCGAGAGTATACCTTGACATAACGTAATGAGTAAAAAAATAAAATTTACACATAAAAAAATTGATTTAAATTAATAGTCTATTGTTTAATCTTTAAGTTTTACGTTTTGATTATGTTATTATATCAATGATCGAAACGAAAACCTTTTCGTTTTTCATGCTTTTTTTTGTATTGTAGGTATCATGTTCTGCCAGATGACTTAAAAGTATATGCTAGCTTATTTGGGACTACTAAAATTGACGTTGTAGGCGCTTATTTTAGAAACTTATTATAACCCCGGCTTCGGGCCGCTTAATTTTTAAGCAAACACGCAAAGCCGGATCGGGTTATAAATTTTAACTTAAAATAGAGGGGATGATTTTAAGTGTATTTTTCAATCCCTATTAGAGGGGGGAATTCCGCGAGGTTCTTTTCTCTTTTAGAATGCTATAACCATCTTATCACCATTGTAAGTGATTTTCTTTGTAGTTTTGGTTGTTTCAGCAGTTTCTATATGTAGTTGGAATGATCTATCTTTAAGCATTCCCTCAAACTTTCCTTGACGCTTTTCGATCGTTAATTGTTGTTTGTTATTATCCCAAACGAATTTTATTTCGCTATAGGCTCCCTTTTCGTAATTATAATTATCGTTCTCATCTTCATATAGTGTAAATTCAGCATCAGCACCGGGATATATATTTATTTTTAAGTTAGACCAGTCTTTTTGTTCAGCATAATCAACTTTAGGGCCTACGGGAACGATACTCCCTGCTTTCACATATAAAGGAAGAATATCTATTGGCGCTTTTTTATCGATAGTTTGTCCGCCAGAAAAACGTTCTCCAGTCCAGTAATCAAACCATTCTGTTCCTTTTGGCAGGTATACTTGCCGATATCCATCTTGTTGAAAGTTTTCTTTTTTATCTTCGGTATACATCGATTTCAAAACCGGAGCGACTAAAAAGGAATGTCCAAACATATATTGATCATTAAGATCTAAGACCTTTTCATCGTTAGGGAAATCCATTACCAAAGCACGCATTAAGCTTGATTGTTGATTTGTAATCTGCCATGCCTCAGAATAGATATACGGAAGTAGGCTGTAGCGTAAATTGATATATTTTTCCAGGGCATCGTATACGGGTTCTCCTTTTTTACCAAATTGGTAAATTTCGCGTGGAGCATCGGCTCCATGGGATCGCATCATTGGTGTGAAGGTTGCGAACTGAAGCCATCTTGCATAGAGTTCCCTATATTCCGGATCGTCTAATTTATCCTTAAACTCCCATATAAAGAAACCTCCAATATCGCTATTCCAATATGGGATGCCCGTAAGTGAAAAATTAAGTCCTGAGGATATCTGGTCTTTTAGTGTTTTCCAGGAAGCTTCGGTATCGCCAGACCAGGTATTGGCAGCATAGCGTTGCTGGCCGGCAAAAGCCGAACGCGTTAAAATAAACACCCGCTTATCTGAGGTAGCTTCACGCATATGCTTATATACACCGCCTACCGTCATTAATGGGAAAGCATTACGTACTTTTCTAAAAGAGCCTAAATAGGTTTTTTCATCAAAATCTTCAGGTTTGATATCTAAATGATCTGGTTCTGTAGAGTCCATCCACCAGCCATCGATGCCCAGTGAGAATAAACCTTTTTTTAGATATTTCCAATAGATATCTCGTGCTTTTGGATTATAAGGATCATAAACCCTTACGCCTGAAGGATAATCCATGTTTGGTGGCCAGTCACTTTTACCAGATTGTGGCCATGTAGAAAAGTTGAACAACATGTTATCTTTTTCCAATTCTTTATAAGGTTGGGTTTTTGGTCCAAAAGAAGACCATATTGAAATAATAATATGTGCATTCAATGCATGGATATCGTCTACCATTTTTTGAGGATTTGGGAATTCTTCATTTAAAAATTCCATGGCATTCCAATGGTAATTATCTCCCCAATACTGCCAATCCTGGATTATACCATCTAATGGAACTCCTAAATCACGATATTTTTTCACAACACCAACGGTTTCTTCCTGACTTTTATAGCGCTCTTTACTTTGCCAGTAGCCGTATGTCCATAGTGGGAACATAGGCGCCTGTCCCGTTAATTGTCGCATGTGAGCAATCACACTATCGGCATTACCGCCATACATAAAGTAATAATCTATTCCATCACCAACTTCTGAGGTAAAAGAAGTGGCGCTTGTATCGTCGCTAAACGTAGTAGGAGAGTAATTGTCCCAAAATAAACCATATCCTTTAACCGATTGGAAAAACGGAATATAATCTTCGCGGTTTGCCTGGATCATTTTAACTTCCAGGTTGCGTTGTGACATTTTGCCATTTTGTAAAATCCCAAGGCCATAAATAGTCTCCTTGGGATCTAAATTAAAGCTTTGGCTTACCGTGTAGGTGTCCTGATCTACATCTTTAAATGGAGTAAATAAAGGATCGCCTGTTTTCTCTTTTAAAAGAAGCGAGTGATCTGGAGAATTATAACGTATATTACCTGTTTTGGTATTAATAGCGATCTCCAGTTTTTCACTTTTCAATAGGAGTTCATTCTTTTTTTCTTCAATTTTAAATGATGTTTTTTTAGGCTCTAAAACAACTGAAAGACTTTTCTTTTCAAAAGAAGAATTCTTTGGGGTTTTTATAACCCTAACCATGGAAGATGTATAGAACTGAATCTCAAGATTAGCATTTTCCAGACTTAATTTTATGCCTAATTTGGTTTTCTCATAATTAGGATCGTTGTTAAAAGCAAGAGAAGTAAAGGTAAAAGCAATACATGCTATTCCCATTAAAAAGTATTTAATATGAGTCATTTAGAATAATTTTATGAATCAAATTTATTTTTAAATACATAAAATGAGTAGTGCAAATGTTGCAACAATTATCATATTGGTTGAATTTTCGTTGTAATTTCTCAGTTTTTATAATCTGATGGTTTTTTTCCATATTCCTGCTGGAAACATTTTCCAAAATAGCTAAGGCTGGAAAAACCTACTTTAACAGATACCTCGGAAACTGATTTTCCTTCATCCAAAAGTTGGCGAGCATGTTTTAATTTTATGGAGCGAATAAAGGCAGTAGGAGATAGGCCAGTAATAGCTTTTATTTTTCTGAAAAGTCCGGTACGATCCATGTTAAGATCACTACTTAATTGCTTAACAGAATAAGCTGTGTTTTCCATATTTTCATGAACCTTCTGTAGCGCTTTTTCCATGAATAAGCTATCGGTTTTACCGATCGTTATTTCGTCTGGCTTAATTTCAGCCGAATTTTTAAAAACTTCTTTTCGGGATTGTTGTTCCTGTACCAGATTTTCAATACGTTGTTTAAGGATTTCCAGATTGAAAGGTTTATCCATATAAGCATCGGCCTTAGCTTCAAAACCTTTTAATTTAGATTCTTCTGAAGATCGTGCGCTAAGTAAAATCACCGGGATATGAGAGATTTCAATATCACTTTTAATATTATGGCATAAAGTTATTCCCGTCATTATGGGCATCATTATATCACTAATCACAAGATCGGGATGATGTTTTTTTACTTGTTCTAAACCTTCTAACCCATTCTTTGCCGTATAAATATTAAAATCCTCTTTAAGTTCAGAAAACAAGAAATCCTGAAAATCTGGATGATCCTCTACAATTAAAATGGAAAAGCGCTCATTGGGATCTTTATAAGAAGTTAGGATTTTAGGTTGGGCAGGAATATTTATCCTTACCGGAATCCTTACGGTAAACGTGCTTCCCTTAGCTGGTGCACTGGTTACATTTACCGTTCCCCCTAATAATTCCAGGTAAGATTTAACCAGATGCAAGCCAATACCGGTACCGGTATTCTCACCTTCAGGATTAGATCGATAATAGCGTTCAAAAATTTTTGGTACTTCTTCCTTTGCAATCCCCTTACCATTATCCGTAACCTGTATTTTAAGGATTTCTCCATCTAGTTCCCCGATAAAGCTCACTTTGCCCTCTTGCGGTGTAAATTTAAATGCGTTAGATAACAGGTTACTTACTATTTTTTTAAACTTTTCATTATCTATAAATATTAAGGTTTCTTCTTTAGAAATTTCTCTTTTAAAACGTATTCCCTTATGCTGTGCTAATTCATCAAAAGGCTGAGTAACGTTGTTTAAAAGCTGATTAAGCTGGCAGCAATCAGAATTTACAGACAGTTTCCCGGTAGTTTCGATTTTGCGAACGTCCAGTAATTGGTTTACCAATTGTAACAACTCTATAGCACTTTGATGAATTTTAGTCAATTTAGAGCGATTCGCACTATTTTCGGTTTTTAGAATAGAGGCCAAAGGAGTAATGATAAGGCTAAGTGGCGTTTTTAGTTCATGACTTACATTGGTGAAAAACTGATCTTTTAAAGTGCGTAATTCTTCCGACTGTTTTGCTTTAAGTTTTTCCTTTTGAAATTTTAAAAGTAAGTGTAAACATAGATATATAATGAACAAAATCAATACTATGTAACCCAGGTAGGCCGGCCAGGTTTTCCACCATGGGGGTAAAATGATAATATGTAGAGTGGCCATGTCACTCCATATTGTTCCGTTAGCAGAAGAGGTCACTTTTAAGGTATAGTCTCCCGGGCTTAAATCGGTATAAGAAGCTTTTCCTAATCCATTATCCGGTGCTATTTCCTGCCAGTTTTCGTCGATTCCCTCAAGCCTATATTTGTATTTTGTTTTCGATACATTGGTGTAATTTAATCCAGAAAAACTTAACGAAAAGAAATTTTGTCGGTGCTTCAGTGTAATTGCTGAGGTGTATTGTATGGCTTTATCTAAAATGGTTTTACCGTTAAATTCCTGCCCTGGTGATATAGGCTTCCCAAATAATTCGAACTGCGTGAAAATTGGTACTTCTAATTTTGTTTTTTCTAAAAGATTATTGGCAGGATTAAAAATATTAAAACCATCCAAGCCGCCCCATAACAAACTACCATTGTTCATTTTTAGTACTGAATTTTTTACAAATTCATAATCTACAACACCATCATATTGGTTATAATTTGTAAAAAAGAAGGCCGGGTCCTTTTTTTCTTCAGATATATGTACACAAGACAACCCGTTAGAAGTAGCTACCCAAATTTGTTGTTTATCATCTTCTATAATCGATTGGATACTGTTGTTTACCAAGCCATCTTTTGCATAGAAATGTTTAAGTTTATTTTTTTTAGGAAACCAAACACTTAATCCATCCTGAGAAGCGGTCCATAACCATCCACGACTATCCGTATACAAATCATTGATGGCCTGGTTCTTTTGATGAAAAAAGCGAATTTCAGTATTGGTTTTTGCTGTTTGGAGACAATCTTCTTTAAGATTATAAAAAAACAGGCCTTCCCTGGAAACTCCGGCATACTTATTAGAATCAATCCTTGAAATATTAAAAATTGGAGCTAATTTTTCTGTTACCTGTGTTATAGCATTATTTTTAGAGTTCAATAAAAACAAACCCTGATCTGTAGCCAACAAATATTGATGAATTGAAGCGTCAAGATACTGGTAAACTTGTGAGAATGGGGTTTTTAGTTTTTGGAAAGTCTTTTTATTGGAAATATAGAGACCATTGGATGTGCCAATCCAGCAATCATCATCCTCGGTAAAAATAAACCTGCATTTTAATGGAGTTGTAATTCTTGAAAATCGCTCTATTTTTTGGGTTTTTGGATAATATAAAAAAACTCCGTTATCAGTAGCTACTAAAACTTTATCCTCAAATTCAGAAAACCCATTTATTACGATATCTTTTTCTGAGGTATGAGGAAAGAACTTATGTCCGATATTTTTAAATTTAAAACGGTCCCGGTGATAATATAAAAGCCCTCTGTTTAATGTACCGATCCATACCCCTTTATTCTTGTCAAAGAAAATAGTACTTATTTCAGAATTAATGACATCTCCATTTAGCAGTTTAAGTTTTTCTATGGTTCTTTTGTGGAATAGTGAAGTATCTATTTGCATAATTCCTTTAGGATTGGTAATCCAAATATTGCGATTCCAATCGATGCTCAATGTATTTAGAAAATAATCGGTTTTAAGAAGCATCTCCCATTCTCCACTGTTCATATCCAACCGATGTGCAATTCCCAAGCTATCCCCATTTCTTAATTGATAGATGTAATGTTTATCTGGAACGACCAATAAAGTATTGTGATAAGGTTTATTTTGAATGGAATTTTTAAAATGCCTAATTTTTTTTGAAGTGAGATGGTGAGCTTCTACCTGTCCTGAGCGATAAAATAGAAAAACCTGATTTTTAGCTACCGTAAGGTCATAAAGCGGATCGTTTTTAGGCAGTTTATCTATAAAAACCGAAGCCTTTTCTTTATCCCTGGGTTTAAAAAATAACTTTCCGCTTTCTCCTTTATACCAAAAGTCTTTATTAGGATCAATAAAAAAATCAGTCACTTTTTCATTTATTCCCAATTTTTGAAAAATTTGATCCACATCGGTAATCAATTTTTCTTTTTTCATGTCGATATACTTAAGCGAGTATGTATTCTTCAGCCAGATACCGTCGTTAGGACCTATGTAAAGGCGGTGATAACCGGAATAATCGGATAATTCATAATCTTTATCTTCATTATAGTGCATATAAGTAAAAGAGCTCCCATTATAAATGTCTACCAGACCCTCTGTAACAATAACCATCCTGCCATCACTTAACTGACCGATGCTACGCACCTTATTTCCCGATAAGCCGTCACTCGCATTTATTTCTGAAAAGACATATTGCGGGGATTGTGGGTATAAAAATTTAACAGAAAAAAATAAAAAAATAAAAAATTTTAAAGTCGGCCGAAATCGCTCCTTAAGGAGATATGATGATGTAGGGTTAGAAATATACACTTTAAATTTTTCTATTAGGTGTGCGCAAAAATGTATTAAAATTAGATAGCGATTTTTTGCGGCGTTTTATTTTAAGATCCTTAAAATGCTTCAGATGCTTAGGTTAAATATACAAATGTTATTTAAACATTTATTTTTTGGAATGTTTAAAGTGTTATTATAGAACAGTCTTTATGAAGTCTAAACATTGAATGCTGTTTTTCTCTTCTTCAAATCAGTACAAAAGAGGAAGATTAGTATTACAAAATATAAAATATGATGTTATCTCAATGGATAAGCTTTTAATATATTATTTTTTTAAATAAAAAACCCCATTCTTAATAATTAAAGAATGGGGCATATTTTACGAATTTTGATTAAATTTATTCCTGTTCAGGGTTTAAAAGTATGGGGTTTCCAAAGCCCAGTTGCCCTAGTTTATCTAGTTGAGTCTTAGCATCACCAACAATTAAATAATACATCCGGTTTGGATTGATATATTTTTTTGCTAAATCCTGAATATTAAGAATATCCAACTTATTAACCAGTTCTTCTCTTTGCTTAATATAATCGTAATCACGATCGTAATTACTAATTTCACTAAGCATATTAAGTTTAGCATCTAAAGTTTCAAATTTACGCATGTTACTCTTTATCATATAGCTTTTAGTAACCTCCAGGTCATACTGATTAAAATTCTCTGGATAATTTTGCAATATGTTCTTTACAAGTTTAGCAGCATCATCTGTAATATTGGTTCTTACACCGGTAGAAATCATAAACGAACCTGCATATTTATCTCCAAAAAATCCCGATCTAATGCCATATGTATAGCCTTTACCTTCCCGTAATTGCTGGGTAAGCTGGGAAGCAAAACTACCACCGCCCAACCGGTAATTCATTACTTCTGCCGGATAAAAATCTTTACTGGTAGCTGCCATCGCCGGTGAGCCAAACCTAAAAACAGATTGTTTCGCTCCCGGAATATCATAGAAATATACCTTCGATTTTTTTGGAAGTTCAGGTTTGGTAATCCTGGGCAACTGTACATTTTTTGCCGGCCAGTTTGCCGAAATTGATTTTAAAGCATCGGTGGCCTGACTTTTATCCACCGCACCCACCACTAAAAATTTGGTGCGCTGTGGTGTCAAATTTTCCTGGTAATAATCCTTTAGATCCTGAATGTTAATAGCCTCAACACTAGACTTAGTTCCAAGTATATTTTTAGATAGTATATTTCTTTCGCCATAGATCAGTTTTTGAAATTCCATATTGGCGATAACGTCTGGATTTGCTTTTTCTTCTTCAAGCTGGTTAAGCACCTGCTGTTTTGCCAGTTTAAATTCTTCTTCGTCCCATCTTGGGCGCAATAATATTTCTTCAACCAGAGCGATAGTTTCTGTAAAGTTTTTAGCCAAAGTACTACCGGAAACACTAATTTGAGTTTTGCTCGAATTAATCCTGATATGGGCACCTAACAAAGCGATGGCTTCTTCTAATTCTTCCGGGGTTTTATTCGCTGTTCCTTCCCCTAAAATTTCTGCCAGTAAATTAGAGACTCCAGTTTTGTTTGGGTTTTCCAAGAGTAATCCGCCCTCCAACTGAAATTCAAATTTCACTAGGGGAACCTCGCTATTAGTGATTCCATAAACCTGCATTCCTGAAGGCATAAAATCTTTCCAAACTGCAGGAGTAGTAAGCTGTGGTGTGGCAGCATAGGGAGGCTCAAGACTTCTATCAAAGCTGGATGGAGTTTTTTCGTAATCGGCTTGTTGGGAGGCATCAAAATCCTCTTCAGCCCCTTCAACGATTTGCTCTTCATCAATTTCTGCGGGTTTAGAATTTTCCAGTGCTAATGTTTTTTGCCCTTTAGGTACAAAACTTGTAGCCACATAATTCTGATCTTTGATGTATTTATTAAAAACTTGCATCACGTCTTCCTTGCTTACCGCCAGGAGCTTGTTCATTTCTTTATTGATAAAGTTAGGATCGTTGGCAAAAATCTGATATTGGGCTAACTGAAAGCCTTTTCCCAGGACGCTACTAATACTATTATAAAAACTGGTTTCCTGTCCGGCTTTTATACGTTTAAGATCTTTATCTGAAATTCCGTTTTTGGAAAATTCAGCAAAAGTTTCTTCGATTGCCGCAGCTACACTATCTAAATCTTTTCCCTCGTAAGCTCTAACCTGAAGCAATAGTTCCCCGGCAAGTTCAGAGCTATAATTGTACATGTTCACCGATCCCGTGAATTCTTTTTCTTCTACCAGTTTTTTGTACAAAGGCGCATTTTTTCCGCTACTTAAATATTCAGCCAGAATAGAGAGGGCATAAGAATCTTCATGATACGAATAAACGCTAGGCCAAGCCATAGTTAATTCGGGTAGACGCGCAAAGTTGTCCTCGTAATACAATTTTTTGGTCTCCTCGAGATCTACTAATTGCTTTTCCTGTCTTTTAATTTCTTCTCCAGAAGGGATTTCATCAAAATATTTATGCACCCATTGTTTTGCCTTTTCTTTATCAAAATCACCGGCAATCGTTAAAATCACATTATTAGGGACATACCATTGATTATAGAAATCTTTTACATCCTGAAGTGTAGCATTTTGAAGATCCTCTAAACTACCAATGACCTGCCAGTTGTATGGATGATCTTTAGGATAAAGATTTTTGTCGATAACATACATCGTATGTCCATAAGGCCGGTTATCATAACTCTGTCTTTTTTCGTTTTTAACCACCTGCTTTTCTTTGGCCAAGACCGGTTTGGTTACCGTATTGATAAAGAAGCCTAATTTATCGGCTTCTGCCCAGATCATTTTTTCAAGAGCATCTTTAGGTACTGTTTGAAAAAAGTTGGTACGATCGCGACTAGTCGATCCATTGGCACCAGAACCACCAATTCTTGCACTCATTTTATCGAGTCCGCCTTTACCCAGGTTCTCAGATTCCAGAAATAATAAATGCTCGAATAAATGAGCAAAACCGGTACGATTCTCTTTCTCTCTCGCCGATCCTACGTGTGCAGTTAGCGCCACTGAAACTACAGGATCTGAATGATCGGTATGCATAATAACGGTAAGGCCATTAGGCAATGTAAAACTTTCAAAGTTTACTTTTAGCGAACTATCTTCCTGCGCATTTAGCGTATAAACGAATAGCACATAAAAAAGTATAAGTATTTTTTTTAATGTCATTGTTTGAGTTTTCAGTGAACGGTTAACAGTTTACAGTTAGCCAGTAAAAAGTATAAAGTATTTATGTAATTTTGATTTGCTTTCCGAATTATAAAATATACTCAATTAAGTGATGAACGCCAACTCAGAGATTCAGCTAAAAACTAATTTAAGAATTGCTTGCTCATATCAGTTTTGGTGCATATTTCTTTTGGATCAGCTAGTTAAAACGTTATTCCCACAGAAACTCCATAGCCGTCGGCAGGATAATTATAGTTAACATCCTGGACTTCGCTGGTATAATAGGTTTTAGATTTTTTGAAAATTTCGATTGTATACTGAAAATTGTAATCACTCTCGAAATTATAGCCTACACCTAATTTGGCAGTCTGACCCGGTAAAAAGCTACCGATTTTTATGTTTTTCCCTGTATTCAATAGAACGAAAGGACTGTTAAGTCCGTAATCATAAAGGTTGAACCTAACTTCTAATATAGCTGGAATCGATTTGTATTCTTCATCAATATTAAAATTTATTCCAATTCCTGCAGACAAAATAAATTTTTTCAAAATAAAAATCCCGTGAAGAGAATTCAATTCAAAACCCCATCCTTTATTAAGCTTATTTTGTTGATGAATCAAAGTTCCTTCTGTGTTTTTATAAATTTCTAGGATATTTGTAGAAGTGTAAATTTTTTTATCTTCTTGGGCTTGAGTGAATAAAGGAAAGCAAAGTAATACTGAAATTATTATTATTATTATTATTTTTAAATTCAAATTTAAAGTGTTTATATGTTTTTTTAATGATAGTGCCAAGTACTGAGCATCGAGGAAAACTGAATTAATTAATAACTAATCAACCATAAATAAGGCATTAGCAAAAAACAATTTACCATTCTGCCAGAACGATCTGAATAATGGATTATCTACCATGTAGATTACGCTACCGCGCCCCATATTTTCTTCAGCAAAAACAACAGAATTCTCAAGTGTTTTATAGGCTTCGCTTCCTACAAATCCAGAAACTACCTGAGGTTCCTGCATATAAGCAACATTATAACCTTTGCTAAGTATTCCATAATTACTACTGCCCAGTTTAAGACTGAAATACGTTTTATCATATCCAAAAGCCAGTGGATGCGTATTATCAACTGTGGTTTTAACAATACTTCCTGGACTATTATTTTTAATGCTTTCTCGTTGTCTCATGCTGTAAGGCGTAAGATTCGGCTTATCAGCATCATCTTTATTTTCCTCATCATGATTTTGTTTGATATTAAAACCATCTTTACCCGCAAAATAACCAACAGCTCTTCCAATGGTGATCATTTTTCCACCAGCGCGAACAAAGTCTTGTATCTTTTTTACAGCATTTTCACCTAACACGCTTGCGTAATAACCTTCCGGAATTATTAAAATATCGTAAGAATCAAGATCGATTCGGTTAAAATAATCGGTACCGATAGCGGTTACAGGATAATCTAATTCCTGCTCAAAGAAATACCAGATCTCCCCGTAATTAAGGGAAGAAGTCCCTTCACCGCGAAGAATGGCAATTTTAGGATTACCGATTAATTTTACATCTGGAGATCCAAAATCGGGTCCGCTGGTTACAAAACTTGTATTGGCTATGGTCAGTTCTCTTTTTAATTCATTTGCGGTTGCAATCACAATTTCATTAAAATCTTCGAGATTTTTATTATCACTTTTTGTAATAATTAAACTACCAGCACTAAATTTTTTCCCTTCCGAAGAAAAAGGAAGTTCGCTAAACCTAACTTTTACATTCTGCTTTAATAAAGCCGCTAAAAATTCGGCATCTTTCATGCTATTCCATTTGGCGATATATCCTGCACCTTCAGCATTTACTGTATTATTTATATTCGATGTTTCCGTAGTATTTTTTCCGGAATAAGCTTTAGTACTTGCAACAGCATTTAAACCATAGGCATAAGCTAAGCTCCATGCCGTGATGTCATAGGTGATCGAGTCGTTTAATTTTGTTTTAGGTTCAAAAAGTACTTCAACCATATGTCCTTTTGGTTGTTGGGTGCTCACCAGTAAAGTTTGATCTGTGGTGATTAAATTTCCATCTTTGTTTTCAGTAAAGCTGTACCCAGATATTTTTTCGCCAGATCTGGCGTTAGAATATTTAATTTCATGACGATCTAATAATTCTTTTAAAGCATCAATTTTGTCTTTATCGCCATTAAGCGCAAAAGTTTGATATTTTCTATCAAGATCGCTAAAATAATTACTGAATTCTTGTGAAAGTTCTTCTGCATTTTTTGACGCCATTTCTATGGTCGATATTCCTGTAGTAAAATGGTGTTCAATTCGGTCTTTTAAGGTTAAAATATAACCCTGGTCGGTTTTGATTCCTAATCCGCCACGGCCATGACCTGCCTGTTCGTAGGTCATCCCAATAGCTCCCATATATGTTGGATAGGTGTCACCATAACTTGGATAAAGCAAATCAAAACTTTCTTTAGTGAAAAATAACCATCCTTCTTTATCAAAATATTTAGCGTTGTTTTTACCAATTCTTGTCTGGAAGTCTCTTTGAAAAGGCGTAATAATATCATGGAATGGCTCGGCTGCGGGAGCAAAATAATAGGGATTGTTAATTCCCTGTTCATGAAAATCGACATGAATATGCGGCATCCACTGATTATAGATTTTTAAACGGCTTTGTGTTTCAACCTGTGTGGCCCAATCCCAATCACGGTTTAGGTCGTATAAATAATGGTTAGGCCTGCCACCGGGCCATGGCTCGTAATGTTCAGCAGCATCTTGTGAAGTACTAAATGGCGTTTGCTTTACCTGGTTATACCAGTTGGCATAACGATCACGTCCATCGGGATTAACACAAGGATCGATAATAACGATGGTGTTTTTTAACCAGTCCTGCTTTTCAGTAATAAGATTATAAAGGGTTTTCATCGAAGCTTCCGTACTAGATGCTTCATTGCCATGCACGTTGTAACTTAACCAAACGATGGCTTTATCGGTTGTGGGAGTGCCGTCTAAGATGCCGGTTTGGCGCAAGTGATTTTTTCTGATTTTCTCGATGTTTCCAAGATTTTCTTTTGTAGAAATCACGGCATAGGTAAGTGGTCGTCTTTCATTGGTTTTACCGTAGGTGTGATAAGTAACTAAAGGAGAGTTTTCTGCGATATATTTAAAATAATCTACAACATCGGCATGTCTTGAAAATTGGCTTCCAAGTTCATATCCTAAAAAATCTGAGGGTGATTTTACCTGTGCTTTTACATTTACAAAACTCAGGATCGTAAAGGTAATTAGGAGTAATTTATTCTTCATAAAATGAGTGAGGGGTTTAATTAATTGTAGTAAAGATAGGGTAGACAGGGGAATTAACTAAAATTTAGTGGATAAAAGTTATATCTTCGGTATCTTAGCAAACTCAAAAAAAGTGTATGCCTACTGATTGTATTTCGTATTCCGAAACCAATTATTTTTCCAAACTTATTTTGGATTACCTGGAAAAGAAGGAAGAATTATCTCCATTTTATCATCGATTTCCTGAAATTGGAAATTTTGAAGCTCAAATTAAAGAAAAGCAACAAAGTTTTTCTTCGGAAAATAGAAAGGTTCTGGTAGAAAGCCTTAAGAAACAATACAACGGAGTTGAAATTTCTGATGCTACCTTGGACAATATTGAAGCACTTTCTAAAGACACTACATTTACCATCACCACCGGACATCAACTAAATTTGTTTACCGGGCCGCTGTATTTTTTATATAAGATCATTTCAGTAATCAATCTTACTAAAATCCTTAAAAAGAAGCATCCGGAATATGATTTTGTACCGATTTACTGGATGGCTACTGAAGATCATGATTTTGCTGAAATTAATTATTTTAATTTAAACGGGAAGAAATTTCAATGGAATTCTACAGAAAAAGGTGCGGGTATTGATGCGGTAGGTTATTTATCAACGGAAGGCCTGAAGGAGGTTTTTGAACTGTTTTCCTCAGAAATTGGGGGTGGTAAGGATGCTGAATATTTGAAATTCTTGTTTAAAAACGCCTATTTAAAACACAGCAATTTAACTGAGGCAACACGTTATCTGGCCAATGAGCTTTTTAAGGAATATGGGCTAGTCATTATGGGCGCACAACAACCCGAACTTAAAAAATTGTTTATTCCTTTTGCTGAAAATGAATTGCTTGAGCAACGCTCTTTTAAAACAACTAAAGAAAACACCGAAAAATTATCCAATCTAGGCTATAATGTACAGGTGAATCCGCGTGAAATCAACCTTTTCTATTTAAATAATGGGTATCGTGAACGTATTATAAAACGAGACGGAAGATTTTATGTACACGAGAAGCAAATAGAATGGACTAAAGAGGAGATTATTGCTGAATTGCATGAGCAACCGCAGCATTTTAGCCCAAACGTGATGATGCGACCACTTTTTCAGGAAGTTATTTTGCCTAACTTATGTTATATCGGTGGTGGCGGCGAATTGGCTTACTGGCTGGAATTAAAAGATTATTTTGAAGCTGAAAACGTGCCTTTCCCGATGCTACTGCTGCGAAATTCAGCCTTACTACAAACCGAAAAGCAAAAAGAAAAGCGGAAGAAATTAGATATTTCTAACAAAGAACTTTTTTTAAAGCAGCACGAATTAATCAATAGAAAAGTTCGTAAAATATCGAATATCGATATTGATTTCAGCAAACAAAAGGAATATTTGGTAAATCAGTTTCAAGAAATGTACGATTTAGCTGAAAAAACCGATAAATCTTTTCTTGGTGCAGTGAAGGCACAGGAAGTAAAACAATTAAAAGGATTAGATCATCTGGAAAAACGATTGCTGAAAGCGCAAAAACGAAAATTAAAAGATGAGGTAAGCCGAATCGCAGCTTTACAAAATCAACTTTTCCCCAATAAGAGTTTACAAGAGCGACAAACCAATTTTTCTGAAGTTTATGCCATGTACGGTCAGGAGCTTTTGGATACACTTTTTGAGCATTTAAATCCTTTAGAACAACATTTTAAAATTCTCACTTTTGGAACAAAATAAGATGCATACGATAGATATGGATCTGGTAGAAATGACGCTAGACGTTATGAAATATACCATAGATCGTATCTCGAATATAACACCAGAGCTTGGCGCTCCTAAAAAGGAAGAAGAATTATTACGAATTGTAGGGGAGACCATCACACCCAATGGGATTGGAGGGGAGAATGCCTTTAAACTTTTTAAAGATGTTCTGGTAAAGGCCTGTGTGCCTATTGATCATCCAAGGCATTTAGCTTTTGTTCCTGCAGCACCAACCCGGGCAGCTATTATGTTCGATTTGGTAACCTCGGCTTCCAGTATTCATGGCGCATATTGGATGGAAGGTGCCGGTGGAATTTTTTGTGAAAACCAGGCGATGAAATGGCTGGTTTCTCTTACCGGTTTGCCGGAAACCGCATTTGGGGTTTTTACCAGTGGCGGTACGGCAGCAAATCTCTCGGCTATGGTTGCGGCAAGGGAAGAATGGCGAAGAAGATCTTCAGATAATGTAAGTGTACGCGGATTGCTATTAACTTCAGATGGGGCACATAGTTCGGTACAGGCTATGGCTAAGGTTATTGATGCCGATGTAGTGATGATCGATAATCACGATGAAAGGATCACTGGCGCAGAACTTCGTAGAGCGATTGAAGAGCTTGAAGAAAAAGATAGAAAACGTTTATTTGCGGTTGTGGCTACCGGAGGAACAACCAATGCCGGAATAATAGATGAACTGGATTCTATAGCTAGTGTTTGCGAACAGGAAAATGTTTGGTTTCATGTAGACTGTGCTTACGGTGGTGGCGCTTTAGCAGCAAATTCAGTTCGACATTTATTTAACGGTATCGAAAAAGCCGATAGCATTACGATAGATCCTCATAAATGGCTTTTTTCTCCCTATGATTGTGGGGCGGTAATTTATAAGGATTTAAAACATGCCAAAAATGCCCATTCTCAAAAAGGAGCGTATTTAGAAATTTTTAAAGATGAAGGGGCACAGGGCTTTAATCCAGCAGATTATCAAATTCAATTAACACGTCGTGTACGCGGTATGCCTTTGTGGTTTTCTTTGGCCATGCACGGAACAGATAAATATAAGCAGGCCATTGAACGAGGTATTGAGCTTGCTAAAATTGCTGAGAACAAAATAAATGAAAGCGAGCATGTTGAGGTGGTGCGACCTTCTAGCTTATCGGTGGTTTTATTTAGAAGAAAAGACTGGACGCCAGATCAATATAAAGACTGGACCTATAAAAATCACAATTCTGGTTTCGCATTGGTTACGCCAACCACCTGGAAAAAAGAAACAGTAGCGCGTTTCTGCTTTATCAATCCAGATACAACGGAAGACGATATCGATAAGATCCTAGTATCGATGAAATAGGATTCGGTTGAAGCAATAAAGCATTTAACTAATAAGCTCAGCTCCAACCTTGATCTTTCTTGAGGTTGCGATCAATTTTTTGTGCATAATAAAGCTTTTGATGTTTTTGTTCATTTAAAAGTAAAGTCCTTGTTGGAGGCTTCTTGGTTCCTTCACGTTAGAGCTTTTATAATTATAATATATCCTGCCTTATCCATAAAACGACCTAAATGGAGAGATTTTTTAATTTTTTCTTTTACATCGTTGCTCAGAAAGTCCGATTCATAATCATTGCGTTGTGTTAATCCATAACATGAGGAATATAACCAGATTTATTTATAGATCATTAGATATAAATAAAATTGTGTATATAATAAAAGATGATCATCTTTCTTAGATAGCCTTTGTTTTATGAATATCGATAAAAGTTAGAATATTCCGGTGCCGATGAATATCGATGTCACTTCGAAAGTTTTAATATTTTTCGGTTTATACCCGGGAACTATTAAAGTAGCTAGCGGTTAATAATGACTATTTTTTATAAAGTACATGATTTATGATACTATTTTATGTCTTCTTAATTTTTAAAAAAGCATAGTTTTCTTCAGAAATGTTTTAACTTAAAATCCGTAAAAATAAAAGCATAAATTTAATTAATGATTTATATAGAATATATAAATAAAAATATATAAATTATGTTTTAGACATTTGCAACGATAAATAATTTAAATCTGAAAATATTCGTGAAAGCTCAACAAGTGAACGCAAACAAAAAATCTACGGGTCTTTTTTCATTAGCAAACCTGGTGCTTTGGGCACTTTTTGCGGCTAATCTGTTATTTATAATTATTTGTTACTCGAATTTACCGGAATGGAAAGTTGGAGGGGTTATTTATATCAATAGTTTTAGCTTTCTAATCTGGACAGTTGTATTATTCTTTGCGGCACTTATCACTAGCTATTCCAAAAATTACCTGGTAGGATTTAAATTTAGGAGAAGTTTTATTTTAAATTGTTTGGGCTTTACACTTTCAGTTATAAGTCTGGTTATGGCTAATCATATCCTCCTGTTTTTAGGCTGTTGGGTGTTTATGGGAGTTTTTATGGCCAATTTAATAGGTGTTAATAAAGATTGGCCAGAGGCCAAAGCGGCTGCAAGTTACGCGCAGAAATTTTTTCTTTTAGGTTCTTTTTGCCTTGGGGTTGGATTACTTATATTGTCGTGGTACACGAAGCAATATACCATCGTAAAAATAAGTGAGCAGGTAGAAGATTTACCTTTATTTGCCAAAATTGGTGCAGCCTTAGCCTTAATATTAGCAGCCATTATTCAATCAGCCATATTTCCGTTTCAGCGCTGGTTAATGTCGGTGATGACTTCACCTACGCCGGCTTCAGCTTTAATGCACGCCGGCTTTGTGAATGGAGGCGGAATTTTACTGGCCTTCTTTTCAAGCTTGCTTTTTGCTTCTAACACCTTAACGATCCTTTTTGTGGTAGGCGGTATTACCGCAGTTACGGCGCAGTTTACCAAGTTACTTCAGGTGAATGTGAAACAAAAATTAGCTTGTTCTACCATCGCGCAAATGGGATTTATGATTATGCAATGCGGTTTGGGATTTTTTAATGCTGCCGTGGCGCATCTTATTTTACATGGCTTTTACAAGGCTTATCTATTTCTTTCAGCAGGTGAAGAAATTAAAAAAAGTGAACCTTCTTCAAGATTAAAAATAAAAATAAAAGCAGCAGAGGCGTTTGCGGTACTAATTTTTGGAAGTTTGGGTGCCATTCTGTTTTCTTTCTTAACAGGTAAAGGTAAAAGTACAGATAGCGGAATTATTTTAACACTGGTTGTGGCCATAACGGTTGGTCAAGTAGCTTATAACATTTTTAAAGAGAAGAGTTTGACAACCTATCAAAAAGTATTTTATCCCACACTCATGTTTGTGTTGGGTATCGTTTTGTATGCAGGGCTTTATAATGCGGTTACCTACTTAATGCATCCATTACCACTAACCGATAATCCTGTAGATATTTCTTGGGTCCATATCGTTTTTGGAATTGTATTTTTAATTGGCTTTTTCTTAATGAAATTAGGGGTTTACCAAAAATATCCCTGGCTTTATCTAAGGTTAATCAATGATTCGCAACCCTATCATAAAACTATTTTCAATTCAAAAAATAATTAGGATGCGAACCTTATTCTTATCCCGATGATTATCTGAAACTAGTGAAAAGCAATAAGCCAATTAATATCTATTGATCGCTTTAAAAGTTTAGCATCCAATGTTTAATCTAAATGTATTCTCGTGAAAACAACTGAATGGAAAAAATCCCTGGAAGAAATCTCTAAAATCGTAGATAAAACTTCGCCATTATATGCTTATATAACCTCCAATCAACTTTCAGGTTTTGAGGAATATCATTTTAAGGAAGCCGTAAGCAGAGCTTCCACATTTTATAATGCGCATGGATATCCTAATGCCGAAGTATTCAGGGAAGCGCTGGATAGCAGAGAACTTTATAGTGCTGAATTAGAGAATTTATTAATAGAAAATGGCTATCAGGATTCTATAGAAGCTTATCTAAAGATTCTTGGTCAGGTTTCAGCAATAAAAGAACAGCCGGATAACTTAAAACTAAATAGATTAATGCTCAAGTGGCTTTCTATTTTTATGGATGAAGGCGTGGCAGAATGGCCTATGCCCAACAGGGAAAAGGGTTTTTATAAAGCCTGGTTAGGTTTAGCCAAATACGACAAGGACTATCAAATATATAAAGATACGCCACAAACAGCTACTGCAGCTTTAGACCAATTATTTCAGAATTTTTCTAAAGAAGAGGTACAAAATAGCATTCAGTTTCATTTAACCAGTCTGCCGGGATGGGTGGGGTATATCAAACAACGCCAAACTTCAGACTCGGGATGGAGAAAAAAAGCGCCCATTACTATTTTGGAGTATTTGGCGGTTAGGCTTACGATTGCAGAAAAATTAAACTTACTTATAGATGTAGCACCTGCTTTTGAAACTGCCAATGAACAACAGGAACTGTCGTATTTGTTTCTAAAAGCCTGGGAAATAAGCTGGCAAAAAGAGCTTACTGAAAAATATATCTATAATCGAGTGCCTGAAACAAACAATAATATACCAGATGCACAAATGGTGTTTTGTATCGATACACGGTCTGAACTGATAAGAAGAAAAATTGAAGAAACAGGCAATTATGAAACATTTGGATATGCAGGTTTCTTTGGCATCGCAATGGATTATAAAAGCACTGAAGATGGTTTAACAAGAAAATCCTGCCCTCCAATTCTGAATTCTGCTTACAAGGTTTCTTATGATGTAAAACCAGGAAAAGAAACTCAGGCAAAAGCTTATAAAAAGCAACTCAAAAAAATCAAGTTTAAAAACTATTTCTTTAAAAGATTGAAAAATATGCTGCCTTCTGCCTTTGGGTATGTAGAGGGGACAGGAATTCTTTATGGTTTGTCTTTGCTTGGTAGAACCTTGCTACCTACCAAATATCATAAACTAATGAACGGTGATAAGATAGCTTCAGAAAAAAGCTACGAGCCTAAACTGGAAAAAAAGGAGCATAAACACGATATTTCTTTAGAAGAAAAAGTAAGCCTTGTAAAAGCCACTTTTGATTTAACCGGTTGGAAAATCTTTGCTCCCGTTATCATTTTTACCGGTCATGGCAGTCATACTTCTAATAATCCATTTGCTTCCAGTTTAGATTGCGGTGCCTGTGCAGGAAACCCTGGAAGGCACAATGCACGGACTTTAGCCTCTATTGCTAATGAAAAAGAAGTAAGGCTAGCATTAAAAAATAATTTTGGAATCGATATACCGGAAAACACAATATTTCTGGGAGCCGAGCATAATACGGTTACCGATGAAATAGAGATCTTTGATACCGAATTTGCTCCAAATCATAAAGAAGCACTTTTGAAAATTACTGAAAATCTGAAGCAGGCACAATTAGAAGCGAGCCGCGAACGACTGGGAAACGAAAAAGATAGTTTAAAGTTAGCTCACAAAAAATCAAATAACTGGTCGGAAACCAGACCGGAATGGGGCTTGGCCAAAAATGCCAGTTTTATCATTGGCCCAAGGGGACTTACTAAAGGGCTCAATTTAAACGGGAGATGTTTTCTGCAATCTTACGATTGGAAAACCGATATAGACGGAACTGCTTTATCTGCAATTATGCAAGGAGCTATGGTGGTTACCCAATGGATTAATAATCACTATTATTTTAGCACAGTAGACAATGAAAAATTTGGTGCAGGCTCCAAAATTACCCATAATATAACCGGCAAGTTTGGGGTGATGCAGGGGAATGGAAGTGATTTAACCAAAGGTTTACCCTTGCAATCTTTAAAGCGTAGTGATTCAGAGATGTATCATCAGCCTTTACGATTATCGGTCGTAATCGAAACACCTACGGATAGGGTAGAAAAGATTTTAGAAGAACAACCTCACTTAAAAAACTTACTGGATAACGAATGGATTTACTTACTGGTAATCAATCCTGAAGAAAACCGTGAAATAAAGCGTTATGCTCCAGGTTTAAACTGGGAAAACCTGGATAACAATTCGACAACTGACGATGTAAAAGTTGCTGTTTAAATCGTATAAACCTGAGTTGGATTTAAGAAGCACCAGAGACAGAGTGAAATCTTTACAAAAGATTTTATATCAAACCTTACATTTTAATACAAAATCAATACAATGGTCTAATTCACAATATAAAATTTTTCCTGGTTATTTAATAACTGGATAACCAGGAAAAATTTGCTTCATTAATACTTTCAATATGTTTGGTAAGGAAATCTAAATATGCGACAGCCGCAGGTGAAAATTTTTTGCCTTTTAACCAGATTAAATTCCATGAGGTTACAATGGGTAGTTTTTGGATAGGCACAATTTGTATCTGGTTGTTCTTTATTTCATTCTCTAAACCAATTATAGGCATAATGCTATAGCCCAGTCCCGCCAAGACCGCTTGTTTTACCGCTTCATTAGAAGTAAGCTGAATTTTTTTGGTTACTGGAATTTTATTCTGACTTATAAATTTTTCCATAGCCTGTCGGGTAGCAGAACCTTCTTCCCTATAAATTAGAGGTAAGTTTTCAGGAATTATTTGGCCTTCAATCGGTACCGATTTTATTAAAGAAGGACTACCAAACAAGAAAAGTTTATTGTCTATAAAGGTTCTTTTTTCGACCTGTAAATTTTCCGGTAGTACAGAAACCAAAGCAAAATCTACTTCATTTCTTTCTAAAGCTTCCAATACCTGATAACGGTTGGTTACATCCATAAACAGGTTGACACCATTATGTTTGCTTAAAAAGGGAGCTAAATAAAAAGGCATCACATATTTGCCTGTAGAAACTACGGCTATGGTAAGTTGTCCTGCCAGTTTACCTTTAAAAGCCAAAGATTTATACTTCATATTTTCAACCTCCAATAAAATTTTTTCAGCGGCTTTGGCAATTTCTTCACCATAAGGGGTAACGTATAATTGTCTGCCAATAACTTCGGTTAGTGGGATATCAAACTGATCCTGAAAATTTTTTAGCTGAATGGAAACTGCGGGCTGCGTAAGATGCAGCGATTCTGAAGCTTTTGTAATACTTTTTAACTCCGCTATTTTTAAAAATATCTTTAGTTGATTTAAAGTATAGTTCATAAAATTAATTAATGTATCGTATAGTAAATATAAATAATAACTTATGAATTTCATCATTATATTTACTTCTTAAAAAAGCAGATATGGACGACTTTAACGAAGTTAAGTTAATCACCGGGGAATTTAAGCCCGGCGAAGCCGAAGAAATTTTATTTAGCATTATTGAAGATAAGATACGCTTTAACAGCAGGCAAATATTTAGTTATGAAGAACGTGGGATCGACGGAGCAGAACGCTATAACAAGAGGATAGAGGAACTACAGCAGTCTAAAGACAAAATCGCAGCTATTATTAATCGTAGCAAAGCGGAAAATAAAATCTTAAGTATAGAAAGTTCTATTGTTATTAAAGAGAAGCCGGAAATTACAGATAACTAAAATATTATGAAAATATTTTTTCAACATCTAATCCATGGAGTTTTACTACCAAAATACATCAAAATTTAGTAGCAAGTCTTTATTGAAAACATCTTCTATTAGATCTGATAAACCAAAGCTGTTGATAATCGCGCATACAAAAGCTAAATAATAACAGCATATTCTTTTGTATAACAATTATTCAATTACACGATCAACAATCTGAATTACTCCATTTACAGCCTGAATATTTGGCGTAATAATATTTATAATCTCATTATTTTCCAATTTGATTTTTGGACCGTTATCTTCGTAAAAGTTCAGTATTGCACCACTATTTGCAGTAACCTGCAGTGAATCTTCAATACTTTCAGTGCGTACATTTTCTTGCGGAATGATATGATTATCAATAATTTTTTGCAGGTTAGCCTGTGGAATATCGTTAATAGCAGCATAATTGTTTTCTGATAGGTAATTTGCGATAGCTTCTTCTGAGGCCTGAAGAATAGTGAACACCGCATCTTCATCTTCTAATCGGGCCAAATAATTTTCAGAAGTGGATTCAGATAAAATACTGGCAAAACTATCATCTGAACTTTGCTGGCTAACCAATAAAAAATCAGTTATACTGGGTAAGGACAAAAACGTACTGATAGGGTTCAGATATCCATTATCCAGTAAAATATTACCCTGAGATACGACTACTTCAGCTTCATTATTGATATAAAAGCTATCATCTGAAGTTAAAGTATACATGCTAAGCAATCTATCTGAAGCATTCCCAATCCCCAGACTTCGTATATACCCATCTGGAAATTCACTTAACTTACTCGCTCCCGGCTGTATATGATAACGAAGATAATTTTCTAATTCCTTTAGAGGAACGTCATTGATATTGGTATAATCATTTTCAGAAAGGAAACTATTGAATGCCGAATTATTTGGGGCGAAAATTGTGTACTGTTGCATCGTACTATTTAAAACGGAATCCAGGCTCGTACGATTTAAAGCAGTGGCTAAAACCGAATAATTAGAATTATTAAGAATAAAATTGTTTATCGTATTATCAGGAATAATGACATCGCCGGGATCATCTGATGTACCGCAGGAGATTATTATGCTGCAAAAAATAAAAATTAGTATGATCTTTGCTAATTTCAGAATAAATTTCATCAATTTTAGTTTTAAATAAAGACTAAAATAAGCAGAGAATAATTAATATTTGTGTAATCTCTGTTAATATGAAAAACCTGATTGAGGCTTTTAAAATTGGAAAACCAATTATACCCATCTTGATAAAATATTGGTTTCGAAGAGTTAAAGCTATATTGAAAGATTCAATTTTTCAAAACCCAATGTTTAAACTAAATTTATTCGCTTAAAACCCAACAAAATAATGAACTTATTTCATTTAACTTCAAAAAGGCCAATATCTAAAATCGCAATTTTGAGCTTGCTTTTTTTGACCCTGCAAAACTTAAATGCTCAGGAGGGACCAAATTTGAATGATGCGCAGGGCAAAAGGCACGGCGAATGGAAAGTAAATTTTCCTGGAAGCAATCAAACTAAATTCGAAGGAACCTTTAATCATGGAAAGGAAACGGGAAAGTTCAAATTCTATAAAAAAGGTTACGAAAAGCATCCAAGTGCAATTATGGATTTTGATACTGGTAGCGATTCTATTGCGGTAAAATATTACACCCAGCAGGGAGAGGTAATTAGCGAGGGAATGATGCTGAATAAAAAAAGAGCGGGCAAATGGACCACGTACCATCATAAAAGTGACCAAATAATGATGATGGAATATTACAAAAATGATGAGTTAAATGGTTTGCAAACCACTTATTTTAAAAATGGAAAAGTAGGAGAAAAGACAAATTACCTTAACGGAATTAAAAATGGAAGCAGTCAGATTTATGCAGATAATGGGCAGCTTTTACAAGATCTTAATTATAAAAATGGAGAATTAGACGGTCATCAAACTTATTATAATCCTGAAGGTAGTTTAGTGGCAGAAGGTGATTATAAAAACGGGAGACGAATTGAAGATCAACAAAGAAAATAATAATATCATTCAGGCCTAACTTAACCCAGTGATCATGATTATCGAGTAAAATTAGATACAAATCAAAAGGTGGCTTTCGTCACCTTTTTTTATTTCGTAATTTTACACACTTTATTTCGACTTTATATACGATTAATCGCAAAAGAATTGATCGATCAAGCTTAAATTCTATGAAAAAAGTTGTAGTAGGACTCTCAGGAGGTGTAGATAGTAGTGTTTCAGCCTATCTTTTAAAAGAACAGGGCTATGAGGTTATTGGATTGTTTATGAAAAACTGGCATGACGATTCGGTGACGATTTCAGACGAATGTCCATGGTTAGAAGACAGTAATGATGCGATGATCGTTGCTGAGAAATTAGGAATCCCATTCCAAACGGTAGACTTAAGCGAACAATATAAAGAACGTATCGTCGACTATATGTTTAATGAATACGAACGTGGTCGAACACCAAATCCAGACGTGTTATGTAATCGTGAGATCAAGTTTGATGTATTTATGAAAATAGCAATTTCTCTGGGAGCAGACTATGTGGCCACCGGTCATTACTGCCGTAAAGGAGAAATTGAAAAAAACGGAGAAAAAATATATCAGCTATTATCAGGAAAAGATAATAACAAAGATCAGTCTTATTTTTTATGTCAGCTTACCCAGGAGCAACTTTCAAAAACCTTATTTCCTATTGGGGAACTTCAAAAATCAGAGGTTCGTAGGATTGCTGCCGAACAGGAACTGGTAACTGCCGATAAAAAAGATTCGCAGGGACTTTGTTTTATAGGAAAAGTACGCTTGCCAGATTTTCTTCAGCAAAAATTAAAGCCGAAAGAAGGGAATATTGTCGAGATAAAACCGGATAGCGAAACCTACCAAACTGGTATTCCCGAATTTGAATCTAAAATTGAAGAATTAAAATTTCTATCTCAAAAATACCAATATCAGCCTAAGGATGGTAAAGTTGTAGGAAAGCATCAGGGTGCTCATTATTTTACTAAGGGACAACGTAAAGGTTTAGCTGTAGGTGGTACTCCAGAACCACTTTTTGTAATCGATACAGATGTTGAAGACAATGTTATTTATACCGGGCAGGGAAAAAAACATCCCGGAATTTATCGAAAAGGACTTTTTATTAATGAAGATGAAGTACACTGGGTAAGAAAAGACTTAAGTTTAGAACCGGACGAAAGCTTAGAGCTAAAGGCAAGGATAAGATACCGGCAACCTTTACAGGAGGCAACTTTATATCAAACCGAACAAGGTATGTATGTAGTTTTTAAAACACCACAGGCTTCTATTACCGAAGGCCAGTTTGTGGCCTGGTATGATGGCGAAGAATTATTAGGATCTGGTGTAATTTCTTAAATTGCGGGAAACAAACCTGCAATGACTACAAATAGAATAACCAAACTTTTAAATATAAAATATCCACTTATCCAGGCCGGTATGGTCTGGGCAAGTGGCTGGAAACTGGCAAGCGCTGTTAGCAATGCTGGTGGACTTGGAATCATTGGCGCCGGATCTATGTATCCTGAAGTGCTTAAAGAACATCTTATAAAATGTAAAAAAGCGACCAACAAGCCTTTTGCTGTAAATGTTCCTATGCTCTATCCCAATGTGGAAGAGATTATAAAAATTATTGTTGCAGAGAAAGTTCCAATCGTTTTTACATCAGCTGGGAATCCAAAAACCTGGACTTCTCATTTGCAAGAACATGGGATTATTGTTGTTCATGTAGTAAGTAGTGTAAAATTTGCTTTAAAATCTCAGGAGGCTGGAGTAGACGCTGTGGTTGCCGAGGGATTTGAAGCTGGTGGGCATAATGGGCGTGATGAAACCACGACCTTTACCTTAATTCCTATGGTTAGGGAAAAGTTGGAAATTCCACTTATCGCAGCCGGTGGAATTGCTACCGGGCGTGGTATGCTTGCAGCGATGGTTTTAGGAGCCGATGCCGTACAAATTGGCAGCCGCTTTGTCGCTTCTGAAGAAGCCTCTTCTCACATTAAATTTAAGGAAATGGTGGTGAACGCTCAGGAAGGTGATACTAAATTAACACTAAAAGAATTGGCTCCCGTTCGTTTACTTAAAAATAAATTCTTCGAAGATATTGAAACACTTTATCAAAAAAGTCCTTCTAAAGAAGAATTACAACAGCTCTTGGGTCGCGCCCGTGCCAAAAAAGGCATGTTTGAAGGTGATCTGATAGAAGGAGAACTCGAAATTGGTCAAATTTCAGGCTTAATTAAAACGATCAAACCCGCCGCAGAGATTGTAAAAGAAATCGTTGACGAGTTCGAAAGTGTACAATCTCAATTACATCAATATTAATTAGGAATATCTTTTATATCCTTTTGTACTACCGGATAGGTGATTTCATGATACCCAATTCCTCCGTCAGGCGTGATTGCTTCGATAATGACTATTATTTGTTCCGTATTATCCGGATTAAAATAGGAAACCTGTGCAGGTTCCCCATTTTCAATATTTATTTGCGGTTGCCAGTACACCACGCTTCTTAAATCTGGTTCATTACTTTTAAAACGTTCTTGGTTCGTATAATCGGGCTGATAAAATTCTTTAGTGGGAGAGTATCCTTTAATGGAAGTTCTAAGAATACCCTTTGGTTTTTGTGCTCCAAAAATTCCTTGCTTCCCATGCGTATAGATGGCAATCACATCACCGGTTGGCGGGACTTCCATAGGGCTTGCGAATGGATAGGCTTGCATGTATAATCGACTAAAATGCTTGGCAAATCGTATAACCTCTACACTTTTTACTTCGCTAGGCGGAATATTGGGAACTAACGAATAATTAAGATTGTTTATTACCATACCGTCCATCATTAAAATAGTGGTGCCGGCACCACCTATAACTTTAGCCTGTAAAGCGCCGCCCGGTTCTTCGATATCTCTTTGAATTCTTATATCCTCTGGGAAATTGAAAAGTAAAACGCTGTAAAGTCCATAAGACCAGTTTTTTTCTTTTTCCTGAATATCCTTACCATCGATTACTATATCTGGCTTTCCGGCTAGATCTGCTGTCTTCTTACGTTCTTCAGTCATATTGTAAGCTTCTAAAACCACTTCATCTAATTGCGTCACCCCTTCGGCTAATTCATAAGAAAGTTGCTTTTGTTGCAGACGTTGTTCATAGTTTACAATTTCAGAAAAAGTACTATCAGGCTTCTCGATTTTTTGTCGGTTTTCAAAGATTATCGGCAAGCTTTCAGGATCATTAATTGCTATATCAAAATTTCTTTTATTTCCACCTTTTTTGCTTTGTATGACAATTTCCCGGTTTTCTTCATTTAAAAAATCAACATTAAAATAAAATCTACCCAAACTATCGGTATTATAGGTTTGTACTACAGGTTGCTCTCCTAAAGCTATAAAGGATAATTCTACATCTTCCTTAGGCTTATTAAAAATGTTCCCGCTTACCTTTCCGTCAATAGCCAGGACTGGTTCTTCAGGATAATCGAAAACAATGCGGGTAGTGTCATATTTGTATTTTCGCCATCCCTGTGTGAGCAATAACGCATCAATATCCCGCAAACGGTAAATATCATCCCTATTAAAATATAAACCTGGATGCTCTACTTTTCCCCGAAGTTCAGAGGTGAGGTAAAAATAGGGGAGAATGGAGTTTCCCTTTTGCTGTTCTGCTCCTAAAGGTTCCTTAGCCAATGCGAGCACTGATATTTGGGCAGCTATATTCTTACCTGTGCTATCTTTAACATGAATACTAAGGCTTGTTTTTTCACGTGAACTATATTCATTTTTATTGGTTTTTACTGCAATGGTAACTTGCTTTTTTCCAACATCATTAAAGTATAACCGCTCGGCTACGGGTTGATAATTTTCATTTAATAAGGTAAAGCAAAGAATTCCATAGGGAAAAACATGTACTGGTAATGCGGTATTAAAATGACCAGCCTTTACCGGCCCTTTGATATCAAATAACTTAATCCCTCTAAAACTAATGCGTATCATTAACGAATCAGATTTATTAGTTGTCGAAGCGATTAAACTAACTCTCTCCCCAGTTCTCCTAACAGAAAGAATGTTTCCGTTTTTTAAAACTTCCGGTAGTGGATATTCAGTTTCATTGTCAATATTTGTAATTTTAGCTATATATTCTTCCGTAGCCTCAGGCCTGATTACCGCTACTCCCATCCCAAATTTATTAGTTTTAAATGTGGTGATAGTATCTTTATTTTTATTTAGAATAAGACCTTCAGTATACAGGCCATCACCTTTAAAGTCCAGGGCTTTTATTCCTAATAAATTTACAGTTCCGTCTAATAAACTTCCACTTTCAGGCAATAGCTGTAAGTCTATCTTATTTTCAGCTAAACTAATAGACCTACTTGCGGTAAATCCGTTTTCTGTAAGCATATTGATGCTTATATAATCGGTTTTTTCATTTAATTTATAGGACAGTTTATAAACACCATTATTCGCTTTAATTTCTAAGGAATCCTGTTCCGAATTATTTAAATATAATCCAACTAAAATTTTACGTTTCTGAAGGCTATCTAGCTTGTTAGGGTTAAAAGTCGCTTCCAGAAAAGCACCCTCTTTTTTATCGACAATATTGATATGTTCAATGGCTTTCTCAGTTTTGGGAATCTTCGGGAAAATTCTAAAATATTTTGAAAAAATAAAGTCTTCCCCAAAATTACGGTTCCATCTGGTATATGCCCGTATTTTATAGATACCAGGCGGCATTTTTTTGGGAATATCGAAATGATTATGACCGCTTCCGTCTACAATTTTTACAAGTTTCTGGTTGATCAATTGTTTCTCGGGCCCTATAAGATCTACATGAAGTACTCCTGAACGCTGCGATGGCTTATGGTCTACAGAATTAAGTACCAGTGATTTAAACCATATGGTGCTTCCTGGCGGATAATTCTCACGATCAAACTGTAAATATATTTTTTCTGCGTAGGCAGCTTTAGATAGGATTTTTTCTTCCTGTGCAAAAGCTATATTCCACAAAGTGAAGAAAATTAGGAACAATGAGTAGTTTTTTGATGACATGATGAATGGAAATTAGGATATAGGAAGTACCTGAAACAAGAACCGCATAAAATTAATTTACTCGATAGTCGAGATTAAATGTTCTGGCCCTGTTCCGATAGCTATTTTGGGATCGGGGCGCCTCGACATACAAATTATTTTCTAATAAATACTCACAAGTAAATACTCACAAG
>Ga0098065_1000184_pt1 | contig 33342 bp, 44 predicted proteins | sample 25_taG_FD_75062 | JGI IMG/M metagenome (GOLD analysis project Ga0098065, IMG submission 75062) | Marine viral communities from Cariaco Basin, Caribbean Sea - 25_WHOI_OMZ | ecosystem: Environmental > Aquatic > Marine > Oceanic | place: Caribbean Sea: Cariaco Basin | collected 2014-11-08 | reverse complement strand
GGTTCCTGCTAAACTAGCGCCCGCTCGCCCCCGGGCGGGCCGTGCCGGAATAGCTCAGTCGGTAGAGCAACTGATTCGTAATCAGTAGGTCGGAGGTTCGATTCCTCTTTCCGGCACCATTCCCACCTTTATATTCAAACACTTACGGAACATCGGGCGTAAATCCGGCGTAATCGCATTTGGCTTTTGTGTTAGCCGACGTCCCCGTATACTGTCCGTATGGCCAGTAGTATATCCATCACAATCAATCAGCAGTGGAGCGGGCTCACCACGATCTATCCGTGGAGCCGCTCCCAGATCGGCGTGCGCCTGCGCGGCGGTGGCGTCCGGTATGTGCCCTTCGGTGGCTTCCTGCACAAGTCGTGGATCCCGAAGTGGGCCTCGCCGTGCGCGCTGGCGTGCACTACCTGGAACTACAGCGACGACGACGCCGGAGATCATCGCCACATCATGTCTGGCTTCATCGTCGGGACACTGATCGAGCAGAGGGCGTTTGTGGTGTTGTACGATGGAAGGCCGAAAGAGGTGTGAGGGAGCCATGTGCGGACGATACGGCGCGTTGGATAGCGAGCGCATCACCCAGTTTGCCCGCGACCTGGGCGCCAAGGGCTTCGAGATTCAGCAGAACGATGATGTGCGGCCGACGAACCAGGTGCCCGTCATTGCGGCCGGGATGGAAACGCTGCGCGTGAGGTGGGGCATTCAACCCGCCTGGGCGAAGAAGATATTGATTAACGCCCAGGGTGAGACCGTCGCCGAGAAACGCACGTTCGCGCAGGCGTTCCGGGAGCATCGCTGCCTGATCCCTCTGGACTGCTGGTACGAATGGCGGGACGAAGGCGGGTCTCGAAAGCAAAAGTTCCGCTTCCAGCTTCCCGGCGGTGCGCCGCTGCTGATGGCCGGCATCTGGTACCCGGCCGGCGAGGACGCACCCGCCGCCATGGTGTCGCTCACGACCACGCCTAACTTTGAGAGCAAGCCCATCCACGACCGGATGCCCGCTATGATCGACCCCAAATACGCTCACCTGTGGCTGGACGGAAGCCCGACCGAGGCCTTGCAGCTGGTAGGCCCTCTACCGGACGGCAGCACCGTGGTGGAGCGAATGTAGCCCAGGGTTGCCGCCCCCACCTGCTTAGGTCATCCTGTAACCAATGAGAACTGAGTCACACTTTTAGGTTTTAAGGGGTTACGGAATGGCAACAACGGAAGATGTCCTGCGCCTGATGGGCGCGACGAAAGTCGCAAAAGATCAGGCCGAGCGAAAAGCGAAGGAAGAGGTTCAGCACGCTGAAAACGCGGCCTGGGGAATGCATAAGAACATCACCCTCTGGGTTCACCCGCTCAGACAGCAAGGCCTGCGTTACACTGAGGGACAAACAAAAGGCGTTGTGGACACGCCGGCAGGCAGGGTTTCGTTTAACGAAGCCCTTCTCGATATCAAGTTTGAGGACCGGTCCTGTGTGATCAAAGCCATCGTTGAGGATCACGGCGGGCTAAAAGCTGCCATCATCATTGAGGGCGCCGATGAGTTTCGGGCGGTAGAGGACCCAGAGCAAATTCATCCTGGGTGGCATTACAGCCTTCCCGGGGAACCTAGTAACTGGTTCGTTTTCAACCAAAACACGTTTTACGACCTTCTTATTAAGGCTTTAAAGATAGAACAGTATGAAGACGATCAGCACTAAGGCAGCATTAGCCACTAAAACCCCGTGACATCGACAACGAGCAGGAAGGTGTTCTCGACAATAGTGCTCGGGAAGAGCACCGTGCCGGGGTCATTAAAAAAGGCCCCCCAGAGGACACCTTGGGCCACGTTCACTTTGTCGATAAGCGGGGTCTCGATCATCATGGCGACGTAGAACACATACCCGTTCACGTTGGGCTGCGCGCCAACGATCTGCCCCCAGTAGCGCCGGCCGACCTGCGAGAAGATAACCGCCACTTTTTTGCCGCCGTAGGTTTGGGAGTCCGTGGCCGCCAGGTCGTTATAGGAGAGGAAATCCAAGATACGCAGCGACCGATAGCGGGAATCATAGCGCCGCACGCCGCCCCCATCGTTCACGAGCAGCCCGAATTGGTTCCCGGACACCGAGTGGTACTCCAGCGGGTCAAAGACGAAATACTCAACTTCAGCGCCCTGGTTCTCCGATGCGATGGTGAAGGTGTAGCCGCCGCCTCCATTGTCCAGCACGTTGAAGATGGTGACGCTGTTTCCGGGCACAGACCGCAGGGCGATGACCGGGGCACCCAGGCCACCCAGCGATACGGTACCCAGCCAGCAATCGGCCGCACCACCCGAGTGATGGGTATTCGGGTAGACGAAGCCCTGATGGACCAGCCCCATGTTGCTGTAACTCGCATCGATCTGGATACGATCGTCTTGGTTCCGCACCACTAAGCCAAAGCTCATCAGTACACCCCGTAATGGACGGTGGCGGAGATCTTGGTGCCCCGATAGACGTTGAACTGCCAGGACACCGTATTACCGCTGAGCGATATCTCAGCAGGCGAGTAATTCATATTCCCTACCGGCACCGCCGCTTCAACGAATATCCACAGCTCCGCCCCGGGCGGCACATCGTTGATCACATAGGACCCCGCCGACGTGCCGGTCACAAAGCTCCCCAGGTAGCGCGTCAGCCGCCGCGTGACTTCGACATCGGGCTCGCCGTTGGGGCCCCAGGTCTGCAGGCCGAAGCTCATGCGGTGAGGTCTCCCATCTGCACCCGCAGGACGCCGCTTTCATCGAACACCTTGATGGCGTCGTTGGTGATCGACATGCGGCCGCCGCCGGCGAGGGCGGCGTTGATCGCGATGGCGCCGGTGCGCATGTTCAATCGGAACACCGGTTCACCGCCCGGGCCGACGGCGTCGGACTCCAGCCAGTCGGCCAGCTTGGCCGAGCCGATGCTGGCGCTGCCGATGATCGCCTCGTTGATGATGGCCTGGCCGCCCTGGATCACGAACGGCGAGATGGTTTCGTCGGTGTTGGGGTCGACCACGGCGAACCGCGAGGCGGCCACCAGCACCTGGCTGGTGATGACACCGTCGTTGTTCTCGACGCCGACACCGATGCCCGCTAAGTAGGGCACGCCGTTCTCGGTGAGCTGGGCCTTGATGGTGTACATGGCGGCCAGCTCATTGATGAGCTGCTGCACCACCACCGAGGACCCGCCGGCTTCGTCGATCAGGTCCAGCAGCTCAGTGCTGAGCTGGGTCTCGGTGATCTGGCCGTTCAGGTACTCGAGGATGGGCCCGGCGCTGGCGCTGGCGACGCCGTGCACCAGGCTGGTCCAGGGGCCAATGTTGCCGCTGCGGTCGACAATGCGGGCCCGGAACCAGAATTCCTTGCCGGCGGAGAGGCCGGTCAGGGTGTGGTTGCGCTGCGGGTACGGGAAGTCGCCCAGCGGAATCATCTGCTCGACATCGTTGGCCTCGCCGTATTCCAACTCGACCTTGAGCGCGTCGGCGGCACCGGTCTCAGGGAAGCCCCATTCGAGCTTGATGCCGAACACCAGGCCGGTGGCGGTGAGCGACGCCAGCGCCGGCGGGTCGCCGATCTTGCCGTTCAGCGTGGTCTCCATGCTGCTGGCCGGGAGGGACTGCACGTCCAGGGCGTTGATGGCCCGAACACGCACCAGGTAGTTGCCGGCGTAGATCCCGGGGACCTCAAAGCCCAGGGCGCTGGTGCGCGGCACATTCACCCAGGGGCCGTCGTCTTTGCGCCACTCCGCCTGGTAGGCGATCGCGCCGGCGACGGGCTCCCACTGGGCGCGCATGGTGGTGATCGCAATGCCCTGGTCCACCTGGCTGTAGCTGTCGATGGTGACGCTAGTCGGGGCCGGCTGCGCGCTGGGCGGAATCACCGAGATCGGCGGGTTGTCGATGCGGGCGCCGGTGTCCACGTTCTGGTACTTGCCGGGGTCATGCTGCACGGCCGTGATCTGGAACAGCCCCTCTTCCACCTGGGCCCGGCCAATCACGCGGAACTGCTGGACAGCCAGATCATCCGCGTCCACGGACCAGACGGCCTGCACCGCCGGCGTCTCGGAATACGCCGTGGTCACCGTGACCACCGCGCCGCTGGCCGCCTGCACCGTGCGGGCTTCCGCCTTGCCGCTGGGCAGGTTCACGATCAGCCGGTCGCCCGGATTCATCTGCGCCGGACGGTCCAGAGTGACCTGGGTGTCGGTGGCGCTGTGGATCCGCCCGCCCAGGCGCCGCCCGGCCAGCAGTTCGTCCGCCACGCCGATGATACGGCCCGGCAGAGGGATATGGCCGTCCAGGCCAACACGGAAATCAACGGTGCGGTCCTTGCTGTTGGTCAGCAGCGCCCATTTACCGCGGCGGTGCGCCTCGCTCTGGCGGGTGCAGCCGATGGCGGTGAGCTCTAACTGGTTAATGCCATAGCGGCGCACCAGGGCCTGGTCAGACACGGCGACCACGTCGCTCTGGTAGTCGTTGTCCGGGTTGTCCCAGCTCACCAGCGCCGTGGAGTAGCGCTCTCGCTGGTTGGAGCTGCCGTACTCGAAGTGGCCGTCCACCACGTTGGCCCGGGTGTACACGTAATCGATGTCCCGGGGCATGTCGGCCATGCTGACCATCTGGCTGTCGGCCCAGTAGAGCATGCCGCGGTAGATCGCCGTCAGGTCCCGCAGCACGTTCCAGGCCTGCGCGGCTTCCTGGATGTAGATGTCGCAGGTGAAGCGCGGCTCTTGCCCGCCCCGCCCGTCCGGCACCAGCTCATCGCAATACTGGGCGATCTGGTAGAGCGCCCACTTATCGACGTTGGCGGCGGTGAGCCGCCGGCCCAGGCCGAACCGCTCCGCCCTCAGCACGTCGTAGCAGACCCAGGCCGGGTTGTTGGTCCAGGCCCACTTGAAGGTGCCGTCCCACAGCCCGCTATAGGTGCGGGATTCCGGGTCGTAGTTGGTGGGTACCCGGACAACGCGCATCTTGCAGTCGACGCTGACCTGCGGGATCTGCTGGAACTGTGAGGCGTCGAACTCGATGAACAGCAACGCGGTGTTGGGATAGCGCAGCTTCGCATCGATCACCTCGGTGATCGCTTCCACCCGCATGGCGTTGATCACGTCCGAGGAGGTGGAATCCGGCGTCAGCCGGCGCACCCGCACCTGCCACCCGCTGGTCGCCGGGGGCAGGTCGATGCGATGGGAGCGCTCATACTTGGTGGTGGTCTTGTCGTTGATGCGCCCGTCCAGCACGGTTTCCCAGGCGCCGCCGTCGGTGGACAAATCGATGGCGTAGTCCACACGGGTACCCACGCGGTCGCCGTTGTCCTTGGTGCGCACCAGCAGCGGCCAGCTGACGCGGATCCGCACGGCGGACAGCTGAGTGTTGCTGACCGCGCGTACCCACGGCGTATCGCTGGGCAGATCCACCGCCACGGCGATCTCATTCTGGACGTTCGGCATGCCCTGGATGTAGGACTGGTGAGGCGTGCCCGGGCGGAACTCCCAGCGCACACCCGGGAAGTTCTCGGTGCCGCTTTCGGCGATCAGCGGGGTGCCGTCCAGATAGATGTCACGCCCGGTGATGCCGCCGGCGAACTCCCCTTCGCCCAGCGCCAGCAGCATCTTCGCGCGGGCGACGGAACGGATGGAATCGGGCGCTTCTACGGGTGTATGGGGCTTCTCGGAGCCCTTGGAACCGGTAAACAACGGAATCACGCCAGATCCTCAGCGTAGATGCCGCCGCTGATGATGGCGCCACCGATGCGCCGCCGACCGTAGCCAAGGCCCACCGGCCGCCCCTGGGCAACCGTATTGACCGGCCCCCCGAACGCATAGCTGGGCTTGTTATCCGGGCTCTCGCGGCCGCTGAGCTCGCCCACCTGGGGCGAGAGCATCTGCACCACCCCACCGACCATCATGCCGACGCCGGCGTAGATCATGGGCGTGCCGATGAACGACAGGGCACCGGCGGAAAAGAAGTTGATGGCGGCACCGGCCACCACCAGCACCGCGCCGACTATGGTGGAGACCAGCCCGCTGTTCTTGCTGCCTTCCAGAATCGGGGCAATACGGATCGCTTCACGGTCGCCCTGCAGGTGGAGTTCGTCTTCAGTGAGGTTGCGCTTGCCGTAGAACACCGCGTACACCAGACCGCGCTCCCGGCTGGTGTTGAGGAAGCGCTCAAAGCCCGGCAGCTGGACGCACAGCGCACGGACGGCTTCCGCCGGCGATGCGACGGCCAATCGGAACTCGCGGCCAAAGGTGGCCCCCAGCACGCCGTAGAGGCGCACCGTTCGAAGTGTCTCTGCCATGGGTCAATCCTGATATCGAAGGTAAAGCCGGGTGCGCTCGCGCCAGTAGCCGCCGTACACCTCGCGGCCGGAGAGCTTGCCCGGCATGTGGTGCAACATCATGTTCTCGCCCAGGTAGATGGCGCAGTGGTTGGTGACCGGGGCGCTCACCTGCATCAAGATCACATCACCGTGGGCGGGCTCGGCGACCTGGGCGAACCCCACCGCCCGAAAGCTCTCCATGAACACGTCCTGATCGCCGCGCTCCCACCAGCGGTCTTCAGTGGGAAACCGGGCCAGCTCGATGCCCCGCTCGGCCTGGTACCAGTCCTGCACCAGGCTGTAGCAATCCAGGGCGCCATAGACGTAGGGCCGGCCCACCAGAGGCCGCCGGCCCTGCCGGGGCTCCAGATAGCGCAGGTCGCCCTCGGGCCAGCTCAGGATGTACCAGGGCATGCCGGAGAGGTCGCACATGGCCTTGTCGTGCTCGCTGGGCCGGCTGGTGGCGTCCGGGTGGCTGTGGACGATGGCGAGCACGTCGCCGACGTCCTCCGCCGCGGCGTAGTCCTGTGGGTCCAGGGCGAAGTGTTCGGCGGGATCCCGCGCCAGATTCCGGCAGGCCCGGTAGGCCTGGCGCCGCCCGACCGCGACGATCAGCCCGCAGCACTCACGGGGGTACTCCGCCGCCGCGTGGGCACGGATGGCGTTGAGCAGTTTCTCGCGCATAGAGGTATCAGCGAATCAGGAGGGCGGAACCCGGGAAGCCGCCGAACGGCAGCTCGTTATCTTCACCAAACCGCAGTTTGCAGTCGCTCAGCAGGCCACCGCACTGGTCCAGGGCCGGATCATCGGTGGGGTTGCCGTCGGCGTCCGCCACCGGCGGGCCGGTGTAGCCGCAGTCGGCGCCGCGGTACTCCCCTTTCAGACACCAGTCGCAGAGGCTGGTGATCTGGCGGCTGGGTATCTTCTGGCCGGAGACGTCCGCCGGCGACGACAGCTGCCACTGGATGGCCTCGCCGGTCTCGGACACCTTCTGCTCGACATACCAAATCTCGGCGCGCTCCTGGGTCGGGTCTGCTTCCGGGTTGCCCTCGGTGAAGTTGGCCGCGTCCAGGTAATGCGCAAAGGTGGTGCGGATGGTGACCCGCGCCTGCGCGAGATCGTCCAAGGCCAGACAGAGGGCGCTCAGGGTGCCGTCGATATTGCCCGCCGTCAGGGTGGGCGTGGGCGCCCGGCCATCCCCGGTGACTTCCAGCCCTTCCAGATCGTGGGGCCAGGCGTGGTATTCCTCGCCCTGCCAGAAAATCGGTTTCGGCTGCAGCGTGTCGTCGGCCACCGCCTCGGCGCCGGCGAGCAGCCGGTCGTCGCCGGCCTGGTAGAGCGTGGTACCGGCGTACAGTGTGGCGAAGTCCGCCCAGCTGTGGGGGATGTTGTAGTTGTGAAAGCGCAGGACATCGCCCCCGAACGCCGTGCAATCCACCTCCACCAGCCGGACCCTGCTGCCCGGCTCGAGCTGCTGTACGTCGGCGTTGAACACGTGCTATCGCGCCCATTCGACTATCGGCGTCTCGGGGGCAGGATCGATCAGCACGTCCGACAGCGCGGCGCGGTACGCCTCCTCATGGTCCGGGTGCACGAACACGTTGACGTGGTAGCCCGGTACCGGGGCCATTTCCGGGTATTCGTTGCCCTCGCCATCGACCAGGGTCTCGCCGGTCGGCTCGGTGAGGTCCGGGAGAAGCTTCAGGCGGATGACGTGCGGATTGCCGCCCACCACCGGCTCATCCGTCTCCGGGTCGGCACCGACAAGTCCAGCAGCGTCCAGAGCCTCCATCATTGCCGCTTCGTCGGCGGCGCGTAGGTATATCGGTTGCCATGGGCTCATAGGGTGGTCCTCGCTATCGCGTCTTCGTGGCTAATCACGTCCCCCATGCGAAAATCTATTAGGTAGCCATTGCCGGGCGTTGCACCGTTAGTGCGTCTGAAAAATAGCGCACGTACCCACTGGGGCACAGCGTATTCGCCGGAAAACAACAAACCGCCGTCTGCATAGGCTGAAATAATGCCAGACTTCCATAACAAAAGAACTTTGTGGCGTCCGGCATAATCGCCCTGTGACCTGAGAGCAACGGAATCGTGGTCAAAAAGAGTGATTGAAGAAGATTCGATATAAAAAGAATTATAATTGTTCGTGGCACCTTCAGTTTCGAGTTGAAGCGCAAACCCGTCTGAATCTAAATCATATTCGATGAACAACCATCCCTGCGACGAATCGAAGTTATCCAAGAAAGAATCTTCTGCGCTGGCAACATCGGCGGCGCGGTGGACTGCGCTTTCATTAGTGATGATATGGCCACCAAAAGTGGCGGAATGATTGTAGTTCCAGGCTGCTGTAAAGAAATAAGCGTCGGCAGTTCCTCCGCTGCCCTCGCGCGGCTCAGCCACTACCGAAATCAGTTCCGCCGTGTATTGATAATTAAATGCGGTGACCGAGAACTGAATAAAGCCATCTTTTAAATTTTTCAGCTTAACAGAATTGTCGGCTCTGTTGGTTATTAATCCGGTGTCGATGTCATAGCGAAAATATAGAGGCTGGCTACCACTTGTTTCTGCCCCTATAGCTTTAACCCCAGATCCACATTTTACTGCAAAAGTAAAAGTGTTATCTCCTATCCTTGCCTCGACCCCATTCCTATAAACATAGAAGTTAGGATCATCTACAGATTGGGATACTTTGAGAACTTCGTTTAAATTAAAAGGGTTTTTCTCTTGGACAAGCTCTGTAGTGGCTCGCCCGTCTGTACCGCCACCGCGAATCGCCCACGGAAAGGCGTAGTTTGTCTCCTCGTCTCGCAGCACCTGACCCAAAGGCTCGCCAGTAATCGGATCGTGATCCCAAGCAGGCTGCCCCGCTGGCACCTCGACAAGCTGCCCCTGCGCATTCCACACCCACTTCGGAGACGGAGCGGAAAGCGTGAATAGATCACTATAATCACACGGCAGAAACAACCCCGCTGCATTCTTCGATCCAAACGACCGAGCTTTAAAATCAGCGCGCAGGCTGGGTAGCGGCCCATTCACAGACTCGATCAAAGCGATCAACTGGTCGCGCTGGGTCGCCAGCAGCTGCTCCCGCGTTTGAACCTCATCCTCCAGCGCCTGCTTCGCCGCCCCAAAGTTCTGGTTGGTCTTGCCGAAGGCGGTGCGCATGGTGTCGCCACCGGCCCCGGTCGGCGGATCGCCCAGGTTGATGTCTTCAATGTTCATGCTGTCCTCACGGATGGAAGGTCTGCTCGAAGGTGGTGCCGAGGGTGTACTTCTGGGCGCCGTGGCCGCTGAGGCGCCAGCCGCCGGTGGTGACGTACAGGCCGGGTTCGCCGAGCGGCGGCGTCCAATGGAACGCACGGGCGCCCTGGTGGGCCTTGATGAACGCTTTTACCGCGGCGATCTTGGCGGCGTTGCCGGTGACCTGGATTTCCCAGATTTCCTTGGCGCTGTTGATGCCTTCGGCGCTGCGCTGGGCGTAGCCGTCCCCGAACTTCGCGGTGCGCACCACCTGCTCGCCTTCGCCGGTGCTGGTGAGGCGTACCGGCCAGTTGAAGGTTTCGATGATCTCGGGCATTACCCTCTCCGCGCCTGGTACAGCATGCCGCCAGGCCGCTGCTCACGATGCAACCGCTGGGTGATGTGGCGATCGACCACTTCTTTCATCTCCCGGCCCATGGCCTCCATGCCCGGGGGCGCCTTGACTTCGGACTGGCCGTCGCTGTGGATGGTCACGTCGACGTAGACGTTGCCTTCGCCCTGGTGGCCCGCCTGCCCGCCTCGCTGGAGGAAGTTCTTCAGGTCGACGTTGGTGCGCGAGTCGATCACGCGCTCGCCTTTCTGGAGCAGCCAGGTGCCTTCCTTGGGCACGTTGTCGATGCCGTCGTGGGCCATGCCGGTAAGCGCGGTGCTGGCGATCACACCCACCGAGGCGTAACCCAGGCCCCGGACCACGTTGGCCAGGGTGGTGGAGATATCCGCCGCCAGGGCGCGGGTGTAGGCCACCTCGGTGTTGACGATCGCCTGGGCGATGCTCGCCGCCTTGGCGATGCCGAACATTACCTTGTAGGCGGTGGACGACTTGTCGCCCATTTGTTCCATGAGCCCGGCGATGTCACCGGTCAGCTGGCTGGTCATGGCCAGTGCGGCCGACGTGTAACCCAGCTGAATCTGGCGCCGCTGGTCCGTCGTGGCGGCTTCGATCTCGATGACGCGCCGTTTGTATTCTTCCTCGTTGGTGATTTTCTCGTTGAGGAAATCTTTCTGACGCTGAAGCTCTTCCTCGCGCCACTTCTCCAACTCCGCGCTGGCTTCGGCCACCCGGATCAGCTCGCCGCTGGCACCGCCCACCGCGGCATCAACGCCGCCATATTCCGGGGCTTCGCTGACCGAGTTCTGCAGGACGCGATCACGCGCCGCTGCCCGTTCGTCCTTGGTCAGCGAGGTCGTGCGCTGCAGGGTTTCCAGCCGCTCTTTGGTCAGGGCGGTGAGGCGCTGCTGGTCGGTCTGCAGGCCGGCCATCATGTCCTGGTATTCGCCCAGGGCGTTCAACTCATCGAGTTTGATGGCCTGGTTTTCGAGCAGCAGCTTTTGCTCATCACTGAGCTGGGAGAGCTTGGTGTTCTGCAGGTCGTAGCGCAGGCGGTCCAACTCGGTGGCACGTCCGCTGAGTTTGATCTGCAGATCCAGCTGGGCGACGGTGTCCTTGTAGCCTTTCTGCAGCTGCTCCGCCGCGCGGTTGGCGTCCTTGATCGCCTTCTCGCGGCGCTTCTCCGCTTCCTTGGCCTTCTCTGCCGCGGCGGCCTGGTTGTCCAGGGCCTGCGCCACCTCACGGATCTTGGCCGCGACTTCCGGGTCGACGTCCTTGCCGAGGTCCTCCAGCTCCCGTTTCGCGGCGGCCAGCGCCGACGGGTCAATGGCCTTGGCGAGCCGGTCCTCGAGCTTGTCCAGGTACTTGGTGGCGTTGACGGTGGCCTTGTTGAGCTGCTCGGCCTGCTCGCCGGTGGCGGTGGTGGTTTTGCCCATCTCCGCGCCGAGCTTGGCCTGCATCTCAGCCAGGTGCTCGGCGCGCTGAGCGCTGTTGTCCAGCGTGACGTTGAGGCTGAGCCATTGCTCCAGGGTGCGCGCCGGTAAGCCGAATTCTTGCTGGATATCCTGGAGGATCGGCACCAGCGCCTTGCCCTCTTCACGGGCTTTCTGCAGGCGGGCCTGGGCCTGAGTGAGGGCCTGCAGGGCGTCTTCGGACACGACGCCGGCGAACTGCCCGCCCACGGCCTGTGACGTGCCGCTGAGGATGTCCTGGAAGGCTTCCTGCGCGCGCTGGGCTTCCTGCTCCTGCTGACGCCCCCACTCGATTAGCTGGAGGGCCCGCTGGGCCTCGCCCATCTCCTTGAACTTCTTCACCGCCTGGTCGAGCGGGGTGTTGATGTCGATCAGACTTTCGCGGGCTTCGTCGGTACCGTCGCGAAACAGCAGCCAGCTGGTGGCCGCCATGCTGGCCAGGGCGATCAGCCCGGCGGGGCCGCCCAGCAGGGTCATCACGCCCCGCCCTGCCCGACCCAGGCTGGTGGTGGCTTTGGCCGCCGCGCTGGCCCGCTCGGACGCGGCCGAGGCGGCGTTGGCAGCCTTGGTGGTTTCGGCGGCGCGGGTGGCGGCCGCAGCTCGCTCGTTGTAGGCCGCCTCTATGGTTTTGCTGGACGCCACCGTGGTGGCGGCGAGCTGGGCCTCAGCGGTTTGCACCTGCTTGGCCACCGCGATCTCGGCGCGCCGCAATTCCGCCATGCGCGAAAGGCTTTTCTGGCGGCCGGTGTCGGTGATCTGGGCCTGGAGGCGCTGGCTTTCCAGGCTGCGCTCAGCCGCCAGCGACGCCTGGGTGGTTTTCAGGCGTTCGATTTCCGCCGCTTGCACGCGCCGGCTGGATTCGACGTCCGACTGCGCTGCCTGGACGCGGGCCCGGGCTTGTTCCAGGGCCAGCTGGGCGCCCCGCCGCTGGGTCTCGGCGGTTTCAGCGGCCTGGCGGGCGGCCAGGGCTTGCGCGTTCGCCAGGGAAACCTGGGCGGCCTCGGCGGTGATCAGATCTTTGGCGGCGCCTACGGCCGAGGCGCCCAGGGTGGCTAGGTACTTGGTGGCACCGCCGGCAATCAACACCAGCGCGGCGCTGGCGACGGCGTCCATGTTCTCCGCCACCTGGTCGAGACCGGCGGCGAGCGTGCGGGTGCTGCCGGTGGCGCCGTCCGCGCCGCCGATCCACTTCTGGAAGGCGTTGGCGACCCGGTTGCCCGACCGCTGCACGGAGCCGGGCAGGTCTTCAAACTCGACGCGCAGCGTATCCAGCTGGCTGATCAGCGCGGGCACCACCTTATCGATGGTGAGCTGGCCCTGGTCGGCCAGGCCCTTCAAGTCTTTGCGGGCCTGGCCCATGCCGGCGGCCAAAGCCCGTACCACCCGGTCACCGGCTTCGTTGACGGCGTTGAACTCTTCGCCGCGCAGTACGCCCTGGGACAGACCCTGGGTGAACTGGCGGATCACCGAGGAGCTGTCCGCCGCGTTGGCCCCGGAAAGCTGCAGGCCGGCGGCCAGCGCCTCGGTAACGGCCACCACCTGCTCAGAGGAATAGCCGAACTCGCGCATGGACGCGGCCGACTGGGCGAACAGGTTGGCGTTGTCGGCGTAGACGGTGCCGGTGCGCTGGCTGAGTTCGAAGATAGCGGCCTGGGTGCGGCGGAAGTCTTCCTGGCCGCTGGTGGCCTGGCGCAGGCGCGCGTTGACTTCATTCCAGCCGTCGGCCAGCCGCACCACGTTCTGGGCCGCGAACGCGGTGGCCAGCACGGCGCCGACGCTGACCGCCTGGCTCTTGACCTGCTCCAGGTTGGCGTTAAATTCGCGCAGGCTTTGCTGCTGGCGCCGCATGGCGGCCTGGGCCCGGCGGGAGCCGGCTTCCATGGACCGGTAGTAATCGCTGCCCATGCGCGTGGCACGGCCCATCTCGCGCTGGTAGACGGACGAATCCGCACTGATCTTGACGATCAATTCGCGCAGGGTAGCAGTCATGGTTCACCGATGGGCAGGCATAAAAAAACCCGCCGAAGCGGGTTGTTTGGGAGAATCTACTTGCTAGTTGTAAACGCTGTCCGTGTTTGCCGGAGTGATCTCGCCGGCGGCAAAGCGGTTCAGCAGGCCCTTAACGTTTTCCGCCTGGGACCGATTCAGATACACAAAAGGCCCGGGACACACCAAACTGCACTGCTCCAGGCTCATGTAGTGACGCTCTTTGGTACCACTATAAAAGGCAGTTTCAATGCGCAGCCCGCTGTAACCAGGTACTCGGCCGATATCTTTGTCGAGCAGATCACCGCGCTCGCTAGCGAGGGCCTCCCACTCGAGGAACTTATCGAGCGCCGCAAGGAACGGATCCACCGAGCTTTGCGGTACCCACAGCGTCAGATCTTGACCGTAAAGGTCAATCTGGAACTTCAAAAAGAGATTGCCGTTCCTCTGCTGGTTGACGGTGACCGAGGTCGGACGCTCCGCATACTGATCGTGAATCTCGTTATAGTCGAGAAACCGGACATCGGTATCGACACGCGCCGTGCCGCCCGGTGCCATGGAGCTTGCACAACCAACGGCCGACAGGCAGATCACAGCAAGCAATATCAGATTTCGCATGGTTCCCTCCGTTTCTTTTTGAAAGTACCACACGCCCCGCTAACCCGGAAGCAACCCGGAAAACGCGGCTTCCAGCCCGTCGTCAGAGCCTTCCTCCGCCTCACCCTGCGCTGGCGCCCAATCCAGGATGAGGTCGGACATTTTGACGTCCGCGCCCCTGGACATGAGCACCGCGCTGGCGACCTGCGCGGCCTGGATGTCGCCGCGGCGATCGCTAATGGGCGATTGCCGATCGAACTCTTCCCACAGGAGCAGTTCACTGGCGGGCATCACCCGCCGCAGTTCCCCGAGGGTGCGCCCCATTCGGAGCGCCAGGGTCATGAGGAAGAACAGGCCGGGCTCGGCGGCTACCCTTTTTTTGTGTCGTCGACCCCCTGCTGGGTTAGCCCGCCCAGCTCGATCGCGCGGTTAAGCAACCGCATGTGCACCGGGCCGAAGACTTCGGCGAGATCGTTGATGTGTTCTTCGAGGAAGACGCGCTGGCCATCGGTGTCCAGCAGGACGGGGGCGAGCAGCTCGGCGTTGAGGCGATTGTCGGGCAGCGCCGGCGCCGACGGTGTTTCCGCTTCGCCCTCACCCTTGGGCGGTTCGTCGGGTACGCCCAGCAACTGGCGGTAATGCTGCCACTCGCCGGCGGAGTGTTCCCGGACCATGACCTCGACGCCGTTCCACTCGGGAACGGCGATGCGGTCATGCCGGAAGCCCGAGAGCGGGCTGCCAGCCAGCTCCCGGATGGACGGTTTATTCTTCGCGGCCATAGTGATTTATACCCCGCCGCCGCTGTCGCCCGGCACTTCGGGGCCTTTGACGCGGAAGTTGAAGCCCCCGCTCCAGGCGCCGTTCACCGAGCCGCTGTAGTTGTATTGGCGCACCTTGGCCAGGAAGGACCGCGTGCGACCGCTCTTGAAGGTGATGCGGATGGCGCGCAGCGAGCTGTCGGCGTTGGCGGCCAGCAGCGAGGCCTGGCCTTCGTCTTCCGGCTTCCAGTTGCCGTTGAGGCTGAATTCCGCCTGGGCGGCCAGGCCGTCGTCCATTTCCTGCTCTTCAGAGCAGAAGGTGGTGACATCGATGTCGGACTTCTGCCCGCTCTGGAACGAGATTTCTTTGCCGGTGCACGCCAAAGAGAGCCAGGAAATGGTGTCTTCAAGGGACGTGACCGCCGCGGCGGAGACGTCGATCTTGGTGCCTTTGGTGAGTTCGTACTTGCTGGGCATGGTGGCCTCCAGATTGAGAAACCGCGCGGCGGCGGCGGGTGTTTACGGTTGGCGCCGGCTATTGCCAGACGCGCAGTTCCAGCGTGGCGCGGAAGGCGCCGGTATCGGTGTCCCGATCCTCGAGTTTCAGCAGTTCGCTGCCTTGCAGGGGGGCCAGCGCCTCTTCCACGGCTTCGCGCAGCTGCAGCGCTTCCAGCAGCGATTCCGACCAGCAATCGACCTGGACGGCGGGGCTCTCGGGCCCGTGGCCGCAGAAGACATCGTCCACCGGGGTGCTCGGCACCATGTAGGTGATGTACGGGTACAGCGTGCCGTGGGGCGCGATGTGCGGGTACACCCGGCCCTGTGCCAGGCCATTCAGCGACTGGACAGCGTCTCCGGCCAGCTCCATGTCGGTGCCCGCCAGCACTTCGCCGGCGCCCTGGCCGGTGAGCAATGCGAAGATCAGAGTGTGGATCATCCGCGCGCGAGCACCTTGTCGAAGTTTTCCAGGGCCTTGGCGATCGCCACGCGCCCGGCTTCGTCTTCCTTGGCGTCGTAGGCCGGGCGCAGGAACGGCGCGGCCGGGTGGCGGGCCGTGCCGAACTCGACAAACTTCCAGTAGAAAGCATTGTTCGGGTCGCTGGCCTTGCCCTCCTGCCGGATCTTGACGCCGGCGGTGGCGCGGCTACGGCTGGTCACTTTGGCGGTGTCGCTGACGATGTTGCGTGCCAGCTTGCCGGTGCGCTTTGTCACCCGCTCGCGGGCTTCGTCCCGGATGACACCGGCGCCGGCGCGGGCGGCACTGCGCAGGGCGCGGTCTTCTTCGGCGCGGGAGAGCAGTTCGAACTCGCGCTCCAGATCGGCCAGGCCGATAAAATCCAACGAGAGGCTATCCATCACGCAGGCCTCGCTTGCAGAGGATGTGAATCTGGCGACGCTTGGCGTCCACCAGGGGCGCAACAATGTCGTAGACTTCGCCGGTACCGGTCGGCGGCGGGTGGAGGATCCGCATGTCCGCCGTAACGCCGGGGTAATAGCGCATCAGGATTTCTGAGCTGACCTCGGCATGCTCCGCCCGCGCCGCGAGCAGCTCCCGGCCTTCCAGATCGCGGATTTCCATGGGAAGCCGTTCGACGTCTTCCCACTCGGCTGGCAGCGGCTGCCCAAGGGCGTCTCGCCCTGGCACCTTGCGCTGCAGGGTGCCGCGGTGGCGCAGGCGACCCGCTCTCATGGGCTCACCAGCCGGCGGTAGGGCCACATCAGGCGCTCGGCCCCATTGGGCAGTTGCGCGACGATGGTGCCGGAGATCACGTTCTCCCGGAATTCGTAGAGCTGGCCGACGATCAGCAGAATGGCGGCCTGAATGGCGGGCGGCAGCACCAGCCCGTCTTCGTCGTCTTCGGGTACTGTCTCGCCTTCGGCGTACAGTTTCCGGTTGATGTACTGCTCGGCGGTGTCCACCGCCGCAGCGATATAAAGATCGATGAGCTGATCATCGTCCGTGCCAAACACGCGGAGGTGCTTCTTGACCAGCTCTCGATCGATCATGCGTTGGGCGCTCCGTTTGCCCGGGCAGCTTCAATGCTGGTGATCAGGTCTTCCTTGCTCATCTTGGCGTAGCCGGCGACGTCCAGGGCCTTGGCCATGTCCTTGAGCTCGGGCACGTGCACATCCGCCAGTGAGCCCGGCTGGTCGTTGGCGCCATCCCACGGCACGCCATAGCCTTTGCGGATGAGCTCTCGGCCGTGGGAGTCGTTGGTGGTGAGCGGCTCGCCCACCCCGACGACCTCACGGCCTTGAAGCGTGCGCCGCAGCATCTTCAGTTTCATCATGACGTCCTATGGCGGGGCCGAGGCCCCGCTGGGTTAGGGGTTAACCAGCCGCCGGCGGAGTGAACGGCCCTTCAACGAAGGCCTCGGGGCGTTTCACGGCCAGGGCCAAGCGCTCTTCGCAGCGAATCGAGATCATGTTCTTCTCGAAGTCGTCGGCGTTCTCGGTGGAGATCACCACGTTGGCGTCTTCACGGTCGAACAGCTGCGCACCTGCGTTGAACGCACCGGTGAGGAAGCGGCCCTGGAAGGCGTTCGCTTCGGTGGCCACCACCGGCAGGCCCCACAGCACCGGGCCCGCCAAGCCGCTGGGGTTGGCCAGGATGTAGCGGCCCAGGGTGTCCTTGGTGAGCTCGATCTTGGCCCAGTCGATGAAGTGCAGGACGTGGCCGCTGGCGGGGAACCGGGCCAGCTGGGCCTGCAGCATGGCCAGGCGCAGGTCGTCGATGCCGTTCTGCTGATCCACAGCGAAAGCCGCGTTAAACGCGGATGCCTGCGGCACGATGCCTTCCAGGTTGGTGCCCGTGCCGTCGCCGAACAGAATCTGCTGCTCTTCGGCGTACTTCAGGCCGTAGCGCATCTCGGCGTCGATGGTGGACGCGAGCTGGGCGAAGTCGTCCAGGATCTGCTTGGAGGCCTTGAACATATGGGCCACCGTTTGCACCGGGGTGATCTTCGAGTTGAACGCGATGTCGCTGTACGGCTTGGTGGTGTTTTCGGCCACGGTCGCGGCGTTGTTGGTGAAGCCGGTTTGCTGGACCCAGAAGATCGCCGCCGCGCCGGTGCGGCCCGGGGAGATCAGGTCGCGGATGAACAGGCGCTGCTTGGGCATCACATCGATACCGGGCAGGCGCTGGGGCTCCACAATGCCGTCGGGCACGTCCGGGCTGGTGAGGGCGTCCTGCACCGGCACGCGCAGGCTGCGGCCCTGCTCCAGGCCGCTGGCGAAGGGCTTCATCTTCTCGTTGGCGATGACGATCTGCCCGGCGCTTTTGGCCACTTCCTGGGCCCGGCCCAGCGGCATGCGGGCGAAGTCCTGTTCCAGTTCGCCGAGGCTCGCCTGCAGGGTTTTCACAGACTCGGCCAGGCCGTTGTGTTGGGTGGCGATGCGGTCGACCGCCTCTTTGGTTTCCGCAGAGAGCTGGCCCGATTGCTTCGCTTCCTGCATCGCGGCTTCGGCCTGCTTGCTGAAATCGCTGGAGACTTTCTCCAGCTGGGCCGTGGCTTCTTTGAGAAGCTCGGCGTTGGTTTTGTCAGCCATGGTGTTCTCCGGTTACGCGGGTTGGGATGGTGAGAGTCGCTCGAGCAGCGCTCGCATCTCGGCGACAGCGGCCGTTTCGGCCTGGGTGTCGGTAGCGTCGTGCGTACCGGGGCCGGCAGCGCTGGGCGTGCCGGTTTTGAGATCTTGCATTAGGGACCGCCGCTCGCTGCGTGGGACGCCGGCGCGGGCCAGGATGACGTCCAGCTTGCGGGCGGCGACGGTGTCGGTGTGGCGGTTGTCGGCGGACTCGCGGACGTCGTCACCGCTGAAGAGGTTGTCGCACCAGCCGGCTTTGACGGCTTCGCTGCCGCCGATCCAGGTTTCGGCGTCGAGCGCTTCTTTGACATCGTCGAGGCCCAGGCCCGTCCGGGCGACGTAGATGTCGGCCAGGGTCAGGTCGAAGGGCTCTAGCCAGTCGGCGATGGCGCGCAGGTCGTGGCGGTTGCCGCAGGTGCAGACCCAGGAGTTATGCACCATCAGGAACGCGGCGCGGGCGATCTGCCGGTCGTCGCCGGCTTGGGCGATGAACGACGCGGCACTGGCGGCGAGGCCGATCACTTTGGTGGTGACGTGCCCCTTGTGCTGACGCAGCAGGTTGTAGATGGCCAGGCCCTCGAAGACGTTGCCGCCGGGGCTGTTGATCAGCACGGTGACGTCCTGGTTGCCGATGGCCCGGAGGTCCTGCTGGATCCGTTTGGCGGTAACGCCGTCGCCCCAGAGATCAAAGCCGATGGGATCCATGATGGAGATCGTGTTTTCGCCCTCGCCGTCCTCGGCGGCCATCAGGCTTGGGTTCCAGCGCTCCAGGGCGCTGGGGGCGATATCGCAGCGCACGCCGTCGCGCGGTCGCGCTTGCGGCGCGGCCGGGATCTGCTTGATCGTCATGGGGTACTCCGATTAGTCGGTCGAGCCGTTGCGGCCAGCCATCCACGAGGCGGCCACGCGATTGGCGGCTTCTTGGACCTCGCCCAGCTTGTCGATGGGCACCAGGTTGGACTGGACGGTGAAGATGTCGCCGCCCTCGAACGGGGGCTGGTTCTCCCGCCGGCGGATCTCATTGCGATTCATGTAGCCGTTCTGAGCCGCGGAGGCGTAAAACTCGGCCCGCCCCTTGGTGTCGGTGCGGAGCAGGCCTTCCACGGCGAACTCGAAAAAGAACGGGTGGTCGCCACCGAGCAGGCCCATGTTGAGTTCCTGCTCGATGTTTTCGATCAGCGGCCGCAGCGTGTTGGTCAGGAACTGAAGGTTCATGCCCTCCACGCTCGACGCCCAGCTGCTCTGCTTGGTGGTGTGGCCCACCATGAACGGCGGCACGCGCCACCAGCGGCAGATTTCCTCGACGTTGAACGACCGGGTCTCCAGCATCTGGGCCGCTTCGGGGTCCATGGTGATGCCTTCGTACTTGAGCCCGGCTTCGGCCACCATCAGCTTCCCGGCGTTTTTCGAGCCCTGAAAGGCGGTGAGCTTTTCGCGCAGATCCTCGCGCTGGTCTTTGGTCAAGGTCTTGTCCGTGGACAGAAAGCCGGACGCCTGCAGGCCTTGGGCGAACACCTTGCTGGAGGCTTCGTCCGCCGCGATGGCGGACCCGATCACTTCTTTCCCGGTGTTGACCGGCATCATGCCGGTGACGCCGTCTAGGCCGAACCCACGAATGTGGACGATGTCCCGCTCCGGGATAACGCGCCGGGAGCCTTCCTCGGTGTAGGTGTACTCGAGTCGCCCCGTGGGCAGGCGCTTTACCGTGACGTTCTGGGGCAACAGCGGGTGCAGCGCGACGATCCGCGCGCCGATCCGGCGCTTCTCGATAAAGGCGTTACCGCGGAGGCAGATGCTGGCGATCACCAACAGCATGAAGCGCGCGGGCGTCATCTCAGCGTTGGGCCGCTGACAGAGCAGCGCGTACATGGGGTGATCGGTGGCCGCTTCGCGTGAGCCGTCTTCCCCGCGACGGTAGAGCTTCAGCGGGAGGGTCGACACGGTTTCAGAGAGCAGCCGCACGCAGGCCCACACCGCAGAGAGCTGCAATGCCTTGTCGACGTTAACGGCCTGGCCGCTGCTGCTGGTGGCGCCCAGCTCGCGCCAGAATTCACCCGTGGTCAGGCTGACCGGCACGCCCAGCCAGTTCAGGATCGCGGCTTTCACCCGTCCTGGCTTTCTGGTTTTCGGTGTGTCTGCCATTTAGACGCCTACCATGATGGGGGATTCGAGGAACCCGCTGAGGTCGCCCCGCTCTTCCAGTTCGGTGAGGGTGAGGGCCGTCGCCATCACTGACGCGACAATGCCGTCCACCCGTCCCGTGCTCTTGCGTTTGTCCACCTTCCGATTGCCCGCCGGGTCCTGCTGGTACACGGCGTTCGCCGCACACCAGGTGAGAACCGGGTGGCCGCTGTGCCGAAGCTCGCCATTGATCAGACGGCGCTCGAATTCGTCCACCGCCGGCGCCATGGATTGGAAGCCCTGGCCGACCGGGATCAACGGAGGCAGGCTCGCCCCTTCGTCCTCGATCAAGGTGTTGAGGTCCTCGATGCGCCAGCGGTCGTAGCCGATGCCCTGCAGGTCGAACTGATCGGCGATCTCGACCAACCGCTGCAGCACGAATTGTTTCTTGATCGCTTTGCCGGGCGTCGTCTCCAGGTGCCCGTCGGCCAGCCATTGAACGTAGGGCACCCTGTCCTGTTCGCCCTTTCTGGCCAGGCCCTCGTTGGGCAGCCAGAAATACGGCACTAGGCGCCAAACCGGGTCGCTCTCGGTGGGCTCGAACAGCAGCACCAGGGACGTCAGGTCCTGGGTGCTCGACAGGTCGAGCCCGGCGTAACAACGGCGGCCCAGCAGCTGTAGCACGTCGTAACCGAGATCCTGCGCGGCGACCCAGGCGTCCCGCGAGATTGCCGGGTTGTCGGCCTGTACCCACTGGCAGAAGTTCAGCCGCCGCACGGTGGCTTCTTTCGAGGGCATGCCCCGCGCCTGGGTGACCTGCTCGCGCAGGTACTTGAGGCCGGGGATGCCGTGGCTCAGCGAGGGGTTCGCCTTGTACCAGCAGTCCTCATCGTTGAACGGGTCATCGGTGTCGTCCATGCAGCAGACGAAGCCGAAGAAGCTGTCATCGACCAGCGCGCCGGAGGCGACCTTCCGCGAATACTCGTGGTAGTCCCAGCAGACCGTCAGCTGGTCGGTACCGGAGTTGGTGATCATGAAGATCAGCGCCTGCTCGCGGCTTTTGGTGCCGGCCCGCATCATCTCCACCACCATCCCGGTCTTGTGCTCGTGGATCTCATCGAGCAACGCCACGTGGGGACGCGGGCCAGACTGCCCATCGTCCGCCGACACGGTGCGGAAGAAGCTGCTGGTGCGGTGGTACGCCAGGTTGAACTCTTTGCCCGCGGCGCCCGATTTCACGATGCGTGTGGTCAGGATTGGTGACTGGTCCACCATTGCCACGGCGTCACGGAACAGGATTTGCGCCTGGTCTTTCTTTGTCGCTGCGGCGTAAACCTCGGCCCGCTCTTCGCCGTCGGCGGTGAGCCCGTACAACCCGACGCCGGCGGCCAGCGGCGATTTACCGGACCCTTTGGCGGTCTCCACGTAGGCAACCCGGAAACGCCGGTAGCCCTCGTTGTCGAGCCAGCCGAACAGCGAACCGACGATGAAGACCTGCCACGGCAGCAGCTTGAACGGCTGGCCCTCGAAACGGCCGCCGTTGAGCTTGAGCACTTCCTCGAAAAACCCGATGGCCCGCGTGGCCGCCTCCAGGCTCCAATGAATACCGCGCGCCGGTCCCTCTTCCAGATCCGTCAGGTGGCGTTGGCAGGCGTCGCGCACCTGGGGCCCGGCGATGAGATCACCGGCGACCACGGCCCGAGCGTAGGCCGTGGTGCGGTCCTCAAAGTCCGTATTTTCGGGCGGTGTCGGCTTGGTCATTGGGGAACAGTTCGCCCTGGGTGGCGACGCCGGCGCCGAGCTTGGCGCGCGCCGAGGGATTCAGCCCGAAGCTGCCACCGGCGACGCGCATGCGCTCTTCCGCGCGATTCGCCACCTGCATCCAGACGGACATTTGCTTGTAGCCGCTGGGGGTGTTCATCACGTAGCCGGCATCGTCCAACTCGGCCATTTTCTCGCGGGCCTTTTTCCAATCCGCCCAGGCGGTGCAGTACACGGCCAGTTCGGCGCGGTCGACCTTGGCGATCAGGCCGAGAATCACCAGGTCTGCGGTGATCCGGCGCCACTCCGCCCGCGCATCTTTCGAGAGAAAGGCGGGGCACGGCGGTGGCTCGACCTTGAGCGCCGGCGTTGCATCCAGCTCGTGACCCGGCTTCTTCGACGGATTGCCCCGCAGCAGGTGGACGTTCCCCGGCAGCGGGCGCCGACCGGAGTTGCGATTTCCTGACATTGCGGTGATCTCCAATAAGATTCAGGGAGTACCCGGGTCGAGATACCCCCCTCCCATTTTTCCCGGTTTTACGTGCGGAGGGCCCGCTCCGGTCTCCCTGGCAAGGGTCGTGAACTTTCGACGCACCCTCCCCCTGACGCCCGGTCGGGGTTCAACTCCAGTGGTGGTTCGGGTCGATCGGTATTCCGCTGGCATCGCACCCGGGCAGTGCGCCACCCCGTTCAAGCCTTTGCTTGTCGATGTCGTGGCAGGGTTTGCAGAGCGCCTGCCAGTTCGAGCGCCGCCAGAACAGCTTCATATCCCCGCGGTGAGGGACGATGTGGTCGACCACGGTTGCCGCCACCACCCGCCCGCGCTTCTGGCAGAACACGCACAACGGGTTGGCGGCCAGGTAGTCCTCACGAGCCTTGCGCCAGCGCCGCCCGTATCCGCGCTTGGCGGCAGACTCCCGAGGGTCACTGCTCATTGGCAGGCCGTTCGGATGAATTCCTGGCAGGCCGTGAGCTGGTGCCACTGCTTGGTGTATCGGGCCCGGAAATCCAGATAATCCTGTTCAGCAGCGGCAGTAAGTTCGGGGGCTCGCTCATCATCCACGCTGGCGGCGCCGGTCTCGGTGGGCACGTCTCCGCAACTTGCTGCGACGCGCATCCCGTGAGTACCGTCAGCAAGGCGACGGCGCAGATCGCTGATCTCTTGGTCCGCATCTTCAAGCTCCTGGGCATGGTGTTGGTCGAGCTCGGCGACTTGGTCACGCCACGCCGCGCCCTTCGCAGCCGCCGCCTGCTGGGTATCAGCGACCAGCTGAGCCTGGGCCAGCTGGTATTGAGCGTGCAGCTCGCCGAGGCGCCATCCGTTGATGAACCAGCCCACCGCCACGCCGACAGCCAGCAGCAACACCGCGACCACCACCCGGCTTTGAATCATCGCACGCAGATCTCGTACTCAGCCTGGCGGCGCCGAACCAAACCCCGCAGCTTACGACCACCGGCGTACACCCAACGCTTGAGCTCCGGGCACCAGGTGTGGGCACCCTCGCCCTGGTTGATCAGCGCCACCAAGGTGCTGCCACAGGCGGCACCGACACCGACGTTGTAGGTCCAGCTCAACAGGGCCGCCCACTGATTCGGTGATAACTCGCCCTCGACACAGCGGCGCAACCCGGCGAAGTGGTCGCGCATCTCTTGCTGTAGAAGCTCATCGCATTGCTCAGGCGTGGCTTGATCACCCAGCTGGACACCAGCGGTAATCCCATCGCAGATGGTGGGCACGCCCACGGCGTCTTCATAGGCGGTGAGCTCGCGGCCTTCGAAGTGCATGATGACCGGCGCCGCAATGGCGATAACGGCAGCCACGAGGCCACCCGCAACGACCTTCTTCACTTGCGCTTCCTCCACGCTGCCCACATCGCGCGCAGGTCACGGACCGCACGGATCAGCTTCGGGAGCGCGATGATGGTCACGATCGCCACGTAACCGATGTTCATCAGCAGCAGCCACATTTCGATCGGCAGCCCCATAATGAGCGCTCCTGACATAGCCACGGGTAGAGCCGCCGTACCAATCTGCGGTGACGGGTTCGGCGTAGTCACTCTGTCACTCCCGCTCTGCATAAGACCTCCAGCTAATCGGCATCCCCAATTGCCAGAACGAAAAGGCCCGCTCGACGGCGGGCCATGGTTTGGTGGCAGCGGCAGGGTTCGAACCTGCGACCTCGGGAATATGAGCCCCGCGAGCTACCTCTGCTCTACGCTGCGCCAGAAACAAAAAAGGGCCCGCCGGAGCGGACCCTCTGTCGCGGCCCTGAAGGCCGTTTATTAGGCGGCCCGCCGAAGCGGACCTGGGGGAGACAAGCATAAAAAAACCCGCCGAAGCAGTGCTTGGGCGGGTTTTCTCCACGATGGGAAAAAGGTAGGCGTTTTTGTCCCGGTCGTCAAGCGTCAAGATAAAAAGCGCTACAGAAACTCTCAGGCGGCTTCCTCGCCGAACTGCCGCCAAAGGTGCCTCAGCACTCGATCTTCCAGCGAAACCAGCTCTGCGAACAGTTCGTCGGCGCGCTGGGCCCACGTTTCGTTGAACCGGCTCTTCGTGATACCAGCGATCGCCGCCCGGTCGCGCTCGCTCAGGCGCACTACACCGCCGCCCTTGCACCGCCCACACTCGGTCCACCGCTTCACACGCTCATCGCTGCCGCGCTCCACCGGAACCTCCAACCAACGCCTACCTCGACCCAGGCAGTGCGGGCACCGCGTCGGGTTCACCAGCTCATAGACCACCAGCAGCGCCAGGCCGTCCACGTAATTCTGTTTCCAGCCGCGCTCAACACAACGCCGGCGGAAGCGGGCCATCACCCAGTCACGCAGGGCCAGCTGGCTCTGGTTGTCGTCAGCGTACTTCGCCAGCCCGACCAGCACCACCTGCCGGGGCAGACTGCCCATGCCCAACGCCGCCGCCACGTCGCTGGCCGGAATCAACACCGGGCCACCGCCGCCGCCGTCCAGCCGGACGCCTTTCGCTGTCATCTTGCCAAGCAACCGCACCGGGTTCATCGCTCCCCTCCTACCGTTGAGTTGTTGTTTCGCGTGGAACATCGCGGGTGTCCAACCCTGTCCAACCCCTGAAAAGGTTGGACAGCCTGAAACCCGCATGAATACGGCCTTTGTCCAACCTGTCCAACCTGTCCAACGTCATCTACACACACAAGGAAAGACCCAAGGCTTACCGCCCGCACACGGGCGCGCACGTGTGCGCGGGGAAAGGTTGGACAGGTTGGACAGGTTGGACACCGCCAGTAACGGCGCGGGTTAGAGCGCGTCCAACCTTGCGCGGAGGTTGGACAGGTTGGACGCTTCATAAGGCTTTCGGCCTCTCGTAAACCCACTTACGCATGGCGCTGCCGTTGCGCTGGGTGATGGTCTTCTTCCGTTTCGTCCAACCCAAGCGCGACATGATCATGCCGACGCGCGTCTGCTCAGGCTGGCGCATGTGCGACGGCTCCAGGTGGAGCGCGCCCTCCATGATCGCCGCCGTGGTGTAGTGGTCGTCCGAGTGGACAGGGTCGGCCAGCCACTCGCGAATCAGGTCCTCCCACACGTCGGCCGAATAGCGCGCTTCCTGCTGCTCCTCGAACAGACCCTTGTCGTGGTCCTGCACCCACCAGGGCTCATTCAGGCGATACAGATTCACCGCTTCCGCCCACAACTGATCGCGGTCGCGCGCCAGGGCCTGGTGATCCAGCTTGTGGCAGAACACCGGCCAATATCGCCGGTTGCCGGTCGGATCCTTCAGGTAGTTGTCCTGGTTGGTGGTACCGGCGAACACACACTGCCGTGCGAACGCCTGGGTGCGTCGTCCGTAGGCGGGTCGGTAGCGGTCCTCTTCGGACGCAAAGAACTGCTTCGCCCGGGTGCTCTCTGCTTTGTTGAAGGCGTCCAGCTCGGCGAGCTCACAGAGCCAGACCCCTTGCATCTGCTGGTAGCCGTCTTTCTCGCCGAGCGCAAAGTGGGTATCGGTGAACCATTGGCCGCCCAGAATGGCCAAGGCGGTGGATTTGCCCAGCCCCTGCTTGCCTTCCAGGATCAACACGCAGTCCGCTTTCACGGGCGGGCGCATCACCCGCGCCACGGCCGCCACCAACCACATGGTGCCCACCAGCGAGACGTACCGCTCATAGCGCCGCCGATCACTGTCTTCATCACCCAGCGGCTCTACACCCAGGTACGTGGTGAGCCACTGGCGCACGCGTGGTTTCTTATCCCACACCAGGCCGTTCAGATAGTCACGGACCGGGTGAAAGCGGTTGGCCTGGGCCACCACTACCACCGCGCCGTCCGCGTCGCCGGTCTTCGGTGTAAAACCGTAGCGCTTGCACATCCAGATACGCAGGCGGTCTGTGTCGGCATCGGTCCACTCGCCGACCTCGCCACCGTCAAAGGGCGGGGGCTGGCGCTTCATCACCCGATAGCTGAAATCACAGTAGCCCAGCACCCCAGCCCACTTCGGGTCGTTCTCGAGCACATGCTTCGCGTTGAAGATATTGGCTGCGAAGGCACCGGTCTGGGTTTTGGTCAAATCGGCCCGCCAGTCGCCGAACTGTGGAAACTCCTGCACCGGCCCATCGCCCCGCCGCGCAGCGTTCGGGTCGCGGTGGGCACCCTCGGGCACCTGATTCGCCACCCGCACGCGCTCATACCCCTCAACAAGCTGGCGCTTCGCGGCGTCTTTGCCCTCGGCGTTCGCCAGGTCGTTCCAATCGGTTTGCCCACTCATTAAGCCGCCTCCCGATGACTGAATTCAGGAAGCAGGACACCACCGCCAAAGCGCGCTCGGCAGGCTTCCGCCGCATCAGGGCCAGCCCGTTTACCGTCGCCGGACGGCGCGTCGTTGTCCGTGCACCAGAGCAGCGTGACGTCCTTAGGGAGCGTGGGCACCAGCCCCGACGCCACGGCCTGCATGTTCCCGGCGTTAAAGCACACCACCGTACACCAGCCGGTCAGTTCATGGACGGTGGCGCCGGTGGCATACCCCTCGACAAAGGCCACGGGCTGCCCGGCTACCGGCGCGCCGAGCATATGGAAACAGCCCTTCATGCGTCCGTACTTCGGAAACAGCTTCGTGCCCTTCTCGCTGATGCCCTGTAGGGCCCACAGGCGCCCCTCAACGTCCCGCAGCGGAACGGCGATAACGCCACGGCTCCACCGCCGGAAACTAATGTGTTCGGGCAGCGGTTTGGGCAGGTCCCGAAAGAAGGCGCGCACCTGATCACCGCTATGGATACGGCAGGTCAGGGCCTGGTCATCGATCTCCAGCACAACGGACTGCCTGAAAAAGCCGATGCCGTGGGCGCCGACACGCTTAGCGCCCAGGTATGGACTGGAGCCGAGCGCGGGGCAATGCTGGGCCCAGATCTCACCACACGCCGCCGCGACGGCTTCGCGCAGTGTCTGAGCCCTGGCTTCATCCGCTGCCACCTCTTTTTCACGCTCCCGACGGCGACGATCACGCTCCGCCGCCAGCTCGCGGCGTTCGGCGGCGGACAGCTCACGCCGGGCACGCACCCAGCCACCGTCCTGGGCAAGCTTTATGAGGGTACCAATCGTGTAGTGGCCAGGCCTCGCGCTCCGCCATGTGGCACGGCAATCCGCCTGGTCAAAGCTGCGTCCTTCCCGGGACCAGTCCTCGAACAGGTCCGCGCCGGCGTCACCGAATTCAGACTTCAACGCGCCGGCAATGGAAAACCAAACAGGACGATCGCAATCCGGGAGAACGTACTGCAGCGCTTCGCGCGCTTCGCTTTCCGATAGCGGGTCATGCATGGCATCGCTCCGTGGAATTGGCGGCGGCCTCCAGCGTGCTACTATTTGGTTTCGACGAAAAAACCATCAGCAGAACGACAGGAGACCACCATGGAAAATCGGCCTGATCCTTACTTTCCAGACGACCGCCGAACCCAGGTGCCGCCGAAAGCACCACCGCCGGAACCACCCAGAAGGGAACCGAACGATGGACCAAGATAAAGCGCATGAAATAGAGTTCAGCATCCGGTTTGGACGCCGGTACAACGAGCTGACTGCCCGGCTGTACCGACGGGTGCACACCATGCTTTACAGCGTCCAACTGCTGGGGGCCCTGACCGGATTCGGCGCGTTCGCAAAGCAGAGCGCTGAATGGGGCGGCGTCGCGGGGCTGATCATTGCGGCCTCGACCGCACTGGATATAGCGATAAAGCCGTCGCAGACGGCCGCTTTGGGCCATGCCCTGCGCCGGGAATACCTGAAACTCTACCGTGAGCGGGACCGGCTCACTGCTGCTGAGGTGTCGGAGGAAATAACCCGTCTTCAGCAAGATGGGAACGATGCGGATCTCGAATCTCTGCGCAATGTAGCCATGAATGACGCGATGCGCGAAATGGGTTACAGCAAGAGCCAGATGGACCAGTTTGGCTGTCGAGAGACCCTTATGAATAAACTTTTCCGGGCCCTTGCCTGAGCCGCATGTCCAGAACCCCAGTGGTTGCCGATCCATCAGGCCGCCCCCGCAGGACTGTATGAACGGGCGGCCTCCACCAGCCGGTAACCCGCCTGGACCAGCCGGAGCAGATCGCGCTCGAGAACCTCAATTTCATCCTGGTCAACACGGCCATCAGCGACAGCTGTCTGGGTGTTGCCGCACATGCGCCCTACCCGGTCGACCAGCTCCGCGACTTCGCTGAACAGCTCGGTGCGGGTCACGTCCTCAGCGTCCGGGATCGGGATCCACACGCAGCCCGTCACCCGGGACAGCGCATCGAGTATCTGCTGGTGGTCGTTGTGGTCGCGGGCGAACTCAGTGATCAGCTCGAACTGCGCCAGGGTGGGCGCCCGGTCGGGGTCGTTGACGTTCAGGTTGTTGTAGAGCTGCTGGGGGTGGAAGCCGTACTTGCCGGCGATGGTGTTGATGCCGTGGCGCTTCGCCGTCAGCGCGAGCGCGGTTTTGATGTCCAGAATGGTGCGCGAGGCGCGCTCCATCAGCCCCATGGGTTTGTTTCTCATGACGATTCTCTCTCCCCGGTTACTCATTACGCCACGCCGCTACTTGGCTAAGCTGTGACCATGAATCGAAATCAGGCTCACCAGGCCGCCTCACGCAGAACGCCTGCGCAAAGTAAGACGGCATTAACAAAGCCGTTATGCCGCCGCGCTCCGAGCAGCAGGATCCGCAGGGAACACGTCATCAAGAGTGACCAGAGACCCTTCGTCGTTCCGGGCCCCGGCGCGCCGCAGCACCTGGACAATGAGACGTCCAGTCTGGATATCGATGGCGCGAACGCCCCGCTCATAAGAGGACCAGCGGCTCTGGTACTCCCATCCAGCATCGATTGCCGCCTGATACTGAGAGAGCCCGACCTGCTTTCTGAAGTGACTGATTCGATTCATGCGCACATTAAAAACACGTTCTGCGTTTATCTGTCAACGCGTTTTGTTGTTATCCGCCCAACACAGCCTGTGTTCAAATACGCGGCATGAGCGATATCGGTGACCGAATTTCCCAATTACGACGCGACCTTGGCTGGTCCCAAGCCGAGCTGGCTCAGCGATGCGGCTGGGATTCCCAAAGCCGCATCAGCGGCTACGAACGTGGCGACCGCGTTCCTCGCGAGCGGGATTGGGAGATCATCGCCGAAGCGCTCGGGTGCAATAAGGCCTGGCTGGTCCTTGGGATCGGCGATCCGCACACCAACCACGGGGTTCGCGAAGACCAGGCAACTTATTCCACTGTAAGGTCTGCGCCAGTCCTGGCGCTGGAAGACCTACCCCTTCGTTTACAGGCTGATAGCGCCTACGCCACCGATGATGGCCGACCAATGCGAGCCCTCCCGGCGAGCGCCCCATTAGGTGCCGTTTGGGTCAGGATTACCGGTGACACCATGATCAACCCCGCCGGCGCACCGAGCTTGACGCCAGGCGCCTGGGCCTTAATCGAGCCCTGCGCACAGGCAAGAACAGGTGAGATCGTCGCCGCCTCTGTAAACGGAAACCCCACCATACGCATGATCGTTGAGGACGCCGGACAGACCTACCTAAAGGCACTTAACCCCACCTATCCAGTTATCCCTGTTGATGGACAACTCGACATTCTTGGCGTGATCCACCACGCAGAGATCACACTTTAAGCCGCTTCCGCATCAGGCCATTGAATTTTCGCGCCCGCGAAAAACGCATTTCGTGTTGACTCGATAGTTATTTCTGTGTTTCCTTAACGCATATCGCGTTTTTGGAGGCACACATGGCCAACATCTACATCCACCCAACAGCTACCACCCGGCAGCACATCGAGGCCATCCAGGCCCGCACTGGTTTGGTCGCCGTCCTGGGTAAGAACGGCCCCGCCCGATTGATCCAGGATGCTCAGCGCCCGAGTGCTGCCGCCCGGCTGAAAGCACGCCTTGCACGTTCTTTCTGGACGCCGCCTACGCCCGACGACTTCCCGCCGGGGGCCGCATGAGCCACCGCGACGTGATGCACAACGCCCGCCGGGCCTTCGCCCGCGCCCCGGTCACCAGTGATCTGCGCGCCGCAATGGGCCACAGCGGCCAGCTGCTGGACCGCTACACCCGGCACCTGCCCGATACCACCGGCGCCCTACGCACCCGCGAGGCACTCACTGAGTGCGCCGACCGCTACCTCGCGCGCTGCCGCCGCGCGGCCCAGAACAACAAACCGCAAGGAGCACACCCATGAAGGGACCGTTTCAATTCAGCCTCGCCGACGAACGGGCGCTGCGCGAAGCCATCCGCCGGCGCGGCACCACGGTGCTGCACCTGGGCCGGCACAGCATCGCCATCCGCAGCACCCCGTTCAGCCACGACATCGATCTGCGCGTGCGCGACATCACCGATCGCGACTGCCCCGCCCCGCCGGTGATCTACCGGGACCAGAACCAGCCCGCGCTGCTGTACATCGGCGCCGCTGACGCGATCACGCGCCACATCAACCGGAAAGCCATTCGAGGTGCGGCATGAGCTTGCGCAACCCCGACATGACCACGGTTTCCGGGCGCGCCGACCACGTGCTCAACACCCTGGTCCGCATCGAACGGACGCTACCTCTCGGCGAATGCAACGGGCGCTGGGCGCGATCATTCGCTGACGCAGTGGCTCTGCTCGGCAAGCCCATTGAGGACTACACCGTCGGCGAACTGTTGAGCCTGGCTCACCAGCACGCCGAGCAGTGGCTCGAAAGCGAGCAGGACTGGCGGGCCGAACAACAACACCTCATCGACACCGGTGGCCTGACGCACACCATCGACGGCACGGAGCTTACCCAATGAAAATAATCGGATTTGCCGGCCCCGCCGGCGTCGGCAAGAACACCGCCGCCCTGGCGCTGGCCACCGACTGGCAGACCAAGGCCGAGGCCATCGCCGGCCCCCTGTACGACGGTCTGTCTGGCTTGATCGGTATGGACACCAGCGCGGTGACCCTCGCTGATCTCTGCGAGGATCGGACGTTCAAGCGCACACCCAGCACCAGCCTGGGCAACCTCACGCCACGCCGGTCGCTGCAGCTGTTCGGCGACTGGGTGCGCCAGACCTTCGGCCAGGACTACCTGCTCAAGCGCCTGGAGGGCCGCATCGCCCAGCTCGAAAACTTCCAGGACACGCCGGAGATTCTGGCGATCACCGACATACGCACCGAGGCCGAGACCAGCTGGGTGCGCCGCCACGGCGGTCTGGTGATCCACGTCAGCCGGGGCGACGCGAGCATGGGCAAGGGCGAAGCCCCCGACCACAGCACCGAGCAGCCGCTCACCTTCCACCAAGGTGACCTGTACGCCCTCAACGCCGGCACCGTGGACGACCTGGAAGTGCAGGTGCGTGCCATGGTGCGCTGCTGGCTGGGTCAGGGAGTGGCGGCATGACTCTCTTGTGGATCGGACTTGCTGTCGAAAGCCTTGAAACCCAGTTCACCAGTTTCATTAAACGCCTGGGCGTGGCGCATGACATGGTCATGGCGCTTATTAAAAGAGGTCCTGAAGGTTCTTATCATTTCACCCATCGTCGGGTGTACAGCCCCGCGGGCCACTCGTTGTTCGAGCTGGGAGCTCATGGAGACAACATAAAACACGGCGCCCCGTATTTCGTCGATCCAGGCATCGCTTGGGAAAGACTCGAAGATCAGCCGGCGGTACATATCGCCAATCTTCTCAAGGCTACGCAACGATGCATGCACCGCGGCAGCGTTCAGTTTTCCTTCGTCTTCGAAGCTCTCAAGAAGCGTGACGGTCGAACGAACAAGGCCATGCGTTGCAACCAACCTGCTGATGCTTTGTGCATAGACAGAGCGCTGCTCCCGGCGCTGTTCATCTTCGGCGGCCATCCGCCGAGCAGTTTCGATCCTCAACTGCAACTCGTTGGAGTGCTTCCCAAGGCCATAGGAAACGATCAGCGCCAAAGCAGTGGCCAAGGCCTGCACCCATGCCGGGGCCGCGTCACTGCTGATCAGGGCGAAGAAAGTCATGTGATAGTCAATAAACTCACCCAAAAATTGGCTGACACGCTCCATAAACACCCCCTATCTACCCGGTCGCTGAAGCTTGCCCTAGCCCCGCCACGGAAGCAAAAGCGGGAGGCATTAGCATGCCTGTAATCGCGCGCGAGCTCTTTGAGTACACCGCCAAACGGCCCTGCCGCCTGATCCAGACGGAGGGCAAGCCCTATCTGGAACGCTACTGGCTGGGCGAGAAGTACGACCGGTTCTGGTACTTGCACCGCTTCCTGCGCGACGACGCCGAGCGCCACCTGCATGACCATCCGTGGGACACGGCGCACAGCTTGGTGCTAACCGGCCGCTACACCGAAGAACGGGGCATCGCGTACCCCCTGCACCAATCGCTCGGCCATGCCGTGATCAACCTCGGTGAACGGCGGGTCCGTTGGTTTAACACCCTGGCCCGCAGCCACCGCGAGATCGACCTGCACCGCATCACCACGGTCCAGCCGGAGACCTGGACGCTGTTCTGGCACGGCGCCTGGGACCACCCCTGGGGCTTCTACCAGGGGGACCGCTATCAGGAATACAAACCGGTGCCTTACGGGCCCGAGGAATACGCCTGGTGGCACGACGCAAAGCTGGGCCGCGACATCGGCCGCGAGCCGTTCAACGTCTGAGGAGAACTGCCATGCACCGCTCCGCCAACGACAGCACCGACATACCCT
>Ga0098065_1000183_pt1 | contig 33346 bp, 28 predicted proteins | sample 25_taG_FD_75062 | JGI IMG/M metagenome (GOLD analysis project Ga0098065, IMG submission 75062) | Marine viral communities from Cariaco Basin, Caribbean Sea - 25_WHOI_OMZ | ecosystem: Environmental > Aquatic > Marine > Oceanic | place: Caribbean Sea: Cariaco Basin | collected 2014-11-08 | reverse complement strand
TCTTGCACACTTTGCAGGGTCAGTAGGGTAGCCTGTACCGCAGTACAAACCTGATGGGTACTCGCTGACATCTGCTGCCACATGTTTAGCGCATGGACTTCATCTTCTGGCTTGATTAAGATAGTCTTACCATCGGGTAAGATACCTATAGTATCTGCCGTAAGCAATAGTAGAGTTGAGCCCTGCTCGTTATCTGCTAAGCACGCCGTATCCGCATTTAAAACGGCTAATGCTGCTTGCGCCTTTTGCGCGACCATACGTTGGATATACGCTTGTGGGGTTTCAGCCTCATACACGCTCTCGTCAATATCGGCTGACATGACGCTAAACTCTAAACCGACTTGTTGTAACAGTTCACGACGTCTCGGAGAGCCTGAAGCTAGAATAATTTTCATAGGGAGTAACATCTGGTTAGATAAAGGTAATAAGCGGAGACCAGCAGACAGGGATAGCGACTAATGCGTATAACGGCGCAGCGCTAATAGAACGAGCGGCCAACAAGCCATACTCATCAGCATAGAGATACCACCTTGCGGGACAAAGGTATTTTGCGTAATCATTTGCAAAATCCAGAGGACGGATTGAAAAACTAACAAACACACACACGCCAAAAACCACGCCCCTAAAGTCCGCAGTTGCTTAATATAAATACTAGCGATTTTCACCACCAACGCCATGGCTACGGCAGCGAAAGCTTGTTGACCTAAACGGGTATCTAGTAGTAAATCTGCGATTAAGCCAATAATGAAGGCGGTAAACAGTCCGGTATGGCGCGGCTGGAAAATCAGCCAGAATATCAGCACCATAATCATGACCATCGGTCGTAAAGTGGCTGTACCCAGACTTAACGGATAGACGTTTAGGGAAGAGGCCAAGATGAAACTTAGCACGATGGCTAAGACAATCTCAAAATTAGAATGGGTAGAATCAGAGCTGGACATAGGCTACCTGCTTGACTGAGCAGAGGCGTCTTGGGTAGACGGCAAAGTCGCAGGATCAGCCCCGGTAGCATTCGCTAGCGCAGGATTGTCCAGGCTATCCACAGGTTGTAAGGCGCCTACCACGGGCAGCTCATCTAAAGCCGCCGCTTCCGTCGCCTCTAACATAGCCTGACGCTGAGCATTTTTACTGGTCTTATCTTGCAAAATCAGCACATAAGAGTTGTCATTAAAGTTAGCGGCTGGCGTCACTTCAATATGCATGAAGTTATCGCCTTGATCGGGGTCAACATAGCGAATGCGACCGACCGCATAACCGGCAGGAATACGGCCGCCCAGCCCTGAAGAGACCAGCTCATCCCCTACCCGCACATCCGAGGTCTTGAACACATAGTTGAGGCGTAAATCTGCAGGCGTGCCCTCACCCGTGATGATAGCCCGTTGCCCCGTACGCTTCACGGTCACAGCGACCGACTGCAACTCATCCGTAATCAAGAGCAAGCGACTGGTATTCGGGTAGACGTTAATTACCTGGCCCAAAATCCCTTTTTCATCAATCACCGTCTGGCCAACTTTGACCCCATCTTGCACGCCTTTATTAAGCACGACGATTTGCTTTAGCGGATTGGTATCAGTGCCGATAACTTGCGCTAAGGTCAGGTCATATTGTTCAGGACGGGTCGTCGATAGAATCCCTTGCAAGCGCGCATTTTGCGCCAAGATATAATCTTGCTGCTGCAATTTGGCACGGGCATGGATAAGTTCAGATTTGAGTTGAACATTTTCGCGGCGTAGGGATTCCTTGGACTCCATACGACCACTAGACCAATGGGCGGCATAGCTGGGGAGCAAGGACAGCTCATAGATAGGCTGCATAGCGGCGTGACTGGTACTGCGGATAGGGTTAAACCACTCCGGATTTTTGCTGTCGAACCACATAAGAATCATGGCGACAATTAATACGGCAGCAGTCTTACGAATTGAGAGGGGCTGGCGAGCAAAAATACTAGGAATCATCGCGCACCTTTGAGCTGCACGACGACCTGAATGCTCTCCTTCATAACCCCTCCACTCGTTTTAACTATTGAATATTGAACGTAAATATTGAATGCTTAAATAATAGATAACGGCACACTATGGCCGTTATCTATTACTATCGATTGTTATCTTTTATCAAAGTATAAAACCTTTAATATAAAGCTATAGCAAGGTATAAGCTTAGACAAAAATCATATTTAGGCTTTTGTTATTAATAAAGTCTAGTGCCATACCACCACCACGGCTTACGCACGTTAATGGGTCTTCAGCGACTGTGACGGGTAAGCCAGTTTCTTTAGACAATAATTTATCTAAGTTACGCAATAAAGCACCACCACCGGTCAGCACAACACCGCGCTCGGCGATATCAGAAGACAACTCTGGTGGCGTCTGCTCAAGGGCAGCTTTCACCGCACTAATAATACCGCTCAAAGGATCGCTTAGCGCTTTTTGGATTTCTTCAGAATTCACAGTAAAGGTTTTTGGTACCCCTTCCGCCATGCTACGACCACGGACTTCGACTTCTAGCATCTCATCTTCGTTAATGGCTGAGCCCACTTCTTGCTTAATACGCTCAGCAGTCGTCTCACCAATCACACAACCGTGAGTACGGCGCACATGGGTAATGATAGCTTCGTCAAATAAATCGCCACCAATACGGATAGACTCAGCATAGACACAACCTGATAGCGCAATGACCGCTATCTCAGTCGTACCACCACCGATATCCACCACCATAGAGCCGCTGGCCTCATGGACTGGCATGCCCGCTCCGATTGCCGCCGCCATAGGCTCTTCTAATAGCATTACTTTGTTCGCGCCAGCAGAAGACACCGCTTCACGGATGGCCTTACGCTCAACCAGTGTTGATTTGCAAGGTACACAGACCACGACGTTCGGCTGCGCCATAAAACGCTTGGCCTTCACTTTCGCAATAAAATGCTTCAGCATCTTTTGCGTCACTTCAAAATCAGCGATTACGCCATCTTTTAACGGGCGGATAGCAGTAATATTGGCTGGGGTTCGTCCTAACATTTGCTTCGCATCTAATCCAACAGCGGCTACCGTTGGGTTTTGCGTTCTATTACTACGCAGCGCCACAACTGTAGGCTCATCGAGGACGACGCCTTTGTTAGGAATAAAGATAAGGGTATTGGCAGTGCCAAGATCGATTGCAATATTATTTGATAAAAATCCGAACGGGTTCATGACTAATATATCCAGCGTCTTACTAAGGGGGCGAATGGGAGGCGGCGTGAGCGGTTAGCATTATAATCTATTAGCGTTACTATATAATTAATGCTGAATTACAAGCTAATTTAATACGTCTTTTAAACAGGCTGTTAGCTTAATGTCAGCTAGGCGCACACTCTAACGAAAGTTCGCGCATGCAACAAGTCAAAAGGGGCAGGATTCTGCATTTATTACGTGGTATCGCGTAAATAGCGGTAAATTATACCCACTAAATGTATAAAAATCACCGATTAATCTTGCTTATGTACTATATAGGGCATATACAATTGAATTGTAAGCAAGTTTGACAATCTACTGCTACAAACCCTTATTACCCCTATTTTTAACTTAGCTCGCTACTAGGGTTTAATAAAAAACTGTTCCTCAGCGCATAAGATTGCTAAGTAATTGATACCTCTCTATAAGAAACCACTAGGATTAAGGGCAATAGCTCATGCCTATCGTCCCTATCATAGCGAATTCAAGTCAACACCATCTTACAGCTTCTTATCTGTTTACCCTGTTTTTGCTACCTAGGTTCTTTTTTGCCTACTTAACACCGCTGAATTTTCAGTCAGCTGCTTTAGCTGCAATCAAAACGCTAGTATGACCATTAAAGCGTCAGCGCATTACCCTCTGTAAGGGAGCGTAAAGGAGTGGCAAAAAATACCTGCAGATGCTTTATAATGTCTGTATTGAACTCAGCCTATTCCCTTAATATTGGATAGCTTTATTTTTGCTTAGCTATTTTATGCCGTTTCACGATGCGTTTTTTGATAATAAATAAACCCTTTTTACTTTTGCCATGGAGCCACTATGAGTGAGCAAACTACCCCCGCCAACGACAACGTCAGTACCGATGACATTTTAGAAGTGGCCAGACTCGCCCGTTTAGGGGTTGATGAGTCTACAGCCAGTAGCTATGCCGATGATATCGGTAAAATTTTAGGCATGATGCAAACTATTAGCACAGTCGACACTGATGGCTTGACCCCATTGGCTAACATCCATGAAGTTTGCCAAGTCCTGCGTGCTGACATCCCCAACCCTGATATCGATCGTGAAAAGAATCAAGCGATGGCACCCGCTGTAGAGCAAGGTCTCTATTTGGTTCCGCAAGTTATGGAATAAGCCTTAGCCTATTTATTTAATGGCGCTACTCTTTATTTAAAGGCGCTACACTCTTCATCCTTCTCATAACAATAAATTTTATTCGTAATGACAACCTTGTCTAAGTAGCTTGCTAATCCCTATCGGCCTGCTCGCAATAAGTGAGAGGTCTGACAGGTATTTTCTGTTATTGATAACAGTAACCTAAAGCCGCGCTTAGCAGGCTTGCTCCTACAATCACCGATGGACGCTAATTATGTCTGATTTACATACCCTATCCGTCGCCGAACTCGTCGATGGTCTGCACAATAAAAACTTTAGCAGCGCTGAGCTGACTGAGCATTATTTACGCCGTATCGAAAAACTAGATGGCAAAGTAAACAGCTTTATCACGGTCGATGCTGACAATGCCCGCGCTGCTGCCAAACTGGCGGATCAGCAACGTGCTGCCGGCGATACCCGTGCGCTGCTAGGTGTGCCAATGGCGCATAAAGACATCTTTTGTACCGAAGGCGTATTGACGACTTGTGGTTCAAAAATGTTGCATAACTTCGTCTCTCCTTACGATGCCACTATTGTAAAAAATATCCGTGACGCCGGCTTTATTAATTTAGGCAAGTTGAACATGGATGAGTTCGCTATGGGCTCAGACAATAAGAGCTCTTACTACGGCGCGGTGCATAACCCTTGGGATCTTGACCATGTGCCAGGTGGCTCTTCAGGCGGGTCAGCAGCAGCAACAGCGGCAGGTTTTGCGCCAGTCACGACCGGTAGTGATACGGGGGGCTCTATTCGTCAGCCGGCCTCATTCTGTGGCTTAACAGGTATGAAACCCACTTATGGCCGAGTATCACGCTTTGGTATGATTGCCTACGCCTCGAGTCTCGATCAAGCCGGCACCTTAGGCCGCTCTGCAGAAGACTGCGCTTATCTATTACACCCGATGGCGGGGCATGACTCAAGAGATGCGACGTCTATCGATCGCGCTGTACCGGATTATGTGCAAGTATTGGCGGACGCTAAGAACAATGCTGGTGACAAGCCTTTCGCCGGGTTAAAAATTGGCGTAGCAAAAGAATACTTCGGTGAAGGTCTAGATAGCGAAGTGGACACCCACGTCCGTGCGGCATTGAAAAAGTACGAAGAATTAGGCGCTACTATCGTTGAAGTCAATATCACCAATCCTAAAGTGACCCTAGCAACTTACTATATGCTAGCCCCTGCTGAAGCATCATCGAACCTATCACGCTTTGATGGCGTACGTTTTGGCTATCGTTGTGAAGACCCTAAGAACTTAACTGACCTCTATACCCGCTCACGCTCTGAAGGCTTTGGCCCTGAAGTACAGCGTCGTATCCTAATGGGTACTTATGCGCTATCAGCGGGTTATTTTGACGCTTACTATACTAAAGCGCAGAAAGTCCGCCGCGTCATTCTAGAAGACTTTGAAAAAGCCTTTAAAGAGTGCGATTTGATTGCTAGCCCAACCGCTCCTACAGCCGCTTATAAACTGGGTGAAACGCTAGATCCGGTCAGCATGTACTTGGGTGATGTTTATACGATCGCTGTTAACCTAGCGGGTCTGCCAGCTATTAGTATGCCTGCTGGCTTTACCGAAGCAGGGCTGCCTGTCGGTCTGCAACTCATCGGCAACCATTGGAACGATGACAAACTGCTGACTACAGCCCATCTATATCAACAACATACTGACCACCACACCAAGCTATCGGCTATCGCCCAGGAGAGCATCTAATGACGTTTATCGCAGAGAACACCGGCCCTATTCGCAAAGAGCTCTTGGTAGACGGCTATGAAGTGGTCATCGGTATCGAGATTCACTGTCAGCTCAATACCGACAGTAAAATCTTTTCAAGCTCACCTACTGACTTTGGTCATGAGGCCAATACCCAAGCCAACATCGTTGATCTTGGCTTGCCAGGCGTCTTGCCAGTATTAAACGAAGGTTTAATCGAGCGCGCATTAAAGTTTGGCTTAGGCGTCAATGCTGAGCTAGGGCTTTATAATACCTTTGACCGTAAAAACTACTTTTACCCTGACTTGCCTAAAGGCTATCAAATCACCCAGATGGCCAACCCCATCGTCGGTAAAGGCTATATCGATGTCGTAGTAAATGAAGGCAGTAAGAACGAATACAGCAAGCGTATCGGCATCACCCGTGGACATTTAGAAGAAGATGCAGGCAAATCTGTCCACGATGCGGTAGAAGGTATGACTGGCGTGGATTTAAACCGCGCTGGCACGCCATTGATTGAGATTGTCTCTGAGCCCGATATGCGCTCAGCCAGCGAGGCGGTCGCTTATATCAAAGCTATCCATCAGTTGGTTACTTGGATTGGTATCTCAGACGCTATCATGGCTGAAGGGTCATTCCGCTGTGACTGTAACGTCTCAGTACGCAAGCCTGGTGATGAGTTAGGCACGCGTACCGAATTGAAAAACCTTAACTCGTTCCGCAATATCGAACGTGCTATCAACAGTGAAATCGAGCGTCAGATCGATGTCATCGAAGATGGCGGCAAGGTCATTCAGGCCACTCTACTGTATGATCCTGAGACCGATAAAACCCGAGCAATGCGTACCAAAGAAGATGCTAACGACTATCGCTATTTCCCAGACCCTGACTTGCTGCCTGTGCAAATTTCTCAGGAAACGGTTGATGCCGTACGTGCGGCTATGCCAGAGCTACCGGTTGAGCGTCGTGCTCGTTTTGAAGCCGAGCTTGGTCTGTCTGAATACGATGCTCGCATCATCACCGGCAGTCGTGAGCTCGCCGATTACTTTGAAGCTGTCCTAGCTATCATCGGTACTGAGCATGCGAAAACTGCTGCCAACTGGATGATGGGCGAATTGATGGGCGCTCTCAATAAAGATGAGAAAACTATCAATGACACCCCTATAAGTATCGAACAACTTGCGGGGCTAATCAAACGCATCAATGACAATACCCTGTCAGGCAAATTAGCTAAGCAAGTCTTTGCTGCGATGTATGAAGGCGAAGGCGGTGATGGTGCTGATGCGGCGGATAAAATTATCGAAGCTAAAGGCCTGAAGCAAGAAACTGATACGGGCGCTATCAAGGCTATGGTTGAAGACGTTATCGCAAAAAATGCAACGATGGTCGAAGAGTATAAAGGCGGTAAGGAAAAAGCCTTTAATGGTCTGGTTGGTCAAGTTATGAAGGCTAGCCGTGGTAAGGCCAATCCGCAACAGGTCAATGAAATCTTAAAAGAGCTGTTGGGCTAATTAGTAGTAAAATCAGAGGACTATCGAATCATTATTGATTTGCCCTTGCAAATTGAGTAATAATGAGTAAAATAGTCATCCATCGGGGCGTAGCGCAGTCTGGTAGCGCACTACACTGGGGGTGTAGTGGTCGCAGGTTCAAATCCTGCCGTTCCGACCAAACATAGATATAGGGTTAGCCGTCATACACTGCTAGCCCTTTATTTTGAGCGTTTTTTGGGTTTAGTACTCTACCCTGTCCTACAGTTTTCCAGATAGAATGTTGGTATAGAGATTTATAGCATAGGAATATACCAACACAGCTCTAACTCATACCTATATCAACAAGCTATCTTCTGCCCATAAGCATACTACTAGCAGCCTAAATATGCCTAATAACGGTGATGCTCTTAAATTGTGAGTACGTACGTCATACCGGCAACAAAGTGTTGTCATTCCATCTTCAGGCTATTCTGATTTAATGGGTCAGCAACTTGTCTTTCCGTAAATACCTTAATAACTGATTTGCCCCTAAATGGTCGCTAAAATGCGAGTAACTTTTCACTATTACGGTATATTTTGCGGTATATTTATAAGCTCATACTATTCAACGTAGTCGCTACAAGGCTGACGATAAATAATTCATTTTTTTACTCTAAGTTTTTGACCAAATCAGTTCGATAGAAAAGCCAATCATCGTTCTCAATGGTTGGCTTTTTTTGTGCTTAATTCAAAGTTATAACTGCGCAAATCCGCTATACATTTAAGTAATCAGCTATTAGGGTAACAGTGCTGCTATGCTTTTAGCACTATATAAAGAGTTGCCCTATGTCTGAGTCCACCATTCTGTCCACTTCCCTAACTACCCCTCATACCAGCTCTAGCATAGACCCGTGGGAGCGCTATCAGCGTCCCTTTGTGCGCGATTTGGCCTATGCCTTAGCCTCACCTCCCGTATTGAATAATTGGGTCGACCACCAGCCGCTCATCAATACGCCGACCGTGACGATGCACTCAGATGAATTCTGGCAGCAGCAATTTGCAAATTATCAAGATAGGTTAGCGCTATTAGATACTACTAAAGCTTATCGGGACTTGACGCGATTTCTCATGAATAGACCTAGCCCTTATCGTCTAGGGTTTCATTTTGAAGGGTTGCTACATTTCTGGTTGAGTGATGGTTTTGCCCAGGGTTGTCACCCTTATGAGGTGTTAGCACATAATGTGCAGCTGTATCGGGACAAGCAAACGATTGGTGAACTCGATTATGTGTTACGTAATCATGACACGGGCGAGGTTGAGCATTGGGAATTGGCGATTAAGTTTTTCTTGGGCTCAGCGCCTTATGATTATGTCAATTGGGTCGGTATGAATTCGCGGGACAATCTTGAGCGTAAGATGACCCATATGCAAAGCAAGCAGTTTAGGACAGTACGGGTAGATATCGATAATAATGATAGCGTTAAAATAGATAAGCGCATCGCTGTGATTAAAGGGCGGTTTTTCTACCCTTATACCGACCCTAGCTTTATTCGACCGAGCTGGCTAGCCCCCAATCTTCCGCTACATGCTTGGTATGATGGTGATAATTTAGAGCAGCTAGCTACAATCGATAGGAGCCAGCTGCGCCGGGCTAATTACGTGGAGTGGTTTACCAAGCGTAGCTTCTATGACGAGCATCGCCCTATTATCGAATGGTCCGATGAATTACCACCTGAATCGGGGTTGTATTTTGAAGGTGACCGACCGCTAGTTATCTATCGTCCAAAAGTGCTAGTAGATTAAGGTACTACTATAAGATGCTACTAAATAAGACTGGCATTCTTTTTCGATTAAATATGGTTCTTACCAAACATAACGCCCATACAAGCTAACCTCACTACGTTTGGCTTTATCAAACTTGATATCATCCATCAGTAGTTTAATGCCACCGTATTTACTGTCGACCACTACCCCTAGAGCGCTAGTTTGCGGTTCTATGAGTCCCGTAATAGTAACTGGCAGAGTATCATTGTCTAGTTCATAACCCGCAGACAGCTGATATAACGTCTGGATATCGTTCGCTTGAGCATGGGCGCCCAATTGCCATTTACTGTCTAATTGGTGCAACAGACTACCTTCAACGCGCCAAGGTAAATCTTGAGTGACATCAAAGCTATCTAGCTGACCCTCAAGAGTATATAGAGGCCGACCGCTAACATCATAGTCCAATGCATAGCGCGTACTCGGCATATCGCGCCATTGCATACGCCCTAGCAAATCATACCCTTGCAGATTAAGCGTAGTAGTTGGCGTGAGCTTACCCGCTAGCTGTACATCAAGGGAGTAACCAAGCCCTTTAGGTTTATCAGGGTTCCAACCCAGGTTTTCTTCACCCAGTGCAGGCTTATCATAGTAATAATCTACGGAAGCATCGGCATTATTCACACTATCACGAATATTGGCACCTGCCGCTATAGCTTGGCTAGTGAGCTGTCCATTGATTTTACCGTCTAGCGCATGTAAACCCTGCCAGATATTCGCCTTTGCTGCCAATTGCCAATCAGGATTAATAGGATAGCTATAGCCTATATTTGCCCCTACCCGCTCATTGTGTGAAGCTTGCAGATATAGCGGATAGGTCTTATCTGCTGCACCAGAAACTTTATTCTCATATTGCCAATAGACTTGGGCGGTCTCTTCGCTAAATTGCATAAGGTAATCATAACGCCATCCTAGCCCATAACTGATAGCACTGCCTGCCGGACGCATATCTATGGCTACTCTGCCTTGTAAATAAGCATGATCGCCACTGTCTAAGGGCGCATCCCAATCATTAATAAAGGCAGAAATAGGCTGCGCAGGACTGTGCGCGGTCACCATCATCGAAAAGTCTACTTTATTATCCTCAGTGGTTACTTTACTGTTGTTAGCGGCTACTTCATTATCCGTAGGTGTCATAGCATAAGCTTGGCCAATACTGGCTAACCCTAAGCTAATAAAGGCAGTCAGTGCCGCTACCCGATATAAATGCGGCCGAGTTAATGGGCTAGCGTTATTAGTACGCAGCATGGTTGCTATACCTTTCAATAGTGAATTCCTTACAGGGTATAAGTTTAAGGATGATGTAGATACAATTGAGCGCTGCCTCAAAACCTATAGATTTTGTAGATAGCCATAAAAAAAGACAGTCGCAACTGTCTTTTTTATTCATATTATCGTAAAGCGTATTTATAGCACGATAAGGCTATCGTCCGTAAATTTGGCCGTAATCTTACCTTTATTATCCATTAAGTCACCAAAGTCTTTAGTGCCCACCATGATGTCCGCTAGCTTACCTGTGCTATTTTTGATAAATTTATTATCTTTATCGACATTTAAGATAACAAAAGCGTTGTTTTGCTTGACCTTAAGTTGACTACTCTTAACGCTATAATCCGTATTTAAATTGGTTTGACCTTCTACGAATAAGGTTTTGCCTTCAACAGTAGCGGTTAAGCCTTCAAGTTTAATAACATCACGAGCAGTACGCTTTAAATTAGCTTGGAAATTAAGTGGAATAACAGCACCTTTATCCTTGGTAACTTTACCTTTGAGCGATAAAAGGATGTCCATACCTACAAATTTTCCGGCTTGCTCTTCTAATTCATAATCTTTATCGAGCTTGATAAAATTCTTCACGTCTGCTTCATTAGCTTTTGCATTAACCGTAATTTCGACATCGGTAGCTGGTTTGTCTTTTTTCATATGACCTGTCAGCTCTAGCTGATAAGGGAGGGTAATGAAAAACTCGCTGCCATCGGGCAAGGTGTTGGTAACATCTAAGATAGCAAACTTCAGATTCTTAGCTTCAATCACACTATCATTAGCCACTAACTTGACATCCTTTAAGGTAGCCATGGCTTTTTCAAGCTTGATGCCAGCATCATGGGTTTCGTCCAAATCAAAGTCATCATTAACGGCCACTTTATCGCTAAATTCACCAGTAATGTTGAGACCTTGATTAGCAGCAGTCAAGGTAATAGCCTCAGCGCCTGTGCCAATTTTCAAGCTGTTAAAACCAAACTTACCTGCGAAACTCTTTGCAGAGGTATTAGAAGTCAGGGAATTGATATAACCGTCGTATACGCTAGTAAATTTATCAGTGGATAGAATGGTTTCTTCATATCTATTCGTTTTTGGGTTATAGATATAATCGGTATCGCTGCTTTGTACTTCTGTGGTGCCAGATAGCTCAAATTTACCTTGCGCAGATAATGTGGCCGTAAAATTACTACTCGGTTTTAAGACTAAACCACTCATAGCATTTTTAAAATCTTGATTATTCGCTAACTTATTGATATCTGCTGCATTGATGTTCTTTAAGTTTTTCATTTCCATATAGTAGTAAATACCGCCAGGAACACTTAAAGCATCACTAAAGCGATTCTGCTGCTTATCAGTTAAGATTTCGCTAACATTTTCATAAGCTGTTTTTACCGCATAATTATCGCTAACAAACAGCTTGGCCGTGCGAATCATCTCTTTTGCTTGTTCCAGCTCACTTAGACTGTTATCTACTGGCGGTGGGGTTGGCGTACTAGGCGTACCATTCCCAATTGTATCGTTATCACTACCACAGCCTGCTAAAGCCAAAGTACTTGCCAATGCTAAAGCAGAAAGCTTAAATAATTTCATAAATGGTCCTTGTCTTATCCAAAGTATAAAGGGCTTTGTTAGCTTTCCTATTTATCTCGCCCTACACTACGTATAATTATGAAAGATAGTGTTAACAAGATACACATAATAGTAACATGGGCTTATAAGACTGACCAAGTGTTTTGTCTCTTGACTTACAAAGTAATAATTTAACTAAGGAATGGAATATAGCACCCTTTTAATTAAACCTATGTTGAATAAGTCTCGATTACTTTAAGTATCTCATGACGTAGAATATCGACACTAGGCATACGCTCGGCGTGAAAACGCAGAATCGGAATACCGGCGCTAGCAAGGGCCTTGTCTTTTTTATCATCCGCTTTCTGTCGCGCGGCGCCAGTATGTGTCCAATCGTCCAGTTCAATAGCCAGTAGCGTGGTCTGCGCATCACCATCGACCAACACATAATCGACACTCTGGCGACAAATACGATTGAACCAGAAGCGCTTGTCTGTGCCCGCTTCATCATTGGGTTCGATGACACGAGACAGTTGCACTTGGCTAAAAATATAGAACTCTGGGACGGCCTGTTGTAACTTGCGAAAAAAGAGGACTTCGGTATCAGTCATCAAAGGCATAGGCTCAAATGGCCAAATAGCAAGCTCATCACCGCGGATGGGGGTATCAACAGGACGTCGACTAGACTTTGTAGACCGCTTAACTTTGATTAAGACAATAAAGCAGATAAAACCGAGTGCAGCAAATAGAAATAAACTGCCAAATAACATGAAAATACCTTAATTATGTAAAACAGATTTCTCTAAACCTGCTTTAAGTACCATTATAAAAAACCAATAAACTGCTAAAAAGATTAAGCCAACTTCTCTACTAACCTGCCTACGAGCTTACCTTGTTAGTAGGCTAAGTTATTATCGGCTTAAACGCGCTGACATGCTACCTGAGAGGCTATGCCAGCTCAATAGCCCATAAAAAAACACGACAGATAATGTCGTGTTCAGTTATAAATCATTGAGAATTGAGTTAAGCAGCGCTTATATCTAATATCTTAACGCCAGTATAGCACCCAAGCGTTTTTAATCCCTGTGCGTGAGTCACCATTAATCTTATCTTTTAACGCTAGCGCTGCCGGCTTGCCCGTCTCTGGGCCTACAATGACGCGCACACCACGACTGGTCGGACTGGTAGAGACTTTATAGCCCGCTGAGCGTAACTTTTTAGCCACTTCATCCGCTTTAGCCTGGTTATCGGCTAGCGCTACCTGTACGCCAAAACTGCCCTTGGCCTCTCCTCTAGCGGCTTCTTGACGCGCCTGTGCTAAACGCTGCTGGGCGGTTTTGGCTGCCTCAGCCCTTCTCTTTTCCTCTGCCGCTTCCCGCTCTAAACGCGAGATTTGACTCTTGGAAGGTATCTTTAACTCTTGGCCAACGCGCAGACTGTCAGAGGTGCTCATATTGTTGGCTTGTGCTAGCGCTTCAACAGGGACGTTATATTCTCGCGCCAGACGGATTAAACCATCGCCACGCTTAACTTCATAACTGCCCGGTGTCTTTGGCGCAGCTTTTGCGGCCTCGGCCTTCTTCTGCTCCGCCTGTTTTTGCTCAGCTTTTTTCTGTTCTGCTTTTAGCTCATCCGCTTTCTTTTTATCCGCTGCAGCTTGCTGGGCCTTGGCTTGCTCATTCTGCTTTGCTTTTGCTTGCTCCGCAGCGCGTTGTTGAGCTTGCTTATCCGCAGCCGCTTTTTGTTCAGCCAGTTTAGCTTTCTGAGCGGCCGCCTCACGTGCTGCCGTTTTTTTGGCTTCGTCATTAGCGGTATTAGCCACTGTAGCAGTTGTGGCCGCTGGCGTTTGCGTTGTAGTAGCCGTGGTATCGGTACGGTTTTGCACGGTAGGTTTCGCGATTATCGAGGCCGCCACTTCTGGGCTAGTATCATCGCCAACGGGCTCAACCGCATTATTATTCATATATTGTTCGTTTTCTGCTCGAGCTTTGGCTAGCGCATTCGCTTCCGCTTGTTCTTGCTCAGCTAAAAACTCTTTCGTACGGCGTTCTTGCTGAGCCACGCGCGCTTCACGTTCTTTTTGCTTTTGCGCCAAGATACGCTCTTCCGTAGCCACATCTGTGGTGAGCGGTTGGCCGTTCTCTGAGGCTGCCGAGGCTGACTGCTCGATAGCGGTAGGTTCAGGAGCATTCGCCTGATTTGAGGTACCAACTTGTTGTACCATGGCGAACAGCACTACACCGCCGCCTACCATCATTGCTAGTCCCAACAGGGTTTGTCTCGAAAAATTCATCCGCTATGGTCTCTTATCTGATCAGTGATTAAATGGCGATGGCTTTATCGCGGTTTGCGTACGATAAAATCGCTTTTCGTAATACGATAGATGCTGCATACCGGGACAATTACTACAATTATCTGCGCCCCGAGGCCACATAACGACTTGATTATAAAACATCTGCTCGTTATTGTCTGCCTTACTCAGTGTCATTAGCTTTCGCGGTAATGGCGCTTAGCTTGGCACGGTTATAGACTCTATAACCGCATAGGCTAGTATTTAGGCTGCTATCTATTGCCTTATTCGCTGGCACAGCTAGGCTATTCCTAGCAAATATAACACTAAGTGTGCGCTATGATAAGACTATTTACGATTAGCGTTGCGCTATTCAGACTTGAGGTCGAAGTAAGACCGTTTGATGGTTTTCGACTCTTGCAGCTACTGCGACTATTGTAGCGACTAAGGAATACTTTCTACTTTTAGCGCTATCAATACTTCAGCAATAGTGTGGAAAGAGCCACAGACAAAGATAAAGTCCGCTGGCGTGGTAGCTGCAATGACGCCCGTGCTGGCTTCGGCCAAATCAAGATAAGTCGTTACCTCACCTTCTGGCACTTGAGCGGACAGAATTTCGCTGAGCCTCTCAACCGGGGCCGCTCGCGGTTGCTCAATAGCCGCCACGTGCCATTGCTGGATAGGCAGAGACGACTGCGCTAAGTAACTGACCACTTCTTGAATCGGCTTGTCCACCAGCATAGAAAATACAAGGTGCAATTGCGCGGTGGGATGAGCCTGCAAATGCTCTTGCCAAGCTCGCGTCACTTGTGGCATGACAAAGCTAATCCCTTCAAGGTTGTGCGCCACATCGAATAGCCACTGTCTATCGGCAATCTGACGGCGATCAAAGCGACCGGCTAAGCGCACGGTATGAAGGGCGGCTGCCATATGCTCTTGGGTGATGCTCAAAGGGCTTGCCAATATAGCTGAGATGGCATTAGCAGTATTACTAATAGATAAGGGAGGTTTAGGCAATTGCATCGTCACAGCGGCATTACTATATTGCCAAACATTATCATCGCCTGACTCTATGCTATTCCCTGAATTTATGGTGTCCACTGACTCAGTAGCCGCAAAATGAGAAAAGTCTTGCCCGGCCTGATAGCAAGTGACGTTTAACGCAGTAATCTTATCTTGGACACTTTGGGGCATCTCGCTATCACCAAAAATAAGCGTACCGTCTTGACGTAAGATACCGGCCTTCTCTGCACCAATCTTTTCTTTAGTATCGCCCAACCAATCCACATGATCGATGCCAATATTGGTAATCACCGCCATATCTGGATCGATGATATTGACGACGTCTAAACGACCGCCAAGCCCAACCTCTAATACCCACACATCACAGTCCGCTTCGGCAAAAATCTGCATCGCTGCCAAGGTGGTCATCTCAAAGAAAGATAAGGTTAAATCACAGGCTAAACGCGCTTGCTCAACTGCGTAGAAGGCCGCGACCAGTACTTGATCACCTACCGCCTGACCGTTAATACGCACGCGCTCATTAAAATCAATAAGATGCGGTGATTGGTATAACGCGGTCTTATAGCCGGCTTGCTGACAAATCTCAGCGATGACCGCCGTCGTCGAGCCTTTACCATTGGTGCCTGCGACGGTAAATACATAGGCATCGTCTTTCGCCGACTGTACCACGCCCAAATGCTCAGCTACAGGTAAAACCCGCGACAAGCCCATATCTATCGCTGACACATGGATTTGCTGCATGTAATTCAGCCATTGCGATAAGGAGCTGGTGAGATCAGGAGTTGCTACAGGGGATAAGATAGGATGCGTCATAATAGGCCGTCATAAGTAAGATAAGCACCGCTCATGGCAGAAGGCACAAGCGATACTTATTAAAAATAGTGACAAATAAGAGTAAGGGGGTTGCTGTTTTGACTCTACACAACCGATAAAAGCTTTAAGCCTTTGCGGTTAATACATTGTCATGATGAGTCATTTTCGCTAATAAACGGTAAATAGTATCGTTTAACTGATGACGATGCACCACTTGGTCAATCACGCCATGCTCAAGTAGAAACTCAGCACGTTGGAACGGTTCTTCTAGCGTCTCACGCACCGTCTGCTCGATGACGCGTTTGCCCGCAAAACCAATCATTGCTTTAGGTTCGGCCAAATGAATATCGCCAATCATAGCGAGCGATGCCGTCACCCCACCATACACCGGGTTGGTTAACACGACCAGATACGGAATACCGGCGAGTCTTAGACGCTCGATGGCTGCTGCCGTACGCGCCATTTGCATCAAAGACAACAGCCCCTCTTGCATACGAGCGCCACCTGAAGCGGCAAAGCAAACTAAAGGAATGCCATTGGCTAAAGCTTGCTCAGCGGCTTGGACGAATCTATCGCCGACTACCGAGCCCATAGAGCCGCCCATAAAGCGGAAATCAAAGGCACAGGCAACCAGTGCCAAGTTCTGTAAACGCCCTTTCATGACCAATAAAGCTTCGGTCTCGCCGGTCTTCTCTTGGGCTTCGGCTAAGCGTTTTGGATAAGGCTTGCTGTCCACAAAAGACAGTGGATCGCCGGTAGTAAACTCTTGCCCCAATTCTTCGTCAACTTGACTTAAAAACCAAGTTAACCGCTCACGCGCAGTCATGGCTAAATGGTTGTCGCAATGCGGGCAGACGTAGCAATTAAAGATGAGCGCGGTATTGGTAATCACCGAGTGGCACTCAGAGCACTGGGTAGAAGGCTCTGTTTCAACCGCTGTCAGCTGCGGGGTCGCCTGTCTTTTGACTTGCGGAATAGGGCGATCAAGCCAAGTTTGATTCATAGCAGCGTTATTAATAGTGGCAGCAGATTGTTGCGCACTATTCTGTGCTTGTGCCTGCTCTGGGGTCATAGTATCAGTAGACTGGGTCATAAGTTCAAATCACTCTTACAAAATTGCTTTTAGTTTACACTTGTAAACCCTATTTCGCAAAGCGCTTTATCATCATAAAGCAGATACTAGCGACTTCTAAGGGTTAAATTACAAATTACCATCACCCGAAGTAGCCGCTAGCAGCATTCCACAAACTTAGTGGCTGCGATTATTGCAATCATGCAAGGCCACTCAAAATTACACGGGGTTGGTAGGATTTAGAGTAGTACTCTCTAAGCTTGCAGCATCCAGACTTAAAGTGTCTAACGCCGCGCGCAGCTCATCCATCTTCGCCATAATTTTAGCTTGTGCCGCTGCTACCGTAGCTGCATCAGTATCCGCCCCTAAGCCAGCAAAATGCTGCACTAGTTCACTACCGACAATCACGCCATCAGCAAACTGACCGACCGCTTTGGCTGACTCGCCATCACGAATACCAAAACCGACGCAAACCGGTAAATCGGTTTCAGATTTAATGGCTTGCACTTGTTTGCCGACATCAGCAGTATCTAGGGTCGCTGAGCCCGTCACACCTTTAAGTGAGACGTAATAGATATAACCGCTACAATGCGTTAGGACCTGTTTACGGCGCTCAGGTAACGTCGTAGGTGACAATAAGAAAATCTCATTCATCGCCTTATCGGCTAGCTGACCGGTAAAGGCACCAGCCTCACCAGGCGGCAAATCAACCATTAAGATACCGTCCACGCCTGCGTCTTCACACAGGTCGATAAAACGGTCGTAACCAATGATCTCTACCGGGTTTAAATAGCCCATTAGGATAATTGGGGTCTGGCTGTCCTTTTCACGGAATTCTTTTACCATAGCAATAGCTTGGCGTGTACTCGTACCGGCTGCTAGGGCGCGTTCACCCGCTAATGATACCGTAGGGCCATCCGCCATTGGGTCGGAAAATGGTAACCCTACTTCTATCATATCGGCGCCGTGGCTTACTAAATCATGAAGTAGCTCAACAAAGCCATTAGGCCGCGGATCACCGGCCATAACATAAGGAATGAGGGCTTTTTTATTCTGTTGCTTTAAGGTCGCAAAGGTCGTTTCAATACGGGTCATGGTCATCTCTTATTCATAAGTTTTAAGACATATATGAGGGTTTAAATTCGCCATTAGTAAGTAAGCTTTTTTTAGCAATAGCTTGATAACAATCGCCTGACTCTAAAACACTCAAAAATTAGCGGTAAATCAATCAAATTGAGTGCTTTAGGTCAAAATAGGCCCGCTTGCGGCTATTGTAATATGGCTTTCCTACAGCTCAATACCCTCAGCTTTCATCACAGAATGCAGATCCTTATCACCACGACCTGACATGTTCACGATGATGGTCTGATCCGGACGCATCGTCTTGGCCAGTTTAAGACCGTAAGCGACCGCATGCGCAGACTCTAACGCAGGGATGATGCCTTCTTTACGCGTCGCTTCATGGAAACCTTCTAGCGACTCTTTATCCGTACAGCCTACGTATTCTACCCGCTTCATATCTTTTAGGAAGCTGTGCTCAGGGCCGACGCCGGGATAGTCGAGACCGGCTGAGATAGAATGGGTCTCTTGAATTTGCCCATCATCATCGGCCATAAGGTAAGTGCGGTTGCCGTGCAAGACGCCAATACGACCGGCAGCTAGCGGTGCAGAGTGACGACCTGATTCGATACCATCGCCCGTAGCTTCAACGCCATACATCTTCACTTCGGGGTCGTTAAGGAAATCGAAGAACAACCCAATAGCATTCGAACCACCGCCCACACAGGCCACTAAGGCATCGGGTAATTTGCCCGTTTTTTCAAGATGCTGAATACGCGCTTCTCTACCAATGATTGCTTGGAAGTCACGCACCAATAACGGATAAGGATGTGGGCCCGCTACCGTACCGATAATATAATACGTGCTATCGACGTTCGTCACCCAGTCGCGCATCGCTTCGTTCATCGCATCTTTTAGCGTACGGGATCCCGAGGTGACGGGCACTACCGTCGCGCCCAATAGACGCATACGATAGACGTTCATCTTTTGGCGTTCGACATCGTCAGCGCCCATATAAACGATACATTCAAGGCCTAAACGCGCCGCAATCGTCGCCGTCGCTACCCCATGTTGACCGGCACCTGTCTCAGCAATAATGCGTTTTTTACCAGACATTTTTGCCAATAAGGCTTGGCCAATAGTATTGTTTACTTTATGCGCACCGGTATGGTTTAAGTCTTCACGTTTAAAGTAAATCTGCGCGCCACCAATCTCATCGCTCAAACGTTTGGCATGGTACAGCGGCGTAGGACGACCGACGTAATTGATCAAGTCATTGTGATACTCTTCCCAAAATTTTGGGTCTTGTTTCACTTGGTTGTATAGGGTCTCAAGCTCTTCTAACGCCGCCATCAAGGTTTCAGAAACGAATCTGCCCCCATGCACCCCAAAATGCCCTTTGGCATCAGGAAACAGGTTGTAATTGGTAACTTCTTCATTCACTTCGTCATTGTGCGGGATATTGTCAAAATTATTCATAATAGAGTTCGCTCTTTTTCAAATTCAAAATAAGGGTCATATAAGGGGTAATAGCTAATGTCTGTCAGCCTAATATCAGCAACAACAGAACCTGTAATAGATTAGCTTTGCCAACGATCGCGCTTGACCGCTTTAATAAAGGCGGCCATCTTATCGCCGTCTTTGATGCCCTTAGCGGCTTCAATCCCACCACTTACGTCTACCGCTACAATAGGTAGCGACAACGTATCTGCAACATTTTCAGGGGTTAATCCCCCCGCTAGTATAATTGGCAATTTGCTTCCCTCAGGTATTAGTGACCAATCAAAGCGCTCCCCAGTGCCGCCATAGGCTTGCTGTTGATACGCGTCTAACAAAATACTGCTTGCACCTGCATTAGCATACGCTTGAATTAAGGCTTGAATGTCAGCTAAATTTTGCGTTTGTTTATCGATGCGTAAAGCCTTAATCCAGCGTTTATTCACGGTGCTGGCTAAACGCTGACACTCAGTTGGCGTCTCATCACCATGAAATTGAATCACATCAAAAGGTACCTTGCTCGCCAGCGCTACTAACTCAGCCTCATTCATATTCACCACTAAGGCCACAATGCTCACAAAGGCAGGGACACCTTGTATTAAAGGCAACGCTTGCTCCGCCGTTACAGCACGCGGGCTGGGCGGATAAAACACTAGGCCTAAGGCATCAACCCCCAATGTCAGCGCGCGCTGTACATCGTCTATTCGGGTGAAGCCGCAAAATTTTACCTGCATTATATGAAAATCCTTGGCGGCATAGCGCCTAATGAGCGGGCCCTTGATGAAAACGATAAAAAGTAAGAATAAGTACCTATAAAAAAGAGTTTAGTAAAATAAGAATTGCACTAAAAAACTTATCCTAGCATACTTTTAGCGCTATTTAGCATCGCCCACCACAAAAGGATAACCTCATGAGCAGTGTCACTGCCTCTACTGCTTCTACCAAGCCGCCACATTATCTTATGTGGTTTCGCCGCGACTTGCGCAGTCATGATAATACCGCATTAGCCGCCCTTTGTGAGTTGGCGATTCAGAATAAAGCCACCGTATCCGCCGTATTTTTTATTACGCCTGAGCAGTGGTATGAGCATGATGTTTCATTAGTCCAGGTCGACCTGATTGGTCGAACCCTACCGCTATTGGCGAACGACTTGCAAGAGCAGCTCAACATCCCACTTCAAGTGAGCATAGCAGCCACCTTCAACGACTGTATCAAGGAAATAACGCAACTTTGTCAGTCAGAAAATATCACCCACGTCGCTGCCAACTATGAATATGAAGTGAATGAACTGGCTCGCGATGAGTTGCTTGCTCAAATGTTAGATAAAGCGAATATCGAATTTACCCGCTATCACGACCAATGCCTATTGCCACCAAAGACCGTGACCACCAATGACGACTCTATGTATCAGGTCTTTACCCCGTTTTATAAGAAGTGGCAATCTATCCTCGATGCTAGCCCACCGAATTTGCACAATGCGTCTAAGGTCACAGCTACTAGTAGCAATGCAGCGTCCAAACCCTTAGCAGAGACGTTAGCGACTATCACTAAACTGCATGAGCAAACGCTGACTACTTATCAAAAATTAACTCAACAAACAGACGAAGACGTACAAGAGGTGCTGTCTCATACGCATGAGGACTATCCAGCCGGCGAATTGGCAGCCTGTCATCGCTTGGATAATTTCGTAGCGGACGATATCAATGATTATGATATCAGTCGCGACCGCCCCGCTTTAGATGCTACTAGTCATCTCTCCGCTTATCTAACTATTGGCGCTATTAGCCCACGCCGCTGCTATCTACAAGCGCAAAAAGCACTGCATGCCGCCGCGAATAATGACAATAGTAGTAGCGAAAACAAGAACAGCAGTACTGATATTCAACGCTGGATTAGTGAATTGGCCTGGCGTGACTTTTATCGCCATGTCATCTTTGAGCGTCCCGATATCGTACGTCATAAAGCCTATAAGGTCGAAACAGATACTAAGATTGACTGGTCGTATGATGCGGATGAGTTTGCGCTTTGGTGTGCGGGCAAGACCGGTGTGCCTTTAGTCGATGCCGCGATGCGTTGTTTAAACACCACAGGGTTTATGCCCAATCGTCTGCGCATAGTGACGGCGATGTTTCTGACCAAAGACTTGCTGATCGATTGGCGTTTAGGCGAGCGCTACTTTATGCAGCAGCTGATCGATGGCGACTTTGCTTCAAACAATGGTGGTTGGCAATGGAGCGCCTCTACCGGCACAGACTCTGCCCCTTACTTCCGTATTATGAACCCGTTTAGCCAAGGCAAGACCCATGATAAAGATGCCGAATTTATCAAACAGTGGTTACCCGAGCTGAAAGACATTCCAGCCAGCATTTTGCATGATGAGCAAAAACTCATTAAAGCGCTGAGCAAAGGCGGTCAATTTGCCCAAGTAGACTACCCTGCCCCTATGGTGGATCATAAAGCGGCACGGCTGGCTACCATTGCGGCTTTTAAAGGGGAATAAGTTTAATATAAATGAGGTAGGCACAATGATTTAAGGGAGAATAAGCCAAGCACTCGTTTAAATTTTTTAAGAAGTAGTATCTGAGCAGTATTAATCCCTCAGTCCTAATGTCTACCCATAAGTAAACCCGCTTCACTATTGATGAGGCGGGTTTTTCTAATCTTGGTCTATTATAAATCTACTGAAATTAGGAACTTGGCTGGCCTGCTATGAGCTCAGTGCGGCGATTTCAGTCATTCTGACGTCTTTATGCAAAACCTTAAGATTGCTTTGCAACCAGCTGTGCAGGGCGCTCAACTCAGTCGCTTCATTAAGGGGCAGTACGATTTTATTGTCCTGAAGGCTGCCCTTACCCGACTTGCAGCGTCTGATAAAGAGTACAGGACAGCTGGGATGCTCAAAGCGTAGCTTCTGCACACAGCGGGTATTGCATAGGGCCTCATTAATTACCAGTAAGTCGAGCTTATTACTGCGCTCTACCAACTAAACCAAGGTGACATCCAATCTTAACAGCACTCGCAGATACCCTTTAAACAGCACTTGCTCGGCCTGTGATACCCCAAAGAAAGCCGTGTGCAGCACTTTATCTGGCTTATTCTGACTCGCAGAATCACTCATTTTATCTCTCCCTGTCTATTATTATCCTAGCTATGAGCCGCTATTTATTATCGTTATTTACTTATCCAAACAATGACTCGAGCCTTCTTCCCTGATACTCCTTTTTTATTTTTTTAAACCGTCTTTCCTTATCCCATAGTTATGGGTCTGACCCTCATTACAGCAATACGCCTTAGCGATTTATTACGGTCTCTAATACCCCTCTGCCTCATTAGCCTTGTAGTAAAATTATATTAACTTCATAGATATCATAATGATACGAAATGTTGTCGGCTATTTTAGATTTGAGCATTTCATATTACGAAGTTGCTCTTATGGTATAAAACCAGCATTACTTATGTTGTAATATTAATTTCGGTCAAAAAAAATCCAATAAAACACCTTCTATCTATTTGAAAATACTAGAAAAAAACCGATAGCCCAGTGTAGATTAATTTAGCAGGTTTAGTCAAACAACTATCAAAAATAACTTAACAAAATAATGCCTATTGAGCTTAATAACAATGTAAGATATTGATAAATAAATAGAATTATGTTTGTTAAATTAAGATATTATTAATTTTTAAGTATAAAAAAAGCGCCCCTTGCAATAAGGAACGCTTTATAGAGGCGTCAGTAGCAAGAACAAGAATTCGCTATTGCACAACTTGGCAAGCGCCAGCACCTTGAGTCGTTACAGAAACCGTAGCGCCAGTTAAGGCAAACAATTGCTCCACTTGCTCCTTAGCATTCTTTTCGGCCTGCACCATCACATCATCCTGACATGCCCGCTCTAGCACTTCTTTTTTAGCACTAATCTGCGCCTCTTTTAAGATTTTCGGATCGGCCTCTAACATCCCAAATAGACCCGCCTGCCAATCATAGACTTCAATATTATCGAGATACACTGAGAAAATCTCTGAAGGCGGTAAGGTCACCATAATATTAGGCATAATAGTCAAAGGCGCATCAGGGTTAAGACCTGCGCTCTGCGCTTCCTGTTGCAGCTTTTCTATTTGCTCTGCCGTAGGCTCAGTGACTTGCACCATCTCATTGCCTAGCTTGCTTAAATCTACCCCAGCGACCACGCGACCATGAGCGATAAACAGCCCTTTTTGCTCATCTTGCCAGAGTCGCTGCCACGTGCCTTCGCGTTGACTGGTAATCACCGTGTCCACATTGAAAGCCACAGTCTCTAGCCGATTTAGCTTTTGAATGCGACTCACCACCCCTTCTCGGCTCACCGTCTGAATGGTAGGGCCTTTCGGTGCTGAAAAGTTTTGCCACAGCATATAACCTGCCGCCAGCGCCAACAGTAAAGTCAGTAATCCTAACCAGCCCTTAGAGCCACCACCTTTAGGAGCAGCCTGCAGAGGGCTAGGTTGCGCAGGGGTATTCGGCTGAGGTTTTTTTAACATAGTCTCTTCTCGCTCTATTCTAGGTCGCCAACCGGTTAGCTATAGCAACCTTTTGATTATTTTAAGCCGGGAGCTCTGAGGCTATTCTGACCCCTAATAGCTGCCTAGGCTTGATGCATAGCTTTCTCTTATATGGGGGTTGACCGCTCGTAAATCATTAGCCTTTACCTAATTACTACCACTTACATCTTTTTACTACCACCTACATCTTTAGCGGCATTTTGATAACCAATAGAGCCATAAATTCGGCGCAAAATCGCAATAAATATCCCATAGCCAGTATTAAAAAATACTTAGACAATGCTACAACTGATTCATAAATAATATTTTGCTATTAGCCTGTTCCTATTCCCCTGCTTAAAAAGCCATCTAGTCCTACAAATTCAGCCTTACCCCCCATAAATATCCTGATAAATAAATATTAGCAGCTATAGGCTAAGCGTCAACGTTTACAAGGGTTTGCCAAGCTGTCCGTTACGCCCTAGAGAAAAAGTCATTGCGTCTGCAGCCAAGTTTACCTACCATAGTCAGATTGCCTATTATTAATACAGTTAAGGTTGCTTGACACATATGAAAGCCAGTCAGTTTTTATTCGCGACATTGAAAGAAACGCCTAGCGATGCCGACATCGCCTCAAGCCAATTAATGGTGCGTGCCGGTCTTATTCGTAAGATGGCTTCAGGCCTCTATATTTGGTTGCCAATGGGCCTACGCGTCCTGCAACAAGTAGAGCGTATCGTCCGTGAAGAGATGTTGCGTATCGGTAGTTTAGAAGTACTGATGCCTATGGTACAGCCCGCAGAGCTGTGGGAAAAGACCGGTCGTATCGAAGACTATGGTCCTGAGCTGTTGCGTTTCTCTGACCGCCATGAGCGTGGTTTCGTCCTAGGGCCTACTCACGAAGAAGTGATTACCAATCTGGCCCAAGGTGAATTGCGCAGCTATAAGCAACTGCCGATGACCTTCTTCCAGATTCAAGGGAAGTTCCGTGACGAGATTCGTCCGCGCTTTGGTGTGATGCGTGCGCGTGAGTTCACTATGAAAGATGCCTACTCTTTCCACGTGGACCAAGCTTCATTAGCTGAAACTTACCAAGATATGTTCGAAGCTTATACCCGTATCTTTACCCGTTTAGGTTTAGACTTCCGTCCTGTACTGGCAGATACCGGCTCTATCGGTGGTTTTGCCTCGCACGAGTTCCATGTGTTGGCAGACAGTGGTGAAGACGATATCGCCTTCTCTACGGATTCAGACTATGCCGCTAACGTTGAATTGGCAGAAGCGATCTGTACAACTGAGCGTCAAGCGCCTACCCAAGAACGTGCCAACGTAGCTACGGTCAATATGCCCACTTGTGAGCAAGTCGCTGAGCATTTGGATATCGCATTATCACAAACGGTTAAAACCTTAATCGCGAACGGTCATGACGCTGAGGGTAACCCGCAATTGGTCGCGCTAGTGATTCGTGGGGACCATACATTAAACACTATCAAAGCTGAAAAGATCGAAGAAGTTGACGTGCCTTTCACTATGGCATCTGATGAAGACATGAAAAAGGCCGGTCTGCTGAAAGGCTATATCGGTGTTGATTTAGACATGCCGGTATTCGTCGACCGTGCTGCCGCTGCCCTCTCTGATTTCGTCAGTGGTGCCAACGTCGCCGATCAGCATAGTACTGGTGTGAACTGGGACCGTGATGCCACTATCACCCGCGTCGTTGATATTCGTAACGTCGTTGAAGGCGATGCCTCACCAGATGGTAAAGGCACGATTCAGATTAAGCGTGGTATCGAAGTCGGCCATATCTTCCAGTTGGGCGACAAGTACTCGAAAGCGCTAGGCTGCTCAGTCTCTGGCGAAGATGGCAAACCGGTCACCTTAATGATGGGGTGTTATGGTATCGGTGTGAGCCGTATCGTAGCGGCGGCTATCGAGCAGAATAACGATGAAAATGGCATCATTTGGCCACAAACACCAGACCTAGCCGATTCTATCGCGCCTTTCGATGTGGCTATCGTACCGATGAAGTCGAAAGAAGAAACCGTCATGCAGACTGCTGAAGCGCTGTATGAAGAGTTGAAAGCTAAAGGTATCAATGTGGTCCTAGACGACCGTAATGAGCGTCCTGGCGTCAAATTTGCCGATTTAGAGTTAGTAGGTATTCCACATCGTATCGTGGTCTCAGATCGTAACTTAGCTGAGAATAAATACGAGTATGTGAATCGCCGTGATAGCGAAAAGCAATTGCTGAGCCGCGAAGAGCTTTTGGCTAAAGTGACTGGCTAAAGTAACGGACTAGAATTAGCGGTTAACCCCTTAATTTATTCAAAATAAAAAAGACCCTCGATTTAGATTGAGGGTCTTTTTTTATGCTCAAGCTTATTCAATCTACTATGAATAGCTATCTATTTAACCTTATATTTATTCATTAAAAATTTAGTTCTATTCTGCGTCTCATTAGCGGTACATAGGTTATCAGCTATCATTTGATATACAACCATATTATTCATGGGTGCTGAATCATCACTATTGTCACATTTAGCATTACGCTTTTTTAGCCAAGTCAATTGCTCATTATCCAACTGTTTTTTCTGAGCAGTAGATAATTTATTGTGAATTTTCTTATAAGTCTGGTTTAGACGTTTCTTCTCAGTCGCTACGGCTTTATCCGCGCAGTCAAAAGAATCCTCCATATGAAGCTCTTCACAAACATAATTGTTTTGCTTAAAAGCCGCTTGTGAGGATTGCATAGTAAACACAGACAATGCTAAAGCTAAAGTAGTAAAGCCCAATGATTTTTTCATATAGTGACCTTTTTTTAATAATTGCAGTAGTTTATAGAAGATAAGTACTAAATATTAATTTATTTAATAACATTTGTCTACTGTCTTATTAAACGGCTAGGCTCTGGCAACAATGATAGGTCGCTAACACGGCAAGGATTAATATCGATACCCCCACGGCGGGTATACCACGCACGTACCATCAGTTTAGTCGGCGCAAAATGGTCCGTTAAATCAGCGAATATCTGCTCGACGCATTGCTCATGAAAGCCATTATGTTGACGGAAGCTTAAAATATAGGTTAATAGCTTGCCTTCATCGACACTAGCAGTGGTACTCATCTCAATCGCTAACGTCCCCCAATCCGGTTGATCGGTCACAGGGCAATTACTGCGTAGTAAATCAGAATACAGTTGATAGTCTTGGCTGATCTCGCCAGCAGCATTCACTTTCCCTAGCAAACTCGCATCGGGGTGCTCAGTTAGCGCTATTTTGATATCTTGGCCTTCGAGAGCTTTATCAATACAACGACCTTGCGGCTGATTGATTAATAATCCTGTCTCACTACCTGCTTCTGCTAGGGCAAACAAACTGACTGTCACTGTAGCACCCACACACGCCGACAAATCCTTAGTGATGGTCGCCTCTAGCGTTTGCCAATCTGTAAACTCAGTAAAGTTCAGGCTGTTTAAATACAGCTTCAGCGATTTGGACTCAACGATATTCGGTGAGGTTGCGGGAATAGCAAAACGCGCTAGTGCCACTTGCGATATCCCTTGTGGATTGACCCAAGACACTTCAAAAGCATGCCACCAATCGACACCTACGGTCAGAGTATCCAGTTGGCGCGACTTATTCTGCCCTAAGATAACATCGCGGCCTAACTGGCGCGGTATCGCATAGAGTGATTTAGGATGGTAAGTTTTGGGATAGCTGGTGGACTCGCCTAAGACGCCGTGGATACTCATAAAAAACCTTTAATAGTTGCCAATAAGAAACGAGCGCTATCTTACAGGAATAATAAGACAGCCGGATTACGAATTGGGATTATCGTAGTGGAAATTTTACTCCTATATTTATAATGTAGTGATGTGAAAACTGCGTTGATTCGACCCCATTATAAGCCCATATTTATAGACCATAATTTAGTTTAATATCCCTTAAAAAAAGGATTATAATCCAACGCTTAAACTAAGAATATATTGGCACTCGCAAAGTACTAAGACCTCAGCCTAGCCCCCTCTGCTAGCTAAAATAGACCCGCGTACTCAGCCAGTTCATCATTCATTCAGTCCATCTATTACCCTATCCATTTGCACCATTTCACCTGCACAGGGAATGGGGCGTACTGGTGCTATAAGGAAATACCCATGTTAGGCTTAACTTTGCTGTTTGTCGGGGCAGTTTTATTTATTAACGGTCTGTGGCTGCTGGGCAAGATTGAAGACAAAGAAGTGACCGTCATCAATTTACTGGTCGGCTTACTGAGTTTCCTTATTGCCGTGTATTTGGTATTCAACCCCGCGCAAGATGCTAAATTAATCAGTGCCGGCGCCTTTACTTTCCTATTTGCCTTCACCTATCTGTGGGTCGGTGCCAACCAGTTTTTACAGGCAAACTCTAAAGGGTTGGGCTGGTTTTGCTTCTTTGTCAGTCTTACTGCATTAAGCATTGCCCTCAACGCTACCTTTCATATCAGCATGGAGTTTAGCGTCTGGAGTATCTTCAACTGGTACGCTTGGTCAGCGCTGTGGTTTTGCTATTTTGTTATGCTCAGTCTGTCCAAAAATATCCAAAGACAGGTGGGTCTCTACACGATATTTTGCGCAGTGACAACCGGCTGGCTACCGGGACTGCTTAGCCTACAAGATATTTATAAAATATATTAGCGCCTATTTTACGGCGATAATCTACCCTTCTAAAGTGACTTTTCGCCCTATCCCGTTAGTTTTAAACATAAAAAAAGAGCTCAATAATCATTGAGCTCTTCCCTTCACCAATCCGGTCTTGCTAGGTGGCGCTAAATGCGAATTCTTGAGCCATTATCTAACAGCCGATAAGCGATCACATAGAATATGGCGCAGAAAACAAAAATCGCGGCCATAGAGTACCAAACATTCACGTCTGAATAACCCAAAATACCGTAGCGGAATGAGTTAACCATATACACGATAGGATTCAGCAGCGAGATATTTTGCCAAAATGGTGATAGGTTCTCTAACGAGTAAAACACCCCACCCAAATACGTTAATGGGGTCAAAACAAAGCTAGGCACGATAGAGATGTCATCAAACGAGCGGGCAAATACTGCGTTAATAAAGCCCCCTAGCGCAAATAAAATCGCTGTCCCTAATACCGTAAATATCGTCACGCCATAATGGACGATGCTCAAATCGGTAAAGAATAAAGCGACGATGGACACAATCACGGCAATCATCAGACCACGGAAGATACCACCACTGACATAACCCATCAAAATAGCATGTTTAGAGACTGGTGACACCAAAAGCTCTTCGATACTAGAGGTAAACTTTGCACTAAAGAAGCTAGAGACCACGTTAGAATAGCTGTTAGTGATAATGGACATCATGATAAGGCCAGGCACGATAAACTGCATGTACGGTACGCCGCCCATCTCACCGACTCTCGAGCCAATCATCTTACCGAAGATGACAAAATATAGGGTCATAGTGATGACCGGAGGCAGTAGCGTCTGTGGCCAGATTCGTAGAATTCGGCGTATTTCTTTGAGCAAAATGGTACTAAACGCAACCCACTTTTTCGCAAAAGTCATCTCTCGCTGTGAGGTGACTACAGGGGTTTGATTGATAGGCTCTGAGCTCATAGTCCTGCCTCCTTCATACTGTTTTGCCCATGAATGTTCTGATCTACCAAGCGCATAAACAGCTCTTCTAGACGGTTGGCTTTATTGCGCATACTCGCCACTTCGATATTCAGCTCGTTCAACTGCTCAAACACACAGTTGAGGGACTCGCCTTCTGTGAGGGTCACCTCTAACGTCAGGTCGTCCGGCTGCTTGATCTCAGTCACCTTATCGATGACCAACTTTTGGGTCAAGGGCTGCACCAAATCAAACACGAAAGTCTCAACCGACAGCTGCGCCAGTAAGTCTTTCATCTCCGTATTGATGCGAATCTCACCTTGATCGAGGATAGCGATGCGCTTACACAATTGCTCAGCTTCTTCCAAATAATGCGTCGTGAGAATAATGGTGGTGTTTTCTTCGATATTGATTTGCTGCATAAACTCCCACATTGAGCGGCGCAGCTCAATATCTACCCCCGCAGTAGGCTCATCGAGGATCAATAGCTTAGGCTTATGAATCAAGGCACGGGCAATCATCAAGCGGCGCTTCATACCGCCGGACAGCTCACGCGATTTAGTATTGCGCTTGTCCCACAGTCCCAACGCCGTCAATAGACGCTTGGCTCGTGGTCTGGCCTCACTCGCTGGGATGCCAAAATAGCCTGCTTGAATGATAAGAATATCTTCAACCTTTTCAAACTGGTTAAAGTTAAATTCTTGCGGGACGACGCCTAAGTATTGTTTGGCAACGCCAGGATTTTTTAATAAATCTGTACCAAAGATATGCACACTGCCTTCCGTAGGTTTAAACAGCGAGCTAATGATACCAATCATCGTCGATTTACCGGCGCCATTAGGACCCAGTAAAGCAAAAAAGCCCCCTTGTGGGACGGTAAGACTAACGTTTTTTAATGCAGAAAACCCATTGGCATAAGTTTTAGACAGGTGCTCGATTTGAAGGGCGGGGACTTCAGCCATGACAACCTCTATATATGGTGGATGACAGCGCAGTTAAAATAGCTTAACCACAAGCGCTAGATAATAGGCGCGCTCTTTACTCAGTGAGTCTGTAAGTAGATATTTTATAATAGGTAAGACTTTGCTACGTAAACGTTGCTGAATAATAGGGATAGAAAAATATTTTAAATTTATTATGACGCTATTGATAGTGACGCTTATTTATAGCGGCAGTTTTATAGCGACAACCTTAACATTAGGGATGAATCTTAAAGACATACAGTGAGGTTTATTGATAAGTATTTCAAGTCACTGATTAACCTAACCTGTTGAGTTACTGACCAAACCTCTGGCAAACCACCGTACAATCTTACAAAGCTAGAGACATAGCTCTAGCCGCTATGATAAAGACCAGTAAACCCACCACAGCAAAAAGCGCTTACTCTATTGAATAGAATAAGCGCTCTTAGCATAATCAGACGGAAAACAGCGATTGGCGTAATCGCTTTGAGTATAAGCTACCTTAACGACTAGCTAGATTCACCGACCATATAATCTACGGCATTCTGTACTTCTTCATCAGGGATATCTGCGCCGCCTTTAGCTGGCATTGCATTGAAGCCATTGATGGCATGGTTGTATAAGGTATCTTTACCTTTGCCAATACGTGGACCCCAAGCGCCAGCATCACCTAACTTAGGTGAGCCTAGCAGACCTGTAGCGTGACACGTATGACAAACTGCATCATAGACCGCTTTACCATCACGCGGCTCACCATCAGCTGAACCACCGGCGGCTCTCACAGTAATATCACAGTCTTCGCCTTCAAAGCAGACGTTACCAACAGGCTCAATGCGGGCAATCAATTTAGGATATAGCGCCATAAGCTTCTGAACTTGCGGGGTGTCTACTGGGATAGGCTCTTCATCAGCAGCGGCAGCCACCGGTGCAGCTTCAGCGGCGGCAGCATCTGTACCGTCAGCAGCAGCGTCGGTTTCTGCAGCGGCATCCGCTTCTGCGGCAGGAGCATCTGTAGCCGCGGCTTCTGTAGCAGCCGGCTCAGCGGTAGCCACTTCGGCAACAGGCTCGGCGGCTGGGGTGGTCTCTTCTGCTTGGCTAACGGCTATTCCAGACATGGCTAACAAGGCAGCTGCTGATAACATGGCAGCTGTTTTAATGGCTGTTTTTTTCATGCGTCACGTTCTCTTATTACGAAAGCCAGTGGCTGGCTGTGGCGGCATAGCGGCGTTAGCGAGCGAACTTGGCTTCGGTGAACATAAATTATATAAATTCTCCCTAGTATTATAAGGGAAAAGGGTACCAAATTGCCATGCCGGATTGATGACTAAGTGGATTTTCGTAAAAAACTTCTTGATATGGCGTCTTATATTGGCTTTTAGCGGTTTATTTGCTAGACTAGGCGGTCTGCAAATCTGCTATAAATACAACCTGTATTTATTCAGCGCTCCATGGTTCACTGTTGTTAGCTTACAGCGAGCAATAAAATCATATTGAAGTATCTCGCTACATCGCGCCCGTAGCTCAGTTGGATTAGAGTATCGGCCTCCGAAGCCGAGGGTCGTGGGTTCGATTCCCGCCGGGCGCACCATAATTTTCAACTTAATTTTTATTCAAGTTTCACCTCAAAGATTATATTGTTTGAGGTTTTTTTGTGTCTAATATTTCTCTTAAAGCCTTTATCTACAAGGGATGTCTGTTGTGTCTTTATCAACCTTTAAGAAGTAGCCTACTCTGTAATAATGTCATCGGGATAAGTTTGCTTGCAGGACTTATGCAGAAAACTACTGCCATAACATTCGAAAGAATTTTAATCATAAACTCTTTCTGATTGAAACATTAATATTAATTGGCTTCAATCAATTAGTACGAATCCACTTTTTAAATCCTGATTAAGACCGCAATTTAGTTTTTGGCCTTAAATTTGTAGTTTATGTTTTTAACACATTCGCTATAAATTTCACTGTCAATTTTTTCATTGTAATTCTGTTCCAATAATTTTTTAGCTACGTTTTGTTGTTCGTTAATACATGATATTTTTTTCTTATACCATGCAGTATTGCTGATATCTTTATTACAATTAATATCATAGCCACAACTAGGGCCAGGAAATACACAACCTGAAAGAAATACCAAAACCATAATAGAACTAATAAGGTTTTTCATTATCTTTGAACTCCACATTACTACTTATACTTAGGATCAGATTTAAACTTATAAGATGACTTATCTAAGCATTTATAAAGAATATCATCATCAATAGCCTCATTATAGTTGTCTCCTAAAGCTGTTCTAG
>Ga0098065_1000179_pt1 | contig 33800 bp, 31 predicted proteins | sample 25_taG_FD_75062 | JGI IMG/M metagenome (GOLD analysis project Ga0098065, IMG submission 75062) | Marine viral communities from Cariaco Basin, Caribbean Sea - 25_WHOI_OMZ | ecosystem: Environmental > Aquatic > Marine > Oceanic | place: Caribbean Sea: Cariaco Basin | collected 2014-11-08 | reverse complement strand
TTTGGGGAATTATTGAAATTAGGATTAGATCAGGCGTTAATTATTTTTGCGGTTGTACAGGCAGTATTTACGATTGTAGCCGCAAAACTTTTGCAGACAGAAATGAAATTATCAATAAAATGATAAGCTATAACATCCATTTAGATTCTGGTAAGGCCATAACTTTTTTAAGGTGGAGCATTGGCATAATTTTCATCTGGTTTGGGATGGTTAAATTTTTTATTGGTCTGAGCCCGGCAGAAGATTTGGCTTCCTCAACCATTTGTACCCTGAGCGGCCATTTCCTTCCACAAGGAAGTTGTATGCCTATATTGGCTATTTTTGAAAGCCTTATTGGCATATCCTTGTTATTGGGGAAGTTTTTGAAATGGGCTTTAGGCTTATTTTTCCTGCATATGTTAGGAACTTTTTCAACCTTCTTCATTTTTCCCGAACAAATGTTCTCCCATTTCCCATTTGTATTAACTATGAAAGGTCAATATGTAATGAAAAATATAATCATACTGGCAGCAGTGACCAGTATTTGGGCCTCAACAAGAAAAATGGTGTCAATAAGGGATGATCCCAAAAAATAGAATGTGCTGCAAACAATTTTTTAAAGCCTATTTTAAATATAAAATTTTTAGCCTATGAGAACTACAGAAGAAGTATTAAAAGATCATCTGGAACTTTCTAAAAAGGGATCTATAGAAGAGGACCTGCATAGAAACTTTTCCAAAAATTTGATCCTTCTTACTACGCATGGTATTTATAAAGGACATGAAGGACTAAGGGAATTAAATAAAATGCTGATCAAAGATTTCCCTGAAGCGGATTTTAACTATATCAATTTTCTTTTTGAAGATGAAATAGCTTTTCTGGAATGGACTGCAAATTCAGATAATTCACAAATAGATGACGGAGCAGATTCCTACATAGTGCGCGAGGGGCTGATAATTGCCCAGACCATCCATTATACCATCCGAAGGAAGAATTGAGAAAAGAATGTTGCTGATATTTAGATAGGTTAAGCATTAGGATTTCTATAGAGAAAAAAAATAAAATTCAGTTTGCGCACCACCCCCTAACCGCCTTTATTTTTGGCATAGTTAATTTTGTAAACAAATTATAATATGATACGATTACGAAAAGAAATTTTCACGGCATTATTAACCGGAACAGTCCTCGTGTCTTCCGGGAATCCCGCAAGCGCCATGGAGCAGAAAAATGAAAATCAAATTGAATTCAAAACCCAAAAGAATATGAATAAAAAAATCCTACACTTAAAAATTAAAGGCATGCATTGTCAATCCGGCTGTGCCAATGGTATCGACGCAATGCTCAAAGAGCAAAAAGGTATTATTAAAAGTGAAACAAGCTTTGATAAAAGCTCCTCGATTATTGAATATGATCCAGAGCAGATTTCAGAAGAAAAGATAATCTCCCTTATCAAAGACCGGGGGTTTGAAGTGGAAATTGTAACCGAAAAGGGGGCTTCTGTAAACAGATAGAGATACCTGTATAAAAACAATAAAGATGTTTGCTAAAATAAAAGAAGACTTCGTAAGTATAGGATCCCTTTTTACCTCGGTTTCCACCTTACTGTGTTGCGCCCTGCCTTCGCTATTGGTTGCCCTGGGAATGGGAGCGGTGGTGGCAGGATTGGCTTCTGACCTGCCCTGGCTCATAACCATGAGCAAATATAAAGACTGGACCTTCCTGATGGCCGGGATTATGATAGGCTTTAATTTCTGGTTGTTCTACGGAAGAAAAAGAAACCAAACCTGCGAGATCGATGAAAACGGAAATGAAACCGCCTGTGATACAGCAACAAGATGGAGCAAAGCCATTCTTTGGATTTCCTTTGGCCTTTATGTCCTTGGATTGTTTGCTGCTTATTTACTGTTACCCATTCAAAAATTTTTAGGAGTTTAAATTCACAAAACATGAAAAACTATTTTTTAATTTTATTTGTAGGATTATCTATAATAAATACAGCGCAAGCCCAGGGACATGGCCCAATTTATGGATTACAAACCCCCACCCTGGCAAAAGGCGGTATAAACATGAACGCTGCCGGAATGAGCATAGGGACCGAAGACGAGGCTTCTTATATGCTTCGGTATACATTTTTCTATGGCATTACAGAAGATTTACAGGTTACCCTTACCACTCCTACTGTGATTGAGCGTCTGGAAAATGCTCCACGAACCCGTGGAAATAGTATGATGCCTTCTAATGGAGATATTGAGGCTGCTTTGTGGTATCGTTTTTTTTCAAATGCTTTTGGGGTAGGAAAGAGGTTTGAATCCACAGCAATTTTAGGTGTATCTGCCCCTACTGAGGATGTTCGCGGACAGGTGAATGTAGGAAATTCCGTCCATGGAGCTATTTCCACCGGCTATGCCTCCAGGGTTTGGTATGCGTGGTTAGGTGGCGGTTACCAATATTATTTAGAAAAGGACAACGAGCAATTAGGCGATTTACCCTATGCAAGCATGGTGATAGGTTACCGCCCCGATATTTTTATGGGGGATTATCCTAAACCCGACTGGCGGATATTTGTAGAATCACTGGCCGAATTTCCCGGAGATAATAAAGTGAACGGACAATTTTTTTCTACAGATGAACGGAGTAAAAAAGTATTGGTTGGTCCTTCCATTTTAGGACTTACCGGTCCCTGGGGAATTTCCTTCGGGGCATTGTTCCCGGTATACCGGGATTTAATACCGAATACGCCCCGTGAAAAGTATAGGGTCGCACTGAACATAAGTTATTGGTTATAACAGATATTAAAGAGAGAATTTTAAACACAAAAAAAGAGTAAAAATGAAAAGAATAGCATTAATTATCGTAGTGGCAGTGTTTGGAACCATAAGTTCCAACGCCCAAATCACCAAAGTGGATCAGGAAGTTTTTGGAATGGATTGCGCACCTTGTGCCTATGGGCTGGAACGCGGACTCAAAAAAATGGATGGCATAGAAAAGGTACGGGTAAGCTTAAATGATGGCAAAGCTTATTTAGATCTGACTGCAAACAATAATTTAAGCCTGAAACAAATTCAGGAAGAAGTGAAAGTGAATGGATTTTCCGCCAAAAATGCTGAAGTGGTTTTGGAAGGGCAACTTATAAAAGAAGACAACGCTTTAAAAATAAAAGTGAAAAATGAGGAATATTATCTCACTTCAAATACAGGGCAGAGTGTTATAAATTCGCTTCAGCCCGGAACGGTGAAAGTACGGGGAATTGTTCAGGATGAAGAAGATGGGAGTTTAACCGATAAATGGAAAATAAAGATTACGGAAATCCTTTAAAGATATACGAGGCCAGGAAAAAACGCATTACTGGGTGCGGGTATAGTTACCGCAGGAGCTCTTTTTATGGACGCCTGCGGTTTTAAAGTAACCTGAAAAAAAAGCTGTAATTCAAACTGTGGGACAAGACCTGATGTCCAACACTAAAAAAATTATTACCAAGGGTGCAGACGAAAATATTTTCAAGCCACCTACTACTTAAATGGTTGTGCTAAGAGAAATTGAAAATTCAACAGAAAATTAGGAACAAATAACTGTAACTCTCCAAAACTTCAAATAAGCGTTTAATCTTATAAGCTTATGTTAATCCTTTGACCAGCCTTTATAGATTAATTAATTTGGGATTATACTTGATCGTTTAGTAATATAAAATCTAAAGCAATGGGTATAATTAGAGTTATAGAAGTAATTGCTTCGTCAGAAAAAAGTTTGATGATGCGGCTCGAAATGCGGTAAAAGAAGCCTCTAAAAGCGTAAAAAAATATCGAATCTATGTATATTAAGGAGATGGAGGCTAATGTTACAAATAACTGAATTGTTTCTAATGGGTATATGCAGAAGTATCGTTTTACTGCAGACTGTAGAAAAATTTAAGTATAAAATACCCAAAGTAGATGATTTTTACTTTAGGTTAATTTGTATTTTCAAAAATGTGAAATGTAGAAAATGAGAGCCTTGAATATTATATTTTCTTTTGATTTTTAAAGATAGACAGCAATAGCTATTGAAGGACAGGGGTAGTAAGAATCATTTTTTCCTAACAGCCAAAGATCTATTCAAAAGGTGACTACTAACCACTTTTGCTGCTCTTTTTAGCTGAACCTATTTTTGAACTAATAAGCGTACCACCGATTTTAGCCGATTATAATTTCTGGCTGATCAGGTTCCATAATTTTTATATTGTAACCAAACGTAAAGAATGAAAGCATCCGATCTCTTTGTAAAAGCCCTAGAAAATGAAGGGGTAGAATATATTTTTGGAGTACCCGGCGAAGAAAACCTCGATTTCCTGAATTCCATTAAAGATTCGAATATTAATTTGATTATAACCCGCCACGAACAGGGAGCTGGTTTTATGGCAGCTACTTACGGCCGGCTGACTGGAAAACCTGGTGTATGCCTGTCCACCCTGGGTCCCGGTGCCACTAATTTAACCACGGCCGCTGCTTATGCACAACTTGGAGGAATGCCAATGATGATGATCACCGGGCAGAAACCAATCAAAAAATCTATGCAGGGCCTTTTTCAAATAATTGATATTGTGGAATTGTTTCGGCCTATCACAAAATATACTGATCAAATTGTCAATGGCAATAGCATTCCGTCAAAGGTTCGTGAAGTTTTTCGACTGGCCACGGAAGAACGACCAGGAGCAGTACACCTCGAACTACCTGAAGATATTGCCAAAGAAGAAACTGATACGCCGCTTTTTGAAGTAGTACGTTATCGCCGACCTGATGCACCAAAACTGGCAATTCTTGAAGCTGTGGGAATGATAGAGAAAGCTGAAATGCCGCTGCTATTGATAGGTGCAGGTGCTAACAGAAAGCGTACCTGTGAAGCTTTAAAAGCCTTGATTGATAAAACCGGCATTCCTTTTTTTAACACCCAACAGGGGAAAGGTGTAGTGGACGAACGCCACCCTAAATTTATGGGAACTGCTGCACTCTCCAGCCATGACTTTCTGCACTGTGCCATTAACCGCGCAGATTTGATTATTAACGTGGGGCATGATACTATTGAAAAACCTCCTTTTTATATGGAACATGGAGGCACCAAAGTAATTCACATCAATTTCTCTCCCGCACAAGTAGATGAAGTCTATTTTCCGCAATTAAATGTTGTTGGAGATATTGCATCTTCAGTAATTCATATTGCGAAAGAGATTAAAGATATGTCGAATTGGGATTTTTCGTATTACCAAAAAATTAAAGAGAATGTAGAAGAGCATTTGTCGAAATATGCCCGAGATCAGCGTTTTCCACTATTGCCCCAACGTATAGTACACATCGTTCGGGAGGAATTACCCGAAGACGGGATTATTACCCTTGACAACGGAATGTATAAAATTTGGTTTGCGCGAAACTATAAAGCCTACCAACAAAATACTTTGTTACTTGATAATGCGCTCGCGACTATGGGCGCGGGTTTACCTTCAGCAATAGCAACAAAATTGGTGCAACCGGATAAAAAAGTAGTTGCTATTTGTGGCGATGGCGGTTTTATGATGAACTCTCAGGAACTCGAAACTGCGGTACGGCTGAACCTTAACCTGGTTATCATTGTCCTCAATGACAATGCCTTCGGGATGATAAAATGGAAGCAGGAAGGTTTGGGATTCGACAACTTCGGGCTTGATTATCAAAATCCCGATTTTGTAAACCTCGCCGAAAGTTATGGAGCTACCGGACATCGTCCGGATTCGGATGAAAGTTTTAAAGAAATTTTTTCGAAGTGCCTCAATTCTAATGGTGTTCATTTAATTGACCTGCCAATTGATTATTCACTTAATCACAGTATTCTGAACGTATTGCTGAAAGAAAATACCTGTAAGCTTTGAAAAATTCGACAGAGAATTTAGTCCGCAAAAGCAGAATTTAAAATATAGTATATGTTAAAAATAATATCACCCTACGATCAAAAAGTTATTAAGGAAATTCGCCGGGATGGAAAAGAAGCGGCTGAAACAGCTCTTTCTACCGCTTACGATCTATTTCAAAATCGCAAAAGCTGGTTGGAGCCACATGAGCGGATAACAATCCTGTCGAAAGTCGCAGCTCTAATGGAAAATCGTCGTGATGAGCTAACGCAAACGGCGACCCGGGAAGGGGGAAAGCCACTTATTGATTCCAAAATAGAGGTATTACGTGCGATTAATGGAGTACGTTTGGCAGTGGAAAATATTGGTCATGTAAAGGGCGGGCAAATACCAATGGGGTTAACGGCTGCTTCAGAAAATCGTATGGCTTTTACAACGCGGGAACCTATAGGGGTGGTATTGGCAATAAGTGCATTCAATCATCCTCTTAATCTTATTGTCCATCAGGTAGTCACCGCAGTCGCCGTTGGATGTCCTGTTATTGTTAAGCCAGCCCAAAATACTCCGTTATCATGTCTCGCTTTTGTCGATCTTCTGGAAGAAGCCGGCTTACCTGATGGCTGGTGCCAGGCCATTATTTGCGATAATGAGGTAGCCGAATCGATGGTGATTGACAAGAGGGTAAATTTCTTTTCATTCATTGGTTCCGCTAAGGTAGGCTGGTACCTTAAATCCAAGCTCCCGCCCGGAACTCGCTGTGTATTGGAACATGGTGGGGCAGCTCCTGTTATTGTTGAAAAAGATGCAGATATGCATCAATTGATTCCCGCCCTGGTCAAAGGAGGCTTTTATCATGCCGGGCAGGTTTGTGTATCGGTGCAACGGGTGTTTGTAGAAGAAAGCATTTCCGAAGAAGTAGTCGGAAAAATGGCAGAAGATGCTAAAAAACTTATCGTCGGTGATCCTATGGACGAAAAAACAGAAGTCGGTCCACTCATTTCTCCATTTGAAGTCGATCGGGTAGAACAGTGGGTGAAAGAAGCTGTGCAAGGTGGGGCTGGATTAATTTGCGGGGGAAAACGAATTTCCGATACTTGTTATGAACCAACTGTACTGCTAAATCCACCTTTGAATGCTAAGGTATCAACTCGTGAAATTTTTGGTCCGGTGGTATGCGTTTATACCTATTCAAATAGAGATAAGGCTATTGAGATTGCCAATGACCTGGAAATGCATTTTCAGGCGGCTGTATTTACAAAGAATCTTGACATCGCCTTCGATTGCATCAACAAATTAAACGCCACCGCCGTAATGGTAAACGACCACACCGCTTTCAGAGTAGACTGGATGCCTTTTGGAGGAAGAGATGCTTCGGGCATTGGTATGGGCGGTATTAAATACGCAATGCACGAAATGACACGGGTAAAATTAATGGTATTTAAAAGCAATGTTCTTTAGACTAACAGTGGCGAATCTTTAAAAGAAGAAGAAATTCTTAAGTGTTTTCCAACAGCAGTACCCGAGGCCATGTAGCATATTTTCTCGCATTCCCTGCACAATTAGACAATAGGAAGATGCCTCCGTTCTGTCATGTTATACTTTTTGTCAGGATTTTAAAAGCATTACCGTTCCTAAACCACCATCGGCACATATACTCACCACGGCTTTTTTTCCGGCGCCTTTTTGTGCCAGTTCTTTAATAGCTTGGCTTATAATACGTGCCCCGGTCGCGGCAAAGGGGTGTCCTATAGCAATGCTTCCACCATGGGGATTGAGGTTATCCCAGGGGAATGATCCAAAATCAAAAGAAACTCCCGCCTTATCAAGATGGTCCTTATCTTCAAGTAATTGCACGTTTGCTACAACCTGAGCACCAAAAGCTTCATGGATTTCCCACAAATCGATATCCTCGTAACGAAGTTTATGTCGTGCCAATAATCTGGGTATGGCATAGGTTGTGGCCATTAACAGCCCATCTTCCTCAATATTTACAGCAGCAATTTCCCAATCGATAAGTTTTACGGCGTATGAACCTTTTGGGAACTTTTCTTTTCCTTTTTCCTTACATACCCATAATCCCGCTGCACCATCAGTAAGTAATGAAGAGTTCCCTGCGGTAAGTGTGCCATTTCCGGATTCTTTATCAAAAACGGGATTTAAAGAACTTAGTTTTTCGATACTCGTATTTTCCCTGGGTATAGTATCTCCCGTTATCCCGTTTAAAGGCGAAATGAGGTTCTCAAAAAAACCATCATTACGCCCTTTAATATAATTTTGATGGCTTTTAAGAGCTATTTCGTCCTGTGGTTTTCTTTTTATATCAAGCCGTTTGGTAGTAATCTCAGAATGTTCCCCCATACTCAAGCCTGTACTTCTATTAGAAACACTGGGAATAAACAAGCGAATATTTCCAAATTTCAAATCTTTAAGTTTCCCTATTTTTTCCTTGAAACTTTTTGCCTGAAAAAGTCTTCTTAACCAATCTGAAAAATCCTGGTTTAATCCCAACTGGATCCTACTCATACTCTCCGTTCCACCAACCAATGCAATTTGATCCTCATTTATTAGAGAAGCAGCTTCAATCGCAGCCATCATACTGGTACTACAGGCCATTATGGTTGTGAAAGCTGGAATGGTTCGATCCAGGCCGGCATCCATTATAATTTCCCTGGCCAGATTGCTATATCCTAGATTTGGGGCTACAGATCCCCAAATCAATAGGTCAGGAATCAAATTATGGAGAGCGATATTAGCTTTTACCAGGGGTACTGATAAATCAAGAACATCGTAATTTTTCAATGCTCCATCTACTTTTACGAAAGGTGTTCTCAATCCTGAAATCAACCATATAGTTTCATTAGATTTTTTCATAGATGAACTTTTTTAAATTGTGAAAAATTAAAATTAATAAAAATTAATCGTCTATTTACCCCCTTTCTTGTAAAGCAGTAAATACAAGCAGAAATTTAAAAAATATTTCCCGGATGCTGACTTTAGATGAAGTTTATCCATTGAACGATTTTTTTAAATCTTGAGTAGAAAAAATGGGTCACCGTGCTGTTTATTATGAAGTTGATGTTGCCGATGCAGTAGCGGTTGAAGAGGCAGCAGAAAGAATCGAAGAAGAACTTGGTGCAATAGATGTGTGGGTGAACAATGCGATGAACAGCGTTTTCAGTCCGATTAAAAAGATGAAGGCGGAAGAATACAAACGGGTGACCGATGTGACTTATCTGGGACAGGTGAATGGTGCGCTGTCGGCTTTGAAGCGCATGTTGCCAAGGGATAAAGGCTCCATTGTTTTTGTGGGTTCCGCTCTTACTTATAGAGGAATTCCCCTGCAGTCGGCTTATTGTGGTGCTAAACATGCGGTGGAAGGATTTTATGATTCTTTGCGTACCGAACTTTTGCACGACAAAAGCAAAGTAAAAATATCTATTGTTCAATTGCCGGCCTTAAATACCACCCAATTCGGCTTTGTTAAAAGCCGCTTACCCAATAAGCCTCAGCCCATGGGCACTATTTATCAACCGGAAGTGGCTGCAGATGCGATTTTGTTTGCCGCAGAAAATAACAGGCGTGAGATGATGGTAGGTTGGTCTACGGTTAAGGCAATTATTGGGAATAAAATTGCTCCCTGGTATGCTGATCGGGTTTTAGCAAACAGTGCTTTTAAGGGGCAGCAAACAGATGAGCGGGAAGATCCAAACCGGGAGAATAATGTGTGGGAACCAATACCCGGAGATCATGGCGCTCACGGTAATTTTGGGGAAAAAGCAAAAAATTCCAGTACGGTGTTATGGTTAAGTAAAAACAAGAAATACGTGGAAGGGACAATCCTTCTGCTTATTCTTCTGTTGGTTCTGTGGATAATTTTAGATTAATAAATAAAATTGTGCGCAAATTTTTTCCGGAAGTTCTAATCAATGGTGGTCAAAAAATATTACAATAATTGTTCATCAGGTGATAAAGCCTTGTTAAATAGGAGGAATAAACATTGTTCTAATGTAAAAATTTTTAATTTTTACGGTTCCAAGAAATCAATAATTTAATTAAAATTGTACGTGAAAAAAAATATTCTTAAGGCCCTGGAAGAAAAAACGAAACCGATAGAAGTACGTGATGAACTTCTCAACAGTAAAGCAGAAGATATGGTGAGAAGAAGAAAACTCGTATTGCTCTCCGTTCTGGGGCTGATAAATTTTAACGTGATTTCTTTATTACAGTCAGGTGTTATTAAAAAGTTACCGGATATTCCTATTCGGGTATTTGATACAAACAATATAATTACTTCAAAATTTGCCTATATCGCGGGTGTGCCTGATGCTCCTGTAAGCAATGTACTATTTGCTGCGACTATGGTCTTGTCTACTGTTGGTGGAAGTGAAAAAGCAACAAGAAAACCTGTCTTTGATATTCTTTTAGGGGCTGTAGTATTAGGCCACACTATTGGTGCAGGAATTATGCTTTATGATATGCTTTTTAGAAAGAAGAAACTCTGCATGTATTGTCTTGCTGGTGCCGGTGTAATTTTTGCATCCGCTGCTATCATTGAACCTGTGGTAAATAAGAACATTAAAAGGATATTCTAAAGATTAATGGAAATAGAGAGACTTTAAATTTGAAAAGGCAGCACAATTAACAAAGGACATTTGTGTACAGGTGTCTCCTTTTCCAAGGGTAATATTAATAGGTGGAGGTTGTGAACTAAACATGAGACTCAATATTGCAAGGACTTTGCTAAAACCAGCAAGGAATGCATGGGAGCCTGTGAAGGTTCTTACATAAAAAACACCTTCTTTATTAAAACCGATTCAAAACCCAGTAATGCTGGGTTTTCTAATTAAACACTTTCTCTATGAGTGACTATAACAAAGGAAGTCTAAGTTTAGCCAACGCAGTGGCAATGGGAACTGGAGTAATGATAGGAGCCGGAATCTTCGCACTTCTTGGACAGGTGGCAGAATTATCAGGAGAATATTTCGCCCTATCTTTTATAGTCGGAGGCATAATTTCAGGATTTAGTGCTTATTCCTATATCAAAATGGCCGATGCATATCCTTCTGCCGGAGGTATTGCTATGTTTCTTCAGAAGGCTTATGGTAAAGGAACTATAACAGCCTTTGCTGCATTATTAATGGCTTTTTCCATGATTCTGAATGAAAGTCTCGTTGCTCGAACCTTCGGCACATACACTATGCAACTCTTCAATGGGAATGAAAATAGTTTCTGGGTTCCGGTTCTTGCTGTGGCATTATTAATTACCGCTTTTGTTGTCAATATTTTAGGTAATGAGGTTATTGGCAAAACCGCTATGACCACAGCTGCAATAAAGATTGGTGGCATTCTAATATTTGCAGTGGGAGCCTTATGGGCAGCAGAATTTAGTATTGGCTCGGCATTACCATCAGGTGGTCCTGAAAATGAAATTATAGATTACATCGCCTCACTTGCTCTTACCATACTAGCATACAAAGGATTTACCACTATAACCAACAGTGGAGGAGAAGTGAAAAATCCTCATAAAAACGTGGGGCGTGCAATTGTTTTATCACTAATAATTTGTGGAGTAGTGTATTTTATGACGGCCTGGGCGGTAGGAGCAAATCTTAGCATCCCTGAAATTGTTCAGGCAAAGGACTATTCTTTGGCAGAGGCTGCGCGTCCTTTATTCGGGAATTACGGTCTTTGGTTTACAGTGGGAATCGCCATAGTTGCAACTATTACTGGAGTTATCTTCAGTATTTTTGCTGTCTCCCGGATGACAGCAATGCTGACGAACATGAAATTGATCCCGCACTCACATTTTGGAATGCCAGGAAATGTTCAGCAACACATGCTGGTATACATCGTAGTTCTGTCTATTACTCTTACTGTCCTTTTTGATCTTTCGGGTATTGCTGCGATGGGAGCTATATTTTATCTTTTCATGGATATTATTATTCATGTAGGGGTGCTTAAACATATGAAAGAAAAGGTCAAAGCAAATCCCGCAATTGTAATTACAGCTATTGTTTTAGATTTCGTTGTATTGACAGGATTTATTTGGGTTAAGGTTCAAACGAATATTTCGGTAATAATCGTTTCTGGGGTTTTTATTGTAATAACTCTCTTTGGTGAAAAAATATTTCTGGAAGGGGCTAAAAAAGAGGGTAATGAGGGTGGTCAAAATAAACATCAAAGGGATCAACAAGGGAAATAAATCTTATATAAAGCTATCGGCAAACGTAGTGTAATAAAATGAAGGATAGATCAAAAATTAATTACGTTCTCTAAAGCTTCATCCGTATCCTTGTGAACAAAATTAGCTTGGTATTGAATAGTTGTTGTAACGGAAGAATGCCTGTATAGTTTCTGAAGCATTTGAATAGGTATTTTGTCACCAGAAATATTGCCAAAGCTATGCCGGGCAATGTGCATACTCATATTCTTATTTATTTTTAATTTTAAAGATACTTTTTTAAGATGCCTGTTCAGGTTTCTGGTTATGGTTTGAGTTCTTGTAGAGACCTTCTGGGCATTGTTTAAATCTACTTTTTCGAGGTAAGGAAAAATAAGATCATTCTTTGCTGCTATCTCTTTTCTGTAAAATTTAAATATTTCTTTCGCTTTATCAGGAATTTTTAAGGAGACTAGTTTACTATTTTTATTCATTCGGTAATACAAACGCCCATCCTTAACATCCGACCATTTTAATTGTAAAACATCGCCAACTCGTATTCCAGCAAAGTAAAAGCTTGTTAACCATACATGAAGAGCCTTTTGCTGTGCTTCGGTTACATCTTTCGTTAATTCCAGTTTCTGAATTTCTTCTGAAGTGAGGCCTATTTTTTGGGTTTCGGGAATTTTAATCTGAACTTTTCCTTTTCCAAAAGGATATCTACCTCTATCAACTATGGATTCAGATATAGCTAAGTTATAAATAGTCCGTATTAAAATAAGGTAGTTTACCACTGTTCGCGGAGAACGTTTTTTATCGTGAAGAAGATAGGCTTCAAATTTTTTCAATAAGGATACATTAAGCTCATTAAATGATAGTTGGCTTCTGCCTAAGAATTTTTTAAATTTTTTGAGTCGACCAACTTCAGTATCATATTGATGAAATTTTCCTCGGTTTTGCAAGTTTTTGAGGTGGATTTCTGCTACTGCAAAAAAATCAATTTTCTTATCTCCGGCTATTTTCTTTCTAATAGAAGAAACAGTCTGATAATCAAGGTTTGTTTCAGCTTCAATAACCTTGGTGTTTGCTTCGGATGTCTTTATCAGGATAAAATTATTAATAACGTTTGCGTTAGGATGAGATTTTCTAACGCATCTATTTTTTTCATCCCAATACTTTTCCTCTATATATTGACCAGTTCCGAGATAGGAACTTTTTCTGTCTTTAGTAATCCTAATTGCTATTGGAAAATGGCCTTCAGGATTCTTTTTTTTACGAAGTACTGCTTTAACTGTTGCCATAATAAATGCTTAAGTTTATAAAGATAAGAAAAAACAGGTACAACATAGGTACAACATTTATTGATTTTAATTGATATTTTTTAATATTGGATATAATGTTTTATGCCATAAATAATTGAAAACCAGTATATATATGTTGTATTGGATTGTTAAGGTAAAACACTCATAACCCGAAGGTCACTGGTTCGAGTCCAGTTCCCGCTACTAGCAAAGACAAGGCTTCACAGAGATGTGAAGCCTTTCTTTTTTTCATGGGTACAGAATAGGTACAGAATATTTATTTTTTTGCTAAAACCATTATTTTCTTCTTCATTCAGATATAATTCCTACTAAATTTCTTCAAAGCGACCTATCCGTTAATTATCAAAACGGAAAAAGCTTAGGATCAAAAAGTAATTGAGGATTTTTTTCTGTGCTTTGATAAAACGCGACTTATTTTGTCGCTTTCTCTCCGTTTCTTTACTTCACAATCAAAGAGAAGCGATTATGAACATTCTTTACCTGCACGGTTTAAAGAGCAAATTAAGTAAGGAGAAAAGGAAGGTCCTGGCGGAATATGGAAATGTCTTTGCTCCGGACATTGACTACTCCGGTGGAGATGCCCAACATCTTCGCATCCTCCAAAAATATCCTAATACCGAATTCAACGTAATCATCGGCAGTAGCATGGGAGCTTTAAATGCCTATATCATTTCGAACTGGATTGGGCGTCCTGCTCTTTTATTTAATCCTCCCTTAGCTAAACATCCATGGAGTCTTATGCTTCCGGAGCCAAAATTCATCAGGGGTGATGCCTCAAAGCAACTTTTGCTGGGAGCAAAAGACGAAATTGTGAATCCGCAGGAAACTTTGGCTTTATTAGGCAATCGCCTGCAGGAATACGAACTGGAGATCAGAATTGATCCTTACCTGGGGCATCGCATTCCACTTGATCTCTTCAAAGAGCAGGTTTCTCATTTCTTTTCTAAACTTTGTTTTTAATCACTATGTCTGTACGCCAAACTATAAAACGTCACTTCAAGATCATTTCATTGCTCAGGACCAGACCTATGAGTTTTGAAGAGCTTCAAACTGAAATGTCCAATGATCCCGATTCCATCGAAGAAAATTTACTTACCTCCCAAAGGACATTTCAGAGGGATATTATAGATATAGATTCTATCTACGGAATTGCCATTAAATCTAACCGCAGCCATAACCGCTATTTTATTGAAGAAGATTATGAGGATCAGCATTCTCAGCGGCTAAGAGAGAATTTTGAAATTTTAAACGCCATTCGTCTTTCAAAAAGTCTTGGCAATAATCTCATTTTTGAACCCCGTAAATCCCTGGGGACAGAGCATATGGCAGGTCTGCTTCATGCCATTAAGAATAATCTTACCGTCACTTATAAATATCATAAGTTCTGGGATGAGTCGGAAAGCCCTCGGACTGTTAATCCAATTGCCTTAAAAGAAGCCAGGAATCGCTGGTATTTAATTGCAATAGATGAAGAGAGGATTAAAAATTTCGCGCTTGACAGAATTAAAAACCTAAGGATTACAGCATCCAGATTCTCTCCGATGGAGTATAATGCCCATAAAGATTTTAGAGATAGTTTCGGAATCATTAACGGTACAAATGAAAAAGCCGAAGAAGTCGTGCTTTCTTTTACACCCAAAGAAGGCAGATATGTGCAATCCCTCCCACTCCATCACAGTCAGCAACTGCTTCTTAAGAACGAGGATGAGATCAGGTTCAGTTATTTCATCCGGCCCACGTACGATTTCAGAATGGAATTACTTTCCTATGGAGACCAGGTAAAGGTATTGGAGCCGGAGAGCCTGAAAAAGACTATTAAATCCCAGTTACAAAAAGCTTTAAAAACCTATAAATAATTTCTCTGGCGTCGTGAATTGGCGCTTTCTGATTTCATCTTTGAAGCACCAATAAAAATACAATCCGTTTCGGTGAAATTCTGCTGAATTGTAGGGGGTACAGAAGAGTGGAGCCGGAACGTATTTTTATCTACAATTAATAAACGATTCAGGAAATCATGAATTACGGCAATAACACAGAACCTCAATTTCTACCGGACTTTAATCTGCAGCATGTAAATCACATGATGAACTTTTACCATGTACAAAAAATGTATTTGGGCTATTTCGGAAAAGTTCCCAGTAATTACAGGTTTTACAATCGCGATACTGAAAGCTTTCATCTGAAATTTCAGGAGAAGTTTGGATCCTATATACTTGGAAAACATTTTACCCGGGATTTTGATCAGAAAGAAGATAAAGCTGAAGTAATTTATATTTTAAAACAAGAGACTATCGTGGAGCAGGAGCCCGATGAAGTGAGCCTGTATTTTCACAATGAAAATTCTGAACTTCTGCTCAGGCTCCAGGAGTTTATCAAAAGGTTCAAAAAAGAGAAGCCGGATAAAGCCCAGATCAACCTGATAATTATGCAGCCTCACGGTCTTGATAACAAAAAGATAGATTTTGCTAAACCCGATCTCGATCTCAAAAAGAGTTACAACGAAGACTTTGAGGATTATCACAATAAAATACTGAAAATCTTACAGGAAGACAATAGAAGCGGACTCCACCTGCTATACGGAAAACCGGGAACGGGAAAGAGCACCTACATCAGGTACCTATGCGGACTAGTGAAGAAAGATATCGTTTTCCTGCCGGGGCAGATGGCGCAGAATCTGGACAATATTGCCATGACCAGATATTTAATGGATAATGCCAACTGCATCCTGGTCATAGAAGATGCCGAAGAGCTCATTGTTTCAAGGGACAATCAAAGGAACTCCAACCTGGCTATGATCCTGAATATTACCGATGGCATTTTAGGAGAATCCCTGGGCATCCAGATCATCGCAACTTTTAATACAGATGTACAAAACATAGATCCTGCCCTCAAGCGAAAAGGCCGGCTAAAATCTGCATATGAATTTAAAGCCCTGACTCCCGAAAAAGCGAATGCTCTACTAAGGGAACAGAACACAGAATATTCTACCGATGAGGAAATGACCCTGGCAGAGATCTATAACATCAGCGAAGAAGAGCAATATAAGAGTCCCGTGCGGAAGGCGGTGGGGTTTAGGTCGCTTTAAAATTTTTCCAGAATAAAATAATGGAAATTGTAATAACTAAACACTGGTGAAGTACAATGGGGAAAATCTTAAGTATTGAAAAAGAATTCAAAGAGGAAATTGAGCTGTTGTGGAAAAATGACAGATATTCTGAAATTCAGTTAATACAAAGGGGTTACGGGATACATGATGAAATAATCAAAGATTCCATTCTTTTTATCGGAATCAATCCTTCATTTATTAGAACCTCCAAACCTGGAAGTTATTTCATCAACCTGGATCAAAATGCAAAAACTCGAGATGGAAAGTCCTACGCTTACTTCAAAAAGTTTGTCCACATTACAAACATCTTAAATGAAAAAAGAGGCACCGGCGAAAAACTGCAATGGTCTCATTTGGATCTATTATTTCACAGGGAGACTAAACAACATTTTATAGATCATTTAAAGAAGGAGAAACATGGAATTGATTTTATTTCTGATCAGTTAAGAATCACCAGAAAGATACTACTCAAATCTAAGCCGAAGGTTATAGTTGTTTCTAATACTAAAGCAAGAGATTTATTAAAAAGTAAAAATGAGAAACTGTCTATGGGATTAGATTTCCATTTTGACGAGGAGTTAGGAACAGAAGTAATAATAAATAATCCTGCTTTAGAAGATATTCCCGTTTTCTTTACAAGCATGTTAACCGGCCAAAGAGCACTGGATAAAGGTTCATATAAAAGATTGATCTGGCATATTGACTATGCCCTAAATAAAATAAGTCAAAGACCGATATGGAAACCTAAACCGTAAACAAGACTTGAAAAAATTATTTCTTGACGATATCAGAGAGGTAAAGTGGATATATGCAGACGAGAAAGCTCTAGATTTCGAGGTGGTAAGAAGCTTTGATGAGTTCCTTGAGTATATCCAGGTACATGGGCTACCCGATTTTATTAGTTTCGACAATGACCTGGGTCTGGATGAAAACGGGAAGGTTGCACCCGATGGTTACGCGGCCGCAAAATGGCTGGTTTATGAATCCGGATTGGATCTCCGGAAGCTGAAATTCAAAGTTCATTCTGCCAATCCGGTGGCGGCGGAGCAGATAAGGGGATTGTTGAATAATTACATTCACTTTTTGAAGAAAGGTAAAATCTGATTATAAAGATTGAAAGGTGTTGCTGAAAATTCTCTCCAGCTCCAATTATGCGTTAGGTTAACGTTACATTAATGCAAAATTTGAAGAAGATCTCGTTACCTCCCTAAAATACTCCCAGATCATCACCATCGCCAGGGTATCCAATTCACAGTACTTGAGCAGTGACTGTTTGATCGCCAAGCGCTCTTCCTCGGGCATATCGGTGTATTGTAGTTTACCGTAAGCAGTTAGGGCGGCACCGCCGTCGGCGATGTCTTGCATACCTGAGACCGTGGCATCCAGTTGCTCCTCGGTCCAGTCTTCGAAAAGAGGTGGGAGCATCTTGTACGGACTCAGCACCTTGCCATCTTTCACCTGCAGCCATACATGTCCGGCATCAAAGTTTTTCGAACTCAGGCCGATCTCCCTGAGTGGTTTTGAGTATTTCTGCTGCAGATATTTTGAAGAATTAAGAACAGCCGGCAGAACGGCTTTAATGGAATTGGAGCCACCCATGTGCGGATCGTAGTAATAATTCTTTACCACTTCGCACAGGTCAATCATGTCTCTTTCTCCGCACCAGGCCTCCGGACTGTTTCCTGTAGAATGGCTGATGGATGTAATAAACTCCTGCAGCTCCTCTTTGTCGGGTTCGTTGCTTTCCTTCAACTGCTGAAAAATGGCATTTAAGATCGAGTTTTCATGAGAGGCATATTTAAAAATGCTGCCCTTGTTCTTTTCCAATGCTTTTTTCAACTCCCGCACGAACTGGAAATTGGGAAAATTTCCCGGTTCAAAGTCGATGTATTCGCTCTCATGTTTCACGTTTCCCGCCTGGTCTACCGTGTGATGGGAGAACTGAAAAGCCACCTGCTCATAAGGCCGCCGACCTTTATTGAAAGGCAGAGCGGTGGCACTGGTTTCAAAGTCGATGAAGTTAAGCGGAAATTTCCAGTTGCTTATTTCCCGGTTTAGCTCTTCCTTCAAAATATATGGTTCGCTGTCGCCGGTCCTGGTTTTCTCTATTTGTATCCACTGCCGCTCTGAAGCTGAGATCTTTCCCGATTCAGGTCTTACACCAATGTCATCTTCATCAAGATCATCCAGAAAAATTTTTCCTTCTTCGAAAAGTCTGTTTCCCCTCCTGAAGTTCCAGATCTCAAAAGTATTCGCTTTAGCAAAATCTCCCTCTTTCCAGCTCATTTGTTTGCTCCAGCATTCCCTGAAGCCTGACTTCTTTCCGGCTGCCAGTTCATCCTCTGTGGCAGTGAACTCACAAGCTTTACAATTTGAGAAGGAGACAGGGGAGTTGAAAAGCCTGTCAGCTGCATAATGTTCTGAAAACGCTTTGATGCTTTGCTCCATATTGAGGTTCTCATAGCAGAGATGCTTTCCTGCTTTTATTTCATCAAGTATAGAATCAATGTTTATTTTGCTAAGCACGCTGCCACCTATGTCTTCCAGGCTGTTCACTTTTTTAGTGATTCCGGTTCGGTTGCCTGCTGTTTTGCTGATCCTGAACAACTGATTAAGCCCTTCAACCGGAGACTCCTTTGACTTGTCGGCAAGCATCAGATAGGATTTGATCTTCCACTCAGGATAACATTTTTGGATGACATACTTCTGAAAAGCCACATCAAACAAATAAGGTTTCCACCCACTGACAAGTCCGCCGCGCTTTCCGACCAGCAGATTTTCATCTGCCGGATCAAAGGATTTCGCCTTTACTTCGATCAGCTGAATCTCATTCCCCCGCTTCACCAGTATATCGGTGCGGATGAACAGGTTCTCAAATCTAAAAGCCGCCTCAAAGATCACCACGTTCTCCCGCTGCAGCAGTTCTTTTGTCTGTTCCGCCAGCAGATCATAATTCCAGTCGTTGTTCTCTATTAAAATTCCATCAGAATAATGCAGCCGCGCCAGTTCCTCCACCTGGAAACCTCCCTGGGCCAAAGCTTCCAAAAAGGAATCTTCCAGCTTGCTGTTCGCGTACGCCTCATTTTTTGTATAGAAGAGCTTGTTAGGGCATTCCAGAGCTTGTTTAAATCGGGATTTGGTGAGGAGGCGTTGAGGCATGGTTTTTTATTTTCCTGAACAAGATATTAAGAGACAGCGACAAAAGATGACGTGGGTGAAAATTTTATCCAACTCAAGATGATGTAAGCCTAAACCGGAGTAGAATTCTTACCACTAGTTGTTTTTTTTCATAGACTCGACTCATGTCATCTTTCGTTGGCTAATGCTCTTTTATTTTTTTATGTGCTGCCATTTAGAAGAGTAAACTCCTTAGGCTATAGTGGTAAAGAAACCCTATCTTCTTCTAAGACTTCTTTTAGCTTTTCTACGAAGTACTGCCGATTTTCATTTGAAATATTTCTGTTATAGCCCAGGATATGGGACCGATTAGATTGGTCGAAGAAATAACCGAAATCTTTGTCATTCCAAACTTTCTTTTCATAACACTCCTCAACAATAAAGTCGAATACAGTTTTACCTTCTAATATAATCACCTTAGGTTTTAAGATATTGATTAGCTGGATTGAAAATTCAGCACTTTTGTTAAAATACTCATTGCTGCGATTTACATCCTGAAGCACTTTTTCCAAGTCTGTCCTATTTAAAGTGGCCAGATGAAAAAAATTTGTTTTTACTACTCTTTCTGAAAAGACTTCTTTAATTCTATCATCATTCCACCCTGCCTTGTGGAAAAATCTGAGGGTTTTTTCTGCTAAATGGTATCCGTTTTTATAATCTTCTCGATAATCTTCATTGTATACATCGAGATAGGAGATCTGGTTTGTCTCAAAAATGTTTCTCCCGTTTTTTCCATTTCCCCTCCCAGGGTTTATACCAATAAAGAGAATTTCCGGATGTTCAATCAGTTTTCCGTCAATAACTTCAAAGCCGTAGTACAAATCTTTATAGTTGGATTTCTCATCGAGCATTCTGCTTAGAGCGGCATTATATTTCTCGACTTCTTCTTTCCATTGTAAGATGTTTTTCATAAAATGTTTCTTGGTTAAATAATTTTAGGTTTTGTGAGACTTTGCCTCTAAAAAAATGGTGTGTTTTCTTAGAGTGAAGATCTAGAGCAGAGAAATCCTTCTACTCTTTTGTTTTAATACTTATCAACTGTTCGAGCTTCTTGTTGCGAATTAATTATAGTTGATAGATATTCTTTTTAATAATGTTTTTTCAGGAAATTGACTGCCTGTTTTTGAATGGTGGTTGAATGAAAAGTAAGTTCTAATATCTTTTAAAATTAAACACATAATCTTTACCCATAGAAAATTTGTAATAGCCAGAGTTCAATATCTTCTTCAATTCAACATCATTTTCAAGAACTCTTGCCAAATCTCTTGCTACTGCAGATCCACTAATATTATTAGCAAGAGCACCATTTAAAAATTCCAAATTGAAAGAGTAACTTTTTCGTATCCCCACTTTCTCAAACTCTCGGGAGCTCATTTGAATACTCCCTTTATCCCTATTTTCCAATATTTGCTTTACTTCAAATAATTGATCCTGCCATAGATCAGTATACTTTCCAGGTGAATTGTTATTATTGATTGATTTTGAAGTTTTAAAATTAATAGGTTCCAATGTAGTTCCCTCTTGTTTGAAATCTTTAGCTGCTTTTACAGCGCAGGTTTTTCTAAGGTTTTTCAGAGTATTTCGGAAATTATTATCCGGATTTTTTGAAATATTGAGAATGGGAATGATGTATTCAATTAAATCTGTTTCCAGTTTTTCAATTTCAGATTTAGATTTTTGAAATTCGTAGAATGATAACGCCAGATTATCTTTCATCCATTTAGTAATTTTCTCTTCACCGTCATTATCGAATTTGAAATGGCTGAATTTAAAAAGATAATAATCTGATCCATTTCTCGGGATAGGATTCAAATTTTCTTTTTGGCATAAAAGTGATCCGATACTTTTTCTAACAGTAGAACTTCCTGTTTTACCTGATGTAAAATGTGTTTTTAAATCCCGTTTCTCCTGGCTGGATTCTGTTTTACCTATGTAGATAATTTGATGCTTCTTTACCTTTTCCCCCATAATTGGAAAACTTTGGCCAATGTAAAACAGAGCGTAAATTCCTGGCAGTTTAGAGTATGTTTTTGTCTCCGCAAAACAGGTTTCTCTCTCTTTTAGAAAATCAACTATTTCTTTCGTATTCATCATGAGATCAGTTTTTTATATATACCATAAAGGTAATTCTGAAGAGCGACAAAACGTGACGTTGATTAATATCCTATCCGTTATACGATCTGCCTCTTAAAACTTTTTCAGCAACCGGTTGAACGGCTGCATAAAATTCCTTCATATTCTGCACAAACCAGTTAATCCGAGCCTGCCAGTTTTCCTCATCTTCAAAATCACCAAAATCATCGAAAAATTTATCCTTAGGATATTCTAATTTAATTTTCGATGCTTTCCTTCCTTCCACTTTTTCAAATAAAATGTCAGTCCTAAGCTTTTCAGTAATACTGTCTCGATGTTTTATGAATTCATCTATTATTTCATTGTCAGGATCATTAGGAAAGTATAGTTCAACCCGGTTAGTTTTACGACCAAGACAACAGTTATATTTTCCTGCACCTTTAATAAAACCCATATCAGAATAGGGTTTAGCACTTACTGAGTCCATATGATGGAAACCATTTCTTTGCAGATCCTTTTTTAATCTGCTCCAAAAGCTTACTAAACGAGACTTGGATTCTTCGACGATTTTGGATTTACTTTTTTCTTCTTGCTCCTTCTCCATGGCATCAATCATGAACTCTTTAGTTTCAGGCAATGGAATAATCTGCTCAACCTGCAGGAAAATTTCATCTTGAAAGCTATATGGAATGGCCCTAAAGCACTGGATTTGGATTTTATGCCCTAATAACCAAAGAACAGTTGAAGTAACTTCTTTTCTATATTCATTCGCCACAAAAATGATTCTCTGATCATTTTGATTTAACAGTAATTCTTTTTCGTCTTTCTCTAAAAACTCCAAAAGGTTCTCTTTTGCATCACCTCCACCTTCGAATTCATCAAGATACTTCTGATAAAAATTAATAATCTGAGAGGTAGTCAAAGTGGAGCAGTACGAGGTATATTTTAGAGCCTGCCATACAACATTACGTCCAGTGTCATCAAGTTTATTTTCTATTATTACCAGGCCGCCCTCTTTGTCTAAAGCTAATAAATCCAATCTTTCCTGAGTATCATTGAAACCGCTAAATTCCTTCTGAATAATCAGCAAATCCTCTCCAAAAATATCAGGATTTTGAGCAATCCACTCTTGCAGATTATCACGTTCACGAATCTTAAGATCCCTGAACAGTCTTTTCTCCAATTTAGTGATAGTATTCTTTTCTTGATTTACTCGATACATGAATGAGGAAGTTTTGGTTTAAAAATTTTCAGCCCGAAAAAGAATTTAAATTTGGCTTTGATTCAAGAATTTCAAAAGAGCATTAATTCTTCTTATTCGTCTTGCTCTACTTTTCGTCCCAGCATTCATAGATATCTGGTACTCCTTTGTGTATTCATTTTCATCCTTTTTACGTAAAGCATCATAAAAGCTATCCAATTTTTCATCAATATCATTAATTTCTATTCCTCGCTTGTATAAGCTCCAAGCCAATCCAAAAAGACCATAAAGATGACTAACTCCATAAATTTTATATTTTTCCAAATCCAATTTAAAGGATTCTAGAATGTCGGAGATTTCCTTAAATTCTTTTAATATTTGATTTTTATTTGATAATTCTTGAGAGGCATATTTAACAAATAAGCCATCCACAATTTCACTTTTATCACTTGCGAAGATTTGATTTTCAAGAATAATAAAAAGTAATTCTGATATGAATTCGTGGTGTTCTAATCTATTTTGTTGAAGTTTTTCTAAGGGTGTTCTCCAGAAACCAACATTTGTAGCTTCTTCTATTAGAGAATAAAGGTCGGAATTATGATATTTTGCATTCCGCAATTCTTGATTTGTAAGAGGTTCACCATTCCTGTTCAGACGATCGAAGATGTTATTAACAATATCAATTTGGTTAGTGTCAACGTATTCAATTGTTAATTCATATTTCCAGAAAATTTTTTTCCACCCAATTAATTTTTCCTCATCAAAATCTTTAAAGAAAAGACCATTTAACTTTTCGTCTCCATAGGTATCATCACTAAAATCGTCTGGGATATTGACTTTGTTCTCAATGAAATCTATTATGGTAGTAAGCCTTTGTTTTCCATCAATAACATCATAAACGGTTTTGCCCGTTTCACTATCGATATGTTGATGAAGAAAAATAGGTGGCATAGGAAAATTCTTAAGAATTGTATCTATTAAGAAAGATTTCTTTGTGTATGCCCAAACATCTGAAGGACGCTGATAATCTGGATTGTAATTATATTTTTTTAATTGATGGTTTTCCCAAAAAGTAGCTATATTGATATTATTGCTATTTCTTTCTAAAATTTTCATATTATTCGCTTAAAGAGTTTGAATCATTGTAAAAAATAACATTCCTAAATAGGGTTGTCATAACCGCATTCAGGACGCGGGGAGGATTTGGATTAATAACTCTCACATTACTAATATTGGGGGAAATATTAGTAAGTAAAGTATCAACTTCAAGACGGTCAACGTGCCAATAGGACAATCCGCAAAAAATCACCTCATCTTGTTCAGAAAGGAGTTGCGCTTTTTCTATTGCTGCTTTTCTAATTTCAGATGCCCATTTAAAATCTAACCTACTAGAGTCTCCCGCAGGAGGTATAATGGCATTTATTTTATTTAATGCGTCTAAATTCTCATAGTTTATATGAAATTCGGAAATGCTACCATCATTAGTATCTGTATCGTAATCTATTTTAAAATCTTCAATTACCTTCTTTACATTATGGACAAAACTTATTGAGCCGTGAGGCTTGTAGATTTTTATTTTTGATTCTTGATGCCCGAATCCAGCTATGTTAAAATTAATATTAAGTTTCTGTAAAACTCGTTCAAGCCAGATGTCATAGTTAAAGGTTATTATATGAACTTCTGAAATGCTAGCATCTTCATTTATTTTTTTTAAATATTTTGTCCATCCCCAATTTTCTAGGTTTAGATTAGGTACATCCACTTGTTTATCATAATGAACAAATAACGCGCTTAAATAAGAAGCAAGTTCGCGGTATGCTCTAATGTAAATATTTGCTTCATTTCTATTGTTTTTTTGTAAAATATTAGCACAGGTAATAATGTCTTCGATTAATTCAATTGTTTGCGATGGTTCAGAGTTCGGCCTAGCCCCCAGGTTCCAAAGGTTAGGGCAATATTTATAAGATAAGAATCCAGATTGATTATTCCCAGGCCAAGGAACTTTCTCTCCATTTTGAAAAAGATTTCGAGAATTAATAAGTTCTGCTTTATTAATACTTTTAAGGAAGTCTAAGGTAAATCCATTCCCTAGAATCATAAAAATTTTTTTCATTGTATTTAGTTTAAGCTCTGAATATTATCAGTTTCTTTTAAATGATTAATTTCAAATGCTAAGCCCCAACCCCTCTCACAAAAACCTCCACAAACTCCTTCATTTTATCTATGATTCGATCCCCGATTTCCCGAGCTTTTAAGATGCTGGGACGGTTGTCGAGACACTGGAAAATTTCATCCCGTAGAGGTTCATGTTCGTTATAGATATAGGCATCTATTAAGGATTTGAACTGCTCCTTATCCAGATGTTCTTCCTCACAGAGATTCCCCAGTGCTATCACCCGCTGATCGCTCCAGTATTGGTCGAACTCATCGGGAATGGAATCTATATCCTTTATTTTTGGAAGGTGTTCTTCTATGAATTTCTCAATCAATTCCCGCTTGCTTCGCAGCTCCACGTCTCCTGCCAAAAGATCCAGAATTTGTTTTTTCTGCTGGGCGGCAGATTGTCCTTTAGCTTGTTTTAATCCGGCGAGTAGCTTGAGAATGTAAGCCACATTCACTTCATCGCGGTGGATTAATTCCAGCTCAAAATCCACATCGTCCAATATGGAAGCTTTTTGTTTTTGATGATCGCCCTTTGCTTTCTCGTACAGGTCGAGGTACTTACTCTTATAATCCTCAAAGGTCTGCTCGTCCATTGGCACATCCTCCCAGCTGAAATCGGCAAAGGAGGTGAGGACATTCTTTGCACGGATCAAGGCACGGAATGCCTGCACAAATTCCAGTTCCTCTTCCTCTGAGGGTAAATTATCGACACTTTTCACCATGGGTGCTACTTTCAGTAGGTCGATAAGGGCCTCAGAAAACTTCTCGGTAACCTGCTCGTAATCGGGAAGGAGGATCTCTTCTTTGGCGTCTTTATTGGAGAAAAGAGTGATAGCTTCGTCTGTAGCCTTCTTCAGGTTGCGGAATGCCAGGATCTCTCCCTGCGACTTTTTCTCATCCAGAATCCTGTTGGTTCTGGAAAAGGCCTGGATTAGGCCGTGATGTTTCAGGTTCTTATCTACGTAAAGCGTATTCAGTTTTTTGGCATCGAATCCGGTAAGGAACATATTCACTACAAGGATGATGTCCAGGCGATCTTCATCCTTAAAACCTACCTTCTCCCTATTTTTATACCTCTTGCTCAGGTCCTTGAAATAGTTTTCAAAGTCTTTGCTGTCCCGCGTGGAGTAGGCGGTGTTGTACATCGCGTTATAATCTTCTATGAACTCGTCCAACTTCTCCCGGGTATGGTTGGTTTTATAAGCCACTGTAGGTTCGGCCGCCATTGAAGCAGTATCAGGCAATAATCCCTGTGCTTCTTCATCCTCTTCATTGGCTCCGTAGGTGAAAATAGTAGCGATACGAAGATCGTGTTTCCCGGCTTCCTTTTTCTTTTTAAATAGTTCGTAATATCTTATCAGGCTCGGAATACTGCTAACAGCAAAAATGGAAGAGTAATCGCGGTTTTTGGTTTTCGTGTCGTGGTACTTGATAATGTAATCCACAATTTTCTCCATCCGCTGCTCGCTCTCCAGCACTTCTTTGGTGTCAATATCTTCCACCTCAATATCCACAAAGGTGTTACTCTTGCGCTTGTACCTGCCTATGTATTCAATGCTGAACTTTAGCACGTTCTGGTCCCGAATGGCATCTGTGATCACGTACTTGTGCAGACAGCTGCCAAAAAGGTCTTTTGTGGTTCGCTTTCCTAAATCATTCTTGGCTGCATTATCTGCAAATATTGGGGTGCCGGTAAAGCCGAAGAGCTGACTATTCTTAAAGAACCTCGTAATCCTTTTATGGGTCTCCCCAAACTGGCTGCGGTGGCATTCATCAAAGATGAATACGATCCGCTTGTCCTGCAGATGTTCCATGCGGGACTGATAACGGCCAGGTGAAATTGCGTTGTTCAGTTTCTGAATTGTGGTAAGGATAAGCTTTGTGTTGTCTGCAAACTGGGAGACCAGGGAACTGGTATTGTCGGTGACATCAACGCTGTCTTTTTTAAAGCTGTTGAACTCCTTCATGGTCTGGTAATCCAGATCTTTCCTGTCCACCACAAAAACTACTTTATGCACCTGCGGCAGGTCCATAAGGATCTGGCTCGCTTTAAATGAGGTTAACGTCTTACCCGAACCCGTGGTGTGCCAGATGTATCCATTCTCTCTACTTGTTTTTACCTGCTCAATAATGGCTTCAGTCGCGTAGAACTGATAGGGGCGAAGCACCATCAGGATCTTATGCGTTTCATTGTGCACAATGTATCTGGAAAGCATTTTCCCGAGGTGTGCAGTGTCTAAAAAGGCTTTTGTAAAGGCTGTTAATTCTTTGATGTTCCGGTTCTGCTTATCTGCCCAGAAAAAGGTTTGCTTAAAGGTGAGGGTTTGCAGCGGATTGTTTGAAAAGTACTTCGTATCCACCCCGTTGCTGATTACGAACAGCTGCACAAAATTGAAAAGGCCGTAATTATTCCAATAGGAATGTCTCTTATACCTGTTGATCTGCTTAAAAGCTTCTTTTAATTCGAGTCCACGCCGCTTGAGTTCAATTTGCACCAGCGGAAGTCCATTGACCAGAATGGTGACATCATAACGGTTTTTATAAGTTCCCTGCTGCGTGATCTGATTGGTAACCTGGAACAAATTCTTTGACCAGTTCTCCGAATTGAAGAAGCGCACCCAAAAGGATTCTTCGTTATCACGAGTGAGCTGATACCTTCCGCGCAGGATCTTTGCTTTTTCAAAGACGTTGCCTTTCGCCAGGTGATTAAGAATGCTGTCGAATTCCTTTTCTGAAAAGGCGGTGTTATTAAAAGCCTCCAGCTGATTTTTTAGATTAGCCAATACAGTAGCCTCAGAATTTACAGTAACTCTGTCATAGTTCTGGTTTTGCAGTTGCTTTACCAGGTTTTTTTCTAATTCGGCTTCAGATTGGTAGCTCAAGATCCTTTATTTTAATTTAGAGAAGCAGGTGCTTCTTTAGCTTGATCTTTGTTGTGCACCTTCTTTAAAGCTTCCTCACAAGCTTTTGCCAATTCAAGAAATTTTTTAGAAAGGTCTAAAGCAAGTTCTTTTCTTTTTTGCTCATCGAATAAAATGGCGCGGGATTCGTCATTACTAAAATGAAGAATAGTTTTATAGAAAGGCCAAACGTTATTAGATTTAAAACCTTCTTGAAGCAATTCTACACCAGCCAGTTCTTTATTTAATTTATCACGGTCACAAATGTTTTTGTTTCCAATTATCCCATAGATACTATCACTCCACGGAACTTTGGATTGTCCTTCAAGTTTGACATAGACTTTTTTAGGCCATTCCTCGTGATTAATATATAATCCTGTCCAGGCTTCTTCCAAATCATCATAGGCCTCCACTGTCCATCCTTCTTTGAGTTCTTTTTCGAGCTGACCCTTTATCTCATTTAAAAGATGATTTGTGTATTTTAATTCCACTGCTTTTAAATTTGACACGAGGGTTCTGGTAGTGTTATAATTTTCAGCAATAAGTTTTTGGATCTCGTTCTGCATTTTATGGTCAGTAAGTTGATTAGTGAGTTTTTTGATTAATATGATGTACTGCTGAATTGTCTCCCTGATGATGGGAAAATGAACAGCTTCTTTAGCACAGGCTTTAAGCCAATTCACAATATCTGTTGAATAGCTTAAAAGGTGGAAATGCTCTCCTGATTTTAATTTTCCTTTACTTCCTTTACTTGGTTCTTCTCCCTCAAGAGTAAGATAGAACACTAAATTATTTTTTCTATTATAGTTGCAATAGCGCTGGATTTGCACGTTTTGGTCCGGAGCGTAAATTTTATTTTCTACACAAATTGAATTCAGATCTTTATCCCAAATGAATATATCCACTCTGCCACCGGTTTTTTCCCCGTCATTCCTTTCCCCTACATAATATTCTAATTTTACTCTCGCAGAATCTATGTCCATACTTTTTACTCGAAGAGTATCAATAAAAAGTTTTAAAAATGTACTTCCAAGATCATGAGAACCTTCAGGATTTAGTAACTCTCCCAAAAAAGCAGAATGGGTGGCGTTTTCTTTGGTTTCCATCTTCAGGATAGAAAAGATGTTAAAATTCTCTCCTTTTAAAGTAGAAATTTCCTTTTGGTGTTCGAGGATACGAGAAGCCTCCTGAATTAGTTTAGAATGGCTTTTAGTTTCTTCCATATATTTATCTTCTTGTGAAAATTTCCAGTTCCATTTCTGCTAAAGTTTTACCGGAAAATTTTTTATCCCGCACTTCTTTAGCGAATTCTATAACATCATTGTAGTCTTCCTTGTCCTCAAACTGTGTCCAGGGTTTCAGTTTGAATAATTTTAATCCGGTCTTATGTGCTTCTTTATTTAATTTGATTTGAATTAGACGGTCTACCGGAAAATGCACAGGAACTGAATTTATTCTCCCGCTACACCAGGAATATTTTAAATAAAGGTTAAGAAGTTTTTGAGCTACACCAAAATTTATGGGAATACATACGCCTCCAAATTGTGTGGTCTTTGAATAATCCTCAATTGATCGAATATTCGCTATGTGAGCCTTCTCTGAAACAGTTTGATGATATTGCTCCTCAACCAGTTTTTCAATGTGTATTCTAAGGCCATTTCGAAACTCTTTTCGGACATCTTGAGAAACCTCTAAGTTTTTATAAACATTGGCCCGCTGAAAACCACCCCCAAAGGTGAGGACCCAAATCTCGTTATTTAAAAATTCGTCTTTCATAGTTAAACAAACATCTGCTGTAAAAGCCCTTTTTTGAAGGTCTGCGTTTTTTCGATTTGCTGTGAAACAGCTTCTATTTTCAAGTCAATGGCAGATAAAAAATCTGCTATTTTTTGTTGTTCTTCCAAGGAAGGAAAACTAAATTTTAAGTTTGAAAAATCGGTTTTATTAATCTGCGGTACTGCTTGGACACCAGCCAAACGTTTAATTTTTTTTCCATAGTAGGTAAGTAAAGCATAAACGAAATCATTGCTGTTGTCCAGATTTGCCTCAATGGAATTTATCTGCTGATTTGTAATACAATTTTCTCCTGCCTGAGCAACTTTACCGATAGTGGAGCCAATGCAGACGAATAATACAGCTCCTTTTTTGATCAATCGACCTTTTTTAACTCCTTTATCTGAAATTTTAGTTTTTGTTTCCATAATATGCCTGCAACGATCTATATCGGCAGGAGAAACGAATAGCCTTTTTCCGTCATAATAGGAAGCATCCGCCGTGGGAGGAGTACTTCCTGTTATTATTTCTCCAACGTCAATTAATCTTCTTTTCTTCCACTCCGGAAATTCCTTCCCATTCTCATCCCTAAATCTGATCTCTTGGGAAAACAACTTTTGCATCACCCCTTTTTTATAGATCTCTAAAAGGGCTTTTTTGTGGTTTAGCTGTTGGATCTTTTTATCTACCGCAGTTAGGAAGGAGGCGATCTTTTGTTGCTCAGGGAGGGAGGGAAATAATTTCTTGAAGTTGACGAAATCAGAGTAATGTACTCGTTTCTTTTCTTCTAAAGTACCCGTGGACATCTTGTTATAATATTGGATCATATTATACCTTGTCAGGTAATATTCCATAAATGCCGGATTGGAATTGCCTAAACAATAGAAAATATTATAATATTTTGATACTGCAATTTCTTTCTTACCCTTATACTTGGCCAGAGCACCAAAACGGAGGTTCATGGGATTAAAGGCAAAATCCCCCGGCAGCATCATTTTATATGCATTCCCTTTTCCCTTAACCAAGAAGCTACGCTCATATCTCTTGGACTTAGGAACTACTCCATTCTCTATAGTTAGACTATACAATGGCAGCTCACTTTGTGCTGTAACTGAACGTTCCTTAACAAAGGAACCAATTTTATTTATTCTCCAATTCTCTTCAAATTCTTTAAATCGAATTTTCGGAACGGCAGATTTTATTTTTATGACTGTTTCCGTCTCCATCCTAAAAAGGTTGTTCTATTCCTAATTGCTTACAGAAATCGGCAATTTCAGCGTCGGTTTCCTTCATTTCCTGCTCCAAAGCTTTCAGGTCTGCTGCAACAGAGTTTATATCCACCGGCTCTTCCTCTTCAAAAGTGTCCACATATCGGGGGATGTTGAGGTTGTAGTCGTTCTCGTTGACTTCAGAAAGAGGCGCGACATAGCTGTATTTGACAATGGTTTTGCGCTCCTTATAAGTTCCAACGATCTTCTCCACATCCTCTTCTCGCAGGTAGTTTTGGGTTTTGATTTTTTCATAATGTTCGCTACTGTCAATGAACAATATGTCTTTACTGTGCTCCCGGTTTTTCTTCAGCACTAGAATACAAGTGGGGATTCCTGTTCCGTAGAAAATGTTGGCAGGTAAACCTATTACCGCATCCAGATAATTTTTGTCTTTGATAAGGTATTTTCGAATATGCCCTTCAGCAGCGCCACGAAACAGTACCCCGTGCGGCAACACACAGGCCATGGTTCCTGTGTCAGACAACTGGTGTACCATATGCTGTACAAAAGCAAAGTCGGCTTTGGTTTTTGGCGCCAGCTTGCCGTAGGCAGCAAAGCGGTCGTCACTCATAAACAATGGACTCGCACTCCACTTGGCAGAAAAGGGAGGATTGGCGACAATGGCTTCAAAACGCTCATCAAAATGATCGGGAGAAGGATTCTCCAGCGTATCTTCATTGTAGATATCGAAGCGCTTGTAATGCACATCGTGCATGATCATGTTCATCCTGCACAGGTTGTAGGTGGTGGGATTGCTTTCCTGCCCGAAAAACGCACCTACTTCTGCTTCTTTTGAAACCCGAAGCAACAAAGAACCGGAACCACAGGTAGGGTCATAGACATTTTTCACATGGTCTTTTCCTAAAGTCACAAGCTTTGCCAGCACCTTGCTCACCTGTTGCGGGGTATAGAATTCCCCGGCTTTCTTCCCTGCACCCGAGGCGAATTTTCCTATCAGGTATTCGTAAGCATCTCCCAAAACATCATTTTCGGTATTCTCCAGGTCAAAATCCACCTGGTCCAGATGGGTAAGTACCTTAACGATCAATTCATTTTTGGCTTCTTCAGTTTTACCGAGTTTGCTGCTGGTAAGATCCAGATCTTCAAAAAGGTTTCCGAAGTCTTCTTCACTTTCACTGCCCATGGTGCTCTGCTCAATATTCCGCAGCACCCTGTCCAGGTCGGCCAGAATAAATTTGCTCTTACCGTTCCCATTGCCGCGGCGGGCTAATTCGCTAAACAGTTCCGATGGCTTCAGAAAATAGCCGAGATGCATCAAAGCATCCTCTTTCACAGCTTCCAAATAAAGATCCTCCTGAGGATGTCCTTCCAGTTGCCTGAAGCTAAGATTATCTGGTTTTAGGATCTTATCGGCATGCAGTTCCATCTTTCGGCTCAGGTACTTGTAAAATATAAAGCCTAAAATATAATCCCGGAATTCATCGGCTCCCATTTTTCCCCGCAGGGTATTGGCAATGTTCCAGAGCTGATTTTCCAGTTGTTGTTTAGATTGGGTCATTAATTTTAAATGTATTTATGCAGTTCAACTGCCGGAGAAATTAACTGCAGCTGTGAACCAATTTGTGTAGGGGTAGTAAATCTAAATATTTTCTTAAAGAAAAGGAAGGGGTTTTCCTAATAATAATGAATTAGCTCTTTTGTTCCTGGATTCTAACCACTAAGGCAATTTAGGTCGGTTCGATTTTCTTTCTCGTATGGACTCTTCAATCTCTTCCGCACTTGGATTCAAACTAAGATTATCAGATTCATCAATTGCCAGGGTGCTTTTTATCAAATCTCTAACCCCATCCCGATCCAGTCCTCCAAAATAATATTGATCATGGATAAAGCAAAGTTCAAAAGACATCCTTCTTTTCCAGAGCTAATTGATGAATAAAATAGTCCACTCGCTCCCAGGTTAGATAATCCTCATCATAAACCGGCTCTCCATTTTCCACTTTTTTTAAATGCACAAAGGGAAAACCATCAATCTCATACTGCTGACTCCTACAATATTCAAAGATCAAATTTCTTATAAATTCCTCGTACTGTTCTATATCTTTGATGTCATCAATTTCTTTTTCTTCCGTTTTCCTTATCTTTTCTGAATATTTCTCGATTTCAGCTTTAGTTTGTTCAAACTCCATAGATATTATTTTAGAGGTTCAAAGTAATATAATTCAGGTGCCGATTGTAAAATAAATTTTCCTTGCACTTCTAATTTCGTAATTAGGTAAATTGGTAATCCACCTCCCCCAATCAATGGTATTTGCCATTTTCATACTTAAGAAACTTTTAAATACATTTGGAATTCCAACCTGCAGACAGAGCTCATACCCGCCCAGGATGCCTTCTGAAAGATGAGTTCTGATTGAATGTTTTATCTCTTCCTGAATGTGCTGGTATTGTTCTTCGGTCAAAGTGATATCAAGTTTTCGCAATGCTGATGATTTTATAGTACAAGTATAGGTGAAGAAGGCGACAAGAGGTGACGCGATAAAATCATAAAAGATTAATTTGAATCAAATAGGACAACTAAGGATAAGCAAGAGGATAACACGCTAAAGCGGTGTTATATAATTGATCCTTTAGTAATTAATTGATTTACAGTGATTTATTACAATTAATTATGGGTGCCAACAAATCCAATTTAGTTGCACTGTAATTAAATCCTCTAAACCCCCTGTTATTGCTGGTATAATTTAATTAACGTGAGTTCGACTTAAGCAGATAACCTTTGCTCTATAATTTCCAGGTTTAAGGAAGGTTTTTTAGGAAAGAAGCTGTAGGCGATTAGCCCAGAGAGCAGGTTTGATAGGAA